>JACCEB011842493.1_pt1 | contig 12317 bp, 19 predicted proteins | sample 7454761 | NCBI WGS metagenome assembly JACCEB01 (sample SAMN15323454, study PRJNA562643) | freshwater metagenome | isolation source: river surface water | place: USA:Blue River Watershed | collected 2017-08-18 | reverse complement strand
TTTCATCAAAGACTTCTGGAAGTTCTCCATGATACTGTTTTCCATAGAAAAATTCTTCTTTAAAACTTTCAGATATGGCAATCCACCATTGCTCTTCTTCCAAAGAGTTACAAAAATCTAAGACTTGCTTCTGCTGTTCAATAGTAACAAAGTCTTCAATTTCGTAGATATCTGGAGAAAGTCTATTGACCTTCATCTACTAACTCCCACATGCGGATATCTACAAACCCATATCTAGAAAGATCTGCTAGCTCTTGAGTATCTGCTTCAATAACAAGTCTAATGTTTGACTCAATATCAAATCCAGGGTTGTACTCCTGCTTAGCATTTTCTAGATATGTTTCCTTGATTGTCTCAAGGATTGGCTTGTAATGATACTTAGGCAATTGCTCCACTGTCCTTTAGCTTGTCATAAATGTTTGACATCATAAAGTTAAGGCTGTGCTGGCTCTGCTCAATCTGTGCCTTTAGGTCGTCTTCTTTCAATCCAGCCTGTAGACCTAGTGCTAGGTTGTCTGCATTGATACTTTCTAACATAACTGCTACTACTTCGTCTTTTGTCATTTGTTCACCATTTCTCTATAGGACACTTGGCTTGTTCCAAGGTCGTCTTTAGTTTCATAAAACATCCACATTTTCTACATGTCTGTGTTCTCTTGCGAAAGAATTCACATCCAGTACAAATTTGTAGACGGTATGCTGCAAGCTCTTCTGGGCTTCTAGGGGATCCGTTAACCAGATCCCAAGGACGAACATCGTCGCTCACAGTATCTCCAATTTTGTCGGTATACCAATGATATCACAAGATACAGTAGTCCACAACTGATGAGACATAGTAGGACGTATAGTAGCTGACATTCCTGGTATATCCATTACGTACTTATAACCTTTTCCATGCTTAGATTCTTTTCTAGACCAATGCTCAAAACCATAATCTAATTTGGATGCTTCAAAGACAAATAGATGATATAGCTTAGGGTCAATTTTTGACGGGATAGAGGACCAGTCCTGGTCTGCTTTGGCTAAACACACATAGTAATCAGCATGTGTAGAAGCAACAGACTCTACCATCTTCTCTAAAGTCTCGTGTTTGCCAAGCCTAGACCCAGATATAACCAATGTAGCCTTCTCTGGATCATATCTTCCTGATTTGACACTAATACTCTGACCTGAGTCTAAAGTCATGTCTATACTGACGCTATGGCTTCTATCAGGCTTCCAGTCATTTGGCATACCGTTTTCGTTGAGCACATCAGATACGAGCTCTTCTAAATATTCACTTGTACAAGGTAAACGGTATACGGAATGATGGATTGCCAGCTTTGTTAGCAAACCACCTATTAGAACATTTTTGATTTCATCAAGCATAGTAGACTAAGTGTATCAGCTAGCCTACTATTGTGTCAAGCCCTTATTTCGCTGCCGTTGCATTTTACGATACATGCCATATTCTTCAGCTTGTCTAAAAATTACATCTACCTTGTTAAATTTTTCTAAATCTTCTTCCGTACTAGACCTTACCTCAATATCTAACAATGTGGACTCTCTTTGGAATGGGATATACAGGGCAAGAGGAGTTCCTCGTTTGATCTCTATCTCTTTTCCCTTTCCGTGGTATAGGATTGAGTGATGGCTTTGAGTTACAACATCTGTATCAATTACTCCAGGTATGGCAGAAAACTCACTGTTAAAGTGATAGAACATAGGCAGCTGCAGAACAGACCAACCCTTTGGCGTAATTATTCTCCAAGGAGATTCAGTCAAAAATATAAAGTTTCCTTCAACACCATACATGTTTGGATCTACATGATCTATAAATTGCTCGTTAAAGTGATTTCTCATTTTAAAATCTTTACTTGATGATTCCCAGGACATTTTTTCATCTTCATACTTGAGCTTAAAGTCTGTCCACATAGGCATAACGTATCCAAGAGAAAAATAATCAGTAAAGGATGGGCATCTTTTGGCAGTTAAATGTGGTTGGTTTGGGTTGGGTGGAATATCCCTAAACCATTGAGGAACATAGTGTTTAGCAGGCTTAGGTCTACACTCTTCTATATCAGCTAGACCCTCTACCATGCTAACAAATTCTATTTTTGCATCCATTTATTGATTATATCAGAAAGACCAATTGCTTGACAATACTAGAGCATTTTGCTCATATGTTGTCAGAGGTGGTTTGTATAACTTCTATTTTCGGCGACGACTTAAGTGCACCCGCCGAACTTAAAAGATAGTTTAATTTAGAATAATGGTATAATTCAAGTATGACACAGCACGAACTAGTATCACTTAGCAGCTCTTCTGCAACACGACTAACTCCAAACGGTACACATTCAGGTCGTGACTTTACTATGCAGAATGTAAACGACACTGGATACATCTACATTGGTGGACAAGATGTTACAGCGCTTAGCTATGGTTTCAGAATAATGCCAAACCACTCAGTGTCAATTGAAATAACTGGTCGTGATTCTATTTATGCAATAGCCAGTGGATCAAATATGAAGGTAGCTGTATTACAAACTAACCTTGAGACAGGTTCGTAATGGCACGGTTTACTCATCCAGCATTTGGGGATGTTGATGGATTAACTACGGAAATTAAATCATATTCTCCAGTGTGGTCTGGAACTGGTTTAACTTTTACGGGAACGCCAGCAACAGGATCATATGTAAAAATAGGAAGCTTAATTCAAGTTCAAATAGATGTTTTATTTACTACTGTTACTAATTTTGGATCTGGTCAATATTCTTTAACAATTCCAGTTGCTTCAAAATATCATACAGATGTTTACGGTGGATCAATTCATCATGCAAATAATGGAGCAACAGATCACTACAGCATTAAAGGACACTTATCTCCATCCAGCACAACTATGACAATTTGGAACTTGAAGTCAAGCGCAGTTGATGAACCATTTGACCATAACTCTCCATTTGTTTTAGATCAAAATGATAAGTTTCATATGTCGTTTTCTTACATATGCAACTAATTAATCTTAAATAATGATATAATAATCTCACTATGACTGCACAAGACTGGGCTGGGTTTATATTAACATTGCTTTCAATTGGAGCAGTTGTCCTTGGTGGACTTCGCTGGTATATATCAATTCAGGTTAAACCAATAGCAGAAGCAGTTGAAGATATCCGTAAAGAAACTAAGACTAATGGCGGATCTAGCATGCGTGATGAAATTAAGTCTATTAAAACTCAGCAAGAAGCAGATCGCCAGCTAAGTGTTGAACAAAAGGAAAAGCTTGACCACATGTATGATATTCTTTTAGAGTACATTGCAAAGTCCAAGTAATCTAATTTTCCCATTTTCCTTTATATATAATATATCTTTTAAAAACCTTTATTCAATATATTCTTTTCTTTATATATTTTAAGTATACACTATCAATAATTTATCTAATGGGTATAATTCGGACATTTGGTATATTACTAATTATAACTTTTTGATAACAGTTCCAAATACCCTGGCCTTATAGAATTTTAATGTCTGAAATGTCCAAATTGTATATACTTAAATAAATAATGTTATACTTTAAGTCTGCTAGTACTCAGATTCTAACCCACCCCACTGCGTCTGAGTACTAGCTTTATTTTATGGTATAATCAATCATATGTGCACCCCAGCAATAGAAAAATTAGGAGCAACTCCAGCTCATATCCAGTGGACAGTTGTTCGTGGGGATTCATCAAGCCTAGCTGTTCAATTCCTTGAAGATGATGAAGTAACTGGTTGGGACATAAGCACTTGGGACTTTGCAGCTACAGCCTATGACATATCTGGTGATTTTCTTGATGAGTTGACAGTTACTGTTTCTGGCCATACCGCAACAATTTTTGCATCAGCAGATCTTACAAAAAACTGGGGAACAAAATATACATCAATAGTTTCTGAACTTCCATTTGACCTACAGGCAACCATACCTGCTGGAGAAGATGATATAGAGCCAACTGTTTGGACTCCAGTACTTGGAACAATTTGTGTTCTGGGTGATATAACTCCTGGAGGTTTATAATGCCAGTCATTAAAGTTGAGGTATCTCAAACAAACCTTCCACCAGTTATTAAAATTGGTAAAAAGGTTTTTAAGGTAAAGAAATAAAGTAAGTCCATGGCAACAAGCATGGATTTTCCAGGTAAGTCTAAAAAATATTCTGACAACGTAAATAACTCTTATCAGCTTGAGCAACAAGTATCATTCATAGCAGTACCAGGTCCGCAAGGAGAACAAGGACCAAAGGGCGATAAAGGTGATACTGGACCAGAAGGTAAGCAAGGACCTCAAGGAGATGCTGGAAGGCCTGGAAAAGACGGTAAAGACGGAAAACCAGGAGAAAGCAGTTTGTCACCATCAGGACAAAGAACTGGATGGGCGCTATACACAAATAAAAATCAACAAGATATCATTTTGGGTGCTACTAAAGGAAATGATGGTTGGGTTAGATTTAACTTTGATTGCAAGGGTAAAAATAATGAGCTATACCTTCCAGAAAATAACGTTTCTTTATATAATGCAGAATCTCAAAGAATAAACCTAAAATCCTTAAAGGTTGGTTCAATAGTAACAGTTCGTTATGATATTATTTTGACAACATTTAGCAACAATACAGAGGTTTGGTTTAGAACCTACATTCCAGAGTCAGACTCTGGCCCAACCACTTTTGCTGCAAACCTTAAATATCAGTTTTCTTATGATTTATCCCTAGAGCACACCTTTTCCATAGAAAGTGATATAATGAGAAATTACGGGGCATTCCCTCAAATCCTAACGGATAACGATGCTTCAATGGTCGTAAAATGTATGTATATATTTGTTAGGTAAATTTTAAAAAACTGTATTATTTTATGGTACAATTACTGCTATGAGCCCACAAAATACTGGTACCACAGATTCCTCAAAGAAGTCAAAGCCAAATGCACCAATTATTGGCACAGGTACAGATCAGGGCACTGGGCGCACATATGACAATGGACAAGTTTCTGTATCATTTACAGCTCCATCATTTGATGGAAAAATGCCTATTACATCTTATACCGTAACTTCATCTGGTGGACAAACAGCAACAGGATCATCTTCTCCAATCGTTGTAACAGGACTATCAACAGATGGCACTCCAGCAAATTATACTTTTACAGTTACCGCAACAAATGCAATCGGAACATCTGATGCCTCTGCTGCAACATCTGCAGTTGTCCCAACATCTAAGCCAGCAGCTCCAACAATTGGAACAGCATCTGGTGGAACTTCTGGTGTTGTATCAGTTGCATTTACAGCTCCAAATACTGGAAACTCAGCTATAACAGGATACACTGTAACTTCAACTTCTGGAATAACAGCAACAGGATCATCAAGTCCTATTACAATTACAGAGACATCAGCTGGAACAAGAACCTATAGTGTTACCGCAACAAATGCTAATGGAATATCCGATGCATCTGCAGCATCTAACTCTGTTGTTTCTACATTTGGTCCGTTCTTCCCACCATTCTCCCCATTCTTCCCATTCTTCCCGCCATTTTTCCCGCCATTTTTCCCACCATTTTTCCCTCCATTCTTCCCATTCTTCCCACCTTTCTTCCCTCCGTTCTTCCCGTTCTTCCCATTCTTCCCACCGTTCTTCCCGTTCTTTCCGTTCTTCCCATTCTTCCCACCTTTCTTCCCATTCTTCCCATTCTTCCCGTTCTTCCCTCCGTTCTTCCCATTCTTCCCGTTCTTCCCGTTCTTCCCACCGTTCTTCCAAGCACCTTTCTTCCCACCGTTCTTCCCGTTCTTCCCACCGTTCTTTAGAGGACAAGGATGGACAGTTTAGAATAAAAAATAAGTAATCAGAAAACCTTTCAGGGTAAAATATAAAAACTCTGAAAGGTTTTTTGATTTTTATACATATTCTTTTTGTGCTATAATTAAAGTAAATTGGGGGATATATAATGAATGGTTACGATGAAAATTCAAATCATTGGTTTACTAAAGATAGATCTGAAACAGCTTCAAACAGATTAAAAGAGCGCCAAGTTGATCCTCTTGTATCTGTTGAAAACTTAGGTCTAGGCTTAAATGTTTATCATAATGTTTTTTCTTTAGAAGATTCAAAGCGGTACATAGATACACTTGAATCTAATTTATCAACTGGTGGTAAATATAAGTGGTCAGAAGCACAAGTAACCAATTCTACAGTACCAATTAAGAAGGCTAGAGATGCAGTAGACTTTAAGTATAAGCAAGAAAATCTAGGACCAAGAGACGAGCATAATGCTGAACTCATTGATTTGCATCAAGAAATATATGAAAAGCTAAAGTACTGCATAGATGATTACGCTAAGTACTGGGGAATTAACGTTGTATATTATGAAGCTTTTAACTTTGTAAAGTATGAGGGAGCTGGAACTCACTTTAATATTCATGCTGATCATGGTCCAGCCTACAACTGTACAGTTTCTGCAGTTATATATATAAACGATGATTATGAAGGTGGAGACCTAAAGTTTCCAAGATTAGATAATCTAGTTTACAAGCCAAGAGTAGGTGACATCGCAGTGTTTCCTTCTAATTATATCTATGAGCATGCATCGCTGCCAATGGAATCTGGCACCAAGTATTGTGTTGTTATAATGACAGATATAAATGAGCTTGGCCACAAAAGATGACAGTAAAAGAAACACAAACTGCAATATTTAGATCCTATAGGTCTTGGGTTAATTCTGATAGCCCATCAGTTCCAACTCCAACACAAAATGAAATTCCAAAATGGTATAAAGAAGCTGATAGGTTTGCTAAGATGCCAAGTGGAGAATACTATAAGGCACCAAAAGAAGTTTGTCCTTTTCCAAAACCAGGCACAACAGATGATTACGGTAAAATCCCAACTTGGAAAGCATGCCCAGCTATCATGGATGGTTTTTCAACAGGTTACGTTTTAAAAACACCTTGTGATATTACATTTTTTAAAACATCAACTGGATCAATAGATGTAAGAATTGATGATATAAAGCATAAGGATTTTTGTACTAGAAGACTTGCTATGCCTCAATTTGAGCACCCAGAAGGATTTTATAAAGATCATTTTGCCTGGTATTCAGAGTGGGGAATAGAATTACCAGATGGATATAGCGCTTTGTTTATGACACCAATGAATAGGTTTGATCTTCCTTTTATGAATACAACTGGAATTGTTGATAGCGATAAGGTTCACCTACTAGGCACTTTTCCATTCTTTATAGCAAAAGATTGGGAAGGCACAATACCAGCAGGAACACCATACCTACAGGTTCTTCCATTTAAGAGAGAAAACTGGGATCACCAGTTAGAATTTTTAGATCAAAAAGAAATCTATGATAAAATGATAGAGAACATGAAATTTTATCGTCAACCAGATGGCGGTATTTATAAAAACCATGTCTGGACTAGAAGAGAATACAAATAAGGGGTAATTATGCAAACATGGACAGAAAAAATCAACCTTGGTAATGGAATTGTTTGTTACAAAGGCGTAATCAAGAAAGAATTTAACGTAATAGATAGACTTGAGAATGCTCTAGGTTCTGTTGCTGGGTACGGAGAGCTGTCTCCAGAAGGCAACAGATATCACTGGATGCCAGCATATGTTGGATACCAACAGCTAATACCAGACTACAGAGACTGTGTTGATTTTAAGTTTAAGAAAACAGACATAGAGAATGATCCTAGTGAAGTATCTTTACAGTTGCAAGCTCTCTGGCAAGATGTATATGATGCTCAGTTCCAGGCAGTTGAAGATTACAGAAAAGACTACAACATTATGGATTTAAGATACTGGGAAGCTTTTAATTTTATTAAGTATGGACCAGGGCAACATTTCCAAGAGCATCACGACCATGGTTTCTCTTATAACTGCACGGTATCTTTAGTAGCATATCCTAATGATGACTACGAAGGTGGCGAATTATACTTTAGATTACAAGATTTAAAAATTAAGCCTGAAGCTGGAGATCTATACGTATTCCCATCAAACTTTATGTATCCTCATCAGGCAATGCCAGTACACTCTGGGACAAAGTATTCTATTGTAACCATGCTTGACTATAATAAAAAGTTTCATACACCAGAAATGTATGTAGCGGATAAATAATAATGTTAAACATATCTGTAGAAAGATTTCCAGACTCAAAAATTATTATTTCACCAATGTCAATCAAAAGAGATTGGATGGATGTGACTCCAGAAAAGCATGCTTATAGATGTTTTCCAGTCACTCAAGCAAATATGGTTGGATGGAATCTTTCGTGCAGTCAAGACATTAAGTTTATTTGGAATGGAATAAATGATACAAGTTCAGAAAATGTTACCATACTTGAAGGACAAGAGTTTACCTATACTGGCAGAGGACAATCAACTGTCAGCATACACACTGGCCTAACATTTAGATCTGAACAAAATATTAGCATGTTTACAATAAATCCAGTTAACTACTTTAATGAAGATTTTGAAACAATGTCTTCTCTGATTAGTACTTCTTGGCTTGATACAGGGTTCCCTCTAGCAATTAAGGCAAGATCTGCAAATAAGGAAATTACTATAAAGGCAGGAACCCCTCTTGCAACTATAGTGCCTATTTCTTTGACAGCAATGGACAATACCTCAATTCAGATATTTGACTATTCTGATCCAGACCGTAAAAGAGAGATGGCTCACAGGTCATATGGTGAGGCAGCACAGGTTATTAATAAGTCTGGAGAATGGACTGACTGGTATAGAGATGCTGTTAACGAAAAAGGAGAGAGCGTAGGATCGCATGAGACAAAGGTCTTGCGTCTTTCAGTCACAGACAACACATCAAACAAAGGAAATGGTATAATCTAATTATGGACAATATAAACGCTTCTGTTGTAGTTAGAAAGCCCTCACTTACACCATCAGGCTGGTTTGGTAGTGGAAAAGAAATGATTGTTGAGCTAGAAAACTTCATGACTCAAGAAGAAATAGAGTTTTTAGAAAAAGCTGCAAAGTCTATTACTATTTGGGATGTTACTGAAAGCCATGTAAACGAAAACGGTACAGTAGTATACGATTCAGACTATTGGAAAGACAGAGTAGCAACTCAGCCAAGCTTAGATAAAAACGATCCTACCATAGCACCAGTTATAGCTGGACTATTTCAAAGACTTCAGCCTATCGTAGAAGAGTTCTATAAGGTAAAAGTCATACCAACTGGAACAACAATAGTCAAGTGGCTTCCAGGTCAGTTTCAAAAGCCACACGCAGACAAAGAGCTACATGAAGGTCCAGATGCTGGACTTCCCAATGATTTTCCTAACTATGACCTTTCAAGCTTGTTTTATTTAAACGAAGATTATGAAGGTGGAGAATTATATTTCCCATTGCAAGGTGTTCAGTTTAAGCCAAAGAAGGGTGCTGCATATTTCTTCCCTGGAGATAAGAACTACATTCATGGAGTAACAGAAATTAAAAGTGGACTTAGATTTACATGCCCATTCTTCTGGGAAATCACAGAGCATACAGGAGATAGGAAACCATAAATGACAAAATCAAATCTTGAAGCAATAGAAATATATCCTCATATCCTTGTATACAAAAATATGTTTAAGGACATATCAAAATCTTATCAAATCCTACTAGACTCTTTAGTAGAGTCAGATGATAGACTTTTTAATCCTTGGACACAATGGTCTATTTTTGGTGAGTATTTGTCTCCAATGATCCCATCCTTTTCTATGGGAGACAGACATGGAAATTTAAAAAGCATTGAAACAAAAACACAAGTAGAAGAAGATCAAAAAAACTTTGGAATAGAAATGATGGAAAACTTTCATTTAGTTACAGAGGACTACATTAAAAGATATAATATTGATGTAGACCCAGAATCACTTTCTATAGATGAATCAGGAAGCCCTATTCATACATGGAGGTGGACTGGCGGAACAATTGGTAAATATAACGTAAGTAATTCTGATGAAACTTTTGGAATGAGATATCATTCAGACTATATGAGAGAGCAGGGAAGTGCTCCAGGATATAAGTTTGTAATCACATGTACAATTTACTTTAATGATGACTATGAAGGCGGAGAAGTTGATTTTGCTATGGGAGATAAGCTTGTTAAGTATAAGCCAGAAGCAGGAGATCTATTAGTTTTTCCATCAGGACATCCAGACTATCTAACAGAAGACGGAATGCCATACCTTCATGGAGTTATGCCATCATATAAAACAAACAAGTTTTTGGCAAGAATGTATTGGCAAAAATACCAAAAAGGATCTGATGAGTGGTACCAAAAAGAAAAAGAATTTGGTAAAGATGTGTGGGCAAGCATGCAGCCAGCACTAGAAGAACAATTTAGAAAAGACAATCCACAAAGAAATGAGATAGAGGGAGCTGTGAGATTAAAATGAACTTAGAAAATAAAATAAGATTAACAAAAGATATTGTTTTATATGAAAACTTTTTGTCTCCAGAGATTTCTGCAAAGCTTGTTAAAGTTTTAGATAAGCATGCAGAGTTAGGGACTATTTCTTGGATGCCAATATCTTTTTATGAGTCATACTCTTCTGTTTTGCCACTAGACAATGACGAACATGTTATCGCAGAAGGACTGAGCCCTACTATTTTTTCAGAGATCAAAGATGCAATTATTGATGCAGTTGCAAGCGTTCATGATATTGATCCTAAAATAGTTTCTGATTGGATACCATACACAAAAATGGGAACCAGGAGCATATGCAAGAGTTCACTCTGACAACACAGATGAACAAGGAAATTCTGGCGCATTTACTAGAAGTAGATATGCAGCATTTTTATATTTAAATGATGACTTTGAGGGAGGAATGCTACAGTTCCCATCACAAGATATAAGTATTCAGCCAAAGGTTGGAATGCTTGCAGCATTTGACGGCGGATTTAATAATATGCATGAAGTTACTCTGTTAAAGAGTGGAGTAAGATACACTATAGGTTCATTCTGGGATGATCGTGAAGAAGATGCATACCCACAAGAATTAAGAGATGCCTGGGCCGAAGAGATGAAAGAAACACGTGCCAAGCAAGAGATTGAAAGAGCAGAGTGGCAAGAGCTACTAAAGCAAGGTTGGAAGCTAGATAAAGATGGCAACAGATACAAGGTAGAAGAGCTATAAAGTGGAAGTTTTTTTAAAAAAAGAGTTTGAGGATGCTGGATACAGCGTTGATGTTTTTCATGAGCATATTCTATCTGTAGAGAATTTTTTACAAGATGGTGAGCTTGAAACCATATTAGAAATAATAGAAAATACTGACAACCAAGACTGGTCAATAGAGTATACAAAAAATCTTGCTAGATTCTGTATGGAAAAGTTTGGCAGAGATGATGTAGAAAATTTGGTGGCAGAAGGAAAGTTTGAAATAACACAAGGCTGGGAAGATAAAAATCTAAATATAACCACTCATCCAATCAGCAGTGTTCTTCAAAAAAGACTTGGAGATTTGCTAAAAAAAGCAGATCCATCACTAGAACTTGCTGGTTTTGGAACACTTCAAAGAATGCAAGAGGGAGTTGAGCTAAAGTCACATACAGATCAGCATACAGATCCATCTATTAGATATGCTGCCATTCTATACATTAATGATGATTATAAAGATGGAACATTATTTTTTAAAAATAAAGAAGACTCAGACTTAAGACCAACTCCAGGGACATTGCTTATTTTTCCAGGTAACGAAGAATATGAACATGGAGTAAGGTTTGTAGGAGCAGGACCTATCCGATATGTTACAGTAGGATTTATGAAGGTAACAGGATTTTATGAAACAAATAAATACTAAGGAGAGCATGTGAACGTAGAGAAGCTAGACCCAAAGGTGTACTACTACACAGATGCAATAGAAGACTTTGAAATTTTTCAAGCAACCTTAAAAGAGTTAGATGAGCTAGGTTCGTTTAATGATGTAAACCTTTGGGAGCCATGGACATCTTCTAATGATAAAAACTTTATCTATGGAGAAACAAAAACCTTTGCCCTGGATGACATTAATAGAGTAGACAATGAGATAGGTCAAAAAAGCAAGTATATTTATGATGCAATAATGAAGACAATGTACGATGTATGTAAAGACTATGCATCTTCACTTGGTGACTTTGATGAGCCTAGACTGTTTCCAACCTTTAATATTAAAAAATATAACACTGGAATGGGAATGGGTGCACACTTTGACCAACTAGACGGTGATCAAACATTGAGATATTCTCTTGTTATGTACCTAAATGACGACTGCGAAGGTGGAGAAATATCTTTTCAGCTAAAGGATTATGATGGAGGCTGGAACAGTTCAGA
>JACCEB012161363.1_pt1 | contig 12321 bp, 9 predicted proteins | sample 7454761 | NCBI WGS metagenome assembly JACCEB01 (sample SAMN15323454, study PRJNA562643) | freshwater metagenome | isolation source: river surface water | place: USA:Blue River Watershed | collected 2017-08-18 | reverse complement strand
ACTATCCCTCCCTCAATTGAGAATGTATTGAATTTCTCCTTTGTAGATTCCATGGAAAAGCTTTTGGAGTTAGTAACCTTTGATTCATTCAGGTTTACCACACGAATGATCAAATATGTTTTAAATTCGAGCGAAAATGACTTCAATTTATTTTTTGAAACTGTAATGGAAAGAAATAAAAAAGACTTTCTATTTAAATTTTATGATTTAGCACTCTCGAATGATTATCACAAAATTGAGGCATACCAAAAAAACTGGGAAACTCTTGAAGAGATGAAGAAGAAAGAAAATTTCAGCAGCGCCCTTAGTAGTAAATGATAGTTGAAAAAATGAGTAGTTATCCTGTTATCCACTAAAAATTAAAAAAAATGAGCCCTCAAAAAAAGGAAGCGATAGAATTTTGCTTGAATAAATATCTTTTGAATAAAATGGTAGACATCTGGCTAACCGTGATTTTAACGCTAGGATTAGCTTTGATAATATTCCCAATTTTCGGGTATCTGATTTATAAATATTACAAAGCAAAAAAGGAAGTCCGCCTCTTGAAGGAAGAATTGTCTAATAATCCAGATAGCTTTAATAATGTGTATGCGTCTATTGGTTATGGATATACCAGGCTGGGAGATAAAGTGGCAAATTCAGTAGATATTTATATGAATGGGATGGTTATGGACGTCCCCCAGTTGTATGTCTGGTTCTCAAAATATAAATCAAAGGAAAAATTGGCTGAAGTGCTGAACGAATAATTCAATTGAAGACTATCTAAAAAAGGCGCCTACTTATTATATTTTTGATCTGTTTTGAAAAGTTATTTTTTCATTCTTCACTAATCTTTTGGCTTGTCCAATTTTTTGAATATTCCTTAGGAGAGTTAGTTAGTCACCTGCTGATGAATCAGGGTTTTATTTTACACTTGAAAAGTCCTATTTGATTTCCGTGCAGTCTAAATTTTTCAAAAAAATAGGCTACCTCGGTAGCCTATTTTCCATGTTTGCGCTATTAATTTTCACCAAAAATGGCACTTCCAATTCTGATCAAAGTAGCATAGTAATCTAAGTTTTCTTTCTCTACAGCGGTCACCCTGCCATCGGCATTGGCGAGGTCATTCATATACCGAATGATATCCTCCCGTACGGCTTCATTGGGAACCTCTCTATTGATTACTAAGCAATTTTCAAAAACTAAATCCCCCATCTCTTCTGTATTGAAGATAGATTTACATTTTTTCAAGAGATCGAAAGTTTCATCAAGTGCTTCAAGGCATTCGTCTTGGTCCATATCAAACCATTCTCCCATCGTTACTGAAGTGGATTGGATGTCTGCGATTTCTGATTCGGTGAACTGATCTAATTTGGATCCTACTTGAAGAAGGACAAACAAAATACAGTGCGGCAAAGAGCTAATGAATAGTGTTTTTTTTGTTTCATTCAGGACATAAGGGCTTTCATCTTCCTCCGTTAGTTTCTCCTCTTCCATCTTTCTTGGTGCTGCGGGTAAATCAACCACCTTTACTCCTCCATACACTTGCAAATAATCTTTCAAGACAGGATTATTTAGGTACGTATTGGGGTGGAAATCCCGTTTTACATGCTCCAATAGCAGTTGTAATTTAAGTGGATTCCATTCAGCCGCTAGTTCTTCCCAGCGTGCCAAACAGAACTCATGAAAGCCTTCCCGATTAAACTCCACATTGAAAAATTGGAAGATTTCAAAAGAAGCATTGTCATTAAATCCCCCGACAAGCTCTTCTCCAAGAGTTGCATTTTGCGTGACAAGTGCAAAAATGGATTTGGCAGCAGCAATATCTCCGAGTTTGATGTCCAAACCTGGCCCTTCATCCCATAGGATAAAATCATAGAGTACGAGTGCCAACTTTTCTTCATTGCTCAATTGGTTGAAGTTGCCTGATGCTTTAAGTAGCAAACTTTTCACATCACATCCATTGTTAGCATTTCGGGTTTTTGCCCCCTTATTCAATACCATCTCTAGGTTGCCTAACTTTTGTTCGGGACTAGCCTTCAGCATTAAAAATAGCGGAAAGTACCTGTCCTGTGCATTCAATGATCCACTTGGAGAGTCCTCTTCGTCCAGCATATCTCCCAAGTACATGAAAAGTTCAAGCGTGTCAAGATAGAGGCCTACATTGCAAAATGGCAAGAGTTCTTCCACAAGCTCAGCCAAAGAGCGGACGTAGTCGTCGTGAGTACTGTAGGCTTCGTCGTAGATCTTTTCTGCTTTCATCCGGGGCCCAAGCAATAGTGGCTCAATCAAATTGCCATTTTCATGCGCTATTCGGAGCATGGTATTTGAAATCCTTGGTACTACGGCTGCTTTTGTAAATTCTTGCAGGGTTTCTTCGTAGGAGGCCCGATAGGCAGGGGATTCACTTGAAAGCCCCAAGTAATAATTGCGAATCAGTTGGATGCAAGTCAAAAAAGGGATGGGATCATCCAGGCAACGATCCGATTCGTCAAACTGTTGGAGATCTTCGGATTTTTCTTGTCTTTCAGCTGCTTTTGCTGTATTGGGCGTCGGTTTTTCCTCCAATCCAAAGGTGGACAAAAAGTCATTTAAATCAATTTCAGGCTTTTCTTCTTCTTTTTGGGAAGGTGCAGGAGGAGCATCTTTCATTCCGATTGGCCTTCCCTCAAGATCAAATTCAGTCAAATCAAACATCGAAAGTTCGTCTTCCCTTGAAGTTGTTGCCGTAGGAACTTCTTTTTTCTCATCCGCCTTACTTGTCTTTGATCCTGGAGTTCCTTCTCCCATGACCGCTTGCAGCTTTCCAACGGGCATCGTCTGGAACCCATTAATCAGTGGCATGAGTTCGCTGTGAAACTGCTCGCAAGTGGCGATTAAATTCGTGATAAAACCCTCATTTTCTAGGTCTGCAGCCTGATAGGGGATTTCAATCCTAACGGTTAATTTGTCTGGGCTAACTTTGCCTGGCTCCACGATTATTGGATACCGATTTTGGATTGATTTTTCGTCGAGTTGATGAAGAGCAATCAATTCAAAGCACTTTGCAACCGGTGCTTTTTGCGGGTAATTTGCCGCTAAAAGTCGGATAGTCCCTTTTTGAATGCGTAATTCGTATAGAAAAGCAGCTTTAAAAGTAAAACTGGCATAGCTTTTCTCTTCATTGATGCTGCATTTTGGATAGGCAACTTTAATCCGATTAAGAAGGATTGCCCCGACATTCCCACTTGTGCTTGAAAGAGGTTGCGCAGGTGAATTTTGGGTTACAAATCCACTCAAACTTTCCACAAAGACGAAAGCAGCAGTACACGCGGAATCCACGGTTTTAAATTCTGGATTTCCTTTGAGGCGAATCCCTTGGCTATAGGCTTCCAAATCAGTGCTTGTGGCTAAGACCTGCTTGTTAAATTCCTCTTCTCGACAATAAAACATCACCCTGATGGTTCCCCCTGCGGTATTGAATCCTAGATGGGTTCCTCTTTTGGGGTGGACCCATGGAAGGTGGATGTCCACAAAGTTGTCTTTATTTACTTTTTTGACTTCTGCTTCTGGAAATCTTGCTTTTGTTTTTTCTGCGAGTTGATCTTGGATTGTCTTAGCCATGGCAACACTGGTTAGGGAGGGGTTTTCGGGTAAACTTGCTTAGTTTATTTCTTTATGAAGGTGGGTTATGCAATTTTTTGATGCCACCGCTTTGGTAAGTTACAATAAGACTTGGAGTTTAGTAACCGCCTGAAATCGGTTCACTTCGTTTTTTAGTTAATAACTCTTTTTTTTCCCCTCCAAAACTAATTTTTAGGTTTATAGATGTGAAACATTTATATCCTAGTGCAACCATATCGTGAATTAATTTGTTTTTCAAATTGTCTGAATATAGAATTGAATTGGCCGATTCTTTAGAAGTGAATGATCTTGGAAAAAGAATTGGTATAAATTTGATTTATTGGTTAATGTTAAAGAACCTAGACTTATTCCTTATTTAGGATTAAAAAGAAACTCTTCCTGAACTAAAATTAGTTATGACATGAAGTTAAATCCACAGTATGCGAAATGGATAAAAGGAGAATCCGACGGATATGATTGGGTGGATGTGACAAATTTTTTATTCATAGCCCAGGCAGAGTTAACGGACTATAATTTGTCAGAAAAGGAAATTAGAAAAATAACTGAAATTTCTGAGATTCTTTTTAGCTCCTGGATTGGAGAAGGCGTCCCCTACACAGATTATGATGTAAAAAAGAAGCTAAATAGAGCATTTGATTGGTATCAATCTATTCAGGATAATTCAGATAAAGCCGAGATTGATAAAAATCTAATGAATCAAGTCTTACAAAATGCAAACTGGCTAAAATCTCAAAAATGGTTCAATATCACTTTTGCTAATTCGATTCTAAATTGGTTGTTGGAAATTTCTAATTCTGATGGGATAAATGATAATGAGATCGGTAGTATTCGAAGTTTGAGTCTACTGTGGGAAGTAAAATCACCTATTTGATTGGAAATGATCAGGATTAAGTGTAATTAAGTTTAATAAAAACTCCTAAAATTCGCGAGGGCGTCAATTTGGAAAAAGTGCTAACTTAGGATCAAGTTGAAGGGCGCTTAAAATAATTTACGCCCACCTCCTACCTCTGGGTAGGGCTGAGAATTAACTAATTCAAACCGAACAAAAAGATGAGTACCTCTACCCCTTCCAAAGCTCTTCACATCACCCTTTGGGTGGTACAAGTTTCCCTCGCTCTCGCCTTTGGCATGATCGGAGTGACCAAATTGACTACCTCTGAGGCAGATCTTATTCAACAATCGGGTGAGCTAATTGAAAAATATGGAGTAGGATTGATTCGATTTATCGGAATATCAGAAGTCTTAGGGGCCCTTGGACTGATTTTGCCAGCTGCGCTCCGCATCCTTCCTATCCTCACTCCGCTGGCATCTCTAGGGCTAGCGATCATCATGGGCCTGGCCACTGCCCTGCATGCCTCCAAAGGAGAACCTATTGTGTTCCAAGTGGTCTTTTTGCTGCTTACCCTGTTTGTGGTTTGGGGAAGATTTAGCAAGGCCCCAATTTCAGCTCGGTAATAACCTTTTCCTCAATCCATTTTTGCCGCTGGCCGCTTCTCGGTTCCAGGCTGCTTGGTGAGGTCATCGCCTAGCGTCTTTCGGTACCCATCGGCTAATGCGCTCAGCGCGGCTACCACTTCTGGATTTTGGGGAGCCAAATCAAACGTTTCCCCAGGATCGGTAGATAGGTCATACAGGGCGAGGGGAACCTCCATGGATTTGTATATTCCTGGGAATCCCTCATTGCCTCGCTGACTGCCCAGATAGGTTTGTGAGACATGGGGGAAAACCAATTTCCACTTCCCTTGCCGGATGGCCTTGAGGCTATTCGCATCGTAGTAATAGACAAAGTGGTCTCGAGGATTGGCATCGGTCACCTGCTGAAGCAAGGGCAATAGATTCACCCCATCGATTTTTTGATCAGGCAAGGGAGCCTCTAGAAGTGCCGCCATGGTGGGGAAGATATCCATCGTAGCGGCCAAGTTGTTGGAAACTGTTCCGCGGGGAATCAACCCGGGCAAACTCATGATGCAAGGGACCCGAACCCCGCCCTCCCAAGCCGAACCCTTGCCTTCGCGAAGGCCTCCGCTGCTGCCTGCATGGTTGCCAAAAGTCAGCCAAGGGCCATTGTCACTTGTAAAGATGACCAGCGTATTTTGGGTCAGTCCATTTTTTTCGAGTGCCGCCATTACCTCACCTACTGAAGCATCCAGTTCGAGCATCAGATCCCCAAATAGCCCTTCCCCACTTTTGTTTTTGTAGGGATCAGACACCGCGATCGGTACGTGTGGCATGGAGTGGGCCAGATACAAAAAGAAGGGGCTCTCCTTGTGCTGCTCAATAAATTGGACCGCATGCTGGGTGTAGAGCTGAGTTAGTTGTGCTTGGTCTTCAAGGGTTCGGATGGGCATCACGGGTTCATTGCCTTCGAGCAGGAAGAGCGGAGGGTACTTGAATTTACGGTCCGCAGTATCCGTAATCGGCTTGCCGTCGTAGCCTACAGGCCACATGTCGTTGGAGTAGGGAAGGCCAAAATAGGAGTCAAATCCGTAGGAGGTGGGTAGGTAGGGAGCTTTGGCACCCAGGTGCCATTTGCCGATCATGCCTGTTCGGTAGCCCTTCTTTTTTGCCAGGGTGGCAAGGGTCTCTTCCTCGGGATTAAGTGCTGTGGTAGACCAGGGCATGAGTGCGCCAGAAATATTGATCCGATTGGGATAGCAACCTGTCAGTAGGGCTGCTCTCGAGGCGCTGCATACGGCCTGTGCTGCATAGAAATTGGTGAAGCGCATGCCTGAAGCGGCAAGTGCATTGAGGTGTGGGGTCCGTTGAGGATAGCCTCCATAAACTTCTAGATCCCCATAACCCATGTCGTCCATAAAGATCAGCACGACATTGGGGAGCTTGGCTTGGGGTAAATTCCCCTGTGCTTGGGCGCCGAAACAGAGGAAAGAAAGTAGGAGTAGGAATGGATTTTTCATGGCTTTAAATAAAAAGGGCTTTTAGGGCCAACGGCCCACCGCAATTTCTACTGTAGACCAGAATTTGCAATGGACTGTGGTCCGTTAGCCGTTGAACAGTAGTTGGACTAAATTAAACCACTGCTAGGATTGAGGATAATCCTGACAAGTAATTTAGGCTTCTATCGAATGATTTTTACTTCCTGAATTTTTGTAGGAAGCCAAACCTGCATTTCATTTTGCCCGCGATTTGCCCAGGTGTAATAGGGAATAGCAGTTATTTTCTTGGTTTCAGCTTGCAGACTTGTTCCATCTTCCGAGCCTGTCATCACCCTCATTTCTGCCTGGACAGCGATTACTTCTTCATCCAAAACCTGGTGCTGGAAAACAGTAAAGGTGGCATTTTCCGGTAGCACTATATTCCATGCTTTCCCGTTGTTGTCCGCCCCCTCCACACAATAAACCAAGGGACCTCTTTGAATTGCGATTCGGTCTTCATTGGCAGTAACTTCTTGGCGGGCGATTAACTTTCGCACTTCCATTGGCAAGGTAAACTGGAGTTGATCTCCCTTTTCCCAGGTTCTCGTGATTTTCAAATAGCCATTTTCTTCAGTATAGGGAACAACTTTACCATTGAGTAAAAGCGTGAATTTTTCGGTGCTTTTACCAGCAAAATTGTACAGTCCTCCAGGAACAGGCTCATCCTTTGCCCATCCCGGTAGTCTCAATTTAACTGAAAAGGGAACCCTCTGTTCAGGGTTAAGGGTCAGGTGGATGACTCCGTCAAGCGGATAATTGGTTGTCATTTCCACTGGTACGTCCACGGCATCCATCTGGAATTTGGTTTTGCTGCCGATGAATAGATTCACCCAAATGGTGTTGGCGGATTTTGCATAGATGTAATCGCCGACCGATGCCACCAATCGGGAAATATTGGAAGGACAACAGGCTGTGCCAAACCAATCTCTCCGGTAATGCTGACCAGAGGAAGCTAATGGATTTCCATAAAAAAACCGATTCCCTTCCAGGCTAAGCCCATCCAATGCAGCATTGTACAAAGACCTTTCCAATACATCAATGTACTTGGAATCGCCTTCCAACGCATTCATTCGCTGATTCCAAAAAACCATCCCAACCGAAGCACAGGTCTCGCTGTATGCATTTTCATTGGGGAGGTCATAATCCACCGAAAAACCTTCATTGCTTCCCGACGATCCTATCCCACCAGTCACGTACATATTCCGGTACACGACATCCTCCCAAACCGTCTTCATGGCATTCATGTAGCCCACGTCGTTTTTTGCAGCAGCCACATCGGCAGCTCCCGTGTAGAGATACATTGCTCGTACTGCATGGCCCGTTATTTCTTTCTGCTCCTTTACAGGTACATCATCCTGAGCATATTTGGGTCCCCAATGTGGATTATCCCAGATTCCCCCTTTGCCGTGGCCATGTCCTCGTTGCTCCAGAAACCAATCGGATAGTTCCAGGTATTTTTTATCACCTGTAGTCTTGTACAATTTGACCAAAGCAAGCTCAATTTCCTCGTGACCAGACACCCAAGGTCGATTTTGTTTTCGGAAGGTCTCGTCGATATGATTTGCCATCTTGATGGCCACATCGAGTAATTTGCGCTTCCCCGTAGTTTGAAAATAGGCCACGCCAGCTTCCATCAAATGTCCGGCGCAGTAATCCTCATGCTTCTCCATATCGGTCCAGCGATTTTCAAGTCCGGTAAGCGAATAAAAAGAATTGATGTATCCATCTGCCTCTTGTGCGGCTGCAATTTTATCAATCCATTCGTCCGCTTTTTGTTCCATCGCTTTGTCCGAATGGTTTTTCAGTGAATAGGCAATTGCCTCCAGGGCTTTGTACACATCACTGTCATCGTAATAAATGCCTTCGTGCTTTTCGTTTTGGTGGCGAGCCACTTTTTCATAATTCCGGATGCGACCGGTAGCTATTTCAGTTTGATAAATCATAACTGGAACAGCTGAAGATGCAATTTTTTCAAGTTTTGGTTTCCAAAAATCATCAGTGATGGTCACCTGCGAAAAATTCACTGGATTCAATTTGGTGATCCCGGATTGCGCCATTGCAGGAAAGGCTGCTGCCGCAAATAGGATTGAAAGTGTGGATCGTGTTAGCATGGGGCTATCATTGATGAAGAAAAGAGAAGGGGAAGAGAAAAAGATTTTTCATGGCTGGGGCTCTAGGAAGTAAAAGTTAGCAAGAAATCGGGGTAGTAAAAAGCTGTTTTTTCGACCAAAGCCGAAGCTTACCTTCCTAAGCACCTTCAAAGTAGCTTCAATCCCGATTCCTTGGTTGCTGCTGACCACCTGAATAGTCCACGAAGCAAGATTTAGGAAAGGGGCTAGAGGGTTAACTTGCCAGTGCCCTAACTTTATTTTGGGAATGAAGCCTCAATTTGATAATTTGAATGGCCATAAAATTCAATTTCGGTCTTCTTGTCCCAATTCCAAGAGTTTAGTAAGCGTCAATTCTTTCCAATTTGATGAAAAAGTACAGCCTTATTTTTCTACTTTCAATCTGTGTTTATTGGGGATCCATGGGACAGACCAAGGAAGAATTCAATGTCCTGTTGATCCATGTAGATGATTTGGGCTGGGCGGACATTGGGGTTTTGGGAAGTGATTTTTACGAAACCCCATTTATAGATCGCCTGGCCGCCGAGGGAATGCTCTTTAGACAGTCCTATGCCGCTGCAGCCATTTGCTCCCCCTCCCGAGCAGCCCTGATGACCGGCAAGTACCCAGCCCGAATGGGAATTACCGATTGGATCTATGCACGATTTCAAGGTGTAGGAACCACAGGTTTGCCAGGTGAATATGCGGAAAATCCGGATCAACCCCTGCGCACCCCAAAAAATCAAGGATTTCTACCTTTGGAAGAGCTTACCCTAGCCGAGCGCATGAAAACACAGGGGTATACCACCTTCCACGTGGGAAAATGGCATCTAGGTGGAGAGGAAAACTATCCTGAGAAGCAAGGATTTGATCGCAACTTTGGAGGCAATGACCTGGGTCAGCCCCCTAGCTACTTTGATCCCTACGAGCCATCTACTCCCACGCCTTTTTATGCCTTCGATCGGGTGACACCTAGGGATTCCGGCGAGTATTTAACGGATCGAGAAGGGGATGAGATTGTGAATTTTCTTCAACATCAAGAGCATAAATTTTTCATCCATTGGGCTCCCTATGCCGTGCATACGCCACTTATGGCTCCGCAAGCCTTGGTCGAAAAATACAAGCAAAAACCTGGGGGTAAACAAAAAAACCCTGTGTATGCGGCTATGGTTGAAAATTTAGATCAAAATGTGGGCAAGGTGCTTGCTGCCTTGGACCGCTTGAACTTGACCGAAAAGACCTTAGTGATTTTCACCTCTGACAATGGAGGCTTGATGGGGAATCCCACAAATCCCATCACGAATAACGCACCCTTACGCTCCCAAAAAGGGTATCCCTACGAAGGGGGAATTCGTGTGCCCACCGTGGTGAAATGGCCCGGAAAGGTAGCTGCAGGGATGCAGTCCGAGCTTCCCATTGTGACGCTGGATTGGACTCCCACGATTTTGGACTACCTGGGATTAAATCCGCAAGAACAAGGTCTTGATGGGCAAAGTTTGGTGGGGGTATTGGCAGGGAATACATTAGAATCACGGGACTTGTTTTGGCATTTCCCCCACTACAGGGGACCCGATGTAGTTCCCTACTCCATCATTCGATCAGGGGAGTACAAGTTGATTCACTACTTTGATATGCAGCCGGATGAACTCTTTTCCTTGGCGAATGATCCCTGGGAGACGACCAATCTCGCCAGTCAAGTACCAGAGCTGGTTGCCCAACTCAAATCATCGCTCAAAGCTTGGTGGCAGGAAACTGGGGCTAGAATGCCACAAAAAAAATAGAGTTAACCCCCTCCAATTTAGGGTGGGTATACTGAGAAACAGCCATGAAAAAAGAAATCTTAAGTTGTCTAATTTTTACGGGAATTGCATTCGCTGCACTTGCTCAAGGAGATGGAATTGCCCCAAAGGAGCGCCCAAACATCATTTACATTCTTGCAGATGACCTAGGCTATGGAGAACTCGGGGTATATGGGCAACAAAAAATTGAAACCCCAAATATTGATGCGTTGGCTAAGAGTGGAATGATATTTACCCAGCACTACTCAGGAGCGCCCGTTTGCGCGCCAGCCCGGTACATGTTGCTGACCGGCACCCACGCTGGCCATGCCTACATCAGAGGAAATGATGAGTGGAGTGAGCGCGGGGATGTGTGGAATTACCGAGCCACCCTGCTGGATTCAACCTTGGAAGGGCAACGGCCCATCCCCTCATCGACCGTTTTGCTTCCCAAAAAATTAAAGGAGGTGGGCTATCGCACCGGGATAGTGGGGAAATGGGGATTGGGAGCTCCTCATACAGATGCCATTCCTACAAAAATGGGCTTTGACTTTTTCTTTGGCTACAATTGCCAGCGCCAAGCCCATACCTATTACCCTGTACATCTCTACCACAATGAGCACAGGGTCTTTCTCGAGAATGACACGATTGCACCCTCCACCAAGCTAGCAGTAGGGGCAGATATACAGGATCCCATGAGTTACAATAATTACTCCTTAAAGACCTATGCGCCCGATGTGATGTTTGACCAACTCCTGTCCTTTATAGGGGATGAACAAGAGAAGGAAAATCCCTTTTTCCTGTATTGGGCTACCCCTTTGCCTCACAACCCCATTCAAGCTCCCCAGCGCTGGGTAGACTACTACAAGGCTAAGTTTGGGGAAGAAGCCCCTTATTTGGGAGAAAAGGGCTATTTCCCTCATCAAAATCCTCGAGCTGGCTATGCGGCCATGATTTCCTATTTGGACGAGAATGTAGGGAAACTAGTGGCCTACCTCAAAGAAAAAGGCCTTGATAAAAACACGCTAATTCTATTTAGTTCGGACAATGGAGTGACCTTTACTGGTGGGACGGATGGATCATTTTTTGAAAGTTCAGGGATTTTTGGAGAGGTCCAAGGTCGAGCCAAGGGCTATGTTTATGAAGGGGGAATTCGCGTTCCATTCATTGCCAATTGGCCAAGCAAAATAAAGCCAGGTTCGCAATCGGAACACCTGTCTGCGCAATACGATGTTATGGCAACTCTCAGTGAGTTGACAGGATTTGAACTCGAATCGGGTAACGATGGCATCAGTTTTATGCCTACGCTACTGGGTCAAGACAAGCAGGAGCAACATGAATTTTTGCTCTGGGTATTCCCTGAATATGGGGGCCAAGTAGCGATTCGGTTTGGGGACTGGAAGGTAGTACGCCAGCATTTGAAGGATAAGCAAAGCCCAACCTTGGAGCTTTACAACCTGCGAACGGATCCTCAAGAATTAGTGAATGTGGCAGCTCAGCATCCAGAATTGCTGAAACAGGCAGCAAAAATATTTGAGGAGCAACATGAAACTGCCTTCCTCCAAAACTTCCGAATTCCAAATGTGGAAAAAGGACTGTATTGAATCTACACCCTTTCTAAGGATTTGGTGGGCAAAACAGCAGCACAGATCCTTTCCAGAAGGGAGAATTAGTTAAGTCAGAAACTGCTATCTTCTTCTAATCCAAAAGAAGAAAAATAGCTCCATTCTAAATTCTTCATCCAAGCATGAATCTGTACATGAACCATTTATCCAAAGGAATTAAGCTTTTCCTACTGCTACTTTTCTCCATCCCCGCCTTTTCCCAGCAGCCAGCTTCGCCACTGGAGGCTTCTTTTCAAACCTCTCGGAAGATGAAGGCAGAGACTCCCTACAAGTT
>JACCEB011852012.1_pt1 | contig 12322 bp, 9 predicted proteins | sample 7454761 | NCBI WGS metagenome assembly JACCEB01 (sample SAMN15323454, study PRJNA562643) | freshwater metagenome | isolation source: river surface water | place: USA:Blue River Watershed | collected 2017-08-18 | reverse complement strand
TTGGAGATATCCCGCTCCGCCCGTTGGCTCTGGGTGATGATGAGCTGGATGCCGGTCTTGTTCTCACCCTGGCTGGTGCAGAATCGTTTGACGACCGAGTGCGGGACCGGCAGGCCTTTGTCGATCATGATCTTGTTGAAGTGGTAAGAGGTGGAGTGCTGCTCGTGCATGCCGATGCCGAAGTAATGCGGAGTGATGTCGATGACCTTGACCGCGCCGATGGCGTTACGCTGCAGGTGCGTCAGTTTGGCAGGGTTGGTCTTGAGGGCCGCATAGATCGCGACGCCCCGGGCGACGGCATGGTCTGGTTCGCGGACGATGGGTTTGCGGCCGAAGAGCTGCTGGACGCTTTCCTGCAGCGCCGGGATGCGGGAGGTGCCGCCGACCATGAAAACTTCCCGGAGAGACGAGCGGTCGATGCCGTTGGCCGCGAGCATGTCGGTGCAGGCTTTCTCGGCCTGCCTGATGAGCGGCCGTATGGCTTCTTCGAAATCGGCGCGCGTGATGGTCATCTTTACCGGACCTTGGGTCTGTGAAATCGGGCGGATATCGGTGGAGTCGCGCGTGCTGAGCGAGTGCTTCGGGGATTCGATGTCCAACTGGGATAGGTTGCAGTCGACCCGGTCGAAAGTCGCTCCCGTCTGCTGGGTGAATTTCTGGCCGATGATGCCGAGCATCGCCGCATCCATGTCGGCGCCGCCGAGCCGCGCTACGCCCTCGGAGAAGATCACGCGGACGTCGAACCCCTTGACCTCGACGACCGTGACGTCGAACGTGCCGCCGCCCATGTCATAGACGAGGAAGGTGCCGTTAAGCTTGAGCGAGAGCGTGTAGTAAAGGGCAGCCGCGGTGGGTTCGTTGATGAAATGCTGGACTTTCAGGCCGGCACGGCGGGCGGCTTCCTGGGTGGCGACCTTCTGACGGTCGGTGAAGTTGGCCGGCCAGCTGATTACCGTGGTGTCGGGTGTGCCGAACTGTTGGACGTAATCGGCCATCACCTGCTTGAGTAGGTACCCGCTCAGGTCTTCGGGCGTGACGGTCCGGCCGTTGATCTGCCAGGACTGCTGGCCCCCCATCTCCCGTTTGAACTCGGCGAAGACGTTGTCGTGGCCCAGTCCGACCAGCTTCTTGGCCTCCTTGCCGCAGATCACGACCCCGTCCGGCTCGATGTGGACGACCGAGGGGGTCAGCTGATCGCCATCGACATTGTTCGTGCTTTCCGCCTGCCCGATGTCGTTGAAGCGCGCCACCAAGGAGGTGCTCGTACCCAGGTCGATGCCGACGATATTAGCCATGCTTCGGACTATGAAACGGCAGGCGTCCGAACAAGTGCAAACACTCCGAAATCAGGCTCTAATGGCTTTAAAATAGGGAAAAGCCTTGAAGGCGGTTTAGGGGTATCTACCTTGCCCGCATGACCCCTCAGCTTTACGTCCTCCTTGGCTTCCTTGTCGCGGTCGCCGTCGGCTTCATCCTCGTGATCCAGCGCGCCGACCGCATCCTCGCCCACGCCGAAGCCGCCGCCAAACGTCAGGAAGAGGCCGAGGCCGCCCTTCGCGAGCATGTCAAGGTTTCGGCGGAGAAGCTCGACCAACGCCTGCAGCGGCTCATGGAGGCCCAAGCTAGGGCGCAGCAGTCGCTGGAGGTCCTGCTTACCGCCCAGCATGGCGCCGTGGAGTCTAATTCCAAGGCCACCGACCATCTGAGTGGCGTGATCAAGGACCTGCGCGAAGCCCTCATCGACTCGACCAAGCTCTGAGCCGAAGGGCATGCGCGTCAGCGATTACCTCGGTTACCTGCGGGACATGTCCCGTAAGATCGCCTTCCGGGGTGGTTTCGAGGCGTGCTTGGCCCGCCCCGCAGGGGCCGGGGTGCCGCCTCTCCACGGTTCGAACACGGCTCTTTATGCCGGACTCTCCCGGGATACCTGGCTCGCACAAGCTCGGCTGAAGATCGATGCGGACGAGAACCAAGGGGTCTACGTCGGATACGGCCTCATCGCCGGCAAGGTGACCATCGAGGGGCGTAGCCGTGAGCTGGCCGGTCCGCTGATCATCATGCCGGTCGATCTAGACCCGGAGGGGGATGCCTCAACCAACCTGGAATTCGAGCATGAGGACACCCTCATCAATTATGACCTGCTGGCCCTGTTGATTCCGGGGGCCGACAGCGTCCCGGATGGCGCCGCTCCGGCAGAGCATAATGTCCTCTTCACTCAGGAACTGCTCGGTGCGATCGCCGAGGCCGAAGCCTATGTCGAGGCGGCCACCGCAAACGGTCTGCCCGGAGACCCGCTGGCCTTGGTGAACGCCGTCTTTGGCATCCTCAAGGCGCAGATCCCGGCGTTGGCCCAGTTCCGTTTCGGTGAAGGCAACTGTCCGGTGCCGAGCCAACTCAAGAAGCTCGCAGGCTCTACGAACGGCGAGGCCATCAACTGCCAATACCTTTTCCTCGCGGTCCGTCCCTCGGAGGTCACCACCTACCAGGCGCTCACCAAGCTCATCAAGCAGACGGAAGGCGTGAACGGCGGCGAAGGAGTCGAGAATCCTGTGCTGGCGAAGCTGCTCACCTCCTCGATCGAGCAGACCGCCACCCAGCTTGACCGGGATGCGGCGACTCGGCGCACCGTCTACGAACAAGTTCTTCCGCTGATTCCGCTATCCCTTTCCGAGCCGCAGAAACAAGCGGTCGCGGATGCATGGTCGTCGGATATCAGTTATGTCCAAGGACCGCCCGGCACCGGCAAATCCCACACCATCACCGCGATGCTCCTCTCCGCGGTGCTGCTCGGCAAGAAGGTGCTCCTCGTCTCGAACAAGAAGGCCGCCCTTGATGTCGTCCGGGAGAAGATCGAGAAGCTGCTTGGTCCAGGCGCGCTATCCTTGGCGGTCGGCGATCCTGAGGGACGGAAGCAGCAGAAGGCGCGCATCGAAGAACTCATCGCCCGGGCCGACAACGTCTCCGCCCCGCACGACTTCCGTGAGCTCAAGCGCGGAGTCGAATACCTCCGCGGGCAGATCGAGCAGAAACTCGCAGGCATCTACGCCCAGGAGGACGCCATCGAGATGTATCTCGTCGGCGCCACCCAAGCCGAGCGGGCGCTAACGGGCCTTTGCCAGGCGAGAGATTTCTACGCCAACCAGTATCAGCTGAGGGACCTGCAGTCCGCCGGCCTTCATGGTGCGATCCCGGTCGATGACGCCTTCGTCGAGACCGTCGAGAAAATCGCGCGGATGGTCGAAGAGGCCCGGGCGACGGGGCAGGGGCTGCCGCGAACCAAGGCATTGCGAGTCCGGGCGCTGCTCGGTTTCGCCGCCAACGAACTAGGCGGGGAATGGCTTCTCACCGTAGATCGACCTGTGGATACATTGCGTCGGATCGACGCCTATGTGAAGGCTCTCCGGGCCGCGCACGACCTCGCACGGATGGAGGGCCGATTGGACCGCCAGATCGGCGAGATCCGCAAGCTCCTTGAGGTTAAACGTAAGGAGCACGCCGAACTTTGCAGCCAGCTGGCGCAGCTGCAGCTGGAGATGATCCGGCTTTCCCGCGCGGCGGAGAACCTCCCCGACCTGCAGCGCTTCAAGCAGGTCTTCTTCTTCCGCAAGCCTTCGAGGCTCAAATCCATCTTCGCTACGACCAAGGTCGCGAACGCCCTGACGGCTTTGCCGCTATGGGCTGCAGAGATCAAGGACCTGAGCGCGGTCTTCCCCTTCGAGTTGGGCCTGTTCGACCTCGTCGTCGTCGATGAAGCCAGTCAGGTTAACATCGCCGAACTGATCCCGGCGTTCTATCGCGGCTCCCGTTTCTGCGTGGTCGGAGATGAGCGCCAGCTCGGCCTAGGTGCCGCCGGCCTGTTCGCGTTGAACCGTAATTTCGAGCGCCTGGCTTGGGAGCGTCATTGCTCCGGGGTGCCCTACGATACCGCCCGCACCCGGAGCATCCTCGTCACCGAACACTCGATCCTGGATCTGATCCTTCGGAGCCCCTATTCGGCCCAGCTCCCGCAGGTCATGCTCGACGAGCATTTCCGCTCCCGACCGACCTTGGCGGCCTTCACCAGCGAGGAGTTCTACTCGGATCGCGGCGGGCTCAAGGTCATGACCGAGACCGCCAGGAACTATGGCAAAGGCGCCTTCCGCGCCATCATCACCGGGGGTGGCCGTCGGGGCAATCAGGCCATCGTAGACGCCGAGGTCGGAAAGGTCCTGGAAATCCTGGAGTCCATCGAAGACGGCTCGGCATTCTTCGACGGAGCAATCCTGGCCGGACAGAGCGCGGGCAAGCTTCTCTCGGTCGGCGTCGTCTCGTTCACCCGCGATCAGGTACTGGAGATCCGCGAGAAGACCGAGGGTCGCTTCAAGGCCATGCAACTCATCGTCGGCACGCCGGAAGAACTCCAAGGCAATGAACGTGACGTCATCTTGCTTACGTTCGGGCTCGGCGTGAGTACCCGTTACGCCAAAGCACATTACGAGAACCCTAACCGTTTCAACGTCGCAACCAGTCGGGCCCGGCTGTTCACGCTTGCGATCCTTGGCGAGGTCCCGCGTACAGCCGATCGTCTGCGCAGATATCTCAACCTCAGTGATTCCACCGAGGGCGCGTTCAGTCTGCCGCTCGTCAAGCCGGAGGCGGTCGTCGGAGAGGCTAAGAAACACCTTCTGCAGGAGATCCAGCGTTACGCCCAAGAGCGCAGCCTGAGGGTGGGCGGGGCGGGCTTCACCGTCCATGCCGGCGTAAAGGCTTGCGGCCAAGAAGCCATGGACTTGGTCATCCTGAATCACGTCGGCGGCAAGGGGGTCCACCTCGAATTCGACGGGGCGCCCGGCTATAGCATCTCCAAGCATTATCCCGCCTTGCAGCGAGAGCGCGTGGGGGTGCTATCCCGCGCGGGGTACGGGGTCATCCACCTCCGGCATGCCGACCTCTATGAGGGCGGATGGCTGAAGTCAGGGGACAGTCTGGATGCCTTCAGGCGCCGCCTTGATGCCGAGTTGGACGCCTACCTCCTGCTCGGTCAGAGCTGAGCCTGGTAGACGTTCCGGAGACGCCGGATGGCCTGCAGGGCGGTCTCGCACTTAGCGAGGGCCGCCGGAGGCAGCTGATTGGCCATGCGGCCTTTCCAGCGGGCTTCTTCTCCCTCAAGGAAGGCCAGCTTCTGGCGGGGCGTCAGGTTGAGGTCGACCCCGATGAGGATCTCGTCCTTGGAACCCACCGGTGCGGGTATCGACGGTGTCGGGCGCGGCGTCGAGGGTGTCGCAGGCTTGGGGGCGTTGTTCGCCGTCGGTCTGGGCTGAGGAGGCGGGTTGCGGTTAGGTTTGCGTCCGGTCAGCAACTCCTCGCGAAGGTCCGCGATGATTTCCAGCATCTTGCGACATTGGGCCCGCTGGGTGTCGTCGCGGGCGGTCTGCATGCGGGCGTTGTACTTCGCGAACTCGGAGGTCAGCTGGGCGAGCTTGCGGTCCTTGGGCCAGCCCGAGTCGATGCCGACAAGGCGTTCATGGTCGCTGCCGCTGACCTGACCGGACGTTGCCGCCGCGACCTGGATGGGCTTCAGGTATTTCTCTTCAAGCCGCTTGAAAGTCTCCTCGGGGATGGCGAGAAGGCGGGCGACTTTCTGCAACGAGGCAAGTTCGGCAGGTTCTATTTTCTTGTCCGCCGCGACGATCTCAAAGGCGAGCCCCATCGTCATGCTGCGCAATTCGATCGGAAGGGAGTGCTGCTTCAGGCAGGCCTGATGGAGTCTCTCTTCGGAGACCCCTCGCAGGGAGCGCTGAATCTCGGCCTCCATGGCGCGACCGATGATCGCGGATCCTTCATCGCCGACTTTCTTGAGGAACTCGTCCTTCCAGCGCCGCAGGGTGGCCGTCTCGCGGTTGTCGAGGTTGCCATCCCCTAGGGCGCAATAGACGCCTACGGTCATGCTGGCGGCGACTGCTTCGAGCATGGCTTCTGCCTGGGTTGGGCGGGGAGGGGTGGGCTGCGGCGTGTTGCCTGCGGAGTTCGCAGGACGGTCCTGTTGGCTGAAGAATTGCCACAGGCCCCAGATGAGGACGGCAGCCCCGATGATATACGCCATCCTGGACTTAGTTGCTGGGCTTCAAGTCGACCTTGGTCACCTTGCCGGTCTTCACGTCTTCAAAGGAGCACTGCATCGTGCCGTTGATGTCGTAGGCGTAGATGACCTTGATTGGCTGGCCGGCGGGGCGGCCCGAGGGGACTTCCAGGGAACCCTCCCAGATCGTGGTCACGAAGTCGCAGTCCTTCTCTTCGATCGCCGATTGCGTGACATCGCAGTCCACCTTGGTCTGGTTGTCGCGCATCGTGTAGTAAGTGCGCTCTTCGCGGCATGGCAGCTTCGCGCCCTTGGAGATGACGGTGTCGTTGAAGAGGCCTTCTTCGCCACCTTTGTCGCCGTAGACGCTGGTGCCGAAGAAATGCGGGGCGATCAGGGAGACGTCGATGTTGGCGACGGCCTGGGCTTGCAAGGCGTTGAGGGTGCCGCCGCTGGACTTATGCGCGGCATAGATGGCGGCGCCCATGGCGATGGCTTGGTCGGGATTCTTGACCTTCGGCTTCTTGCCGAAAAGACGCTCGACGGAGGCCTGCATGGCGGGGACGCGGGAAGTGCCGCCGGCCATGAAGATCTCCTTGATGTCGGACTTCTTGACGTGCTGGGAGGGGTCATCCTTGCCGCAGCGGAGGACATTCTCGCAGGCCATCTCGGCCTGGGAGACCAAGTGGGAGATTCCGGCTTCGAACTCGTCGCGGCTGACTTCGATGGCGATGGGACCGTGCTTGCCGGAGACCAGGCGGATCTGGACGGATGGGCGGGTCGAGAGGGTATGCTTGTTGCTCTCGACCGCGAGCTTGTCGAAGTTGCAGTCGACGGCGTCGAATTCGTCGCCCGTCTTGGCGCGGAACTTCTCGCCGATGATCTTCAGGAGGGCGTTGTCGAGGTCCTTGCCCCCCAGCTGCTGCACGCCGTCCTGATAAAGGACGGTGATGTTATTGCCGTGGGCTTCGATGAGGGTGACGTCGAAGGTGCCGCCGCCGAAGTCGTAGACGAGGTACTTGCCGTCGAGGGCGGTGTCGGTGGCGTAGTAAAGGGCGGCCGCGGTCGGTTCTTCGATGAAGTATTCGACCTTGAGGCCGGCACGGGCGGCCGCGTCCTTGGTGGCCTCGCGCTGCTCGTTGCGGTAATTGGCCGGCCAGGTGATCACGACGCTCTGGGGTTGGCCGAACTGCTCGGCGTAATCAGCGACGACCTTCTTGAGCAGCAGGGCGCTGAGTTTGACGGGCGAGACGGTGTCCGCGCCGACGGGCCAGGACTTGTCGGTGCCCATCTCGCGCTTGAACTCGGCGAAGACGTTGGCAGCCCCGGTGCCCAGGAACTTCTTGGCCTCGGAACCGATCACCACGTTGCCGGCTTCATCGATCTGGATGACGGACGGGGTAATCGTGCTTCCTTCCACGTTGTTGGTGATCTCGGGCTTGCCCGCTTCATTGAAACGAGCGACGAGGGTGGTGGTGGTACCGAGGTCGATACCGATGATATTGGCGGTCTTGTCAGACATGGGGGTCAGTTGGCGGGGGTGGAGGGGGCTTCGGGGGTGTTGGAAGGGGTGTTAAAGCGGTAAAGCACGACCAATGCCTTGGCAACGACGATTCTTTTAGAATCTCTTTCCAAGTAGTAGCATGGCCGGAGCATGCGGGCGACCTGGTTGTGCTTCGCGGGGTCGTCGCATAGCTCGTGCCTGCGGTCGGTTTCGACCTGCTCCCCGGGAATCTTCTCCAAAGGGGTGCCGGCAGGGAACTCGACGACTTGGACCTCAAGGTTTGCGAGCTGGCTGTCGATCTCTGCCGTCATGAAGCTCACCAGCTCATCGCGCGACACCTCCTTCTGGGTGTTAAGCATGTCGAGGCAGAGTTTCTTGACGTCAATGAGAGCCCGCAGGCTGGGGAAGGTCGACTTCCGGTCGAGCATGGCCTCCAGTTTGTTGATCTGTTCGTCCTTCAGTCCGAGCTGGCGGGTAAGTTCGCCGCTGGCCTTATGCAGTTCGACTTGGGCGTCGGTCTTGGCTTTTTCGGCAAGCTTGACGGTGCGGTTGAGTTCTTCGGTCTGTTTGAGCAGCGCGTCCATGCGTTGTCCTGCTTGGGCCAGGGCTTTCTCAAAATCTCCGGGCACGGCGGAGGCGGGGGTGGGTTGACTTTGTTCGTTCACGGCGGGTTTGGTTTGAGGGGCGGGCGCGGTGTTGGCGGCGGGCGCGGCAGGCTTGGGCGTAGATGCGACGCGGACAGGCGGGTCATCGACATCCCCCAGCGTCAGACCTGGGCGAGGCTTGGTAGGTCGGTTCGGCTCGTTGGTCCCGACAAGAGGTTCTTTTGGGCTGGCGACAGGTAGGCCGTTCCGGCCGGCGTCGTATCCTTCGTTGGCTTCCATCAGGACCAGGCGCAGCGAAGGCCAGTACTTCTTCACCGCTAGAACCACTCCCGCCACGATCACGAGGAGCAGTAAGAGTAGCAAGGTCAGGCCGAAGTCGCTATCATCCGACTTTGGAGGGGGCGGCGACCCGCCGTTTTTACCCTGCGGGTCGGGCACGACCATGTAATGATTATTCATCAGAGAGAAATAAGGTGCCTTACGGCGGCGAAATGCGATTGTTCGGAGACGAACGTGAAAAATTGGCGGGTCAGATTTGGCGCCCGTTGAAAAGCAGTTTCAGCGGCCTTCGTCATCCGTTTGTGGGCATGCTCCTTCAGTTGGTCGTCCTTGAAGCCGCCTAGCGAATCCCATGCCTTTCGTAGTCGCTCGGTTTCGACGGCTGGCCCTACTTCATTCAAGATTTGGAGGTCGGGGTCGTGGCCATGGCTGAGGCATAGGCAATAAAGCCAAGCCTTTGCCATAAGGACTGATTCGGCGCTCTCTTTCAAGGCAAGCCCGTCGACGTGTTCGGACATTTTTTTACCGATGGTGAGATTGATCTGACCGACAGGAGTACCGCCGGTTTTTCCCTGGGTGCTGAGGTAGGCGTCCGAAAGGGAGAATTGGACGATGGACCAGAGCCTGATCTGGGCAGGAGGGTGGGTGGATCTTTCTTCGTGACGATGAAAGTCGCCATCGAAGCTTTCACGGGCGTCGGCGAGAAAGGCTGCGACATCTGTCCGTAGGTGCGGCTCGCGAAGTCCGCACATCAGCTTCATCGAGGCGTTGCATGCAGCCTTCGGGTCGCCGCAGGCCACCGTGCCGATGCGGTCCATGGACAGTTCGGCCGCTCTCGAGTAAATGCGACCTTCGGAACTGTCGTCGTCATGCAGGTGGGCTTCGGGGAGCAGAAAGTGCCCGAGTTCGTGTCCCGCCACGAAGCACAGTTCGTCTTCGCTCATCAGCTCGATGATTTGAGGGCCAAATACGATCACCGGCTTGTCGCAGGAATTGTAGCATACTGCGCTGATGCCCTCCAGTTCGGGCGTGACAAACGCATGAACATGGCTGCGGCTCATCTTCAGGTTCCGGCAAGCCTTGTCCACGGCCCGTTCGACGGACGGTAAGAGATGCGGATTAACCCTCATCATTGAGCGCGAAAGTTTGTGCGCAAAGGACTCTCCGTCGTCGGCTTTTTTCTTCCTGGGCTTGGCAGCCTGAGACATGCCGGGCGGCAGGTAGAGGCATGGAAGGACGACCTTCCGCGCTTCGGCGAAGTTATGGAGATAGTGGCTCATCCGTGTTGGTCTAGTTCGCGGTAAAGGTCGCGGATTCGCTGGATCAATTCCATGCGAACGCGCATGGCTTCGCGTCGCGTAGCGTCGGTGATCGCCTGCATGCGGGCGTTTTCCTTGCTCCAGGCAATGGAGAGCTTGCGTTCCCGCTCTTCGACTGAGGTGCGGCTGTGGATGCCGAGTTCGGCCATCAATTCTTTGATTTCCTCGTCATCATTAAGGAGCTCTTTGGCGATTTTAGACGCTTTGATGCTCTTGGTGCCTAGGGCGTTGAGAGCATGAGACAGGGTGGCGAATTCTCCGGGTTCGAGCCGCCCGTCGCTGGCGACGATTTCTCCGCAAAGTTCAGCCGCTGCTTGGATGAGTTTCTTTTCCCCTGTAGCCCGAATTGCTTCCCCCAGCTTAGTCACGACCTCAAGTTTCTGCTTCCCCCTTATCTTGCATTGTTCTGATGCTTGGACCAAGGCTTGATGAATCGTCGTGGCCTCCTGGTCCAAGGTATTCTCGACGACGCACCAAAGCCAGCCTTGCAGATGGTCGTCCTCTTCGGTGCTAACGGGGCCATCACTGGCGGCGCAGGCGTAACCGAGGCAAAGTATGTCGCAGCAAAGCTGCATTTCGGTAAGTGAAATCTTGGCAGGAAGTTGGCCTGATTCACCCGAGAAGCTCGCGAACTTACGCGGGCGCTTGGGGCGGCCTTGCGCGTTGGGCGCCGCTTGAGGCCGAGGCGGAGGGGGCACTATCGGCGGAGGACTTGGCGACGAAGGGGGAGCCGGCGGCAAGAGGTCTCCCAGCCTTATCGGTCGCGCTTGCGGGCGGGGTGTGTTCGGATGGGGTACGGCCTCAGGCTGTCGGTTATTGGATCGACCAGGTTGAGGCTCTGGCAGCTCGGGAGTCGCGGGAAGGCTGACGGTTCGGCGCGGAATCGCGGGTGGAGGCGGGAGCGGATTGCTGTTTCGGGCCGGTGGCCGGGTCGGCTGAAGAGGGCGATGCTGGTGAGGCGGACGAGGTTTGGGCGTCGGTGTCGGTCCAACAGGGATGACTTCTAGCGGTCGAGAGCGAGGGACGGGTATAGGTGAAGTCTCTTGGGCTTCTTCGGGTTGTGCTACGCTCCAGATCAGCCAGCTGATGGCCAGGCCAAGTCCGAGCATCAGTCCCAGCAGGATGTTCCGATGTTGCTGGTTGTCCGCGACGTTGAACAAGTAGATGGTCACCCCTAGGCAGAGCGCCGAAAAAAATAACGCCGGTATGCTGGTGGACCTAGCCATCTTGCTCAGGCCCGGTACAGAATCACCTTCGCCGGCGCGATGAAACGCGGCTTCTTGCCGTCTTCAGAGATGAAGTAGCAACGAGAACGCACTTCTTTGACTGTGCCTCGTAAGGCGTCCTCGGGGGCATCGACGACGGAGATGGCAGCGAAAGATCCTGCGGCAAGATCGGCGACCTTGGTCCCGACGGAGATTTCCATGGACTCAACGCCTTGGTCCGAAAGCGCCGAGCCCAGGTCGTCCACTACGAAGTCAAACGACTCTTTGGGGTCAGACTTGCCGGAGGCGACCCTGACTTGAAGGGCGCGCGCAACTTCAAGGCTTTGACTGAGGCGGACAAGATTACGTTGGATATTGGCTTGGTTGACGTTCCTCGTTAGCAGGTCAATCTGGCTGTCCCGGTTGGAAATCTGCTTCATCGCTTCCGAAAGGGCGCCGCTGAGTTCGCCGAGTTTTTCCGGCGCTTCGTTGGTAACGTTTTCGCGGGCGGCAGAACCGGACACGCTCTTGACTGATTTAAGGTCCTCTCGGATTGCGGCGAGTTCGGCTTGGATCTTCTTCTGGGCTTCGTTCTGCGCAGCCAGTACGGAATAAAGAGACTCTCCCTCTTCCTCGTCTTCCTCGCTCGTCGTTTCTTCGATCCCTTCAGGCCTGTCGGATTCGGCCAACGCTAATGTAAGCACCGAAAGTAGGAGGACCAGGCCCCCGAAAGCTTGGCTGAACTTCGCGGTTGCGCCGATCAGAGGGAGGCCAAACCAGAAGATGGCGGAAAAAGCCACAGCGATCCAAAGGTCTCTACGGGTAAGCAGTTTGAACATGAACGACTGATGGGGTGATAAGCCTAATCCTGCAATAGTTTCTTGTATTACTAACTCGTGCTGGTGTGAGCTGGAATTGAGCAAATGAAGCCAGAAATGACAGGTGAATGCGCTGGCGGGAGGCTGGGGAGCGGGCAAAGTGGGGCGGTCGTATGTTGAAGGGCATCGCACAGTATTTCGCAGGGGTCGGGCGGGCCATGCGGGTCCGTTCCGGCAAGGGCGAGGCGCATGCCGAGAGGTTGAAGGCTTACGGCGAGCTGAACCGGCTCGAGCAGGCGATCCCGGCCGCCAGGGCCGAGGTCTTGGCCGCGGCCGAGGCGATTGTGTCGGAGGCCGTCTTGGCGGAGATGCGGACGACCCCTTGGCGGGCGAGGTGAGGCTGCGCCGGACGTCCTATGATGTCCAAGAGGTCGTCAGGACGATCAAGCACCTGGGCCTTGAGTCGGTGGTGCAGGCGAAGTTGTTGAGGGATCTCGGAGCGTGAAAATTAGAGGCACGCAGGCCAGAGGCCCG
>JACCEB010939114.1_pt1 | contig 12325 bp, 16 predicted proteins | sample 7454761 | NCBI WGS metagenome assembly JACCEB01 (sample SAMN15323454, study PRJNA562643) | freshwater metagenome | isolation source: river surface water | place: USA:Blue River Watershed | collected 2017-08-18 | reverse complement strand
TCTAACGCAAATAAGACTAAAGTTGAAAGAACTATTGCTGCTTCAGCACAAGCAAAAACAATTGTTTTCGTTGATGAAACTGAAGCAAGACTAAATGAGAACCGTACCCGTGGTATTGATGGTCCTGGTTGGTGGTCTTATTTCACTTATACTGATGCTGCAGGAAATACTCGCCATAAAGCAGAAAAGCTAGTTGCACTTGGCAATCCAGATACCAATGCAAACGAAACTCAGACTGATGACACAATTGCTGCAGACGTTGCATCAGCAGTGACAATCAACGTTGCATATCCGCAGAATGCTACTACATCATCCGGTGGAGCAACATTTACAGTTAACGGTCAAACAACTACAACTGGAACTCCAGGAACTCTTGCTTATCAGTGGCAGGTTCAAACCACAACCGGAACTCGTTGGACAAATCTTACCAACACTGGAATCTACACTGGCTCTACAACTCATACTCTAACTCTAACTGGTGCTACTTCAGCAGTTACTGGTTACAAGTATAGAGTGAAGGTCACATCTGCTGGTGGTACTGAAGAAGTTATTTCTAGAACTGCAACACTAACATTTGGTACCTGATAGCATATGAGATTTAATGAATTGAATGAAGACAACTTTTTGTTATTTGCAATTAAACATTATGACAACCCAAATGCAATAACAAAAGATGATTTTTTTGAAGACCTAAAACGATTTAAGTATATCAAAAGATTACTGAAACGTTATGATAAAACAGGGATTCTCAAAACTCATCTTTTATTAAATCATATCATAGTTGTATATAATATTTTTGGTGATGCAGCAACTCCAATTTTATTTTTTAAAATTGAACCGGAATACTGGAAATACTTGAAATCTTTTGTAATATTTTTGAATAGGCTAGAGCCAAATTCAATTTCACACATAACACCTGATAGTTATTGTTTAGAAGAGCTTAGTAAAATATGAACTATAACGAAGAAGTTGCTGCTAATTGTGTTGGAGATGGATCTGCAGTATCCATTCCTCCAAGTGTAGAACCACCTGGAATTCCTGCATCAAAAAGAAAGAAAAGAAAAAAAGTGAATGAACAAAGACTATTTGAAAGTGGTGGTAAAGTAATTGACCAACTAAAGCAAATAGCTCTAGCAGGACAACAAGGAGTCGTTATGTTTGACAATGGAGAGAAAGCTCAGATTTCTCCTGATGGTGCAAACAAATTAGTTGACTTGTATCGAAACTTAAATGCTAGTAATAGAGTTAAAATGATTAAAACTATCAATTCATCTGCTTCTGGATTTGAAAAAATCTCTACATTTGCATCCAATAGAGGCATTTCCCCAGAACAGTAACTTTAGAGGTAGTATGTTTCAATCTCAAACCACCGAAACTAAGTTGGCATTACTAGAAGAAAAACTTAGCATCTATGAACAAATGATGAAAAAGATTGATGCTGCTATCGAAAAAATTAGCGAAACAAGTCAGACAATTAGTAAAATGTTGGCAATACATGAAGAAAGACTGGAGAACTCAACTAAGTCTGATGAAGTAATTATTCAGATGGTGAATGAGATGAAAAAATCAAATACCGAAGATCATAAAAAAGTTATTGATAGAGTTTCAGAAGTAGAAAAGACTGTTGGAGATTTATTAAAATTTAGGTGGCAGGTGGCCGCCATCTCAGGGGCAGTTATTTTAGTGGTCGGTCTGGTGGTTCCCCTTGTTGACAACATGCTCGGTATGTCCTATAATGGAGGGACTGAGCAAACCACCAAAAAATGAGTTACATTGACCACAAATACATTAACCTCATTTCAATTAGACTAAGCAAATTTCAAAAGAAGCAAGATAATTTATATAACTTCAGATGCCCTTATTGCGGTGACTCTGCAAAATACAAAAACCGTGCAAGGGGATTTTTCTATCGAAAGAATGCAGATATGGTATTCAAATGCCATAACTGTGGAGTTGGTAGAACTCTCAGTAATTTTTTAAAAGATCTAGATGTAACTCTTCACGATGAATACGTGATGGAGAGATTTAAGTCTGGATTGACTGGCCGTGGATCAAACACTGAAGAACCCAAGTTTGAATTTCAAAAGCCAGTTTTCAAGAAGACTCCACTATCCGAACTCAAAAAAATATCAGAACTAAATAATTCACACCCAGCAAGAGAATATCTTTCCAACAGGCAAATACCAGAAAAATATTTTTCTAAGTTCTATTACGCAGAGGATTTTCATGCTTGGGCCAAAACAGACACAAAACTTAAAGAGTCTAGAATCGTCATCCCCCTCATGTCCAAAAGTGGAAAACTTTTTGGATTCCAGGGAAGGGCTCTTGACAAAACTGCAAAACTACGCTATATTACTACCATCCTGGATGATAAGTACGTTAAATTATTTGGACTTGATTCTTTAGACTTCGATAGAACCATCTATGTTACAGAGGGTCCATTCGACTCTCTTTTTCTGTCTAATGCAATTGCCATGTGTGGATCTGATGTGCATCTAGAAAAGTCTATTTACCGAGACAGAATTTTTGTATTGGATAATGAACCAAGAAATCTTCAGATTGTTCAGAGGTATGACAAGCTTATCACTGCAGGAGAAAAGGTCGTTATTTGGCCAAGCACCATAAAAGAAAAAGATATTAATGATATGGTTATTTCTGGACTCAACCCACAGGAAATAATCAACCAAAACACATTTCAAGGGTTGGAAGCTAAAGTTAAATTTACTACATGGAAGAAAGTATGAGTAACGGTACTAAAGTAAAAAAACGTAATGGTACTCTGGAATCTTTAGATTTGGACAAGATTCACAATATGGTTGAATGTGCTTGTGGAGGGCTTGCTGGAGTAAGTGCATCTCAAGTTGAAATTCAATCTGGACTACAATTTTATGATGGAATTACCACTGATGAAATTCAAGAAATCTTGGTTAGGTCAGCTAGTGACCTCATTAGTCTTGATAATCCAAATTACCAGTATGTTGCTGCTCGTCTTCTTTTGTTCGGCTTATATAAACAAGTCTTTGGAGCTAATTGGAAGAACGGGTTCCCTTCAATAGGTGATCACCTATATCAAGGTATCATGAATGGTGTATATGATAAAGCCCTATCTGGCAAATACACTGATGAAGAATGGGATAAAATTAATTCCTGGATTGATCACGAAAGAGATTATATTTTTACTTATGCTGGTCTTCGTCAAGTAGTAGACAAATATCTTGTACAGGATAGGAGTTCAAAGAAAATTTATGAAACTCCTCAATACATGTACATGCTAATTTCTGCAACTATCTTTGCAGAATATCCACAACCAATCAGATTAGAATATGTCCGACGATACTACAACGCAATCTCCAAGCACAGAATTAACATTCCAACACCAATTATGGCAGGTGTTAGAACCCCTCTTCGTCAATTTGCTTCTTGCGTGCTTATTGATTCTGACGATTCTCTCAATTCTATCTTCAGCTCTGACATGGCTATTGGCCGTTATGTGGCTCAGCGTGCTGGAATCGGTATTAACGCAGGCAGGATCAGAGGTCTCAATAGCAAAATTCGTGGTGGCGAGGTTGCCCATACTGGAGTTATACCCTTCCTCAAGAAATTTGAAGCGACGGTCAGATGTTGCACTCAAAACGGCATTCGTGGTGGGTCGGCTACAGTTCACTTCCCTATTTGGCACCAAGAAATAGAAGACATCCTAGTATTAAAAAACAATAAGGGAACCGAGGATAACCGAGTTCGTAAGCTAGACTATAGCATTCAGATCTCAAAACTATTCTACGAGAGGTTTATCACAAATGAAGAAATTTCTCTATTCTCTCCACACGACGTTCCTGGTTTGTATGATGCTTTTGGGACTGATTCGTTTGATGACATGTATGTGGATGCAGAACGAGATCAGTCTATTCCAAGAAAAACTGTAAATGCACAGGAACTGTTTCTGGATCTTCTCAAAGAACGTGCAGAGACTGGTCGTATTTACATCATGAATATTGATCATTGTAATTCACATAGTTCTTTCATTGACAAAGTGAACATGAGTAATCTCTGCCAAGAGATCACACTTCCAACTGTACCAATCAATCATATTGATGATCCACAAGGTGAGATTGCACTTTGTATTCTCTCTGCAGTTAATGTTGGTAAATTGAATAATCTAAATGAAATGGAAGAACTTTGTGATCTTTCAATTCGTGCTTTGGATGAACTAATTGATTATCAAGATTATCCAGTTGAAGCTGCTAGAGTTTCTACAAAGTCTCGTCGTTCACTTGGAATCGGTTATATTGGGCTTGCACATTATCTGGCCAGACATGGTGTGAAATATGAAGATCGTGAGTCTTGGAAACTAGTCCATGATTTGACTGAATCATTTCAATACCATCTATTGAAAGCTTCTAATAAACTTGCTCAAGAAAAGGGTGCATGTGAATATTTTAATCGTACAAAGTATTCTCAAGGAATTCTTCCCATCGACACCTATAAAACAGATGTAGACGAAATCGTACCTAACGAACTGAACTATGATTGGGAGACTTTACGTTCCGAGATTCAAACACATGGTCTACGACATAGCACGTTGTCCGCACAAATGCCTTCGGAAAGCAGTTCCGTTGTGTCAAATGAAACCAACGGAATTGAACCACCTAGAGATTACTTGTCCGTTAAGAAATCAAAGAAAGGTCCGCTTAAACAAATTGTTCCTAGCTATCAAACCCTCAAGAAGAACTATACGCTTCTTTGGGACATGCCTAATAACACTGGTTACATTAATATTGTTGCTGTGATGCAAAAGTTCTTTGATCAGGCAATCAGTGGTAACTGGAGCTACAACCCAGAAAACTATCCAGATAATGAAGTGCCAGCATCAGTGATGGCCCAAGATCTACTGACAACATATAAGTATGGCTGGAAGACATCATACTATCAAAATACATATGATAGTAAATCTGATGGTGATACGGAAGAGAAAACGGATGCTCTATCACAACTAGTCTCACAATTAGAGACCGAAGACGACTGCGAAAGCTGCAAAATCTAAAGGAGAATTTACATGCAATTCATCAAAAATACAAACAGTGAAATCAAGGGCATGACCGTATTTAATAGTAATCATGTAGATACCAAAAAGCAACCAATGTTTTTTGGCAAACCACTTGGAGTTCAAAGATATGATAGCTACAAGTATCCTATCTTTGAAAAGCTAACTCAACAACAACTTGGATACTTCTGGAGACCTGAGGAGGTCTCCCTCCAAAAAGATCGTGCAGATTATCAAACTCTTCGCCCTGAGCAAAAGCATATCTTTACTTCTAACCTGAAGTATCAGATCATGCTTGATTCGGTGCAGGGTCGGGGTCCTGGTCTTGCATTTATTCCATACTGTTCACTTCCTGAACTGGAAGCTTGCATGACCATTTGGGAAACTATGGAGATGATTCATAGTCGTTCATATACCTACATCATCAAGAATGTCTATTCTGATGTGACAGAAGTATTTGATACTATTCTAGATGATGAAAAGATTCTAGAACGTGCAACTAGTGTAACTGAAGCATATGATGATCTAATTCAGTGTGCTCATCAATGGGATTCTGGAACTCTTTGGGAACTAGGTGATCATCCAACTGCACAGATTGAACTCAAGGAACTGAAGCGAAAGCTTTATCGTGCAGTTATGAATGTGAACATTCTTGAGGGTATTCGTTTCTATGTTTCATTTGCTTGTAGCTTTGCATTCGGTGAACTAAAACTCATGGAAGGATCTGCAAAGATCATTTCTTTGATTGCTCGTGATGAATCCCAGCATCTTGTGATCACTCAAAACATTATCAAGAACTGGAAGAATGGTGATGATCCTCAGATGTTAGATATTATTGCTGAGGAAGAAAATAATGTTAAACAGATGTATGTTCGTGCAGTTAATGAAGAGAAAGCATGGGCAGAGTATCTGTTCAAGGATGGTTCTATGATTGGCCTAAATGCTAAATTACTTTCTTCATATGTTGAGTATATTGCAAATCGTAGAATGAAAGCAATTGGTATTAAGCCAATGTTTGATATCTCCATGTCAAACAATCCTCTTCCTTGGACTGAGCATTGGCTCAATTCCAAGATGATGCAGAATGCTCCACAGGAAACTGAAATTGAGAGCTATGTAATCGGTGGTATCAAACAAGACATGAAGAAAGATACTTTCTCTGGATTTAAACTCTAATTAATACTGGAGTTTTTATAAATAATACTATAAAGTAACATTTATAAAAACTCCAATGACAGAAACTCAAAGACTTTACGAATCATACTTTGCCGTTTATAACGATGAAGTAAGAGAAACATTATCTGAAGAAGTAGAACTTCTTGAGGATATTAATTATCTTTATGATGGTGAGATTGAAGAGATTGTTGAAGAAACAATCGAAGCTATGCTTGAAGAGGGATATGAATTATTAGATATTGAAGAAGCTTTAGATGAGATTTTCTCCGAGGCTACTGTAACTAAAGGTCGTGGTGGATATACTAAACTAAGTACTGATAAGCGTTCTGCACCAGTAACAACTGGTCAGGGTACTGCAATGCGTCAACAAGCTAGAAGGCAAGCTGTTGTATCTGCTGCCCGCCAGCGCCAAGTTCAAGCAGTCAAGGATGCTCCTGGTAAGGCTGTAGCTAGAGCTAGAAAGGCTGTAGACACCGCTGCAGGTGATTATGCTGCTAAGCATGGCCTAGTATCAAGCAAGAAGGGTAAGCCACTCAATAGAACCTCTATTGGTATGAAGCAGGCTTCAAAGGATCCTTCTGTTCGTAGAGGCATTCGCTCACAGGTTGTTGGCCACCTTGCATCAAGAGCTGCTAATAAGCTTCAGCGTGGAGTAGAAAAGGTAAAGGGTGCGGTTCAATCTGCAGGTCAAAAAGCAGTAACTGGCACTAAAACTGCTGGTGATGCTGCTCAAGCTAAGATGCAATCAGCAGGCTCTGCTGCAAAGAAAGCTGGCAAAGGTTTCCTAGGTAGAGTTGCTAGAAAGGTAGCTTCTGGTGCTGGTAGACTTGCATCAAGACTAGGTGAAGATGTAGATGTATATGATGTAGTTCTAGATCACCTTCTAGAAGAAGGATATGCTGATACTGTAGAATCAGCAGAAAACATCATGGTTAACATGAGTGAAGATTGGATTGATGTAATTGTTGAAGGATTTACTGCACCATATCCAGAAAGGCCACAATCCCCAAAAACAACTAAACTGCCAAGAAGTCGTGAAGCGAATATTGGCAAGCATGATGATTGGAAAGATAACACTCCAACTGAATGGGATGGCAAAACATCTGAACAAAAGAAGGCAGCTAAATTAAAATCTAGATTAAATGCAGTTGTAGGAACTCAGCGTAGGCAAGATGCTGAAACTGGTTCAAGAAGAAGCTACGATGGATAAACCAAATATTTAAGTGATTCAAGCCATCTGCCGACTAGGTAGGTGGCTTTTTTGTGTCTGGGACTCCCAGTAAAATCTCCCAAAAAACAGCGGTTTATGGCCTTTAAACTGATCTGACTAGGGAAAGGGTCATAGACCCCTTTAACTGGCCATATAAGCTGTTTAATCCCTGAAAGAAGGGGGGCTTGACAAGACCCAAGAAACCCTGTACAATAACTCTGTCAGGGTTCAGATAAATATTCTAAGTTATTAGAGATATATTATGAAACCAAGTTCAGCCAAGGCAAAGGGGAGAAATCTCCAGAAGTGGGTTAGAGAAAAACTTATAGAAGAACTAGATATACATCCTGAAGATATTGAATCTAGATCTATGGGTGCTGGTGGTGAAGATTTAATTATGGCTAGAGCTGCTAGAGAAAAATTCAAATTTTCGGTAGAATGCAAAAATTGTGAGCGATTAAATGTCTGGGAAGCATACGAACAAGCTCAGGCAAACTCTGGAGATTATGAACCTATTGTGATCATGAAAAAGAACCACAAGAAACCATTAGTCGTAATAGACGCAGAGTACTTTATCAAACTATTTGGAGAGAAAGATGGCCAGGATTGATTTACACAATTTCTTTAAACACTATGATGAAAAGAATCCAAAGCATGTTGCTGCAGTAGAGCAACTTGAAGTTGATTTAATGGATTCTCCATTAATAGATGATTCATCTAATTGGGTAAGAATTTATAGAGCAAAACCAGAAAAACCAAAATCAAATACCATAGAAAATTTTCCATGGTTTCCTCAGACGGATAATTACAGAGATGCAAATCGAACCTGTAATTCATCGGCATGTGCAATGTGCCTTGAGTTTCTTAAACCTGACACATTAAAAGGACCAAAAGGAGATGATGCATATGTTCAAAAAGTCTTCTCCATCGGAGATACAACAGACCACTTGGTCCAAACAAGGGTTCTTGCGTCTTATGGAATTAAGTCCAATTTCAGTTATTCTCTTAGTTTTGCTGATCTTGATAGAGAGCTTGCCGCTGGTAGACCTGTTGTTATTGGTATTCTTCATAGGGGGTCTTTATCTAATCCGACAGGAGGGCACATGGTAGTTGTGATTGGAAAGACACCAAATGGAGATTATGTAGTTAATGACCCTTACGGAAGCCTCAATGATAGCTATACTGGTCCAGTGACCAATGGTAAAGGAGCAATCTACAAACGATCTGATCTAGCTCGTAGATGGTGTCCTGCTGGCAACGATGGATGGGGTAGGGTTTTCCAGACACCATAAGTTTTATAAATATCCCAAACACCTTGACAACCAAATAGAAGTGTGTTAAGATTGTTTTAAGTCTAAAGCCAGTAAACCTTTTGGCATCTCCGCCACGAGTCCTGCTGGAAATATGTTACTCGCTATGCAGATAGCATAGAAGGAGGCATTACTGGTTTCAGGCTTTCGGGTAGGTGTCCGAGTGGTTAATGGAGAACGGCTGTAAACCGTTTGGCTCTGCCTACGGGGGTTCAAATCCCTCCCTGCCCATTGGTAACACCAATTTATATTATAAGCGGTTGAGTGTTATCATTTTGTGCCCAGGAAAGTGCCCTCCGAGAGGTTGGGTGTACCCCCTTTCTATTGGGATGTAGAGTTCTATTCAAATTAATGCGTTTTATTTCAACACTTCTAATTGCTTCAACACTTCTTGGATTTACGCCCCAAAAAGCTGAAGCGGCCAGCGGATGTTCAATGGCTTCTCATTATGGTATCGGTGATGGATATCACGGTCAAACCACCGCAAATGGTGAAAGATACAATGCATATGGTAAATCAGTAGCACATAAATGGCTTCCATTTGGTACTAGATTACGAGTGACAAATCAACGAAATGGAAGATCAGTTATTGTGCGAGTGAATGATAGAGGTCCATATGTCGGAGGACGAGACCTCGACCTGTCCTACGGGGCATTCTCTACTATTGCATCTCCAGGACAGGGAGTGGCAAGTGTCTGTTACTCTAGAGTTTAACAGATAAATAATGGGGAGAGGTGATCTCCCCTTCCTCATGAATAAAAAGCAAGTAATAAATTTTGCAATCATTGCTATAATACTTACATCATCAGTAGGTGTACTTACAAAATGCACAGGGATTGATGAGATACATTGGTATGACCTGATTGACGAAATTCAAAGAAAGTATTTTCCAAATAGTCAATTAAACGACTATATAATAAAGGATGACAAGCTTCTCAAGAGAAGAATTGAGAGAGATGTCGATAAAGCAATTAAAGATTATGAGGACTTGACAAACGACGATGGACGTGCTACGATACCATCACCACGACGTTCAGAGAAACCAGTAGACCCTTCGGTGTGCTATACTCCTGAATGTCAAGCACTTGGTGGAGAAATCCGACTCTGTGCTCCATGGGTTCCAGACTGCCCCTTGACAAACCAAGACTAGTCTGCTACAATTAACTCACAAATGACTCAGTAGCTCAGTTGGATAGAGCATCTGCCTTCTAAGCAGTTGGTCGGGGGTTCAAGTCCCTCCTGAGTCGTGACAATTGAATAATTAAGGCATGAATCAATGTACAAAATCAGATGTAAAGATTGCAACATGGAGTTGCAAGTAACTGCTCCAAACAAAGGTCAGTCATGCAAGTGTCCCAATAGAGCTTACATACGACTTGACAACAACGGATTACCTGTTATAGTAGCTGAGGACATCAGCCAAGTTGAAATGGTAAGTGGATTTGTTAAACCAAAACAAAGACAACCCATATACGATCAAGTAGCTGTTCCTAAAAGAAAAGTTAGGAAATTAGATTACGAAGTTCGTTAATTTATTTTGGGCGTATGGTGAAATTGGTAAACACAACTGACTTAAAATCAGTCGGGCTTTGCCCTTGTCGGTTCAAGTCCGACTATGCCCACCTCGGGAGTATAGCTTAATGGTTAGAGCGGGCTCCTTATAAGGGCTTAGTCTGGGTTCAACTCCCAGTATTCCCATTGGAAATCGACGGGTTTCCAAAGAATGTGACAGAATAATCTTTGTGGTTACTCACGGGATAATGTAATAGATTAGGGGTGGTACCCGCTGTATCGTTGAGAAATCAAAGGTATAGAACTTCTCACCAAGAAGAATCTAGGTTCTGGAATACGGTTGTCAGTGTAACCTTCCAGTTGTGGGTATGACAGATTCCCACCATTCACCTCGGAATGTAGCTCAGTTTGGTAGAGCACTCGCTTTGGGAGCGAGTGGCCGTAGGTTCAAATCCTATCATTCCGACTTACCGTTAACAGAACTATCTTTCTGACGGTAAACCAAAAGTTATATGCAGGCAGATGTTTGCTATAACTTCGTCGTTGAACTGCAAAGTCAGCATACGGATAGAGGTTAGGTCCCTGGTCTCACACCTAATCCATCTGGGGGATTAGTTTAGTGGTAAAACGGGTGCTTTGCAAGCATCAATCACCAGTTCGACTCTGGTATTCTCCATTCCCTTTATATTATTACTATGGGAGACTCAGTTAAGTATCAAATTGAAAAGGCTGAACATGCACTTCGTTCTGCACTAGAACTAGGTGCTATGCATGAAGATCCTTATACTCTTCGTTCTATTTCAAAAGCTTTAGAGAATATAGGTTACATGACTATTGCAAATAAAATTTCAACTTCTGAAGAATCTTTTAAAGTCGAGGGTGGTATTCCTTTTGCAACTAACTATGATGATATAATTACTTTTGGTGGCATTAATCCAAATCCAGAGATTAATTTTACTACCTAAATAAAATCATCTACCTCTCAAGCCTATCTCGGGACGCCGAATGATGCTCAAACAGAGGGGTCCCTGCGGTTGTAGTTCAGTGGTAGAACGCTATCCTTCCAAGTTAGATGTCGTCGGTTCAAATCCGATCAACCGCTCTTCCTCACTACCTGAGGTTACTATGTCACTTATCTCTCAAACAGACAGAGAAATGGTTATTGAAGCACTTGAGTATTATATTCAAAGGCTTGAAGCTGACAATTGTACTGAAGCATCAATTTATGCGTTTAACACTCTCCTTAGATGGATAGAATTAGAACACTTTAAAAATGAAAATTAATCTTTGGTATTGTACTGAAATGAATAAATGGAGATGGACTCTAGTAGATGATCATCGCCCAATAATTAAAATGGAGTCTGGTCAACAACCAGATCTTCGGGTAGCAATGAATGACATTGCAAACACTGTTGAATATATGTTAAGTCAACAGTGATTTCTTTGGGGTGTAGCTCAGCGGTAGTAGCGGGATGCTGTTAACATCTAGGTCGCAGGTTCGATCCCTGCCGCCCCAGTTGATACATTTTGTATCAAATGTAGGAACCAAAACCTCTTCCTGGTCACTGGCTAGGTAATGTAAAGAGGGAGGCTTAAGGTGATGCTCTCCCCTCCTACCACTAAATACATGTATCGAAGGATACAGTCATGAAATACAAAATCTCATCAAAGTATTGTTTTTACAATAACGAAATTGTTGAGATGTATTTCATCAATAATGTTCCATTTACATTTGAAGAACTTCCTCAAATAATCCAGGATGATCCTTACATTCAAATTGATGCTTCAAACAATGAAGAGTATAGTCCAGAAGATCTATACAAAACTTCATTCTATTTGATTGATGAAGAGTGTCATCCTTGTTTGTTTCCTGTGGATTTAGAGAATCCAGAAGATATGCCTGAATAAACTAGTAGACCGTATAAATAAAATAAAAAGGTCTACTATGTTAGGTAAGTGCTCTAATTGTTCTGTTGAGTTTAAATATAATCCAGCAAATAAAACTGGTAAATATTGCTCAAACACTTGTCAACAAGAATTTCAAAAGAAACAAAGAATTGACGAGTGGTTATCAGG
>JACCEB010904630.1_pt1 | contig 12325 bp, 7 predicted proteins | sample 7454761 | NCBI WGS metagenome assembly JACCEB01 (sample SAMN15323454, study PRJNA562643) | freshwater metagenome | isolation source: river surface water | place: USA:Blue River Watershed | collected 2017-08-18 | reverse complement strand
CGACGGGAGATGCTACTCTCCTTTACCTTGTGGCCCAAGGGATACTTAGAGCAGGTTGAACTTTTGGAACAGCTTCGCTTGGTGGAGAAGGGAGTGTCCATTCAAATGGTGGAAACGAATCATCAGGCTATTGCCATCGATACCCAAGAGGATCTGGAGCATGCGAGGACTTTTCTTCTATTTAAAAAGTAAAGCCTTAAACCAGTAATTAGTTTATCCTTTTCTTCTTTAAAAAAGGAATTATAAAAAAAACCTAATTCAGCACGAATTAGGTTTTTTGTTTTTGACAAAAGCATCCTTTTGTCTACCAGTGTTACTTTGAGAATTTAGTTTCAAGGATAATGAAGTTGGAAAACTCTATTTTTGGTTGGTAAAAAATATAAATATATTCCATAAAAAATGTTTGAACTATAAAGCTCTGGTCCTTAGAAATTAATATATTTCTTCAAAATGATTGCAGTACCCAACATGGAACTTATACCCTATGAAAAATACCCTCAGTGTCTTCTTTATTTTCTTTTTGATGTTATGCAGCGCTCCCGCTTTTGCTCAAAACGGAACATGCAATGGCAATACTTTAGTAGTAAGCACAGCAAGTTATGCTATCGGTGACTTTGCTAGCGTCAAACGGAACCTCGAACTCTGCGTACAAAATCAAAGTTTTGGTAGTGTTACCGAACTCAATCAGGCAAGAGAATTACTTGCCCTAACCGCCATTGGGGAAGATAGGTCGGACGATGCCAAATTGTATATTGCACAAATCGTTGGATCTAAAAGCAACTTTGTTTCTAGTAACAGCAATATCGTTTTTGATGATATTCTTTCTGAAGTAAAAAAAGAAAATGTTGGGGTCACCGTGAGTTCTGTTTCTAAAAAAGCGGAAGACATCAATACTGCACCTGCTACAGTAAAACTAGTCACCCAGGAAGAAATCATGGATAGGGGTTACAAGGATTTGATTGATTTACTAAGTGATCTTCCAGGATTTGATATCAGTAAAGTTTTTTCTGGGGCTGGTTCCAATGTTTACCAAATGGGTTTCCGACAAGAAAATACGGAACGAACCCTATTTATGGTGGATGGGGTTGAAGAAAATGATTTGTTTTCCAATTGGGCCTATATTTCTAGGCAATATCCTTTAGCAAATATCAAGGCAGTAGAAATAGTGTATGGACCTTCTTCTACTCTTTATGGTCCTCGTGCATTTGTTGGGACGATCAATGTGATCACCTATTCTCCGCGAGAGATCCCTGAAGATCATTTGTTGAAGGGAACCCCTAAAAGTGGAAAACCAAAGAGTTTCTATGCTTACGGCAATACACAGGCGGGTAACCTGAATACCATTTCCTCCGACCTGGTTATGGGTTTGCGTGGCCGTGCTGCATCCTTTCAAGTTACAGGTAGAATTTACCGTTCGGACGAGCATGATATGTCTTCTGCTGAATTTTTCGATTATGCTCCAGATGACATCAATAGCCTGATTTATACCAGAATGAATATGTCAGGAAGAGCAGGTTCTTATTCCTTTGAAGATTACCTCAAAAAGTTTAACCTTCCTCAGACTCATCCATACTACACGGTAAATAAAAATGCTTCAGGGCTAATCACTAGCATGAACCTGACGACAGCAGGAATAAATCAAGCGAGGAGACTAGACAGCATTGCTTACACCAGCAAGGTAAATGGTGCGCCCATCGGATATTCCAATCATACAGACGATTATTTCTTTAGTGCCAAATTGCAGGTAGACAACTTTTTGTTCGGGGTTCGGCATTGGAAGCGTACCGAAGGGTATGGTTTGTATCAAGACATTGATGAAGCAGGCTCTCGAAATGGCTCCATTTGGTCCCCAGAAAATACGACGGTGTATGCGCAATACGATCGCCAGTTGACTGATAAAATAAGCATATCCAACCTTTCCAATTTTTCCCTACATCGATTGGGTAAAGAAACCAATCGGGTAAATTTTGTCGCTTTTGGAGACCCTAGAGCCAATCTGCACTTTGCGCATTTGCTGAATCCAACAGAGATACTTCCTTCTAGATTCTTAATTTCAAGGAATAATGTATTCGGCACAGAAAATATTAATTCAACGAGTTTCTCTAATCTTAAACATGGATGGAGGAATCGATACATATATTACGAGGCGCAGCAGTTTAGAAATGAAACTCGACTATTCTATGAGGGGGAGCGACTTAAGTTTTCTTCAGGAATTGACTTCCGAAGTACTTTAACGCAAGGGGATTATTTGATTTACAATGATTACGACACCAACTATCCGAGTGTAGAAGCCTTTAAAGCGAAACAAGATACGATTTCCCTTGCTAGAGAATTAGGAATCGTTTTGAACCAAGAACGTGGAAGTAACCTATTTTCCATGATTGACGTTGGTGCGTTTATTCAAGCGAGCTACACCCTTGGAGAGAAGATTTTCTTGACTGGTGGCTACCGTGTGGATTACAACCGAATCCGAAGAGCTGGTGGTTTCGGATTTGCGAATAGTCCCCGTTTGTCTGCTATTTACAACTCGCAGAACACCACCATTAAACTCAACTATTCAAAAGGCCATCATAATGTGAATCAGCTGACCCGATACTCTGCTGTAGGGGGTAGAACCCCTAATCCAAGACTACAGCCTGAATCCATTGACTTCCTGAATATCGAGTACTTGGGCCATATAGGAAATGGAGGTTTGGGATGGGAAGTTAATGCCTTCGGTTACCGTATTGAGAATGCAGTGGCCTCCTCAACAAAAAATGGGGTAACACAATATATTAATATTGAAAAATACCGCACCACAGGGTTGATGTCAGGCTTTTATTACAAACCTAAATCCCGAGATTGGAATATTCAGGTCAACCATACCTACTTCAACCCGAAACAGACTGCGGCTGCAGATGATTCTGGAATCAAAGTGCCTGTCCGACTTGGAGATATTGCAAGTCATCGAGTCAATCTATCTGTTACCAAGCAAACCCACCTGGGCATTTTGAGTAATGTATTGAATTTGCGCGCTAATTATGTCAGTGAGCGCCCGATAGGGATCAATACCACCTCATCCAAAAACATAGGCATAGATGGTAAAGGTAGCCCTATCCCTGAGTACCTCATCCTTCATGGAAACATAGGATTCAAAGTACAATCACTTCCGATGCTTCGCTTGGATTTAAGCGTGGAAAATATTTTGAATAAGAATCTTTTGGACGGCGGTAACCCTGAATACTATCATCCGGGACCAAGAGAAGCATCAGGAACCTTTAATATGCCAGGTGGAGTTTTAGGAGCAGCTTACGGAAATTTAAGTCAGCCTTACATTCCACAAAGACCCCGCTTCTTTTTGGTTCGGTTGACTTATTCCCTATAACCGCATATGGCAAAGTCTAAAAGTTCCTATTTCCTTTTTGGAATGATCTTATAATCTCACGCGATGGGGTAGCCGTGTCACCCCATTTACTACGGAACATCAATTTTATTGGATAAACGCTATTCAGGAAACGACTGGTGCTGCTGTAGAAAATACCAGATTGAAAGTAAATTATAAATCTTTATTTCCTGCCATTTCCCCAAGGGTAAAAGTTAATTAACTAGAACAACAGCCTCAAAGGGGAAAGGTGATAACAAACAAAAGCCCCTAAATGCTATGATTTAGGGGCTTTTGTTTGTGCAGAGAGTGGGGGATTCGAACCCCCGGTACAGTATAACCCGTACGACAGTTTAGCAAACTGTTGGTTTCAGCCACTCACCCAACTCTCTAATCCGACTTGGTCTCAACAGAAAATTGCTTTCTGCCACCAAAGTGATGCAAATATATACCAAATGAAAAGATTTTCACAAGGGCTAGTAGATAAACAAATCCTACTTCAATTAAAATCCAAGTAATTCCTTGACAATCAAACCCTATACTTTATGGCTCGGGTACTGCTAGAAAAGAGTTGATTGGATTGGGGATGACCTTCTCATTCGACCAAATGGGACTCTTGAGTTAAGGTTTAACTACCTTAAATCCCACAGCCTCAATTCCTTCCAATTGGGGTTGACGCATGTATTGGAGAAGAATTACTTCTCTGGTACTAGTGGGTAAAGGAAAGGAAAGGGTATCATAGGTGGTAAAGGTATTTCCAAATCCATCTCCTACAGGCTTGCCTGTTTGGGCATCAAAAATGGGAACATTCCAAAGGCTGTCTGCCAGTACAAGTTTGCTGGAGTCCCTATAGATGACTTTGATGTAGCAATTTGAAAATGGATAGTCTTCGGTATACCGTACACCAAGAATGGCCTGGCCCTTCAATGAATCCAAGGTAGCTAGGTCAAATTTGACAGAATCGCTTTCTTCCCAATTGGTAGTTTCAAAAGAATGGTACTCTTCAAAAACCCGATCCTTTTCACAAGAACACAGGAGCAAAACGAGGCCAAGAAGTGAGGCTTGGAAGAGTTTAGTCATTGCCTGGGTTGCCACTAGGACCTTGATTGATGCGTGGTGGAAATTTTCTTGGACCTTCCTGAGGCTTTTCTGCTGGCTTAGGAGCAGGGGAGTCTGCTTTGGGCATTCCTATTGCTGGACCCTGATTTGAGTTAGGGCGTGGTCTATTTTTGTTTTTACGACGCTTATCTCCCTGTCTAGGGGATTGATTTCCTTCCGCAGATCTCACTTGTGCTGGAGCAGCCATTGCGGTGGACTGATCAGCGGGTTTTGGAATACTTGCCTCTGGTCTTGGGCCCTGGCCTTGATTGGCGCGGGGAGCATTTCCATCGGTTGGGCGCTTCTTTTTCTTTTTCTTCTTCGAAAACTTCTTATCCAACAACTCCAGTTCACGCGTAGACTGAGCGGCCAAGTCTTCCACTTCAGTCGAATGATCTACTTGAAGGTTAAATACCTTTATACCTTGTTCGTTTAATGCCTGAATCTCACGTACGCGATCGCAGGTGATGCTAATCCAATCGTTGTCATGGTTGTAATTGAACCACATCAACTTTCTGAAAATATCTGTTTTCTGCAATTTGGCAGGACCTTGCTCAGTCAGCAAGGGCTTGTCCACTTGTGGGATATCCTTGATGGCTTCCATGTAGGTGTCCAACTCGTAGTTGAGGCAACATTTTAGTCGCCCACACTGTCCGCTAAGTTTTCCAGGATTGAGGGAGAGGTTCTGGTACCGTGCCGCTGAGGTCGTCACATTTTTAAAGTCTACCAGCCAGGTGGAGCAGCACAATTCTCTTCCACATACCCCAATGCCACCCAATCTGCCTGCCTCTTGACGGAGGCTAATTTGACGCATTTCCACACGAACTTTAAACTCTCCTGCTAGGGATTTGATCAATTCTCTAAAGTCAATTCGGTCCTCAGCAGAATAGTAGAAGGTAGCCTTCGAGTTGTCGGCTTGAAACTCCACATCGGACATCTTCATGTTGAGACGGTACTCGTCTACAATTTGCTTGCAACGGTACAAGGTGGGAATTTCACGGGCTTTGGCTTCCTCCCATTTCTCCATATCCTTCTGTGTGGCTACGCGATAGATTCGGGTGATGTTATCGTCGTTTCTTACTTTGCGCTTTTGCATTTGGAGACGGACCAATTCGCCTTGCAAAGACACGTACCCAATGTGGTGCCCACTAGGGACATCGACCACTACTGGATCTCCGGTATTGAGGGCTAAGTAATCTACATTTCTAAAGTATTCTTTTCTTCCTCCCTTAAACTTGACTTCCACGATATCAAAGGTATCCAACTGCGGAATACCCATTTGGGTAAGCCAGTCAAAAGAATTCATTTTATTGCAATCGCTCGTGCCGCAGGTGCCGTTGTTTTGGCATCCTCCAGTTCCACCTGAGGTGGTTCTACATGAACTACATCCAGACATTTTTTTTTAGCTACAGGGCTTTCGCCTCCTTATTCACTTACTTATTTTTCAATCGTAAAATATCTTGGCCTATGTCTCTTCGAAAATAGGCCTTCTCCCAAGAGATCTCCACTACAGTGGCATAGGCTGCATCCAGCGCTGCTTCCAAGGTGGAAGCCATCCCGGTGATGGCAAGTACTCGGCCTCCTTGGTTGCTCAGCACGCCGGATTCGTTTTGGACAGTACCCGCATGAAAGACCACACTGTCTCTCGTTTTTTTAGGCAGCGTTATTGGAAATCCTTTGGCATAAGATTCCGGATAACCGCCACTTACCATGACCACCGTCGCACATGTTTTTGGAGAGATTTGGAGCGAATAACTCGCCAAGGTGCCTTCGGCAATGCCAACTAACAAATCTACAAAATCGCTTTCAATTCGGGGCAGTACGGCCTCGGTTTCTGGGTCACCCATCCGTACATTGTACTCAATGACATAGGGGTCTCCGTTGGTATTCATCAAGCCTATAAATAAAAATCCTTTGTATGGGATCCCTTCTTTTTCTAAACCAGCGATGGTAGGCTTCACTATCCGCTCCTCCACCTTTTGTAAAAAGGCTGTATCTGCAAAAGACACTGGGCTTACCGCTCCCATGCCACCTGTATTCAATCCTGTATCGCCTTCGCCAATTCGTTTGTAATCTTTCGCCTCCGGCAAAATTTTATAACTCACCCCATCTGTAGCCACAAATACGGAAAGTTCAATTCCAGTAAGGAATTCTTCCACCACTACCTTGGAGGAGGCATCTCCGAATTTTGCATCCACGAGCATTTCCTTCAAGGACAGTTTGGCATCCTCCAAACTTTCACAAATCAAAACCCCTTTGCCAGCGGCAAGACCATCTGCCTTCAATACAATCGGCAAGGATTGTCGCTCTAGGTAGGCAATCCCTTCTTCCAATTGATGCGCATGAAAAGTGGCATATGCAGCCGTGGGCACTCCATTGCGCAGCATAAACTGCTTGGAAAAATCTTTGCTGCCTTCCAAAGTAGCACCCAACTGGGAGGGGCCTACAATCGGTAAAGTTGCAGTCCCTTTTTGGGCGTGCAAGAAATCTACCAAGCCTTTAACCAAGGGTTCCTCGGGTCCGATGACTACTAGGTCAATGGAGTGTGCCTGGATAAATTCATAGATGCCAGTAAAGTCTGTCACTCCAAACGGGACATTGGTGGCAATTTCAGCGGTACCTGGGTTTCCAGGGGCAACAAAAAGTTGACTGCATTTAGGGCTTTGTGCGATTTTCCAAGCAAATGCATGCTCTCTTCCGCCGCTACCCAATAAAAGGATATTCATGGACTCGTTTGTATGTTAATTGGCGTGTTCTGAGATAAACTTGATTCGGTACACACGAAGTTCCTCCTCCGTGAAATCTTCCCCCTCCAGTTCATCCAAGGCAGCCTTGATGTGATCGGTTTCCGCACTCATGAAGTAGTCTAACAGGATGTCTTCCCGTTCCTCATCCATGATGCGGTGAATGTAATAGTCTATATTTAATTTGGTTCCACTGTAGGTGATTTGTTCAATTTCTTGAAGCAAGTCCAACAAAGATAGGTTCAGATTTTGAGCAATTTCTTCCAAACTGGTTTTTCGGTCGATTTGCTGAATGATGGATATTTTTACTTTGGAACGCGTTCCGGAGGTTTTGATGACCACTTCGGAAGCAGTTTCAATCTCGTTTTCCGCGACATAGTTTTGGATAACTTGGAGAAAAGAGGTGCCAAACTTGGCCACTTTGCCCATGCCCACCCCATTAATTTGGGAAAGTTCTTCCTTGGTGGTAGGGTACACGGTGGCCATTTCCTCTAGGGAAGGGTCCTGAAAAATCACGTAAGGGGGAAGCCCTTTTGACTTGGCAACACGCTTGCGCTCTACCTTGAGCAGTTCAAACAACTTTTCGTCATAGGCTTGTGCAGTCTGAAGTTGTTCCTCTTCAGCTTCGCTTTGACCCAATTTTTCAAAATCTTGATCTCGGTACAATTCCACCAAGTAGGGATCTTCCAAATACCGTTCTCCCTTCGGGGTCAGTTTTAGCAGTCCGTAATTCTCGATGTCCTTTTCCAGCAAGGCTGCAATCATTGCTTGTCGGATGACGGAAGTCCAATGCTTGTCGTTCTCTTCTTTTCCTTTGCCAAAGACAGGTAGGCTATCGTGTTGGTAACTAATCACGTAGTCATCCTTCTCACCAATAATTACTTTTACCAGATGCTCAATGCCAAAGCGCTCCTGCGTTTGCTTGACGGCTTCAAGCACTGTGACCAAGAAGTTTGCTCCCTCGAAAGTTTCCCGCTCCCGCTTGCAATTGTCACAGAAGCCGCAGTCTTTTTCGAGAATCTCCCCGAAATAATTGAGGATGAATTTTCGACGGCACACCCCTGTTTCGGAGTAGGCAGACATTTCTTGCAGAAGAATTTTGGCATTTTCCCGTTCGGTCACTGCCTTATCCTTGTTGAACTTGTCCAACTTGACGATGTCCTCATACCGGTAAAACATCAAGCAATGGCCTTCCAGTCCATCTCTTCCTGCTCTTCCTGTTTCCTGGTAATAGCCTTCTAGAGATTTGGGCACATCGTAATGGATCACGTACCGAACATCTGGCTTATCGATCCCCATTCCAAAGGCAATGGTGGCGACAATGACGTCCAACTCTTCGTTGAGAAAATCATCTTGGGTCTTTATTCGTATCGCTGAATCCAAACCAGCGTGGTAAGGTGCGGCATTGATCTGGTTGACTTTGAGCAGTTCCGCGATTTCCTCTACTTTTTTTCTACTCAAGCAGTAGATGATTCCCGATTTTCCTTTGTGCTGCTTGATGAATTTGATGAGGGCCTTTTTGGATTCATTTTTCACCTTTGGCCGCACCTCGTAGTATAGGTTGGTTCGGTTAAAAGAGGATTTAAAGAGATCCGCTTCCTCCATCTGTAAGTTGCGCTGTATGTCCTGCTGCACCTTGGGTGTGGCAGTGGCAGTAAGTGCAATGATGGGTAGGTGAGGGGCTATTTGTGCGACGATAGACTTGATTTTGCGGTATTCTGGGCGAAAATCATGACCCCATTCCGAAATACAGTGCGCCTCGTCAATGGCCACAAAACTTAAATGTGCCTCCTTTAAAAACGCAATGTTTTCCTCCTTGGTTAAGGATTCGGGTGCCACATAAAGCAGTTTGGTTTTCTTTTTCAGAACCTCATTCTTGACTTTGGTGGCCTCGGATTTGGTGAGGGTTGAGTTTAAAAAATGAGCGTTGATTCCGACGGCATTCAGTTGGTCTACCTGATTTTTCATCAAGGCAATCAAGGGGGAAATGACGATAGCCGTTCCTTCACTGACCACTGCCGGTAATTGGTAACAAAGCGATTTTCCCGCTCCGGTAGGCATGATCACAAAGGTATTCCTGTTGTTGAGCAAATTGTCAACTATAAGTTCCTGGTTTCCACGGAACTGACTAAATCCGAAGATTCTTTTAAGATCTAACTTTACTTTTTCTTCCACAAGAAGAAAGGGCTTTGAGGGTGATGTCTACCTGGGCAACAGATTGACCGATTACTTTTATACCTTTGTAAAGAACTAATGTTTAACGCAGGTAAAATTGAAGTTAACAAAAAATATTAGAAACACCGCCGTTCGGGTTCTTTTAAATGAATCAGAGGCTATCGCTAAGCTTTCTACCCTCCTCAATGAGGACTTTGAAAACTGTGTGCATCATCTCCTTCAGTCCAAAGGTCGATTGGTCATCACGGGTGTTGGAAAAAGTGCTTGGATAGCGAATAAGTTGGTGGCCACGCTCAATTCCACTGGTACCCCGGCACTTTTCATGCATGCTGCCGATGCGATTCACGGAGATTTGGGAATGGTACAGCAAGACGATACGGTGCTTTTCATTTCCAAATCTGGGAATACTGCTGAAATCAAGGTGCTCTTGCCTTTGGTCAAGCAATTGGGAGTAAAGGTAGTGGCCTTGGTTTCCAATACGCAATCCTATTTGGCCGAACAGGCTCATTTTGTGTTAGATGCGACCATTGCCGAGGAGGCTTGTCCGCACAATTTGACACCGACTACGAGTACTACTGCCCATTTGGCCCTTGGAGATGCCTTGGCCATCTGCCTCTTGGAGGCTAGAGGATTTACTTCCTCGGATTTTGCACGCTTCCATCCAGGAGGATCTTTGGGAAAGCAGTTGTATTTGAAAGTAGGGGACTTGCTTTCCCAAAATCAAATTCCACTGGTATCCGAAAAGGCCAGTGTAGCCGAAGTGATAGTGGAAATTTCAGGTAAGCGATTGGGAGCTACTGCGGTAGTGGATGATTTAGGAAGTCTCAAAGGAATCATTACGGATGGGGATTTGCGACGCATGCTCCAGAAAACATTGGCAATTCAAGACTTGCAGGCTTCAGCGATCATGACCGTCAATCCCAAATCAGTTCAGGTGGAGGATTACGCGACTGCAGCTTTTGCCCTGATGAAAACGCACAACATTACACAATTGGTGGTGCTGGATGGCGATAAAATCGCGGGTTTTGTGCATATTCATGACTTAATGAAAGAAGGTATTGTTTAAGCTTCCATGAAGGACCACCCTTACATCGTAATTATGGCCGGAGGAGTAGGCTCCCGGTTCTGGCCCTACAGTAAAAGCAGTAAACCCAAGCAATTTTTGGATGTATTGGGTACTGGGAGAACGCTTCTCCAGATGACTTTTGATCGTTTTCGAGAAATTGCATCACCCGAACAATTTTTTGTGGTAACGAATCAAGTGCATGTGGACCTGGTTCGAGAACAGTTGCCGGAACTTCAAGAGGATCAAATTCTTGCCGAGCCGCTGCGCAAAAATACGGCGGCTTGCCTAGCCTATGCGGCTTACAAAATAGCCAATTTAGATCCAGAAGGTACGATGATCGTTACGCCTGCAGATCACTTGATACTGCAGGAAGGAAAGTTTCTTCAAACCCTGGTGACTGCAATCGCAGCAGCGCAAGAACCAAATCGCCTCCTAACTTTAGGAATAAAGCCTAATCGACCAGAAACAGGTTATGGGTACATCCAATACCTTCCAAATTCCGAAGATTCTCAGGTTTTGAAAGTGAAAACCTTCACGGAAAAGCCAAACGCCAAACTTGCAGCCACCTTCTTGGAAAGTGGGGATTTTGTATGGAATTCGGGGATGTTTGTTTGGAAGGTGGGGAGTTTGCTGGATGCTTTCAAGAAATACATGCCAGACCTCACGGATGTATTTGAAGAGGGGAAATCTCAGCTTGGTACGCCTGCTGAATCGGATTTTATAGGGAGAGCGTACACGACTTTAAAGAGTATTTCCATTGACTACGGCATCATGGAAAAATCGGACCAAGTGTATGTGGTCTTGGGGGATTTTGGCTGGTCAGACATTGGTTCATGGCAAAGTCTTCATGAGTTGAGAGCAAAAGACGAAGAAAACAATGTCGTAGAAGCCAATGCGCTGCTATACGAAACAAAAAATTGCTTTATCAAAACCGATACGGATAAACTCGTGGTCGTCCAAGGTCTGGATCACTTCCTCATCAATGAATCCGAAAATGTACTGTTGATTTGTAAGTTGGATGCAGAGAATAAATTCCGGGATTTTGTATCCCAGGCGAAGAAAAAAGGAGAGGATTTCATTTGAAATCCTCTTTTTTTATTTTTTGCGTTGCCGTATGGCTTCGTAAATCGCTACTCCAGCAGATACGGATACGTTCAAACTTTCGATACTTCCGGCGAGTGGGATTTTAACTCGGTCATCTACCATGCCCATGATCTCTTGGGAAATCCCATCTTCTTCCGAACCCATGATAAGCGCTACGGGTGAAGCAAAATCTCCGTCGTACATGAGTTTTTCGGTTTTCTCTGTGATCGCAATGAGCGATAATCCCATTTTTTGTAAATCTCGGCAGGTATAAAACAAGTTTTTCACCCGTGCTACAGGAATGAAGTTTAAGGCACCTGCGGAGGTTTTTACCGCATCAGAGTTGATCTGAGCACTTCCTTTTTCAGGGATTACGATGGCATCCACGCCTGCACATTCGGCAGTTCGGGCGATGGCACCAAAATTCCGCACATCAGTCAAGTGATCCAAAACCAAAATCAGGGGAGCCTTACCTACGGCATAGCATTGATCAATCACGTTGTCCAGTGAAGCATAGGCAATGGTGGACATCTGCGCAATGACGCCTTGGTGATTTTTGCGCGTTATTCTGTTCAGTTTTGCATCCGGTACTCGTACCACAGGGATATGTTCTGCCTTGCAAAGCTGAAGCAGTTCCTTGATGAGGTCGTTGTTGAGTTCTTTTTGAACGAGTACTTTGTCGATTTCTTTGCCGGCGTGGATGGATTCCATCACTGCTCGGGTTCCAAAAATAAAATCTTTATCGAAGGCTCCTTTATCGATTAGAAAGCCATCCTTCCGCTTCTCCATTGTGAAATG
>JACCEB011177602.1_pt1 | contig 12327 bp, 30 predicted proteins | sample 7454761 | NCBI WGS metagenome assembly JACCEB01 (sample SAMN15323454, study PRJNA562643) | freshwater metagenome | isolation source: river surface water | place: USA:Blue River Watershed | collected 2017-08-18 | reverse complement strand
CTTGATATTGCCTTAGAGTGGTGCTGTATTCTCCGTTGGCAGTTTCTAACTTTCTATTAGACGGAATATTGTCTAATATCTCAGTTATTTCTAAATCAAAATCATGCCCAACAAGATTTAAGTGTTTAATATTAGTCTTTACTATATTAACTGGAAATACCAGCATTGAAGAGAGAGTTGTTGTTTTCATCTAAATACTTATATCATGGCATATAGAATTTTACCATTTTCTGAAAATTTAGACCTCAATCAATTTTATATCACTGCTAAGTCTAAAGGTTTTAAAAATAATTCTAATCAACAAATGTTAGTTGATTGTTTTCGTAAAGAACGAGAATGGCAGGTTTGGATTTTATTTTATAATGATCTTGCTGTAGGTAGTGTAGCTGCACATAGTATAGAGGAAGGATATAGAATTTGTGCAAGAACATGCGTCCTATCAGAGTTGTTACCTCTTAATACCCTAAGAACAAAAAATCAAATAATCACTCATCAACATGTTACTGCACAATTTTTTATGCCAACATGTATAAATTGGGTTAACAATCGAGGAGATATCTATATAACTAGTCATCCTAGTAATGTTGGTACCCAAAGATTAGTTCATAATATTTGGGGTCCATCTTTAGAAAAAACCGGAGTCCTTAAAAAATCATTTGAAAAATTTTATAGAGGACATCTGCAAACATTTTGGAAATTAAATTCTGATGTGTTTTTGGAACAACTTAAACTCTATCCTAGGTGGTCTGAACTCCCAAAATAAAAATTTTTTTGTTCTTGTATCTATAGGAGGATTTGATATTTTATAACACTCTTGAAACATTTCTTTGATCGAATTAATCAATCCAGTCTCCGATACTTTCCATTTTTTTCTTAAAATTTTAGCAGATGGATTTAACGAATATATCGAACCATCATTCATTTCTAGTTCCCATCTAAATTTAACATGTCTTTCTATATACTTGTGAATGTCATAATTTTTAAAATCCATTTGACTTTTTTGTTGACACCACTGTTCGGCATCAGAACCTTCGTATACTAAGTCCATTTGATTTATTAATGGAAAATTATTATGTTCGTTGGGTGTAATGATCCAAGCGTTAAGTTCGGTATCTTTTCTTAATGCTGTTCCAATAAATCTTTTTAAACCAGGATGGAGATGTGGGATGTTATTGTTTACTACAATCGTCACTGGATTTAATACTGGATTACAGTAAAAATAGAACCACTTATTAAGAGCTCCATTTTTTTCTTTTGAAGTTTTACAGAAAAAAGTTTTTTCTATATCGCTTTCATTAAATTGATTTAATCCAGGATGTGGTATTAATGTACATACCGTTGCATTAAAGACAAACATATCATCCGATCATTTTGATCCAAGTAGATCCATTATAATATACTGGATAACTTCCTTGACTCACTGAAGGCACCGGATTCCAATTTACACCATCTGCTACTGCTATCATTCCTTCGTGGCATGTTGACGGTTGGGCTTTTTGAGGATTTAATCTCATAATACCATTGACATCAAACATAGCTTTTGGTTTCATATATCCAACGCCAACACCAACTTTGGTTATATTCAATCCCATACAATTTTCGTCATCGATCATTAATACAGAATTGTTATTCAAAGGAACCATTGCATAAGATGCAGATATTTCTGGTTCTTCTTCATATAATGAGGTTACATGAGCAAATGTTGTGTTCCATTTTTTTCTACTACCGTATGCTAAAAATCCTCTATAGTAAATAGTATCGTCAACTTGGGCAGGCATAAGAGAATTGTTTACACTTCTAGCTGCATAAGATAACGATCCGGGAACACTATCAACATCTTGCTTGTCATATGAATCTATTATAAGATGTGATTCTTGATATACCTCTCCTTTGTTGTAAAATTTAACAATGTTGTTGATCACTACTTCGTCATTACTAACTTTTAAAGATTTAGTTGACAATGTTCCATCTCTAGAATTAAAAACAATAGTTCCATCATCAGAAATTATATTTCCAATTACTTCTCCCTTGTGTAGACCAACGGTATTTCCAGCAAAGGTTTGCCCATTAAACAAGGACATTTTTATAGATTCGAGATTTATTTTTGCTTTTATTCCATTATCTTCATAATGAAATGAAACTTCTTCCCCACTTACAAAATTTAAAGAGTTGTTGTGTAACGGTATCGATGATACAGAATTTCCGTTAACCTTAACATTCAGTGTTGGTTGAATATCAATATTTGCAGCCCATGTGAGTCTTCCTCTAGCATCGACTGTAAAAGAAGGAATCTGACTGCCATTTCCATAAGTTCCAGGAGTTACTCCCGACATAGCTATTTGTACTGGTTGCATATTTAAAAATCCGTTTTGATGTAATATTTATCGCAGATCAAATTAAAGAGCGATGGCAAACTTTGCCCTGATTTATAGCTTCTAAGTTCTGTGCGATTAGCTTCATTAGGCGTTTAAACGGATAATCGTTATAGAACCAATAGTAATAGTCCGCTAGATAGCAGTCATCTTTAACTGCGCTGTTTACATCACACAAATGTTTCACGGCATTTGTTCCGTATTTGCGATGAAAATTATGTGCTATGTTTACTGAGTAAGCAAACATTTCGTCGGGATCTAGATAATAGTCTCTTTGATGATCACCGGTTTCATCTATATCAACACAAGTTCCACGCAGAAAAAACTGACGTCTGTGTATTGTTTCGTGACAAAGTGTATCAGCAATATCATAAATTAATTGCTGTTTTAAATCTTGTGTTATTGAAAATTTCTTTTTGAAACTAGAGCAACAGATCTGTAGCTCTATGTCTTTGACAACATCAGAATCAAAGTAACCATTAATTCCAAAGCAGTCTTTGGCAACTTTTGATCTTCTGTATGTTACCTTAACTTTGGTTTTTGCGGGTAACATTTTTTTGAGGATTTTGATCAGTTCCTCTGAACTTATTTTATCAACAGTTAGTAATCTATCCGTAAGATATACTATAACCCTATTAGGATCAATTAAGTTATTTTCTGTAAACAATCCTTCCTTTGGTAAGGTCATAGGGGCTAAACTCCAAAGTCACCGTGTCACCTAACAGAATTTTAATATTATTCTGTCTAATTTTGCCGCTAGAATAAGCATACACTATTGTTTCATTACCTGCCAATTTTACACGATAAGTTGTATTGGGCAGAACTTCAACAATAGTTCCTTCGAACTTAATGATATCTTCTTTAGACATATTTATAGCAAATGATCTGCAACGTTGAGATCTATGACTTCCTGGGCTGATAGGTAAACATCGCTGGCGGGCAGCAGTTTCTTTTTGACTACGCTAGGAGCAAGTCCTGTAGCGTCTTTTAAAATTTGTACCATTTTTTCATTACATAAATCATTTTCTCGCATAGTGGCTTTAAGGTCATGATATTTGTTATCCATGCTTTCTGAAAACTGATGACACATAAAACTAGTATTGCGAGCTGCGTATCTTTCACCTTGATCGCCGCTGGCAAAGATTAAAAATGCTGCACTCATTACAGCACCAATGCCAACAGTTCTAATTGTGTGATTGCTGCTACGCATTACATCAATTAAAGCAAATGCTTGATAAAGATCACCGCCTGTAGAGTTAACATACAAAGTTAGTGTTTTTTCTTTTGATTCTAAATTTTCGTAAACAATCCATTTAATGGCACTCTTGACAGTATCTTCATTTATTTCCCCTACTAAGAAATGTATATTGTTTCCAAGTAGTTCAATATCAATACGATCCTCGGCATTGAAGTCCTCGATTTTTTTCACAAATGCTCCATTTGATTAACTATGTACTTATCTAAAGTTTAGGGTTCATACATATTTAATTGACTGCGCACTTAATTTTTTATCCAATCATTGGCGTCATGATCCCAATGTCTGCTATCGTAAAAGTTAAAAATTAGTTCATAACCCAAAAATGCTAGACACAGGAATATCCCTGCATGATCTTGTCTAGATGTAAGTCTTAATTCTAGACCTATGATATCAGAAGTTTTATCCAATTGAACTTCCCAATATTTGTTTTTAAAGGGAGTCCCTCCGGACCATGTTTTAATACATTGCCAACGATCGCTACTAGGATTACGAATATTAAAACTAAAATTAATCATTAATAATGAGGTTCTTTAAACACATCAATAGCTTCAGTGTCCACATTTTCAACCATGTGCAACATAAAACGATATTGATCCCAAGCAGTTTTCACCGCTTCGCTGTCAGAATGTGCGGTAGGAAAGATATCAACCCAGATCGCATTCTCTGGTTGCATGTGCCTATGAATACCCTGTTTACGAGGTTGGAGAACTTTGTTTTGATTCCAAAGTGCAAGTCCTACTTCTATGCAGTCCTTCTCATCGTAACCAAGAAGATAACTAGGTTCTGTAAGATAAGAACGAATAACATTCTTTACATGTGCCTCGTCATTCATAGAAGTTGCTGCAATAATAAATGCAACATCTTCAAGCTCAACATCGCCATTGACGATATCACGAATACAGCGTCCAAAACTAAAACCAATTTTCATTTAAGTTACCTTTGCGTTATAAACAAGTTTATTGTACACTCATTAACTTCAAAAGTCAATTGTCACGCCATTTTAATTGAAACATAAGAGCATCTTTTGAATCTTTAAATCTATATTCTGCTACATGATCAAACATTAGAGAAACATCCGATACATCTTGAACATGGTAATCTATAAAACTATTACATTGTCGACTAGCCCAGGCTGCTGCTTCAGCAAAATGATCTTCTGCTTCATGATAGGGAACATTTGAATCGTTAAGATATACTACCAACATCTAAGACCATTTCATAGCAAACATACTGGCGTCTTGTTCATTTTGAAAATACCAAGCACGACAATTAGATTCTCTTATATCTCGAAACTTACTTTGACAATGTTCCATGCACCAGGTAAGTTTTTCGTTAAAATCATCATCGTTTTCTAATCTTACAATATGATAATTATTCAAGATAGACATTAGTTTGTCATCTTCTAATAACATCGAACCCACTTTTTTGTGAGCCATAGTAATAAAATTTTTTGGATTGTCTTTCACCCGCCGTACCTCAACAACCATTCCGTTAATGCTGGTCCCATCAGTTTGGCTCGAATTTGATATCTGTAACCAAATGTATTAGTATCAGCCATTCGATACCAAGTTGGAGTATCACAAGCGTTTTTCATTATCCACTGCCCTTGTTCACTTTTTTCCCACTCCCACAAGGGAGTAGCAGCATACAAATCTGGATCTTCAACATCCCCCATTGAAAAATGATGAACTACAACTTCCTTAACTTCTTCCACACGATCTCCTTCGGGTGTTTCTATTATAATGTACTTATTTTTTACAGGCCGGCGAATCTTGTCTTTGTGATTTGAAGAATACCGATCAGAAAGATACTCGTTGATCTGATCAGTTCTGTCAATGTTCTTATAAGATCTGGACATTTATTACATCCATTTTATTAAAAAAAGCATTTTAGTTTTTTCATCAAAAAATTTTATAATCATTCCTTGTCTTTCACAATTGTTTGATTCTAACCAACGATCAATTTCATTATGATGATCTATGTAATATACATAGTCAGATATAATTGCTGTTAAATCATTAATAATAAATTTAGTGTTCACAGCCATTTTAGTTGAAATATTAATGCTTCCTTATCATCTGAGATATTGACAGTGTACATTGGATCGCCGCCGTTAAAACGATGTGTGTAATCTGCTGTAGGGCAATTTGCATCCATCCATTTCTCAAATGCTTCATCATTGTTAGGATAAGCCCAACAGGTCCATCCTCTTGGAGGAACCATAGGCCATTGACTTCCTGGGTTAATAGGATCACTGCCGTTATGAAATTGCCAATAATTTATTAATACTTTATCTTGCATGTTTCGTTGTAGTTTGATAAGGAAAATCTCTGCAGGTTGTCATAACCATTTTAGTGTAAAGTTAACAGCATCGCCCTCGTTTTCAAAAACAAAGGTACTGCCTCTATGTTCAAAGGGATGTTTAACATGTTCTTCGCACCACATTAAAATATTCACAGAATGTTTGCGACTAAAAAATCTAGTTAGTGTAACTTTCTTCCACCCTAACTTTACCAGCATGTCTGAAAGAATATGAAAATCCATTTCACTTTGCATACCACTTGCTAGTTCGTTGGCTATCTCTTGTTCTAGATTATTCATAATTCCTTTCTATATCTTTTTCAAAGATACCCCAACCAAGTCTAGTGATAGGTGTATTCTTTCTTGATTGCACACAAAGATAACCTTCATCATCTACAGAAATTTTCCAATGATAATATTGATTATTGTATAGATAATCTTTTAATTGTGCTACTAAAACTGCGGGCATTTTAAGATCAAGATCGACAGTGGTCAGTGGACCTGTTTTGCCTCTTAGAATTTCTTGTAGTTTTAATTTTTCTAAGTTGTCTTGATTTAAAGGAACAAATGACATCCTGTCATATAACGACATTCTCTGAGCTTTGGCTTTAACTTCATCGAAGTCGTACTCGCGGATAATGACTTTACGTCTTAAAATTTTTATCGCCATTTTAATAAAAACATAGTTAAATCGCGCTCGTCTCTAAAATAAAAGGTACGATCATTCATGTACCAACGACTAATTTCTTCTTCAAAGATAGTTCCTGGATTTCCAAACTTTTCGCAGGACCATATTTCCATTTCATACCATTGACCACCATCGGGACGAGCACCCCAAATTCTTGCACCATGCAATTTAGTTTCCCACACTGTAATATTTGTAATTGGTCGATTCAAAATATCATTCCAAAGTCGTTGAAATGCTCGAAAACGAGGTTTCATTTTATTTGATTTCCATCTGCTGAACTCCAGCGGAGCATAAACATCATTGCTTCTCTTTCATCTTCAAATTGCCAATAAAGGGCATGATGTGTTTCGCATCTCCATAGACCTTTGCAGTTTTCCTCACACCACCATTTCATTTGATCAATGTTTAGATAACCAACTGTTTGAAAATTAACACGATGGCTAAAAGTTGCTCGAGACCTTGTAGCTAAAATCTGTCTAAGATTAGCGCCAAGTTCTATGTCGTTCGGCGATCCATTCGAGTCCATCGTATTCCTCTATAATCCAATCTACATCCTCGGGAATTTCAACTACCTTTAATTCTGCGCAACGGCCATTGGCCATTTTTCCTAATTCTAAAACTGTTCTTACAAGAAAAGGATCGTCGCGTGGAACTTCACGGTCATAGAACACCTGCTTAGAATAAGCTTGATTATGAGCCTGACGTTCTTGAATAGTCATATCTGCCCATTCATCTGAGCTAGGGTCACTTAATCGATTAGGACCCGGGGGCACTAACCAATACTTAAATGGTATGAGTGAGTTTTGTTCTTCACACCATACAGGAACGCTAGATAGTTCTAGATAACGTAGCACAGCATCGTTACTTAACCCAAACCCACCGTGACAGTTATTAATAACCACACGGCGGATTCCTCGTATTTCTTCAATGAGTTTTTGATTATCCATGAGTAATTGTAGCATCACTCGTCTTCGTCGTCAACATCATCTTCCTCCCAGATAGTTCCTTTTTCATCGTATCTTTTGTAATAAGATTCATTGGGTTTTAGAATACGCCAATCGTTTGGATATTTTAATCCTGCTATTGTGGCTTCTTCTTTCTTTAGAAGATCACAGATGATGAAACTACTTCCGCAACCACCTTCCACATTCTTAAATGGACTATGTTTAAATTCGTTACCGGCCAGTGCTGTATGCATCTTAGATCCCCAGCGGAAAATAATCCGTGTGATACCTAACTTCTGATTGCGTAAGCGAATCTTATCAAAAATAGTGAGAGTGGAAATTGTAGCACAGTTGTCGTCGTTGATGATTAACAAACAATCTTTGACTTTGATACTACCTTTAGTGTGCGAGTTATCTGGTGTCTCCTTGGTAGTCCAAGGTATCTCGCAGGTTACGTGATCTACGTAAAATGATTCCCCATGTGTTTTTAGGACCCACATAGGTATGGTTTGGTCCTCGAGGTGTTTTTTATTAAAATGGAACACCACATCCTTACACGCATATTCAATCTAGGCCATTTGGCTCTCTCCTTAAAAATTTATTTATATTTAATCGTATATTGCAGGTTTGAATCCGCGATCTGATGGTTTGATACCGGGTTCGTTTTGAAAAAATACATGATACCCGTCAAACACAGTTTCAGAAATTTCAGTTGAACCTACACCTTTTGATACTCGCCGCAGGCGCACTTCAACTGAAGAAACCTTTTTACCGGTTTGTTCTTCAACAATACGTCGAACCATATCCTCAGTAACCTTGGCTGATATAGTAGCACTCACGGCGAGATCAAAATTATAGTTCATCATCAGAACTTTCAGTAATTGTATAGAGAATAGGATAATGAGATTCTAATTCGAAATCTTTAACGTAATTCATTGCTTCTTCAGTAGTGTAATGATAAGATGTAAAAATATCGCCAGCACTATCAATATCTAATTTTAACATACTGTTCTCCTTGTTAGTTGGTGCGTCCGGTGGGAATCGAACCCACGCATCCGGAGTTTTAGAGGCTCCTGCTGTTCCACTTAGCTACAGACGCTCGTTCCTTTAACAGTTGCTCTACTTTTTTTAGAGCTTCTATTCGTTCCTGCTCAGTCATTTCATAACATTTAGGATTACAATGCGGATCACGCATCAAAGGATAATGATGATCCGCACGAGTTTTAAATAATCCCAAAATCATTGCTTAGGCAACATCAGAGCATTGAAGTTTGCAGGAACAACAATAGTCTGTACCTTACCGTTCTTAATACCTTCTGAGATGTTAAGAGCTGCCTGTGCATTCATAAACGCAATAGAGCTAGCACTGTTGTTCGCCAATGCAGCCATACGTTCTGCTTCTTTCTTAGCAGTCTGAACTTCAACTTCTTTCTGCTTGTATTCGTTCTTAGCACGAACTAACGCATTTGCTGATTCAACAACACTGTCGGCGGGCACAACATTACGAATCAATACTTGACTAATAGTAATAGAACCATCAAGTTTTTCTTCGGCAAGGTTGCGTGTAATTTCTTCACGAACAAGTGTTTCCATTTGTTCACGATTGTCTGCCATATCTAATGCTTCGTACTTACGTGCTGCCTTATAGATTGCGTTACGAGCATTTTGAACAATGTAGTTGTACATTACATAGGTATCGCCTTTAAACTCTGCATGGAAGGCTTTATTCTTAGTTGAGTACAATTCTGCAACCTGTTGCGGGTTGATATTGTAGACAACCACAGCATCAAAATCTTTCATAGTGCTGTTGTCTTTGGCCACAGGAGTCATATCGTTAAGAGTAACGTTAACGTCCTTGATTGGAAATGTAAGAACATCACCAATCACTACTTGATTAAATGACCCGGGCAATAGTTCACCAGGTTGAACCTGTTTGTCAAACCCTACTCGAACACCGACCTCACCAGTTTCGATACGAGTACAGCCAGTCGCCAATACAGCAGCGGCCAAGATAGAGAGAGTTGCAATACGTTTCATGTGTTTCCTTAAAATAAAATAACAATTAGGCTCATTGTGGCTAGTGCCAACAATGAACATACTGTAGCATAAATCACTGTCTTGGTCAACGCCCATCTTTCCTTTCCAGTCATTGATCTTACCGTTTGAATACTAAATCCAAACACGACTGCAAGAAAGATAAATGCTAATACTACTTTAATCATTTTTCTTTTGTTCCTTTTTATCAGCTTCTACAGTTTCGGGTTTCCATATTTGATCTTTAATATAGCTTGCACCAAACCATCCCCAAGCACTGAAAAACCCCCACATGACTATTTCTAGTATCACAAATCACCTGTAACTTTATGATGTTCGATTGCAGACTTAATGGCTTCTTCCACTAATTGATTAAATGTCATATCTTTTTCATGAGCAAATTTCATATACTTGAACAATTCTTCATCAGTAAATTCCACTGGCACTTGAACACGAGTATCGTAATCCTCTCCATTCACAATAGCCTGTGCTTTTTCAATAAAGTCGTCTACTACATCTAAATCAACATATTTGATAGGATTGCCTTCATCATCTTCCCATGCTACATCTAACACATCTCGATCCTGGCATTCCAAATCAAATTCTGATTTATAATCAGGATTGGTCATACGATATGCACGTTCATTGGCATAATCAAATGCTTCAATTTGATAGACTTCTTGCGTTTTGGTATCAAACACTATACTAACTGTGTGACCGTTTTGATCACCATTCCAACTGTCTAATCGATAGGCATTATGTCCAAAACATTGCCACCCGTAATCACTGCCTTCAGTGATACGATAATCTACGATTTCCATGAAGTCTTTCAAAGTAATCATTTCTTGGTTTCCTTTTCTTTGGTTTGTTCAACAGCCGATTCTTGATTCATATATTGTGGAGGATAAGTATCAAACTTCCACATCTTAATAGGCTTCCAATATCTGTGAAGAATATTATTAATGATAACCAGTCCTACAACTATAACTATAAAACCAATCATAGTCAAAATACTACCTGCCAAAAATACTGCTGCTTGATTCATATCCATTACTTCTCTTCCTTTTGTTGATAATTCTCTGTTCTGGCTCGTTTATAATCAAACCAGGATAAAATTTCTTGTGGTGTCTTACCTTCACAGGTTTTAGTAATATGATATGACATCAAATTTTTGAGATATGAATATACATCATGATCCATTACTTTGCTATCCCATGCACGAGTTTCAAATGCATTAGCATAGTACAATTTCTTATAAGTTGTCAACCTTGCATTTTTCATTTCTGGAGTAGCAAAGATTCCAAACTGTTCTACAGCCATTGCTAGAGCATAACTGTGAGGCATGACAATACCGTTCCAATAGACAATATATTCTTCATGATGCTCTAGATAAACTAATACTGGTTTTGGATCTAATAAACTCCAGCTTTTTTCTGCTCTCATAGATAATCCTCCGCAGGATTAAATTCCCAGCGACCGACGGGATTGTTTTGAATTGCATCTAATAGACCATCAACAGGACGATATCCATATGTCCAGTATTTGACCAAACGTTTGAGTGCATCTGCCTGCAACGGCATACGCATACGAAGATTGCGTTCACGAATGTCTTTTGCTGTGTGTTCGCCCAACAGATAAGTATTTCCATCAGTAGCAACTTGACAAACAGAAATGTCAAAGCTATCAATGACTTTTTGCATCTCAGTGAAATAATTTTTTTTAATTATTTGCACAGTCCATGTTTGATTATCTTTTGAAACTTCCAACGTAACAGCGTTTTCTGATTTATATCGTTGTGAACAAATCATTAAATCAAACAATCTTTGTTGTACAATTTCTGCTTGCATGGGAGATGAACAATATACATCAATGTCGCTTTCTCCCACAGGAATTCCTTGATACCAACGAAGGCCGGCGCCACCGGCAATCCAAGGACCGTTTTCAAAGTTAGGATTAATAACTGTAATTGGAAGCCAATCTTTATAATGAACAGTTGGATAACGAGTTTCTTCAACTTTGGGCATTTCGTTTGACTTGCCTTCGTTCCACGAAAAAATATCTTCTAATATTAGTTTCATGAACAATGCCTTACTAGATGCCCAACGGCTCCGACTATTGTATACATACCAAATACAGCTAGACCGATGGTCCAAACTAGCTTTGATGTTTCCTCACGGTGACTGCGCCAATTCATAAATGTACAACCACTGCCAAACAACGAAGCAAACCCAATTATTAGTAATGGTAGTGCCATATTAGTCCTCTACAGTTTCTTTGTAGGTTGAACGTAGCATACGAATTAGCTGTTCGCAGGCCTCTTGATTCATAGCCAGTGTCATTGTATTTCCGCCATCTGCTATAAAGGTGAGTGTGGTCATTCCATCACTGTTAAATCCGACTCTATAATGTTCTTTAGGTTCAGGAATTGGCGGCACCAAAGTTGGAGGCTTTGCGGGAAATTTAACAACATTTTTTGGTTCAGTATCTTCCATAAATTTTTTAAATCCTAACCATTCAAAGAAGTTCATCTTGTTCTTTCGTTAATTGACAGACTAGCAAAAAATTTTCATAGGCTTTACGAACAGCTTCGTGTTTCATTAACTTTTCAGCTTCCTCTATCATTGCCTTGACACCTGCTTCAGCAATATCGTGAGCACTAGCACCTTGAAGAGTACATAATTCGTCACCAAAGGCATCGGCTAAATTACGCCAAGCTTTTAATTGTGCTTT
>JACCEB011940647.1_pt1 | contig 12328 bp, 9 predicted proteins | sample 7454761 | NCBI WGS metagenome assembly JACCEB01 (sample SAMN15323454, study PRJNA562643) | freshwater metagenome | isolation source: river surface water | place: USA:Blue River Watershed | collected 2017-08-18 | reverse complement strand
TGAGCTCGGCGTAGCGCTGCTGGATTTCGCTGCCGCGAATCTTCAGCAGGCCCGCGATGTCCAGCGACTGCTTGCCCGACTTCTCGGCCGACAGCACCCGCAGCACCATCATCTCCAGCGCCACGATGTCCACTTCGAGCTTGGCGATTTCGTCACGGAAGCGGATATCGTCATACACGCCCTCGGCCTTGGCGATGCGCTTGACCCGCTCGAGTTCGCGCTTGGCGCGGTTGACGTCGGCGATGTTGGTGCGCTCGTGCGCCAGCAAATGCTTGGCGTAGGTCCAGCCCTTGTTTTCTTCGCCAATGAGGTTCTCGGCCGGCACCTTGACATTGTCAAAGAACACCTCGTTGACCTCGCACTCACCATCGAGCAGGCGGATCGGACGCACTTTCACGCCGGGCGACTTCATGTCGATGAGCAGGAAGGAAATACCCAACTGGGGCTTGCCCTCGGTGCTGGTGCGCACCAGGCAGAAAATCCACTCGCCAAACTGACCCAGCGTGGTCCAGGTTTTCTGACCATTGACGATGTAGTGGTCGCCCACACGCTCGGCACGGGTCTTGAGTGATGCCAGGTCAGAACCGGACCCCGGCTCGCTATAGCCCTGGCTCCACCACACCTCGCCACTGGCGATGCCGGGCAGAAAACGCTGTTGCTGCTCGGCGTTGCCAAAGGCCATGATGACCGGCGCCACCATCACCGGTCCGAAGGGCAGGATGCGCGGTGCACCGGCCAAGGCACACTCTTCCTCGAACAAATGCTTTTGCACAGCCGTCCAGCCCGGACCGCCGAACTGGGTTGGCCAGTTGTAGCCCAGCCAGCCTTTGCGGCCCAGAATCTTGGACCAGTTCTGCATGTCATCACGGCTCAAACGCAAGGCGTTGTGCACCTTGTGCGAGGTGTCCGCCGGCAGGTTGGCACGGACCCAGGAGCGAACCTCCTGACGAAACGCCTCTTCGTCGGCGGTAAAGAGCAAATCCATCAGTGATCTCCAGACGAGGGAAGGGGTGACGAGCTGGTTTTAGCACGGTCGTGCGATTTTTTTATTATCCCTGAATCCGTTGCTTGCAACCAGGCGGCAATGGCCTGCGGATAGATCCGATGTTCCTGGCTCAGCACGCGCGCAGCCAGCACCTCGGGGGTGTCGTGTGGCAACACAGGCACCACCGCCTGCGCCAGGATCGGACCGTGGTCCAGTTCGGCCGTGACATGATGCACTGTCGCACCCGCCACTTTGCAACCGGCTTGCAGCGCGCGCTCGTGGGTGCGCAGCCCCGGGAAGGCTGGTAACAAGGAGGGGTGGATATTCACCAACCGCCCCGCGTAATGCCGCACAAACCCGGGGGTGAGGATGCGCATGAAACCCGCCAACACCACCAGGGCTGGCTGGTGCCGGTCGATCTCGGTCATGAGTGCGGCGTCAAAGGCTTCGCGAGGTTGCGCGTGATGGGCAAACGCCTGGTGAGACACCACGGCCGTGGCCACGCCCGCCTCACGCGCCAGCGCGAGACCTGAGGCATCCGCCTGGTTGCTGATGACGGCCGTCACCCGTGCCTGGTAGCGCTCGGCCCAATGGTCGCGCTCGGCCGCCTGCAAGATGGCCGTCATGTTCGAGCCCCCGCCCGAAATCAGAATCACCAGTGACCGCATCAGGCAGCAAGACGGGAGTGACGCGGCAAATGGGCCATCAGATATTCCATCTGGTCGGCCAGGATGCGACGGTTGCGCAGAATGAAGTCTTCCCACAAGGTGGGCACATACGGGGCGTACAGGAGGGGCATGCGCGCCTGCTCGGGTGTGCGGTTGCCCTTGCGGTGGTTGCAGCTGCGGCAAGCGGTGACCACGTTCATCCAGATGTCCTGCCCTTGCTGGCCAAACGGCACGATATGCTCGCGCGTGAGGTCGCTTTCGTGGAAGGTGTCGCCGCAGTAGGCGCACAGGTTGCGGTCGCGGGCGAACAACTTGCTGTTGGTGAGCCCGGGGCGCAGCTCGAAGGGGTTGATGTTGGGGACGCCCTGCGTCCCGATGATGCTGTTGACATGGATGATCGATTGCTGCCCGGTACGGGCATTGTGTCCGCCCCGAAACACGGCCACGGGCAAGCCTGCCTCCCAGCGCACCTCATCGGCGGCGTAGTGGATCACAGCCTGCTCCAGCGAAATCCAGGATTGCGGCAATCCTTGACCCGACAGCTTCAAGACCTTCAAGATCAGCCTCCTTCATGGGGAATCAGGGACAATATACCCGCTTTTGACGACATTCCTACGACACAACGTCCTCCCCGCTCATGCAGATATTTCGTGGCTTTCATCACGTTGCCCTGGCCCCGGCCTGTGCCCTGACCATTGGCAACTTCGATGGCGTGCACCGTGGCCACCAGGCCATGCTGGCGCTGCTGCGCTCCGAGGCGCGCCATCGCGGCGTGCCCAGCTGTGTGATGACCTTTGAGCCTCACCCGCGTGACTTCTTCGCCAGCCTGCAGCACAACCCTGCCCTGGCCCCAGCCCGCATCGCCAACTTGCGCGACAAACTGGAGGAATTGCGTGCCTGTGGCATCGACCAGTGCGTGGTGCTGCCCTTCAACCAGGCGCTTGCGAGCCAGCAACCGCAAGCCTTCATCGATGAGGTGCTGTTGAACGGTCTAGGCGTGCGCTACCTGCTGGTGGGAGACGATTTTCGTTTTGGCGCACGCCGCGCCGGTGACTATGAACTGCTGGTGCAGGCTGGCCGCGAGCAAGGGTTTGACGTGGCGCGCATGAACAGCTACGAACTAGACGGTCTGCGCGTGTCCAGCTCCGAAGTCCGCACCGCCCTGGGGCGTGGCGACATGCAGGCTGCCGCTCAGCTGTTGGGCCGTCCTTACGCCATTTCCGGGCATGTGGTGCACGGCCGGCGCCTGGGGCGAGAGCTCAACTGTCGCACCCTGAACGTGCGCTTTCAGCACTGGAAACCGGCTGCCAGCGGCATCTTTGTGGCCCGCGTGCACGGCTTGCACGACCAGCCGCTGCGCGGGGTGGCCAACCTGGGCGTGCGGCCCTCGCTCGATGCCAACGATGTGAATGGCGGACGCGTCTTGCTGGAGACCCATTGCCTGGACTGGCCTGCCACGCTGGGTCCCGAGGGGGGCTACAGTAAAATCATCCGCGTGGAACTGCTGCACAAACTGCACGACGAGCTGAAGTACGACGGTCTGGATGCCCTGCAACAAGGCATCGCACAGGACTGCGACGACGCACGGCGGTGGTTTGCCGCGCATGAAGCGCACAGCGGCACCGGTGCGGCCACCCGTCACGCCACCACCCGCCGCCAAACCACACGCGACCGAATTTAAACGGCACCCGCCGCTTGCCGTCCCGATGCGCACGTCGTGCATCTCCCCAGACCGAACAGCCGTACCTGAACCACGGCGAACCTGATCATGTCGACCTCTTCCGCTTCCGACTACCGCGCCACCCTCAACCTGCCGGACACCCCCTTTCCCATGCGGGGCGACTTGCCCAAGCGCGAACCGGCATGGGTCCAGAACTGGAACGAGCAAGGCGTCTACAAAAGCCTGCGCCTGGCCCGTCACGGCGCACCGCTCTTTGTGCTGCACGACGGCCCCCCCTATGCCAACGGCAAGCTGCACATTGGCCACGCGCTCAACAAGGTGCTGAAAGACATGATCGTCAAGTCGCGCCAGCTCGCCGGCTATGACGCGCAATACATCCCCGGTTGGGACTGCCACGGCCTGCCGATTGAAAACGCCATCGAGAAGCTGCACGGGCGCAAACTCAGCCGCGACGACATGCAGGCCAAGAGCCGCGCCTTTGCCACCGAGCAAATCGACCAGCAGCGCGAGGACTTCAAACGCCTGGGCGTGCTGGGGGACTGGGAGCGACCCTACCGCACCATGGACCCGGCCAACGAAGCGGGCCAGCTGCGTGCGTTCAAACGCGTGATCGAGCGCGGCTTTGTCTACCGTGGCCTCAAGCCCGTTTACTGGTGCTTTGACTGTGGCTCGTCCCTGGCCGAATTCGAGATCGAGTACGCCGACAAAAAGAGTGACACCCTGGACGTGGCCTTTCGCAGCGCCGAGCCCGCGCAACTGGCCCAAGCCTTCGGCCTGACCTCCTTGCCGGGCGAGGCCTTTGTGGTGATCTGGACCACCACCGCCTGGACCATCCCCGCCAACCAGGCGCTCAACGCCCACCCCGACATTGCCTACGCGCTGGTGCAGACTGAGCGCGGTGCGCTGGTGCTGGCCGCCTCGCTGGTTGAAAAATGCCTGGAACGCTATGGCCTGCAGGGCCAGGTGATTGCCACTGCCCCGGGCAAAGCCCTGGCCGGGTTGAGTTTCGAGCATCCGCTGTACCAGGTGGACCCGGGCTTTCAGCGCCACGCCAAGATTTTGCTGGCCGACTACGTGGGTGAGGGGGATGGCACCGGCATCGTCCACTCCGCACCGGCCTATGGTGTGGACGACTTCAACAGTTGTGTCTCGCACGGTCTGGCGTACCACGACATCCTCAACCCGGTGCAGGGCCAGGGCGCCTATGCACCCGAGTTCCCGCTCTTTGGTGGCCAGCACATCTGGAAGGCCGTGCCGGGCATCCTGGACACGCTCCAGGGCGCGGGTCGCCTGATGGCCACCCAACCCATCACCCACAGCTACCCGCATTGCTGGCGCCACAAGACCCCGGTGATCTACCGCGCGGCTGCGCAGTGGTTTGTGCGCATGGACGAAGGCGAGGGCGTGTTCACGACCGACAAGGCTCCCCAGACCTTGCGCCAACTGGCCCTGCAGGCCATCGACAACACACAGTTCTATCCCGAGAACGGTCGTGCACGGTTGCGTGACATGATCGCCAACCGACCCGACTGGTGCATCTCGCGTCAGCGCAGCTGGGGCGTCCCCCTGCCCTTCTTCCTGCACCGCGACTCGGGTGAACTGCACCCGCGCACCATGGAGATCCTGGACCAGGCAGCCGACATCGTGGAGAAGGGTGGCATCGAAGCCTGGAGCCGTGTCACCGCCGAGGAAATCCTGGGTGCGCACGACGCACCGCACTACACCAAGAGCACCGACATCCTGGAGGTGTGGTTCGATTCCGGCTCGACCTTCCAGCACGTGCTGCGCGGCAGCCATCTGCACGCCTATGACCGGCCGCCCTTCCACGATCAAGGCCCCGAGGCCGACCTGTACCTGGAAGGCCATGACCAGCACCGGGGCTGGTTTCACAGCTCCCTGCTGCTGGGCTGCGCGCTCTACGACCGAGCGCCCTACCGCGGTCTCTTGACCCACGGCTTTGCCACCGACGGCCAGGGCCGCAAGATGAGCAAGTCGCTGGGCAATGTGGTGGTGCCGCAAGAGGTGACCGACAAACTCGGCGCCGAGATCGTGCGCCTGTGGGTGGCGGCCACCGACTACTCGGGCGACCTCAACATCGACGACAAGATCCTGGCCCGTGTGGTGGACGCCTACCGCCGCATCCGCAACACGCTGCGCTTTCTGATGGCCAACGTGAGCGATTTCAATGCCGCCACTGACGCTGTACCGGCGGATCAGTTGCTGGAGATCGACCGCTACGCGCTGAGCAAACTGGCCACGGTGCAGGCCGACATCCTGGGTCACTGGAAGCCTGAGACTGGCGTGTTCCAGGGCGGGCATTTCGGCGCCTACGAATTCCACCCGGTGGTGAGCAAGCTGCAGGTGTACTGCTCGGAAGAGCTGGGCGCCTTCTACCTGGACATTTTGAAAGACCGGCTCTACACCACAGCCCCGCACTCGCTGGCACGCCGCAGCGCCCAGACCGTGTTGTGGCAGATCACCCAGACCATGCTGCGCTGGATGGCGCCGTTCCTGAGCTTCACCGCCGAAGAGGCCTGGCAGGTCCTGGGCAACACCCAGAGCATCTTCCATGAAACCTACCTGAAGTTGTCAGAGCCCGATGCAGCACTGGTGGCCAAGTGGTCGCGCATCCGCGAGATTCGCGATGCAGTCAACAAGGACATCGAGGCGTTGCGAAGTGCCGGTCAGGTCGGCGCCTCTTTGCAAGCCGAGGTGACGCTCACCGTGAACCCTGACGACCATGCACGCCTGGCCTCGCTGGGCGAGGACCTGAAGTTTGTGTTCATCACCTCGGCCCTGCACCTGCACAGCGGGGCTGAGTTGGGCATTCAAACCCAGCCGAGCAGCGCCGCCAAATGCGAGCGTTGCTGGCACTACCGTGACGATGTGGGCCATGATGCCGCGCACCCCACCTTGTGCGGGCGTTGCACCAGCAACCTGTTCGGTTCGGGCGAAACACGCGTGTGCGCATGAACGCTCGTCGACACGCGTCCCATCGCGGCCCCTCTTTGTGGCTGTGGCTCGCCCTGGCCCTGTTGGTGCTGGTGCTGGACCAACTCACCAAGTGGCTGATCGTGGGGCAATTCGTGCTCGGCGACAGCCGTCCCGTCACCAGCTTTTTCAACCTGGTGCGGGCTCACAACACGGGGGCAGCGTTTTCGTTTCTGGCCCAGGCTGGCGGCTGGCAGCGCTGGCTGTTCACCGGCATTGGCATCGCTGCTTCCGCCTTGATGGTCTGGATGCTGCGCGCCCACCCCGGACAGAAACTGTTTGGATTCGCCGTTGCCTGCGTTCTGGGCGGTGCCATCGGCAACGTGGTCGATCGCCTGGTCCACGGCTACGTGGTGGACTTCCTTGACGTGCACTGGGCCGGCTGGCACTTCCCGGCCTTCAACGTGGCCGACAGCGCCATCACGCTGGGCGCTGCCTGCCTGCTGCTGGACGAGTTGCTGCGGGTCAAGCGCTCAAAAAGCTGACGCCCACAGGACCGGCTGGGATGACGGCGCATCGCCATCCTCAGCGCGTCACACCACGCACCGACACGGCAACGTTGGGCTGAGCGGCGGGCCGCCGCAAAGCCCTCCGTTGCACCTGCGGTCTCGACCTGTTTACAAGGTGAAGATGGTGCAACCCGTGGTCTTGCGGGCTTCCAGGTCGCGGTGCGCCTGCTGCACGTCCTCCAGGGCATAACGTTGGTCGATCGGGATCTTCACCTGGCCCGCGCTCACCACGGCCGAGAGGTCGTCCATCATGGACTGGGCCGACTCGCGGCTCGACAGATGCGAGAACAGGGTCTGGCGCGTGACGTAGATCGACCCCTTGCCGGCCAGAATGCCGGGGGCAAACGACGGCACCGGGCCAGATGCATTGCCAAACGAGGCCATCAAGCCGAAGGGCGAGAGGCAGTCCAGCGACTTCTCCCAGGTGTCCTTGCCCACCGAGTCGTAGACCACCTTGACGCCCTTGCCGTTGGTGATCTCCTTGACCTTGGCCAGAAAATCTTCCCGGCTGTAGTTGATGACGTGCGCTGCGCCGGCTTTGCGGGCGAGTTCGCACTTCTCGTCGGTACCGGCCGTGCCAATCAGCTTCAGGCCCAGGGCCTTGGCCCACTGGCAGGCAATCAGGCCCACGCCACCCGCGGCGGCGTGAAACAAGATGTGGTCTCCAGCTTGCAGGCCCCCTTGGGGCAGTGTGCGCTTGAGCAGGTATTGCGCGGTCAGCCCCTTGAGCATCATGGCCGCACCGGTCTCGAAGCTGATGTCGTCAGGCAGGCGGCACACGAGTTTGGCGGGCATCACCCGCACGTCGCTGTAGCTGCCCGGCGGGTTGGAGGCATATGCGGCACGGTCGCCCACTTTGAGGTGGGTGACGCTCTCGCCCACCGCCTCGACCACGCCCGAGGCTTCCATGCCCATCATCAGGGGCATGGGCAACTGGTACAGGCCCGTGCGCTGGTAGACATCGATGAAGTTCAAGCCTGCGTTCTTGTGGCGGATGCGGATTTCACCAGGTCCGGGGTCGCCCACCTGAACGTCGATGATCTTCATTTCTTCGGGACCGCCATTACGGTCGATGCGAACGGCACGGGACATGGATTGCTCCTCTGGAGGAAAGTTAGCGTTGCGAGAGGCCGGATCGTGCCACGAATCAGGTATCCGTGGATGTCACCCAGGTATCGCCTGCCTCGCAGGCCTGGAGCGGTGGCCAGCACCCGTGTGCGGTAGAGTCCAGACATGTCCGCACCTGGCCCACTCACCCCCCGCACAGCCGGTCTGCTGCTCATTCCTCCGGTGTTGTGGGCGGGCAATGCCGTGGTCGGGCGTCTGGTCAGCGAGTCCATCCCGCCCATCACGCTGAATCTCCTGCGCTGGCTGCTGGCCTTTTTGTTTCTTCTGCCACTGGCTTGGCCGGTGCTGCGTGCTGGCAGCGGGCTGTGGGGGCACTGGAAACGCTTTGCGCTGCTGGGTTTGCTGGGCGTGGGCGCCTACAACAGCTTTCAGTACCTGGCCCTGCACACCTCAACGCCCATCAATGTGACGCTGGTCGCGTCCAGCACACCCATCTTCATGCTGGTGATGGGCACGGTGTTTTTTGGTCAACGCGCCACATTGCGTCAGTGGGTAGGAGCCACCCTGTCCATTCTGGGGGTGTTGCTGGTGCTCAGCCGAGGCGACTGGGACGCCTTGGTGCAGGTGCAACTGGTGATTGGCGACATCTATGTCCTGTGTGCCACCGCCGCCTGGGCCTGGTACAGCTGGCTGCTGAGCCAGCCCAAGGACCCGCCGGCCATTCGTGCCAACTGGGCGCAGTACCTGCTGGCCCAGATGGCCTTCGGTCTGGTCTGGGCCGGCGGTTTCACCTGGATGGAGTGGTCGGTGCAACCGCGCGAGATCGCCTGGAGCACCGGCATGGTGGCCGCGCTGGTGTTTGTGGCCATCGGCCCCTCCTTGCTGGCTTACCGCAGCTGGGGCCTGGGCGTGCAGCGCGTGGGGCCGAGCACGGCCGCCTTTTTTGCCAACCTCACGCCCCTGTTTGCGGCACTGCTGTCGTCGGTGATGCTGGGCGAGTTGCCCAAGATCTACCACCTGCTGGCGTTTGTGCTGATCGTGGGCGGCATCGTGGTGTCTTCTCGTCGACCCACGTCCTAGCCGCCACACGCGCTGCGCTTGACCTCAGTAGGTACCCGGGTAGGCGCCGCCGTCAATCAACACGTTTTGACCCGTGATGTAGCTGGCCTGCTGGCTGCACAGAAACGCGCAGGTGTCACCAAATTCCTCCGCCGTGCCGAAGCGTTGCGCTGGAATGGTTTGCTTGCGCACCTCGGCAATCTGGTCGATCGACTTGCCCTGCTTCTCCGCTGCGCCCTTCATCGTGCCGCGCAGACGGTCGGTGTCAAAGGCACCGGGCAAGAGGTTGTTGATGGTGACGTTGCGTGAGGCCAACTGGGTGGTGCGCGACACGCCGGCGATGAAACCGGTCAGCCCACTGCGCGCGCCATTGGACAGACCGAGGATGTCGATCGGCGCCTTCACCGCGCTGGAGGTGATGTTGACGATGCGACCAAACCCGCGCTTGGCCATGCCATCCACCGTCGCTTTGAGCAACTCGATCGGGGTCAGCATGTTGGCGTCGACCGCCTTGATCCAGGCCTCACGCTCCCAGTCGCGGAAGTCGCCTGGGGGGGGGCCGCCCGCATTGGTGACGACGATATCAAAAGCCTTGCCGGGGCCGCCCGCCACCGACCAGATGGCCTCGCGACCGGCCGGTGTGGTGATGTCCACGGCCACGGGCAGGATGGTGGTGCCCCAGGCGCGCAACTTCTGCGCTGCCGCCTCCAACGCTTCGGCGCCACGCGCCACGATCACCACGTTCACGCCCTCGCGCGCCAGCGAGTTGGCGCAGCCAAAACCCAAGCCCTTGCTTGCACCGCCCACCAGGGCCCATTTGCCTTTGAGTCCGAGATCCATCAGTTTGCTCCGTACTTTGAAAAAAGATACACACCGCCCAGCACCAGCAGGGTCCCGACCCCGATCCACAGGTTGAGCGACTCACCCAGGAATATAGCGCCCAAGGCGAGGGTGGACATCGGGCCCACCATGCCGGTCTGCGCCGCCAGCGACGAGCCAATCCGCTCGATCGCCATCATCACCATCAGCACCGGGGCCACGGTACAGGCCAGGGCGCACAGCAGTGCCAGCCACAACACCTCCGTGGGCACCTCGGCCGCCGCCATGGGCCGCAGCACCAGAAACTGGCCAATGCAAAAGAGGCACGCCACCGTGCTGGCCCAGCCCACCAGACGTAACGAGCCCAGTCGCTTGACGATCTCGCCACTGTAGAGCAAGTACATGGCGTAGGTGAGCGCACTGAGCACCACCAGCACGGTGCCCAGGGCCACGTCCGATCCGGCAAAGTTCAGTTCGTGCCAGAACACCAGTAACACGCCGCTGTAACTCAGTGCCATGGCCGCCGCCCGCATAGCCGTGATGGGTTTGCGGTACAAGGCCCAGCCCAGCAACATCACAAAGGTGGGGTTGAGGTACAGGATCAAGCGCTCAAGGCCTGCCGTGACGTATTGCAGCCCCAGAAAGTCCAGGTAGCTGGAGAGGTAGTAGCCCAGAAAGCCCAGCCCCACAATGCTCAGCAGATCGCGCTGGTTCAGCGGTTGCGCGCGGGCACTGGCTCGGCGCTCGGCCCATACTCCCATCAGCAGAAAGAAGGGCAAGGCAAACAGCATGCGCAGCATGATGAAGGTCGCCGCATCCACCCCATAACGGTACGCCAGCTTGATGATCACGCCCTTGCCACTGAAGGCGATGGCGCCGGCAATCGCCAGCACGATGCCGGTCGAGACAGGAGAGCGCAGGGCAGGGGTGGTGGTCATGGGGTGTGTGCATTGTCTCGCATCGCTCAGTCAGTGCGGGGTCGCCTGTGCGCCACCGTTTCGCAGCGCACCGCGCACCCTTCCCACAGCACGGTGACTTTCCGCCTGCCCATGAAAAAAGCAGACCCACAGGTCTGCTTTTAGAGCTCTCAGCCCGACGGGCGGGCTTGAGGCAGACGTCAGTCCTCGACGAAGGCTTCTTCCCGTTTCGACTTCACCGACGGCAAGAGCACGATGACCAGCAGCAGCAGGGCGGCGGCCAGCAGACCCCCCGACAGCGGACGGGTGACAAACACCGACCAGTCACCACGCGCCAGCAGCAGCGCACGACGCAGGTTCTCCTCCATCATCGGGCCCAGGATGAAGCCCAACAGCAGCGGCGCCGGTTCACACCCGAGCTTCAGGAAGAGGTAGCCGATCAAGCCGAAGGCGGCCACCATCCAGATGTCGAAGGTGTTGTTGTTGGTGGAGTACACGCCAATCGCGCAGAAGAGCACGATGGACGGGAACAGGAAGCGGTAAGGCACGGTGAGCAGTTTGATCCACATGCCAATCAGCGGCAGGTTCAGAATCACCAGCATCAGGTTGCCCAGCCACATGGAGGCGATCAGGCCCCAGAACAGCTGCGGGTTGCTGGTCATCACCTGCGGGCCCGGCTGGATGTTGTGGATGGTCATGGCACCCACCATCAGCGCCATCACGGCGTTGGGCGGAATGCCCAGCGTCAGCAAGGGGATGAAGGAGGTTTGCGCACCGGCGTTGTTGGCTGACTCGGGAGCGGCCACGCCACGGATGTTGCCTTGACCAAAAGGCACCTCGCCCGGCTTGAGCTTGGTTTTCTTTTCGATGGTGTAGGCCGCGAACGCTGCCAGCAACGCACCGCCGCCGGGCAACACGCCCAGCAAGCTGCCCAGCGTGGTGCCGCGTAGCACCGCCGGCAGCATGTTCTTGAAGTCCTCCAGGGTGGGGAACAAGCCCTGCACCTTGGCGGTGAACACCTCGCGCTCGTCCTCGGGACGAGACAGGTTGCTGATGATTTCGCCATAACCGAACACGCCCATGGCGATGGTCACAAAACCAATGCCATCGGTCAGTTCGGGAATGTCAAAGCTGTAACGGGCCACACCGGAGTTGACGTCGGTACCGACCAGTCCCATCAACAGACCCAGAATGATCATGGCAATCGCTTTGATCAAGGAGCCGGAAGCCAGCACCACGGCACCGATCAGGCCCAGAATCATGAGCGAGAAGTACTCGGCCGGGCCGAACTTGAAGGCCAGTTCGGTCAGCGGCGGCGCGAAGGCAGCCAGGATCAGCGTGCCAACAGAGCCGGCAAAGAACGAGCCCAGACCGGCAGCAGCCAGCGCAGGACCTGCTCGACCCTTGCGGGCCATCTGGTAACCGTCGATGGTGGTCACCACCGAGGACGATTCGCCGGGCAGGTTCACCAAAATGGCGGTGGTGGAACCACCGTACTGGGCGCCGTAGTAAATGCCGGCCAGCATGATCAGCGCCGACACTGGGGGCAGCGCGGAGGTGGCGGGCAGCAACATGGGGATGGGGGCCACAGGGCGAATGCCCGGCAGCACGCCAATCAGGGGGCCCAACAT
>JACCEB010501282.1_pt1 | contig 12331 bp, 6 predicted proteins | sample 7454761 | NCBI WGS metagenome assembly JACCEB01 (sample SAMN15323454, study PRJNA562643) | freshwater metagenome | isolation source: river surface water | place: USA:Blue River Watershed | collected 2017-08-18 | reverse complement strand
TTGCAGTTTCACGCTTATGCGCTTCGTCCTGCTCAATAACAATCTGCCTCCACATCTTTTCGTACTTGCCCCACAAATCACCTAATTCAGCCGGCGCTTTGTAGACCATTGTTTCACGCAACTCTGCCAGCATTGCATCCAACCTTGACCGGATGATGACGCGCATCAATGCGCGCTTTCCTACTGAATCCGTTCCTGTATAAACCTGCGTTGCCTCTGCTTCCTGCTGAATAAACACCTTGCCAATCTTGTCGTACTCGTCCATCAAAGCACCTAAGTCAGTGCCAATCTGGATAAACACATCATTTGGATCAGCCCTGCCTATCTCCTGAATCCGCTGCACTTCTTCGTTGTACTGAATCTTCTGGGCATTGGTCGGGTTTTGAATCTTCCCGAACTGTGACTTCAGATCATCAAGTACATCCTTGACCTCACCTGCTGCGCCCTTGATGTCCTTGTATAGCTGGCATCCTTTTTTGACGGCAGCGACAGCAGCATTGGCAGCAGCAAGTAAGGTTAGCGGATCCACATATTAGAACAGGTGTAGTTGCTTCTTCATGGCAATCAGCTCCTCGCGCAAGGCATCATTCATCTCCTCGCACTTACGGTTCTGTTCCTCGACAGCAGCCAGCCGATCAGACAGGCGTGACACTTCCTCACGCAAGGTCGTGATGACCTGCTGCCATGCAGCGTCAGTAACATCAGCGGCTTTGTTACTGCGGCTGTCGGCCATGATTTTCTGATACATACCGTAAGCACCAGCGCCAGCAGCAGCGATACCGACGCCGAGGTTAGTCAGCCAATCCTGCATCATTCCTCCACCATAATATTAATAGTGCCAGCGTCGAAGGTATCCGTGCCGTTGACAGTGGTGATGCGGATGCGGTCTAGGGTGTCGGAGAGGGTTTTTCCACCGGAAACAGTTGCAGGAGAACTTGTATTACCAAAATTAGTCATCCCTGATACAACCCAAGTATTAGACCCAAGTGAACTTATTATAATTAATCCTTGGTGTAGATTTGCAGCAGCAACTGTATCAGTCAAAGGAAATCCAGCAGTTGATGCTATAAACGCATTTCCCGCCGCTCCTTGCCTAGCACTTACGCCCGTGTACCCTGTATTTTCAATGCCACCAGCATCACCCAACTGAAGCAGAAATGCAGAGGTTCCGTTCGTACTCACCCCATTAAACATCACCGTAATCCGCTTTGCACCCGACGGAATATCATTGAAGTCAACAGAAGTGCCTGAAGCTGTTTGTGCTGTGTATAAAATTAACGGACGCGCTCCTTCAGCATTAGCTGCTGAATCCGCAAAATCAGCTAAATCTCTTGACCTTGTCATTGACCTTCTCCTTCATTAACTTGTGGCTCTGGGTCAGGCACCTCGGTGATACCGATAGCGTTCTTCTCGTGGATCGTGGTAAGCCGCAACCAGTTGGCTGGGAATGATGTTCCATCCTCAGTTTTAAATGGGGTGTCCAAAGGCAAAGGCTTACCATTGAGCAGAAACATATGATTCCTCCAGTCTATTGAACTTACGCTGATTGTCAGCAGCAGTCAGATATTGCAAGTTATTATGCGAATGAAAGCCACAGACCAGTTTACCTTGCAAAGGAATAATATGGTCAACGTGATACCCAGAAGGACAGTTCTTGTAGATTTGCTTAATCTGCTCGATGTCTGCCCATGAGGGGATTTGATTTCTAATTGCAGCTCTACGCTTCGCACAATAATGTTTTTGTATTCCGGGGTTCTTCGCTACCCACGCCTTGTTTGTTGCATCAACCTTTTCTTTATTAAGTTCGTATTTGCGGCGAGTTCTTTCACGCTCGGCTTCCACATTGGCTTGATACCGATAGCGCCCCACAGCATTCTTGCGATCCTTATTTTGTTCAGCCCATGCTATTTGTTTGGCTTTCAGTGACACGTTCTTTACGCGCCTGCATTCAACGCATTCGTTGTTGCTAGTGTACCTGTCAGACAAATGCCCGTACTTACATGGCTTCCCGGTGTTATAGAACCGGACATCAGGAGACAGTCGATTGAATGCTGGCTCCATGGGTTACCTCGCAAGAGAATTTTTAAATGGCACCTCGGCCCACGCAAATCCGATGTACGTCCCGCCGCTTACGTTGGTTTCGTTTGCAACTACGTTTCTCGGTTTGAAGCCATTCGACAGGAAATCATACGCACCGTACCCAGCACCAGTTCCTTCTGCTGCTGAACTGTTCGGCAACAAAACCTGATTTGTCTGGTTGTAAGTGCTTCTCTCTGTGTCAATCATCAACCAGTTGGATGTGGCATCAGTACGTTTCAACATAATGAAACGCGGCCTGAAGCCTGTAAAAATAAATGGGCCGTCAGCACTACCGTTACCTGTATACGAGAACGCCTTGGAGAAGCCTGCGACTTCGCTGAATAGGTAGGCGACGTACTCGCCAACAGTTCCAGTTGCACCATTGACAGTTGGCTCAGTGCCAAGTGAGAACACAGAAGATGTTGGCAGTGTGCTGTTCCAGTAGGTTGTTGCGCCAGTCTGTTTAGCCGAAGTTTGGTTCAGGAAAATAACTTCCGTTGCCGACAGTGCGCTATGCCATACAGTCCACGACCGGGCAATACTATTTGGTAAGTTTCTCGCTTTGACAATAATCATTGACGGGGCAACACCAAGCGAGTGAGACACGGTACGGTTTGCACCCGTTCCTGTATACGTCACAATGTCGAAGCCCTGCGTTGCGCCTTCTTTCCAGCCCCACAAAACAAAGTTTTCGCCAGCGTTGTTGATGCCTAGCTTTGCACCACCTAAAACAATTCCACTTGTCGTGAATGATGTTGGGTTGTAGTTTGCCGAAGAATTGTCTTCTGCTGCCGTCAAATCAGAATACAGCGTCAGTAATGGAGAGCCGCCTCGAACCGTATCAACAAGAACATGTGAACGTGCTGCTGATCTATTCTTGATCCACGCAAAGTCCAGCCCAACTAAGCTAGTTGTAATCGTTTGCTGAGATGCCGAGCCAGCATAGGTAACAGCATCAAAATACTGATTGCCCTTCAGGATGGTCGGCGTGGGCAGGTTCAGCGTGTTCAGTGCTTTGAAGCCTGTTGGTGGTGTGTAGCTAAAACCACTACCTGCGCCAAAGTTAAACGTAAATACGCAAGCGTTTGTTCCATTATCATCAAATGCTAGCGCGTGATACGGGCCGTCAAAAGAAATTGAGTATAAACCCTGACTTATTCCGTTCTTAAAAAACTCAATAGTTTTTGCTACTGCATCAACAGCAACACCAATGACATCGTTGGTAGCGTAAGTTGCTACAGATGTTGTTAAATTGACCCCGTTTTGTCTTACGTATCCTGTTGAGTTGTAAAAAATTAACGGGCTGCTGTTGGCAGCAAGAAAATTTGGATCGCTTGAAACTCCAATATCAAGCTCAGTAGATGTTCCAGATGTCTTTGTTACCTCCCAATAAAACTTGTCACCTTGAGCCGCAATGGTCGATGTTCCAGTTCGGTTACTACCGTAAGCGCTAAATGTAGTCAGTTGCAGATTGCCGTTTGCTAATGTCCCTGCGTAGGTAAGCGGGTTTATCACCGCATAATTCCCCCGCCCATTACCTCCGTCAGCCCATTGTGTCGGCACATCCAGCATCGAGTCATACGTCACACCAGCAGTCACGCTGATGTTGTTCGGTGTCCAGTCGTTGCCGTTGCCTGAGTAGTCCTTGCCGATAGCCGCAGCAGTCGCCGCGCTGTTGTCGCTGAAGTTCAGGTAGAAGCCGTTTGTGCCGTAGGTTCCTGCATACGCCTTTGGTTTCCAGACACCGGTCACGGCATCGGTTTCGCCAAACGACGATGGCGTTAAGGCTTGACCGTCGATGAAGTTGACTTCGGTTATGTACCCGTCACCGTAGTTCTGGTTTGTGCTGTTGGTATTTGTCCTGCCGATTTGCATATCGGTTAGGAAATCGCCTGTCAGCCCTTGGTTTAAAGGCGGATACGTTGCCGTTCCAAAAGCTGTTAACTGCACACCATTGACGTACATCTTTAAGCGCTCAGTCGATGTTGCGTTTGCTGAGTCATATGCTGCGACGATGTGATACCAAGCAGAGTAATCTCTGAATACTGCGCTCGACTCAAGCCTGACAAGATCGACTGATGATGAATTTCGAATGCGAAAAACTAAAATATCTCCAGTCCAAAAACCAAAAAAATCAAAAGCATTGCTTCCGGTAGCCGAACCTAAAAGTGGAAGTTCAACAGTTGATCCGCGCTTAATCCATCCTGATACCGTAAACTTCAGTGGGTCAGTACCAGTGGTTGCATTGGTTCTTTGCAAGTACGCCGACGCACTCGACCGCAGACGAACGCTGCGGCTGATCTGGTAGCCCTCGGGGCCAAGCAGTAATGGCAGTGCGTCAATCATCGGACATCGCTCACAAGGCGAGCAGTGATGCGGCTGCTGCTCTCGACAAAGTACACAAGGATGTCCACGGCGTTGGCCGTCGTCGTGAGTACCGGCGCAGATCCGTTGCTAAACTTCCAGTTGCTGCCGTAGGCCAGCGTCCTGCTGCCGGTGCCGTCTTGCGTAATCGTGATCGCACCGCTCTGACCTGCTGTCTGGTTACTTGGGTTGGCTAGTGTCCGGTTGCCGCCCAGCGTGACGCTGAAGTTATTCGACACAGCAAAGTCAGCCGTGATCGTTGCGCCGTCGGTCAATGCTGTGACTGTTCCGCGCTTGCCTCCTGAAATCGTCTGTGCTCCAGTCAGGTTGACGGTTGCATTTGCATTGGCTTTTAAAGATAAAGCCGCATCTATTTGGGCTTGAGTATAGGTATTGGCAATATTAAAGCTTGAAAAAGCATAAGCATTTAATTCATCATTTAAAGATGCAGCGACTGACAAAACAATGCTTGTTCCATCGGTAGCTGTGTAATCATTGCCCGGTCTAAGCACTACGCCATTCAAGCTTACTATCAACCCACCAGCAATATATGCAAGGGTCAAGCTGTTTGCATCCGCTCCAGAAAATGTAGTTTGTCCAGCGGTTGCAACATACTCATATGTTACAAGTGCAGCTTGTGATGCTGCAGAAGCTTCAAGCCATTGTGAGCCGTCGTAAACCTTCATTCCAATAGGTGTTGTTGTGCGGTAATACAAAGCACCAACAACCAATGGATTGCCATCATTGTCTACGGTAGGGTCACTTGATTTAGGACCAAGATATCGGTCATCAAAATTATCTAGTGATGCAGCAGCCGCAGCCGCCGATGCAGCCGCTGCCGACTCACTTGCAGCAGCAGCCGTTGCAGATCCTGAAGCAGCCAATGCACTTGCAGCCGCATCACTTGCTTCATCAGGAGCAGCAATAATTGCCGCAATATTTGTGGCTGCTGTATTTACGCTTTCAATATTGGTCGCGACAATATCAATATTTTCTTGATTGTCAGCAAGCACAACAATGTCGGCTACCAAAGCATCAGCATCAGCAGAGCTTGTGATTGGCAATTTAGCCGAGCGGTCGACAGCTTCCTGCAACTGCTGAATTTGAATCGTTGCACGGTCCAGCGCATCTTCAATGACATCAGGATAAAACCCACCCTGATTGACAATATCAGTTGGCTGCAGGTTTTCAATATCTGATGTGATGACTAGATTAAAACCAGATGCAAGAGCGCCAGCAGTCAAAGTAATGCTGCCGCCGGGATTGGAATTCTGGTCTGCGTTTAGACTTACAGTGTAGTTCGAGTTGATAACCAAAATGGTTTCAACGCTTGTGGATACATTAAGGCGAACTACTTCAAGATCAGACGCCTGAAATACTTTGAAACTAAACGCAAATGTAGATGCTGTGCCATTCCCGACAAACGGGCCAGCCTTCCGAATATTGGAACTGATAGTCATGAGGATGACTCCTTGGAGATTATATAAAGGCTAAACATTTTGAATTCACTTACGGGCACCTATTTCTTGTATCCCATCATGATGGCCATTGGGTTTTCAGTCTCGCCTTCGCTGATTGCCATGACCCCGTCAATCGTCCGGTTTGCCTGAGCTGACGGTAAATGCAAGGTGATGCCCATCACGTTGACCATAGACCTGACCAGCGCCCGGTCAAGATCACCCTGACCGATTTGTTTGCCAAGCTTGTCCAGCTCTTGGAAGAACCGCAAACCAGCCGGTCCGCCATAAGATGAATCGAATTGCTTGGTGCCGGTCATGTACTGGACCGCTCCCACGGCTTCCCGCAGGCCCACCATCATGTTCATCATGTAGCTGATTTGCTCGCCTGCCAGCTTTGCGGCCAGCTCTTCCTCGTCATCTTCATCGCCCGGCTGCAGACCTTCTTTGAGCATCATGCCGAGAACAGCAGGCACCGAATACAGCATCAGGAAATCCCAGCCGAGGTGCATGATATCGAGCGGGTTGCGGAAGTTTGTGGCTTTTGCGCGCTCTACGCCCAGATTGTAGGAAGCTGAGAAGTACCCATAAAACACCGTGAACAACTTCAATGCCGCGCCGCCACGCTGTACCTGCGCAAGATCCTTGATCTGGCCACCGGACTGAGAGTCCAGCACAGCCTGATCAGCCAGCGCAATCGCCCGGCTTTCGATGGCCTCTTCGGTCATGTCGACGTTCACATCGGCCAGCGCCTTTTGATAAGCGCCCCACCATGTCGGCATATCAGCGATCAACTGCAGGCTGATCATCGGCACGAACATCAGCGTGTCGATCTTTTGGCGGATTGGGCCTTTGCCTTGCACCACCGATTGGATTTCGTTCATCTCGCGCTGCTGGGTCATGTGCCGGTTTTTCATGAATTCCGACTTGGACCAGACATCTTTGACCATGCCGACCGGAGATGTGGCCCACTTGCCGATACCCATGGCCACCCATTTTGGTCCGATGCGAACCATCGACTGCGTCAAACCCAGCGGCTGCAGGAAAGCGTTCATGATATTGAACCCAAGACCGGCGATGGCCGAGCCTGCACGTAGATAGTTGAGCCCTTTTTCAATTGGCTGCAATGCTGCTGACTCGCCTGCCGCAATGTCTCGGATCGCTGCTTTAAATTGCTGGACCACTTCAGCGCCATACCGGCTGCGCACAGCATCATCAAATTCACCATTCTTGACGATGCGGTTGGCGTCGATCACCCACTCGTGCCATGTCAGATCGTGGATGACCTCGTTGACGCCACGGAACAGGCCATCCCATGTCAACAGTACAGGACGATCCATGACGGCCTCAGCGCGCGATTTGACGAAGCTGCGGCGGGTTGTCGCGGCCACAAAGGCACCACGCAATTGCTGCTTTGCTGCCTCAGCATCCGACTGCTGTTCGGCCCGGCCCGACATCTTCGGATCGTAAACAATCGGGAAATAGCCACCGCGAAGCCTGCCTGTTTTGGTATCGAGCGGCACCGGGTCGACCCAGTTTGGCTCTTTGCCCATGACCCGGCGCTCTTTCTCTGCAATCATTGGCCGATAGCTTTCGAAGAAATCCCAGATATCCTGTACGAATTTCAACTCTTCTTCGCTTAGGCTATCGATGATTGGCTGCACCTGTTCACGAGTCCAGCCATAGCCATCAAGCAATCGCTGCATATTGCCGGCGTTGCCCATATTCAGGACCATGACAATGCGCTCGCCGCGGTTCAAGCTTTGGCCTAATGTCGGGAAAAACTTACCGTTGCCGCCCATCTTGCCAAGCTTCATAATCGGCTTGATTAACTCGGCCATACGTTTGGTAGCCTCAGCTCGCATGGTAGCTTCGCGGTTACCTGCATCGTTCATGGTGCGGATCAGGTAATTCCAAACCGGCCCACCGTCCTTGAATCCATCGAGCTCGCGCGCCAAGCTGGCTACCTTGCGATGGCTTGCGGTGTAACCTTTGAACAGCGCTGTGATGCGGCTTGGCAATGTGTCGCGGGTGCGGTTGACTGCTTTCTTGTTTGCACCATTGACCTCAACACCAGTCACCATCTCGGTAATGATGTCGGCAAACCTGCGGTCTTCAGCTTGTGTCAGTAAGCGTTGCTTCAGCCGGCCTAAGTGCTCGACTTGTTTGATGGTGTCGACAAGTCCACGGAACTCTTCGACTGTCAGCTCTTTGTAAGATTGGCGCAGCGCTTCATTTTTTAGCTTTGGTGATATGTCGACCTCAATTCCCATCTCTTCCTGAGATTCAAGCCAGTCTGCTAATTGCTTACGCTTCTCAATAGCGCGACGGCTTTGGCCAGAGCTGAGATTAAATCGCTCAAGGAACGTATCGATTTGATCCTGATAATCGATATCGATGGCTTTGCGAACACCTTCGCTGTCAAATTTCTTTAGGTATCTGACGCCTTTTTGAATCTCATCAAGAGCTTCATACGCAGCTTTTGCAGTCTGGTTGTTCAGCATTTGGTTACGCTTTTCTGCGTAAACCTCTTGCGTCTTGCCAGCCATCATCGCTTTTTCAGCAGCCTTAGCAGCACGAGCTTCTGCCGATGCGTACTTGACTGGTCGAATATCGATGATCTTCATGCGATCAATAATTTGACGCGCATAAAGTTTTGCAGAATTTGCCAGCACACGAGGTTTGCCGGCGGCTTTAGCAATAGCAGCCATCTCTGTTGCAATGAATCGAGCGCGAGCTTCGTTGTGGATGGCCATGTCAGCAGCCATTTCCAAAGCTTCTGGCGTAGCAAATTCACCGTACTGCTCAAGCATCAATTTATCTGTCAGCTTTTCAATAGCTACTTCTGGCTTTTCTGCAGCAGCCAAAGATCTGACAAGCTCATCACCAGATGAAAAACCATACTGCGTGGCCAGCATATCTGGGTCCAAGCCATCCGTTGACACCATGCGCAGCGTTTTCAAGAACCCAGTGATTTCCTCTGGGATTCCGAGCTCTGCAACGGCTGCAGTATTAAGCTTGCCGTATACAACTTCGCCCATCTCTTCGACGGTTGTCGGCACTTCTGGTTTCTTTGGCTTTGGATTGTTGCGGTCATACTCCAAAGCAAATTTGCTGACATCAAGCTCAACATCTTTACGGTGCTTAGACAAGAACTGGCCTTTTGCCAGACCTGCTTTCTGTGTCGTTTCGTAAGTTTTCTTTGATTCAGGCGACTCAGACCACAGCTTTGTACGGATCTCGATGCGAGCTTCGTCAAGCGCTTCAGACTTCTTGCGCTCCCATTCTGCTACCTCGAGTTGATACTCTGTCATATCGACAGATGGCTGCGCTGATTTGCCAGTCAAGAACTGCCAAGCTTGATACACCGGCTGCGATAAGATCTGGCGACGAGCATCGATCTTCATTTCTGCGCGCAAGCCAGCAGCTTCTTTCTGCAAACGGCGAAGCTCCCGAGCCCTAGCATTTTCCATCCACTTCATGTCTGACAGTGTCTTTGATGTCAGATCGTCCATAGCTGATGCACCAGCTTCTGCGTTTTCTTGCTGATACCGAGCAAACTCTTCGGTAGTCATGCCTGCTTCCTGCGCAGATTCAAACAACGGCATCATTGAACGGTTTTGCTGGGCCAGTTCAATCTGATCATTGGTTGCCAACATACGGTCAAATACTTCTCTTACCTCAGCATTAAGTTTTCCGGCTTCAGGATTTTTAATCAGGAACTCTTTGATTGAGTTGTAAACGCTGATCATCCAAGCGCGGAACCGCTGGAAATAAGGCTGGAGCTCCATGCTTGGCGCTTTACCGCTAAACAAATATCGCTCAAACGATTCGGCAGTGCGCTCGTGATATGCGCGCTTTTCTTCAAAATCCATATTGAAATACTGCTGGATTTGCTCAACAGCATTGCCTTGGATTCCGTGCCATGACATCAGCTTGCTAACATCATTGATGATCTGCTGCTCACCAATAGTGATGTTCTCTTTGGCCATCAATTCGGATGCCAGCAGGATGTCATCCTCAAAGAAAAAATGTCCCAGCTCGTGCGCAAACGTAGATAAGTTTGCATCCTTGAGCAGTGTGATGGTGTTTGTCCGCGGATTAAATGTGCCGCGAGCATTTTGCATCAGCACTTTGGCATTAGCTGCAGCAGGAAAAAAGTCGATGACGTTTTGCGCATCGGCCTCATCAAAAATCAGATTGCCATTGCGAAGGTATGCACTTGGCGCTCCTTCTTTAATCTGCGCTTCCTGATCATAAAAAGTCTGGATCTCATCAGGCATCAGCGATATGCGTCGCTTGCCAGTCGGTGGTGGTGTGTACATGCCGGCAGCAGGCACAGAGTGTGTTCCGAGCTGATCGACTGATATGCCAACATGCTGTGGGCCCAAAAGTACGGCAACGCCCTGTGTGCCTTGTGCGGTTGGGATATAAATGCCATCAAAGCCTGCGTCAATGACAGCCGATTCGAGGCCGTTGAACCACAGGTTTTTCGTATCTCTGCCTGCAGCAGACGCCTGCGCGCGCAAGCCAAGCGCGTCTTCCTCGACGTTGTAAAGATTTTGCAGGTTGACTGCGTGGACGTTGCCGCCGACGCCAGCCTCGGGTGCTATGCCTGAGCCGGTGTCGACGTAAAAGTGAATCCGGTTTGATAGCCGGTTGTCAGTGCTTTGGCCAAGCCGGCCAGCCTCGGCACCCTTTAGCCCTGTTCCGTAGAATTGCCCGGAGAGAGTGTTTCGAGGGAGGCTGCTATAGTGGACACCAACGACTGTAGTGGCTCCGTCTCTTGGGGTGCCATATCTTGCGGCAACATTGATATCGCTTGTTCGTAGGCGCTGAACGCTTGCCCCTCCGGACTGGAAAAATTCACCGTCTCCGGACTCGGGTCTGGCACCATCGGACTGCGCTGCCGGAGCAGCTTGCTCAATAGCAAGTCGCCCTTCGCCGGTTCCGCCGGCAAGGTCTGCCCAGTAGGCTGCGCGCTCATCGAGTCGCTGTTGATTGACTTCTGGTCTGGTGTACCAAGGGGCATTTCCGCTCTCCGTCACTTTAAATTTTGTCGGGACAACACCAGTTGCCGGGCGCTTGATATCCTCCAAAAATGCCCGGAAAGCAGGCACCGAGAACGCATAATTGTTCCCCGTCGGAGTTTCATAGCCAAACCAAGGTGTTGACGTTACGTCCCTATTGTACAGCGCTCCGTACTCATATGCACCATATTCTCCCTGCTTGGCGTGAACGCTGGCAATCGCCTGATCGTCACCCTTAGCATCGGCCAAAATAGCGCCCAGAGAGCCATGAGCGGCCTCCTGCTGGCTGTCTGCAACCCATGTCTCCCAGTGATACCGACCAATGCTGGCGTCCTGTGGCCGGCCCAGATCCGTGTAAAACTGCTTGATCTTGGTTTCCAGACCGCGCTCAATGGCCTCGTAGACCAAAATGCCACGCGCGCCCTCGGTCAGATTGTTGAGCGATGACCCGGCAATCTTGACGTTTTTCTCTTTGGCAACGCCATCTTTGCCGGTGACCATCCGTTTTTCTGTGACGCCGTCGTACAGGTTGACGCCTTTAAATCTGCCGTCATCCCAGAGCTGGCGAATCTGGACCCGGTCCAGCACCATCACATCATTAAAGCCGGCTACCAGCAGGGTAAACGACACCACCTTATTGTCGATACCAACGCCCTCGCCAAACGTCGCAAATTCACGGCGTATTTGCTTGCCGGTCTGATTTGGGTCGGCCATCATGTCATGCAGCCGCTGCAGGTGCGACTTGCCGTCCGCGCCCTTCTGCGACATCTTGAACAGAAAATCCTGACCGAACGCATTCAGGTTGTGCGTTGCGCCAGCGCCGGGCTGGCCACTGCCCTTGGGGGCAACTGATTTGGCCCACTCTTCATAGGCTGGGAAATCGTTCTGGGTAAACTCGCCGCGCGCCGCCTTGGCAAGCCACTCATTGGCACCATTGAACGAGTCAATGAACAGGGCTTCCTGCGTGTAAGGGCTGACGCCACGGGACAGGAACGACCATAGGAACAGCTTGCCGGTGGTTTCAACCGACAGCTCGCCCGATGTGTATGCCCGGCGGAACTCTTTGGCATTGTCGAATCCTGCGGTTGCATCATCGATCTGGCCTTGGGTCAGGGTGCGCAGCTTGTCGACAGATCCTGTGCCATTGAGATCGCTGATAAACGCATATGGCGGCACCGGCACCTCATCCGATCCCAGCGCGTATGCCATCATCTTTGACCATTGCTCTACAGACTCAGCCGCCTTTGGGAATTCTTTTAGGATGCCATCAATTGCATCGATCTGCTTTTGCGCATTGACGTTTGTGGTGCCAGTCAGGATCAGTGGCTTTTCAGGTATGGTCGCCTTGCCAGTGACTTTGACGCGCAGGGCTGGCCAGAATCCCAGCCGGTTGCGGTCCTC
>JACCEB010085637.1_pt1 | contig 12344 bp, 10 predicted proteins | sample 7454761 | NCBI WGS metagenome assembly JACCEB01 (sample SAMN15323454, study PRJNA562643) | freshwater metagenome | isolation source: river surface water | place: USA:Blue River Watershed | collected 2017-08-18 | reverse complement strand
GTATCCGCTTTCTTGGGAAGTACGATGAGCCAAGTTTTGGACGACATGGAAAATATGGATGGCCTAGACGAGATTCAATTAGAAAAAGGCGATAACGTGTACCTTAAGTTAGGGATCAATAAGATACCATCTTTAATTTTAGATAATACAGATCGAAATAGAACTTCACCTTTTGCCTTCACAGGTAACAAATTTGAGTTCCGTGCAGTAGGTTCATCTGCTAATTCAGCAGCTCCTATGACTATTTTGAACACCATTGTCGCTGACCAGTTAATCAAGTTCCGCAAGGAAGTGGAAGTGGTGCTAGAAAAAGGGGTAAAGAAGGAATTAGCGATCATGGAAGTGTTAAAACGCTATGTGAAGGAATCGAAGAATATTCGTTTTGAAGGAAATGGTTATTCTGATGAGTGGGTAGAAGAAGCTGCTCGTCGTGGTTTGTCTAATTTAAAGACCACTCCAGAAGCATTAGCCGTTTATGCTCGCCCTGAATCGATCGAATTATTCACTAAGCACGGTATTTATTCAAAAGAAGAAATGCATGCGCGTCACGAGATTGAATTAGAAAACTATGTAAAGAAGATTCAAATTGAATCTCGTGTTATAGGTGATATGGCGATAAACCACATCGTTTCGACATCATTAAAATACCAAACTCAATTAGTAGAGAATGTGAAGGGTCAAAAAGAGATCGGTATCGACCCACAATATTTTGCTCCTACAATCGAGATGATTAAGAAAATCTCGGAATACACTTCTTCGATTGTTCGTTTACAGAATGAAATGACGGAGGCTAGAAAGGAAGCAAATAACATCGAAGATTTAGAAGAAAGAGCTGTTTTGTATAGCACTAAAGTGAAAAATTACTTTGAAGATATTCGTTACAGCGTGGATAAATTAGAATTAATTATTGACGATGATGAGTGGCCGTTACCTAAGTACCGTGAATTATTGTTAATCAAATAAACAAACATGTCTACATCCACCAATCCAGGTTTCGATCCTGCAGAAATTGCCTCTTTAAAAAAGCAATGTGAAGCTGAGAATCGGTCTTTCGTCTATATTTTAGATGAAGATTTACCTTCGGGCAATGAAAGAGAAATGGTCCACATTCAATTTGTGGGTCAATATGAGAAACAAGAGGTCATATATGATGCCATTGTTTGCACTTTACAATTACATTATTCAAGCTTGTTATATGAAGCTGCTGAACGCGAAATCATTCAGCAGTATCCATTGTATGTTCCTCTAGAGAATCGCGATGAGAATTACGAGCCTAATGAAGAATTGGATGAAGAAGTAGAAATGTTGATTTTAGAGGTAATTGAAGATCTAGAAGAAAACGAAGAGATCAAGGTGGCTGAATATATAGAAATCGACCCTGAATTTGATTACGGTGTTAGTATTGAAGCGGCTTTGTATGTTCCTGCTTTAGATGATAATATGTTATCTCAATTCGTATCTGACTTCAATGGCAACACGTTAAGCTTAGATCCATCGCTTTATACCTTTAACTCTGATGATGAGGACGAGGATGAGGAAGAATAACAAATGAGTATATCCGTATTTTACGCTCCTAATGCAAAGGATTCCTCTTATTTATCTGAAGAGGAATCCTTTCATGCTATACGGGTATTGCGATTAAAAGTAGGGGAAGTTATCCACCTGTTAGACGGCCAGGGTTCGAAGTTTGCCACTAAAATTTTTGCCATAGAAGGCAAAAAAGTAATATTCGGAGCTTTGGAATTGATTGAATCAGAACCAAAGCCTTCGTATACTATTGATCTATATGTGGCCCCCACGAAACAAATGGAACGCATGGAATGGATGGTAGAGAAATGTGGGGAGTTTGGGATACATGGGATTCATTTCTTTGCCTCCAAAAACTCAGAACGAAAGGAGATTAAACTTCAGCGTTTGGAGAAAACAGCTATTTCGGCTTTAAAGCAATCGAAAAATCTTTATTTACCTGAAATCACCGGTTTGCATACCTTTAAGGAGGTGGTTGCCAAAGAAGGAGATGAGAAGCTGTTTGCATTCATTTCGAATCCACCCGTAGGTGTTTTATCAAAAACCGCCACAAAAGGATCAAATTACCATGTACTTGTGGGTCCTGAAGGTGACTTTACAGAACAAGAATCGGCAGAATTGAAAAAAAATAAATGGAAACCATTTAGCCTTGGAAAATCTATTTTACGTACGGAAACAGCAGGAATTGCTGTTTGTCATGGCCTGCATATCTTAAATATTGACTAAAATCAGTTATTTTGCGCAGAAGCAGGTTAATTTAGAAACTTTTGCTTCGTACTTTTGTTAAAACAGTTATACTATTACTTCTATTATGCAATTAGTTCTTCCGGCTTTCTTCATACATTGGTATGTTTCTTTGTTTAGCCAAACCTTTTTCCTTCACCGCTACTCTGCTCATAAAATGTTTTTGATGAGTAAGTTTTGGGAAAAATTCTTCTACTTCTTAACGTATTTATCACAAGGTTCTTCGTTTTTAAGCCCGAGAGCCTATGCCATATTACATAGAATGCACCATGCATTCTCAGATACGAAGAAGGATCCACATTCACCGATGTTCTCTAGTAACGTTTTCACCATGATGTGGAAAACGAAAGATATATATAATGCGGTGCTAAATAGAAAGCAGAAAATCGAGGAAAGATTTGAGCATCAATATCCTGTGTCTAAAACCATCGAAAAGATTGGGGATTCTTGGATTTCTCGTATCGGTTGGGGAGTAGCCTATGTCTCTTTGTACGTGGTAGGATATATGTATTTTGATATGCACTGGGCATTTTTCTTCTTATTACCGGTTCACTTTTTGATGGGACCTGTACATGGTGCGATTGTTAACTGGTCTGGTCATAAATATGGTTACCAAAACTACGATAATCACGACCATTCAAAGAACTCTTTAATTTTTGACGTATTAATGATGGGAGAGTTGTTCCAAAACAATCACCACAAACTACCTAATCGCGTTAATTTTGCTACAAAATGGTTTGAGTTTGATCCAACCTATCCAGTAATCAAATTACTAACCTGGTTGAAAATTATTCGTCCGAATGTGAAACCGGATGACGCTAAGTTTTAAACTAAATGAAAAGAGCCTCGAATGAGGCTCTTTTTTTATATCTGTGTATCCTTATTAAATTTCTCTAAATAATCTGAAACTCGTTTCACAAATCCTCCACCTAAGGAACCATCTACCACACGATGGTCATAAGCGTGTGAAATAAACATCTTTTGACGAATCGCAATTACATCCTCGCCCTTGTCATTTGTAATGACAGCTGGCTTCTTTTCAATAACCCCAAAAGCTAAAATACCCACTTGAGGCTGAACGATAATAGGGGTTCCCATTAAATTGCCAAAGCTGCCAATATTTGAGATAGTAAATGTTCCTCCTTCTAAATCAGCAGGTTTTAACTTATTGGCTCTAGCTCTCGCAGATAAATCATTCACCTTCTGGGTTAATTCTGCTAACGACATTTTATCTACTTCATGGATAACAGGTACAATTAAATTGCCATTAGGCAATGCAACCGCCATTCCAATGTTAATTTGCGCGTGCTGAACGATGTAATTGCCCTCTACAGAAATAAGCATGCCTGGAAAGTCTTTTAATGCATCCGCTGTTGCCTTAAACAAAAGAGGAGTAAAGGTTAAAGACTCATTGTATTTATCTTGAAAAGCTTGTTTTACTTTCGCACGCCAATTCACCAAATGGGTTACATCGGCTTCTAAAAAAGAGGTAACGTGTGGAGCAATGCGCTTCGAATCTAACATGCGCTCAGAAATCATCTTTCGCATGCGATCCATTTCAATCACTTCATCCCCAGGTAAACGCATTCCAGCCCCTTGACTCAAAGTTCCCGAGGAAATCATTCGCTTTGAATTTCGAACGGCAATATAATTCAAGACATCCTTTTTCGTAATTCGACCATCAAGTCCAGAACCAGGGAGCTGATTTAATTCTCTTTGGGATACGTTTTCTGACTGACAAATCTGCTTAATCAGGGGAGATATCCAGGGATTCGTTGATTTCTCCGTGCTTAATTCAGTAGGCGTAAGGCTAAGATCAATTAAACTACTGATGGATTCATCTAATGAATAATCCTCAGAAGTAGAGGATGAATCAGTTGAAACTGCATCAATTATACAAATGGCATTTCCAATCGTAGCAACTGATCCCACCGGAACTAAAATCTTTTGCAAATAACCAGCTACAGGGGAAGGGACTTCGGTATCAATCTTGTCAGTTGCTACCTCCAAGATAAATTCATCCGCCTCAACATAATCGCCTGGCTGTTTTAACCAATTTAAAACAGTTGCCTCCATGATACTTTCTCCCATTTTGGGCATAATCACCTCTGTAATGGCCATAGGACTAGGTTAAATCGTTTAATAAATATTTACGCAGCAAATTTACACAAGCTAAAGAGCTTAAATAAATATTTTGCATGCGTGTTCCACCTAAAGTTAATTTTCGAGTAATAACGCCTGTCTCATACGCTAAGGCAATCCAAACAGTTCCTACCGGTTTTTCTTCTGTTCCACCATCCGGTCCAGCAATTCCTGAAGTAGCTAAAGCATAGGTTGTTCCTAATCGTTTTTGAACACCTAATGCCATTGCCCTTATACAAGCCTCTGAGACAGCGCCATCTGAGGCTAAAATCTCTGATGAAACACCTAATTGATCTATTTTGACCTGATTAGCATAGGAGAGAATACCTCCAATGAAATAAGCAGAACTACCAGGGATTTGAGTGAATTGATGTGCCAAATGTCCTCCTGTACAACTTTCAGCAACAGACAATGTTGCCTTTTGATCGATTAATAAACGACCAACAACCTCAGCTAATTCATCTTTCTCATAACCGAAAATAAAGGATTTAATAAGCGGATTGACTTTCGCTAGCTCTGCTTCCACCTCCGACTTCAACAACGTCAAATCTTCACCCACCGCTGTTAAACGCAATTTCACTATCCCCATGGAAGGTAAATAAGCTAGTTTAATATGTGCTGGCAATTGTAACTCCCATGATTCAATCAACTCGGAAAGATAGGATTCACCGATTCCCACCGTTTTAACAACCTTGTGAAAAATAACCGGTGTTTTAAAGTGTTTCACTACGCGAGGTAAAACCTCGTGTTCCATGATGTTTTTCATCTCATAAGGAACTCCTGGCATCGAAACCCAAATAACCCCTTTCTCATTAAACCACATGCCTGGTGCTGTACCCTGCACATTACGGATAAATTCAGCCTTGGTAGGAAGTAAAGCTTGATCCCGATTGATATCGGATAATTCACGGCCACGTTTTGCAAAGAATTCGGTTACATCTTTTAGAGCAACAGGATGCATGGCTAATTCACAATTGAAATATTCCGCTAGAATCTTTTTCGTCAAATCATCCTTAGTAGGACCTAAGCCACCTGTAATAAAAACGACATCAGCACGCTGAGCAGCTTCGTTTAAGATTTGTAAAATTTCTGATTTTTGATCCCCTACAGAAGACTTCCGTACGGTTTTAATCCCCAACTTATCTAATTCAAGACTGATCCACTGCGTATTCGTATCCAGGATTTGCCCGTATAGAATCTCATCTCCAATGGTAATAATTTCAGCCTTAACCATCAATTTCCTTAATTTATACGAAAATACGATTAATTTTACAGCTATGAAACATTCTGAAATCAATTTTAAGATACAATTAGATGACCAAAACATCCCAGAGCAAATCTCTTGGTCAGCTACCGATAATCCAAATGAAGGGATTGAGGAGACAAAAGCTATTTTAGTGGCAACTTGGGATCCTTACCATAAAGGGACTTTAACTTTACCTCTTTGGACAAAAGATATGGAAGTTTTGGATATGAAAAGATTTTTCATTGAAATAGTAGGTACTGTGGCAGACGCTTCGTTGCAAGCTACTGGCGATAACTTCTTTGCTCAAGAATTGGAAGCTACTTGCCGTACATTGTCATCTCATTTACAAAAAGAAATCGTAGCCGCCGAAAAAGGAATAAAATAAGCATGAAAAAAATACTCTTACTCCTGATATTGCCTTTTATAGGACTTTCTCAAGGCATCAAATTCAGTTCAGCCTCTTCCTTACAAGAGGCGCGTAGTGAAGCAATCAAGCAAAACAAATTGCTTTTTATGGAGATTTATGCCCCTGATTGCCACGTTTGTAGTTCGTTTAAAGGGGTGTTTACACAACCAGCAGTGGGAGCGGTTTACAATAAAAATTTTATCAATTACCAACTAGATATTCGCAATCCAGCCAATCAATTAGTTATAAAACAAGCAGGGATCATTTTAAATGCAACTCCAACCTTTGTTTTTTTCGAGCCTAAATCGATGAAAATAGTGCAAGCCAGGATATTTGGTGAGAAAGATAATACCGTATCAATGGTGAATGGGATTGCATTAAAAGCTATCAATCCAGCGGAACAGGTGTCCCAATTTCCTAAACGTTTAGCTGCTGGGGAGAAGAATCCTGGTATGTTGATAAATTATGCTCAATATGCACGGATTACGGGAGATACGTTAACCAATATCAAGGCAATGAACGCGTATATCGACTTATTAAAACCAGCTCAATACAGTTCACAGTTAAATTTCAATCTGATGCAAGTCGCATTGATGAGTCATGATAACCGCCTTTTTGAGTATTTTATCCAAAATCTAAACTACTATAACTCTATTTTTGACCCTTCTGTGGTTCGCATGGTATATGAAAATATATTCTCTATTACCTTGTCCAGCTCACAGGCCGCTAAATTAGGTGAGGCAGGGTTAAAGAAGATTAAAACTCAAATGGCTAAGACGGGCTTAGATCGTGCCAGCATTAATCGCAGAACCTGGATGGTTGAATCTGATATGCTTTTTAAGCAAAGAAAGACAACGCAAGCGATGAAAGTAATAGACGAATTAATCAATTCAATGCCTGGTGCTTTAGGCCCTAAGGAGAATCAATTTCTATGTGATTATGTTAAAGGCAAAACAAAAGACGCAGCTGCTTTGAAAAAAGCAAAATCATCTTGGTGTCTTTACGGAACTAAATAATTAGCGTAGAAAAGCGCGGTAAATCATCACAATCAGACAAACGATAAACATCAAGATCGAAATCTTGTTGATCGTGTGCATGGCGCGTAAGTTAAAGTTAGCGGGTGCTGCTCCTGGCTTTGGCTTTTGGAATACACGAATGAAATACGTGAAAACTTCACCCACCCGAAATTGTTCTCTTAATCTGCTCATAGTCTAGTCGTTTAAAGAGGGCTCGCGCCAATCTCCATGTTCCTTAATTAATGTGATTAACTCGTCCACGGCAGAATCTGCAGGAACAGACTTTTTCACTACTTCTTGCCCTTTGTAGAGCGCAATCTTATCTTTCCCAATACCTACATATCCATAATCTGCATCTGCCATCTCACCCGGACCATTAACAATGCAGCCCATTATACCTATTTTGATTCCTTTTAGGTGATCTGTTTTTTGGCGAATCATAGCGGTCGTTTCCTGTAAATCAAATAGGGTGCGACCGCAAGAAGGACAAGAAATGTACTCCGTTTTCGAAATCCGCATTCTACTCGCTTGCAACGTCCCAAAATTCGTCGAATTACATAAAGCTTCTTTATTCTTAGAATGCTTTATACTCAGCATTAATCCATCACCTAAACCATCAATAAACAAGGCTCCGCCATCTGTAGGGGCAAACAATTGGAATTGATCGTCTGAAATGGAGCCGTAGTTGAGGTGGATTATTACCGGATTACTTATACCTTTCTCTATCAAATGAAAGAAAGCTCGTCGAATCGCAGGCATTTGATGTGCATTCGTAGAATGTAAAACAATCACGCAAGTAGAATCAAACCCGTCAGAACCCTCTAAAAGTTCAGCTGCATCCACCGATACAAAATTTAATACCGGATGTTTCAACGAAGCAATTTGGTATTCGGCATAGCTAAACAACGGATAAACGAAATCTGAAGGATGATAAACGGAGGCATCTTGAATTTGGCGTAAACCATTAGGCAACATAAAATCCAAAGACTGCTTACCTGTGTAGATAAAATCAGCCCCTAAATCATTCATCGCCCATTTATCTGGCTCCAGTAAATAAAAATGTCCTATCGCTTTCAAATCAGCTATCGAAATGGAAGCTCGGTTAGAAAAATCAGCAATCACTCTAGGTACTTGATGACCACCAATGGAGAAAATCTCCGATGTCTTTCTGCGAGAATGGGCAAAGGAATGAATAGGGGAGTCAAAAGTAACCGAATGACCCGCAAAAGCCGAAATAGGGTCTTGAGAAGAAGCGCGCATATCATAGCGACGAACTAAATCTTGAGCCACCGGTATTTCAAACTCTGGATCTTCCGTTAAAGAAACCCGAATCGTGTCTCCTAAACCATCTTCTAATAGAGTTCCTATCCCCACTGCAGACTTAATTCGCCCATCTTCACCTTCACCAGCTTCCGTCACACCTAGGTGCATTGGATAATCTTTAAATCCGCCGTCTTTTAATTTTTTACTCAATAATCGATACGCTTCCACCATTACCTGTGTATTCGATGATTTCATCGAAAGCACGATGTTAAAATAGTTTTCATCCTCGCAAATGCGTAAGAATTCTAAAGCAGACTCCACCATGCCATTTGGCGTATCTCCATAGCGACTTAAAATTCGATCTGATAAGGAACCATGATTGGTACCGATACGCATTGCCGTTCCATATTCCTTGCAAATCTTCACCAAAGGCAAAAATTTATCCCGAATACGCTCTAATTCCGACGCATAAGAAGCATCCGTATAATCTATGGTCTCAAAACGCTTCTTATCTGCATAATTTCCCGGATTGATACGCACCTTTTCGACGATTCTGGCAGCTAATTCAGCGGCATTGGGCGTAAAGTGAATATCAGCCACCAAGGGAGTTGTATACCCACGCTCGCGTAATCCTTTGCGTATATTCTCAAGATTTTGGGCCTCTTTAACCGATGGAGCTGTAATACGAACTAATTCACAACCTGCATCGATCATGCGAATAGCTTGTTCGATTGAGCCCAGGGTATCCATCGTGTCTACCGTCGTCATAGACTGAACTCGAATTGGAAAATCAGAGCCTAAATGTAAATCACCTATTTGAACAGGAATAGTTCGCCTTCTCTCATATGCATAAAGAGAGGACGCATATTTATTTCCGTCTGCAATTAGAGGGTCCGTAAACAAGGAAGGTGTAGACATAACTAAATTAAAACGCAAAAATAGGCAATTCTACTACCATGAACTCTTTTTGTGACCAATTGTTGCATAATAATAGATAAATAAATAGCAAGGAATCAAAATCGCATAGGCTGACTGTGTATTACCGATTTGATCTGCAATCTTTCCATACAATAACGGCATCAATGCGCCTCCGGAAATCATCATGATAATTAAGGCAGATCCAATTTTAGTGAATTTACCTAATCCATTAATCGCTAAAGGCCACATGGCAGGCCACATTAATGCATTTGCAAGTCCTAATAAGGCCAAACACAAAACGGAAATAAAACCAGTAAAGCTTAACGCACCTATCGAAAATAACACCCCTAAAATAGCAGAATAGTTCAAGGCTTTTTGTTGAGATAGGTATTTAGGAATAAAAAAGATCCCCACTACATAACCCGCTAACATTCCGTATAAAGTATAGGTAGTAAAGCTTTTTGCCACGTCCTGGCTAAATCCTTGTGATACACCATAATTGATAATCGTATCACCTGCTATCACTTCAACACCTACATAAACGAAGAAAGCTATTAATCCTAACACTAAACTTGGATAAGCCCAAACACTTGATTTTGCATGACTAGCTTCCTCAACCGTTTCCTCCGCTTCCACTTCAGGTAGTGATGAAAACCATACCCACACGGCTAAAAGAATTAAAACCGCTGTCATGATACCATAAGGCATGATCACGATATCTAATTTTGAAACACCCGCCACTGCACTGGAGAGGAACAAGCCCCCAAAAATAAATTGACTTAAAATACCCGCCACTTTATTACAAATACCCATGACGGAGATTCTTTGGGCTGCAGATTCTGCTGGACCTAAAATGGTCACATAAGGGTTAGAAGCCGTTTGTAACAAAGCTAAACCAGTGCCAATGACGAATAATCCAAACAAGAACATAGGGTAATTTGCCATTTGAGCTGCAGGAATAAACAATAAAGTACCTACCGCCATCGCTAAAAGTCCTAGTGACATTCCTTTCTTAAACCCAGTTTTTGCCAAAACCCAAGAGGAAGGGATGGCCATCACGAAATACGAAATAAAGAAGGCGAAAGCGACAAGGAGTGAATCAAAATTATTTAATTGAAATGCATCCTTAAAAAAGGCGATTAAAACCGAATTCACCCAGGTCACAAAACCGAAGACAAAGAAAAGAATACCAATTATTAATAATGGTCCGTTTACGTTTTTAGATTGGTTCATAAGGTTTAATATTGATCGTTTAAAGCAAAAATAGGTTGATTTGTTTTCCATTTACCCCGCGTGAAATCAGGGATTTGAATAGGAGCGGAGCCTTTCTTAATAGATTCTTCTGAAAGCGGAGCGATAGCAGACCAAGCGGCTGCGTCATACACATCAATTGGAGGAGCTACCTTTGCCTTGATAGCCTCAATAAAGGCACGTAAAACGAAATAATCGATGCCACCATGACCTGCATTTTCTGCGTCAGCTGCATGCGTTTTCCATAAAGGGTGATCATATTTCTCTAAATAAGGTTTAGCTTCTTCCCAGCGATGAGCTTTAGGCGAAACACCCTCTAAATAGATCGATTTATTATCTTCCATCCATAAACCCTTCGTTCCTTGAACGCGGAAACCGAGCGAATAAGGGCGCGGAGAATTCGTATCATGCGTAATGAGAATCGTTTCACCATTCACACATTTGATCATTGTTTGGACGATATCACCGCATTTGAAATTCACTTTCGCATTCGGATGATCAGCCCCGCCTTTTTCAACAATGTAATTATGAAGTCCCAAAGCAGGAGTAGCCATGGATGTTAAATAAGCAAATTGATTTCCTCTATTGATATTTAACATCTCCGCAACTGGTCCTAGACCATGTGTAGGATATAAATCACCATTGCGATCGACAGAATGCTGGGTACGCCATTTGGCCTCGGAAAAACCCTTCTCCCCAAATTCCACTCCACCTCCATAAGCATTCTTGCCATCATTAAATTTCACCTCGCGTAAATCATGCTGGTAACCACATTGAACATGATTTAATGTACCAAACATGCCCTGACGAACCATATTTAAAGTCGCCAAGACATCCCGACGATAACATACATTCTCTAAAATCATGCAATGAGAACCTGTTTTCTCGTACATATTCACAAGATCCCACGATTCTTTCAAGGTAACGGTCGCGGAAACTTCCACACCGGCATATTTACCTTGCTTCATGACTTCCAAGGCCATAGGAACGTGCCATTCCCAAGGAGTGGCGATAACCACGCCATCGATATCGGTGCGTTTAGCTAAGTTTTCAAAATCTTTTTCCGTCTTTCCATAAACGGCGGGGGCAGGTCGACCCTTGCCTGAAACCATCTTCAAAGCGATATCTATTGCTTTGGGATCAATATCACAGATGGCTACCACTTCAACATCTGGACGATACATCGCCATTTCGAGGTGATTTTGACCTCTTAATCCCACACCAATAAAACCTAAACGTACTTTCGTTTGTTCTTTAGGTGTATGACTCAAGAAAGTGGGAAACAAAGCAGTGCCAGAGGTGTACACTAAGGAATCAGATATAAACTTCCTTCTTTTCATAGGTTAACAATAGGTTAATAAAGATGAAAATTAAGGAAAATACTTTAATTTTATAAGAATTTAGAAAAAATGACTGAAGCCCCGCGCGTTAGCGTATTCCGAAAAGAGCATTTCAACGCTGCTCACCGTTTGCACAATCCACTTTGGACAGCAGAGAAAAACAAAGAAATTTTCGGTTTATGCAACAATCCGAACTACCACGGACATAATTATGAATTAATTATTCAGGTTACCGGAACAATTGACCCTGAAACGGGTTATGTAATTGATACGAAATTTTTATCCAATTTAGCGCAAACAGAAGTTTGCAAAAAATTTGATCACAAGAATTTAAATCTTGACGTACCTGAATTCGCTGATTTAAATCCTTCTGCAGAAAATATCGTTATCGTTATATATAACAAATTGAGGGCTAAACTCCCTTCTAAATTAGATTTAAAAATTAGATTGTATGAAACAGAAAGAAATTTCGTTGAATTCCCTGCTAATTG
>JACCEB010559580.1_pt1 | contig 12346 bp, 18 predicted proteins | sample 7454761 | NCBI WGS metagenome assembly JACCEB01 (sample SAMN15323454, study PRJNA562643) | freshwater metagenome | isolation source: river surface water | place: USA:Blue River Watershed | collected 2017-08-18 | reverse complement strand
GAACTTACGTCCAATTAAACGCTTGGCTGCATAAATTGTGTTTTTGGGATTAGTTACCGCTTGACGCTTTGCTGAAGCACCTACCAAAATGTCACTATCTGTATAAGCAACAATACTTGGAGTTGTTCTCGCGCCTTCTGAGTTTTCAATTACTTTAGACTTGCCGTTTTCAATAACAGCTACACATGAGTTTGTGGTACCCAAATCGATACCGATGATTTTTGACATAACTTTCTCCTTAAAAAGTAAGAATTTAATGAGCACTGAGCTCTTTACAATTAGCCCATTGGGTGCTAATTGCGTTTTTATTTATCTCTGACTGATCACTAAAATCTTTTTAATACTAACATTTTTTTAAATTATTTTATCATTTTACGATAATTCTTCATCATTAAATGGAATTGATGAAATTAGGTTCTTGTTGTATCTTAAAATTTCCTCCATATCTTTGTACAAATTATTGAGTTCGTTAATAGAAAAACTATTAATGTAGTCAATTATATCCAACACTTTTAGTATACGTTTTTGATGATCCAACTCTTGATCGTAACTTTCGTCCCACCACTTATCAAATGTTTTAAATCCTAATTTTTTTAAATATTCTAAACTTTTTGGGGGTGCTACAAGAATTAACGGTCTTAAATTACCCATTGCAGCAAATGTTTTTTCAGATAAAAATCCCGTTGGCTGTGCATATCGAGATTCTGTAACTACAGCACAAAAACATTCTTGATAACTTTCAAATGGCGGAGCCATTGTACTAGGAGAACGTGCGCCTGGCAAGAGATTTGAATCTACTTTAAGATCGGAGTATTCTATAACAAGATCGATAGGTTTGTCTAAAGAAAATGATTTAATTTCTAAAAATTTAGCACCTTCTAAAATTTTAGACATTTTAGGATGGTTATCGGTTGGATCAAACCAATTAATCTCGTTAAGCAATGTAGATAAAGTTTTAATATGCCAACTATAGTTTCCGCTGTATTGATGAAGATAGGACATAATAATATGTCTATTAGGTGCATACCTCCAATTACCAGACCAGAATTTTTTAGTTATCTGTGAATTTAGTTCTGGATATACTAGACCTCTGGAAATTTGCCAGCGTATTTTGATATCAAGACATTTTAAGTTTAAAGTTGGATAAACATCTTTATAAACATTTACATTGTAATCTTGAGTATAGACCGTGATGTTTGGAATATTAAATTTTTTTTGAAAATTAATTAAACTTTCAAGCTCTACAGATTTAAGAGTTTTTAAATCAATATTGCTTGGAAACTCGTTGTAAAACCCTCTGTTATATATTCCTTCATGTTCATACATTGAAAGAGATTCATCTAGAAAAATAGAAAATCCTTCATTTCTAAGTTTTTCTAAATTTTCATTATCTATGATCATCGAATCAAATTCTCTAATATACCCGCTTTCTGTAATCATGAAAACAGGTTTTTTTATTTTATAAAGAAATGTCGAATCGGGTTCAAATAGTACTGCACAATGATCAAGGTAATTTTCTTTTTCGTTAACCTTGATATTGTTATAATATAAATCTCTTTTCATTTATTGATAAAGACATCATTAAATTGTCGGTTGACTCTAATGAATGTAGTACATTTGGATAATTGTTTAAGACTAGCCGCTCCAACATAAGTGCAAGAACTGCGAAGTCCTCCTAAAATATCCAAAATTGTATTTTGTACAGGGCCTTTGTAAGGTACCCTTACCGTACGTCCTTCTGATGAACGATATTCGGCTACTCCGCCATGATGTTTATTCATAGCAGTATCTGAACTCATTCCATAGAATTCTACAAATTTTTTAATTTCGTAATCATTCGAAAACATATCTTTTTGAAGTTTTGAAAGTTCGTGCATTTCTTCAATAACTTCGCCTCCACCTTCGTTGTGCCCGGCTAACATGCCTCCTAGCATTACAAAGTCCGCTCCGGCGCCAAACGCCTTAGCAACGTCACCGGGACACACACAGCCACCATCAGCAATAATATGACCGCCGAGACCATGAGCAGCGTCAGCACACTCAATAATAGCACTGAGCTGAGGATAACCGACGCCAGTTTGAATCCTAGTCGTACAAACACTGCCCGGGCCAATGCCCACTTTGATAATATCTGCTCCACGTAAAATTAACTCCTGTGTCATGTCTGCGGTAACCACGTTACCAGCAATAATTGTATGCTTAGGATAGTATTGGCGAACCTGTGCAACAAAATCACCAAAGTGTTCGCTATATCCGTTGGCAATATCAATGCAAATAAAATGAATTTCTGGACAACTATCTAAAACTGTAACAAGTTTAGCAAAGTCGCGTTCACTTGTACCAGTACTGACTGCTAGATAATTGCCTCCAATTTTGCTCAATGTCTCAATGTAGTCGTGATAGTTATAACTTTTTACCAAACAGGTAAACATACGATGTTCATATAATGCTCGAGCCATTTCAAGTGTGCCAACACCGTCCATATTACTAGCCATAATAGGAACACCTGTCCACTCTGTGCCGCTGTGTTTAAATTTATAAGTGCGATTTAGGTCAACTTCTTTACGACTTGATAATGTACTACGCTTTGGTCGAATAAGAACATCTTTGAAATCTAATTTGATTTCGTCTTCAATTCTCATCTTGAGTCCTTTAATGGAGAAAGTAATTGACCATCAAACGTTGATGATGTACGTAACTTTCTAAAAACATTTTGTACACCAATCGCTTGATTATATGCATCATGTAATGCATGATGAGCAAGAACCTCTGGACGGTCCGGATTAATACCAATATCAAAAATTGTTCTAGTATCTCTCACTTGCCAAAAACTCCAAGGATATCCCTTTCCCATTTTACGAAATACTGTTTCTAAAATAACAACATCAAACCCAGCACCGTGACTCCAAACACGTTTAGCACCCCAACAGAATTTGTATAATTGATTCATAGCATCAACAATCTTAACTCTACCTTCAGTTCCAAACGCTTCATCTTGTGCTTCTTTACTTTGCTTTGCCCACCACTCAAGAGTGTCTTGACTTGTGACTAATCCTAATTGATCGCAACTGTCTATATCTACACGTAGATAAAAACTTTCCATTGCTGGTTCTTTTAATTCTTGCCCAAAGGGATCAAACTTTACTGCACCAATGCTTAGGATGGCGGCATCAGGAGTGGTGGCAAGAGTTTCTAGGTCTATCATTATATCTGATTTCATAGTAATATTATAAACTACTTTCTTTCAGATGTCAATAAAGTTTAGGAGGTAATTGTTGATCACGTAAACGTTTTTGCCAACGTGCTTTGGCTGCTGATTTTTTACGTTTACGTTCTGTGGTGGGTTTTTCGTAAAATTCTTTTTTACGTAGAGTTTCTAAAGTACCGGCTTCTTCTACTTTTTTCTTAAAACGTTTTAGAGCACGATTAATATCTTCACCGTCTCGAACGCTTACTGCACTACCAGAAGGTTTATTCGTGAATTTGTTCATATTTCCTAATGTATTCTAATAAAGTTTCTTTAAAAGATGTTGCATCGTATATATCTCTGTTGTTTATATGAGATAAATTTCTGAGTGGCCCAAAATAAAATGAGTTTGGTTGAGCAGCAAGATATCCGTTTATTTCTCCGCTGTCTGTAACAGCATTAAAAATAATCACATTGCTCTTTAATTTCTTGTCAAATAACCATTCTTCACTGTCGCCTTCGTTCCAGACATACACAATGGAATCTATAATAAATTCCATGTCGTTTACAATATCAGAAAGAAACTGTGTTTGATCCGCAGTTAAATTTACACACAATATTCTAAAACTATCAACCAGTATATCATCTGGCTCAGTAACCAAAGTAATTTTATTCATTATATTTTAGATAGCACTTCTGCAATAATCTCTGCATCTTCGATGGAAAGATCATCTGGTTTGATTTCACGGGAACGCAACTTTTTAATAAACGTCATAATTCTAATTAGCTCAGGATCGTCTTCGTTGTAAATTTCTAGGTCTAAAGAGCTTAAATTATCTTTGTCTAAATTTCTATAGATTCTATCACGTGGGGTAAAGTTGTCCTCTACTGGTTGTCTTTCTTTAATTTTTTTCCAGACCGTAGAATTATTTTGTTCGCTATTCTGTTGATAGCCTTCTATTCTAAGCGAGTTTTCTTGACCTGCTCCTTGCCCTCCTTTTCGAACCAGGTCAACTCTTTTTTTTTGGTCTCTTCCTCGTCGGCCCATTCTTTAGCTTTTTCAGCTTCTTCTGTTTGAGGATTTTCTTCGGCCCACTTTTTTGCTTCTTCGGCTGCAAGCAATTCTTCTTTAACTCTTTTAGCTTCTTCTTCGGCAGCTTTTTCGGCCTCTTCGATCATTTTGTTCCATTGATCAATTGGCATTGGAGTTTCTTCTAATTCTTCTACTTTTTCTTTAACACGACTTTCGGCTTTCTTTAGAAAATCTGGAGTATCTAAAGGATTAACAGTTGCTCCAGGGAACGGATCATTATTATTAGGTTCAACTGCTTCTACTTTTTCTGGTTCGATAGATTGATTATGTCTATCCTCTGCTTCTACAAGAGTATCTGTTTTTACTGGAAATGGCCAGGGAGTATGGATATAACCTGTTTCTATTGGTTCGTCTTTAACGACAGGACCACGAACTCCGTTAGAAAAATCGTACTCATCACGCATCTCGTCATTGAATTTTTTCTGTTCACGATTCCACTGAAACGTCATCTGTGCTGCCAATAACATAATAACCGCTAGAGGATCAAATACAATAACAATTAAAATAATTACCCATGTAACAGCTTTTTCCAGCATGTTCTCGTCAGCACCTTTATCACCATAGATAAATTTAGCAATATATTTTAAAGGACCAACTTCTGCTTCTACTTTACGAACTTCTGCGGCAATTGGGGCTCGTTCTGCTTGTAGCTGAGAAATATTTTTTTGAGCTTTGGCAATGTCGGCTTGTAAGACTGCACGTTCCTTGGCTTGATTACGTCTAATTTGAACAGCACGTTCTGCACCTCTGTCAGTGTCAGTACGTCCAAGCATTTGATCAACTTGTGCGTCCATTTGGCTTAATGCTTTTTTGGCCGCTTCTATATTATCACGTTCTGTTTTAATCTTTTCATCATAAACAGCAATTTTTGATTGTACATCTCCGCTGACTAGATTTTGATCGGTATGAGCTTTAGATAAAAATCCAAATATACCCATTGATGTAATAAGCATCAACACTACTACAGAAATACTCATATAGTATTTCATAAAACGTGGCGCACGTTCCCAATTGGCTTTTAACCGACTGGCACAGACCAGTTTGGCAACCTCTAGCGTAGTTCCCATAATATAGATGGGAATAACAGCCGCAGAGAAAATAGCGGCCAAACCAACTACTGAGTAGTAGATTGCGACCGCTGAAATTGTTAAACCAGTTATTAGTAGTAGATAGGCTAGTAGCATTAAGCTATTATGCGTTCACCAAGGTAACTGTGTCAACCAGTGTCACTGTCACATCTGTATGAGCAACCTTTGGAGTTACTGGAGATGCAACTGTGATCTTTTCTTGACCACCACCAATGCCGTCATATACTCTAGCAGACTTTTGAAATACGTCTGTTGATGAGTTAACAGCAGTGGACACATTGGTTAGATAATCAGCATAACCTTTGGTAATGCCACGAACAACTAGTTCTCTAACAGCCAATGCAGTTGTTGTACAACTGGTAGCAGTACCAAGAGTTTCGTGGTCAGTCATTTTAGCTGCACCGCCAGAAATTCTGCCTTCGGCAATTAGTTGTGCTTGTACACCAGGCAATACAAATGCATCACGCTCATATCTAATTGTGAAAGAAAGTGCTGTTGTAACATCATCTGCTTCGTCTAGAGTAGATGGACCTGCTTCTGTAGCAGTTACATCTAGAATTTGGCAATCACTATACTTTGATAGATTACTGATGATTGCTTCCCAGCGTAAATTGCCTCTAGCACGACGTCTTGAGTTTGCTAGTGTTGTGTTCATTGTTGCGAAAGAATCGCCGCTATCAGGTTCAACACTACCCGAAGTCGTATTAGCGGCTGTGGAATCATAACCACTAAGATCAATAGTTACTCTATAAAAATTAGGACTTAGTTGGTTTGTGTCTTGTTGGAATCCTGAGGCCATAAAAATATCTCCTTAATGTTATATTTATTCATTGACCCACATCCAACTGTCGTTTGTCTTGTTATAACAGGCCGTATTTTTCAGGCGTTTTTCAGTTTCATGGGCAATTACTCTAATATATATCCTTCTGCAATAACCATTTCCCGATGGATATGTCATTATAGGAATAGCTTCACCGCTGGCATTTCCTCTATACCAACGCACACTTTGCCCATTATCTGCGTACATTACTGCATGAGTGATACTTTGATGATAAGCAATGCTTTCTTCTGTTGACAGAGTTTTAAACCAACCAAAACTTAGATCAACAAGACGATTTATAAAGTCACCGCCCGAATATTCAAAAAATCTAGGATTATTAAAATCAGATGCTAGTGCATTACTGAATATTAATGATTTCCCAATTACGGCCATCAAAACAACTAATCGCACGATACGGAACATCTCTGCCTCCAACTTTCATGTAACTGGTAAAATATCCACAATTATCTGCCATTCCCAAACGTTTTGAAGTTACACGTTCAATTTGATCGTCAGTACATTTAACAGTAGTTTCACTATTAACAGTATCGCCGTTTTTAGAATTTAATGTTTGATAGGTGTGACAGTACTGTGGTTTCTCGGCTGTAACCTTAGGAGCAGAACTACATCCTGTAAGAGTGATTATCAAGCACAACGAGATAATCACTGCCCACAGTAAGTTCTTAACAGTATAGGGATGCATCATTGCCGTGCAGCTTTCTGTTCTTTGGATTCAGCAATCAACTGCTCAAAGACAGACTTGGGCATTTTCAAACGAACAAATGTGTAATGACGTCCGTTCATAGTAAAATGACCAACTTCACGTTGTAGATGCTCTCGAATAGTAGTGTCACGAACTACATAAGAAATCTTGGTATAAGTTTTCTTTTTGTCGTCAACAAACTCAATTTTAGTTTCACTGTTGACTTCTGAGTTGATACGCTTTGCAAAATTATTCATAGCAATAGCATACATCTGTTCTTCTGCAGCCTGTGCATGAATTGATTCACCAGCGCCACAAGCATATGCCATTTCTTTACTCCACCAGAACCAACCTTCAGTTCCAGCTTGAGCGCAGTCTTGATACCAGCTTGGCTGAGCGTAAGTTTTGCGATCATCAATTTCTTTCATAGACGAACAACCGGTAATAGCTGCTGCCATGATGCCTACTAACAATGCCTTTTTCATAATGCCTCTTTCTGTGTGTGTTAAGACAGTTACTAATATAACACCGCAGCCAACCAAAGTCAACTGCGGTGATTACCAAAATTACTTAAAGAAAATTAGTGACATGAATACAGCTTGAAGAATAAAACCAAATCCAATCGTTGCTACATTAAGCATGTCTTTGATTAGTACAGCTCTAAAGAACAACAAGGTAAGTCCGCCCCAAACCATTAGAATAATATCAACGCCGGGTAGCTTGTCAGTTAAACCCATCATCACTGCAAGAAACGTTGGCAAGGTTGATGCATGAATCACAATAGTAGCTAACCAACCCAAAGCTTCGCTACTGATATGACTTAATTTGGTAGATAAAAATTCCTTACATTTATTAAACAACAACTCAAACTTTTCCATTCTTAATCCTTATTTGTAAAATATATGACGACCAATTTTGCCAATCTTTTCTCTACCCCATTGAGGGTTCACATAATCTGCATGATAATACATAGCTTCTTTCATTACGTCAAGTCTAAAGTTTTCTAACAAAACTTTTTTAGCAACACGATAGGACTCGTCGTACATTTCTTTACTACGAATTCTTGGCTTGCCACCATTTTCGCAATACCATGAGAATTGGCAAACGACTTTTTCATAGATTACATTTTTTTGATAAACAACAGCACAAACGTCATTTGGGAACTTACCACTGTTGGCACGATTCATTGTAACCTGTGCTACAGCAACTTTACCTTCAAATGGTTCGCTGGCTGCTTCGTGATAGATATTTTTTGCTAGGCAATCTAATTGACGCTCGCGTTCACGAATAGTGACTACATCAGAATAATTAACACCTGCTGTTAATTTTAATTGATCAATTTTTGCAGCAGTAACAGTTTTAATAGCCATAACTGTTAATACTAACCCAATAACCAAAATTATAGGTTTTACTACTTTTTCCATATTGAATCTCCTTTCATTTGGTGTCACGATTAACTGTGACATTACATTAAGGGAGTAAACTTTCACGAGGCTCTTGAAAGAACCCTGGGTTCGTGTAGTTTGTCTCCATTGGACGCATGATCTCATAACTCATGTGCCTTTGGAGCCTTGACCGCCCGAATCTCACGGGTTTCTCAATGGCCAAGACTCGCGGATCTTTTTCAGCTTGTGGCATACTCCAGACCAACTATCTTAGTTTCTTTGCGAAACGTAGTTATATATAGCATACTTTGTCCAATTTAGGGCTAAAATGTGGTATTATCGCCTCGTTTTGGATCATCTTCTTCAAAAAATAATGATTTCATTAACGATAGAGGAACCGCTGCCCGACGTTTAACAATAGATTCATCGTTTATATTGCCAATTGGTTTTTCACCCACTATCCTGATATATTCTTCAATAAGAAAATTTTCAATTGCATTAACTTCTTTGTCTGGTTCTACAGTTTCAAATGGAAATTTTGTTAAATCCCACACCGTTGCTGTCATAAATCGATGATCTAATTTGTAACCATAAAGTTTTTCAAAGTCTTCTTCGGCGATTCGAAAATCAGCGCCGTTACTTCCGGTTAATCTTTGATCTCCCCAAGAACTAATATGTCCAATTTGTCTGTACAATCTGTCACCATTTCGAGCACTGCGGGCTTTAGGTGAGCTCATACCAAATTTAATAACCAAACCTTTGTATTTTATTCTATAAACATATCTTTCTATAGAATAGTTTCTAAATAACTCAGAAATTTCGCAAGGATCGTTAATTCTACTAATATCAATCTCATGCTTTCTTGCAAATGATAACCAATCTGTACGTATTTTCATTATCTCCTCATTTTGGCAATTTCTACCGCTTCTTCGTCTGAAAAAATTGGAACTGCATTGCTCTTATGCATAGTGCCAATACCTTTTACCTTAGTACCAGTATAAACTTTTTGCTCTGCTTTAGTACAAGGACCAGCCGTAAATGGAAGACTAGGAATCTTAGGAGTCTCTCTTATCGGGGCTGGCTTTGATTTTAACGGCTCAAATTTCTTTTTAGTAGATGTCTGAGTAACTTCATGTTTCTTCAACAACTGCTGCCAAGACTCTTGCAGTTCTCGAGCCTTTCGTGCTTCATCAGCGTTTCGAAACTTACGTTTGCTTTTTTTCTTGCCAGTGGTACTAAGCCACGGACCTTCCAAATGCATACTCAAAGTATATCTCCAAAATTAGTTACTGAAACAATAGTATAACATCTCAATAATAAAAGTCAAGAAAAAACCCGCCGGAGCGGGTTTTAGTTTCTTGATACTATGTATTAGCGATTAGCGATGTACATAGTGATCTCAAAACCATAACGCATTTCAGTTGCTTCTGGCTTGGTCCACATAATGCTTCTCCTTTTTAACAACAATAAAAACATACTATTGCAACAGTATGTATCTGCATTATATGATAAAAACTATCAGAAAACCATAGTGAAATTCATTAAAATAGGCTAATTGATTTGTTTACCCCACTCAATTTTTAACCAAGCTCTTTCATGTATGTAATGAGCAACGGTCATAAAAATATTAATAACAATAGCACCTGCTAGTCCTGTCCATGCCGCAGTTATAAGAGTTGCGGTTATTCTCCATGTAATTGCTCGTGTTAGTGTTCTTTTGTGTGTTTCCATTTTGTCTGTCCAAAAAAAAGCCCCATTAGATGGGGCATTGTAAATGCTGCATTGTAAATGCCAAGTTATTTATTATTTAGATTGCCAATATTTCGAATAATCAATCTTGTCCCAATACTTTTGATCGTTGCGATAATAAAAATTTTTAATAAGGTACCAAGCCATTCCAAAATACCCCATTTTCTTAAATCGTCTATTATCTTGACCAAAATAGTGTTTTACAATTTTAAATTTTTTAACATTATATTTTTTGGATAAGAAAAAATCTTCGCTGGTCCCGTGTTTTTCTTCGAAACCCCCAAACTCCCTAAATCTGTCTGTGCGGGTTAACATAAAGGCACCAACGGCAAACGGTGACCAATATTTTAAAAAATTATTAATTACGTTGAATATTACAAAACCGATCTGTGCTCTAATGTCGCTGACATAGCATTTGACATTAAGACCAATTAAATCTAAATTATTTGATTCTATTTCAGCGACTGCATCACGTATAACTGTATTATTAAAAAAACGCACATCGGCATCGATAAACAAAATATAAGGAGTAGTAACTAACTTAGCACCTTGATTTTTGGCAAAGCTTACAGGGCCGCCATCGATAATTTCTAGATTTAAACTGCCTTTCATTATTTGAATAACTTCTCTAGTTTTATCTGTTGAACAATCTGCAATGATAATTCTCGTGCTACCTATTAATTGATTGCGTAGATGTGTCAAAAGGTGTGCTATGTAATTCTCTTCGTTCTTACAAGGCACAACAATAGTAATTAAATCACTTAATTTATTTTCTGACATTTTCCTTCTACCTTGAAATTTTCAAACTTTAACCAGTAAGTCATACTTTGTAACACCTGCTCACATTGTTGTTGTGTTTGTAACTGTAGTGTTATCCTTCCTGGTACGTCTTGCGGATTGTTTATGTGTACCGCTATCAATATCATCAACCACATCATCTCGCTCCTTGGTCCATGTTACGATCTCCCAACGGCCGTCCCAGTGTTCTACTAAGGCCGTACAACTTTCAACCCAATCACCGTCATTCATATAAACAACACCGTTGATTTCTTTTATCTCTGCATGATGTATGTGTCCACATATCACACCATCAAACCCACGTTTCTTGCAGTAGTTGGCTAGATTTTCTTCAAACTTGAATACAAAGTCTACTGCTTTTTTAACCTTGTACTTAAGAAACTTGCTAAGGCTAAAGTACCCAAAACCCATACGGCGACGAATCCAATTAAATTTACTATTGATTGCAAGGACGATATCATATGCTTTATCTCCTAAAAAACTTATCCACGGTGCCAGCCTGGTAATACCATCAAATAAATCACCGTGTACTACTAGGTAGTGTTTGCCATCAGCACCTATGTGTTCTATTTGATTGTGTATTTCAATAAGGCCGAAACTAAAACCGTAAGGTATCATTGGTCTTAAAAATTCATCGTGGTTGCCTGCTATGAATACCACACGAGTTCCACGTTTGGCATGCCCTAAAACCCTGCGCACTACGTTAGTATGGCTTTGTTTCCAACGCCATTTGTTTTGTTGTATTTTCCAGGCGTCTATGATGTCACCTACGAGATATAAAGTATCGCAGGTATTGTGTTTGAGAAAGTTATTGAGGTGTTCAGCTTTGCAGTCTTTAGTGCCAAGATGTACATCTGAAATAAAAATGGAACGGTAAGTTCGCTGCATAGCAGTATTTACCGTTCCTTACTGTGTAAAAGATTACAGATTGATTAAATCTGAACTATAGTCCAACGGTGTGTAAAATGCTTACCTTCGGCCTTGCGTTTCAAGATTTTTTGGAACTCTAGTCTTTTAAGTTCTGCCATCTTCTTGGCGTCGTGGTCGAAGCAAGCCTTATACAGTTCCGCTATGAGTCGTTTCTGTTTCATAGTCTTGCCCCTCCTTGACTAATATTTATTAAAAACTTAGTTGGCTTCTAAACATAACAGCACGATCACCGTTTACACGACTTCCCGAACTGCCTACTAGGCTGTCAAACTTTGTGTCTACATAATTTAACATAAAACGTAGATTATCTGTAGCAAACCAAGTAAGTCCATATGTCATAGCAGTAGCACGATTTGATTTGCCAGTAGCTACAGTAATGTCGCTAGCATCAAATTCGCTCATACGTATACCAACTTGCCAAGCACCACGTCCACCCTTGTCGATGGGATTATTTGGCTTAATCCAACCAAATGTACCATCTTTGTAAGCGTGTGATTCGCCCGATAGGTTGTATACAGCTTGAACATAATATCCATTTATTTTTTGATCGTTGCCTGTTGCAGGATCATAATTGAATTGGAACTGTTCGCCTT
>JACCEB010115716.1_pt1 | contig 12346 bp, 10 predicted proteins | sample 7454761 | NCBI WGS metagenome assembly JACCEB01 (sample SAMN15323454, study PRJNA562643) | freshwater metagenome | isolation source: river surface water | place: USA:Blue River Watershed | collected 2017-08-18 | reverse complement strand
TGATGCGCCAGATGCGAGAGGCCATTTTGGAGAATCGCTTTGACGATTGGGCGAAATCTTTCTATAGCAAAATCAACAAGTAAAAAGAGGTCATGAACATGCTCCAGAAATTCTTGCTGCTCAGTGCTTCGATTCTCACCGTGTCCGTAGCGAACGCCCAGGATGCCGCGGCTCCCGCCGTGCCCGCAGGCACGGTTGCTGACGCTGTCGCCGGAGCGGCTCCGCAACCCAACATGCTGATGAGCTTGGCGCCTCTTCTTTTGATGTTCGGTGTTTTCTACTTCTTGGTGATTCGCCCGCAAGGCAAGCGCGAGAAAGAGACTCAAAATCTCCAAGCCGGCCTGAAAAAAGGTGATGAAGTTCTGACTCGCTCCGGGATTTTGGCTACGGTGGTGGGTGTCGCCGATAAGGTGGTGACTTTGGAGTTGTCCACCGACGTGCGCATCAAGATGCTGAAGCGCGAAGTGGTTCAGGTGCTCAAAGGTGGGCAGCTGACCGGAGACGGGATCTGAAAGGATCGGGGGGACAATGAATAAAGGCTGGTGGGCAAAGCTGGTATTGCTAGTGGTCCTCCTCGTGTCGGCGGTCGTTGCGACGGTGCCGACCGTTTTTAATCTCGACCTGGAGAAGAGCCGCTGGCCTTTCAAACACAAGATCAACCTGGGGTTGGACCTTCAGGGTGGCTTGTACATGGTCTTGGGCGTCGACTTTAATAAAGTCTTTGCCGACGTGATGTCTCGTCAGGCCGAACAGATTCCTTCTGTCCTCAAAGAAAAAGGAATTTCTGTCGAGAGTTCGCGTTTGGTGAAGGAAGGTTTCCCGATCGATGACCCGCGAGTCGTCGTAAAAGTTCTCGGTTCCGATGTCGAAAAAGCACGAGCCCTTCTGAAAGAGCGGTTTTCGAACCTCCGCTTGACCGGTGACCAAGCCGGTACGCTCGAGCTCGGTTTGGCTCGCGAACAGAAGCAAGAAATTCGTGACAAGACGATCAATCAATCGATCGAAGTCATTCGGAACCGGATCGATGAATTCGGGGTGGCGGAGCCCGTGATTGCTTCACAGGGTGCCGATCGCATCACGGTTGAGCTTCCGGGCGTGAAAGACGTTCAGCGCGCGAAAGACCTGATCGGTCGCACGGCAAAGCTCGAGTTCAAAATCGTCGACGACAAGGATCTGAGTCCTTCGCAGCTCGCAGGGCTCATTCAAGAGCTCGAGACGAAGAACGGCCTATCCTTCAAGGAAGGTCAGCGGTTCTCGGATTATGTTTCGAAGCTGAATGACCTGGCTCAAGGCAAAATTCCTGCAGGCACTCAGATCGCCTTTGAACGCGTGAAGTTGCCTGGAGGAGAAGAAGCCGTGGGGAGCCGAATTCCCTACCTTCTCTACAGTCGTTCGGAAGTGACGGGAGAAGATCTTCAAGATGCTTCCGTTTCATTCGATCCAGAGACGCAGCGCCCGAACGTCAGCTTTGCTCTGAATCCTCGTGGGGCGAGCGCTTTTGACGATCTGACGGCGAAGAACATCCGCAATCGTTTGGCGATCGTGCTCGATAACATCGTGCACTCGGCTCCTGTGATTCAAACCCGAATCGGCGGCGGCCGCGGGCAGATCACCTTGGGTCAAGGCGACGGCCAAAAGCTCATGCAAGAGGCCAAAGACTTGGCAATTGTGTTGCGCGCAGGCGCGCTACCCGCGCAGCTTGAGTTTCAAGAGCAGCGGGTGGTGGGTCCTTCTTTGGGCCAAGACTCGATTCAAGCTGGAGCTAAAGCAGGCGTCATTGGCTGCTTGCTCATCTTCCTGTTTATCTCGGTTTACTACCGGATGAGCGGAATCGTGGCGTCGGTCTCGCTGATCTTTAACGCGATTTTCTTGCTCGCGATTTTGATCAGCATGGAAGCCACTTTGACTCTGCCGGGTATGGCAGGCATCGCACTGACCATCGGTATGGCCGTGGATTCGAACGTGCTTATTTTTGAGCGGATACGAGATGAGCTCATGGAAGGCAAATCGGTGAGCGGTGCAGTGCAAGCTGGCTTCCAGAAAGCCTTCTCGGCCATCTTTGATGCCAACATCACTCACGGGATCATCGCCGTGATTTTGATGACGTACGGTACGGGTCCGATTCGCGGCTTCGCAGTCACACTTCTCGTGGGAATCGTGACGACTTTGTTCTGCGCCATCACCGTTTGCAAACTCTTCTTTGACGGCTACCTGGGCTTCCGGAAAACGGAACTCAAGAAGCTTTCCATCTGAAGTTCCTGGGGAGGATCTGAGTCGTGTTTCAATTGGTTCGTCCGGATCTGAATATCGACTTTTTAGGCAAGAGTAAGCCGATCGTCTGGTTGTCGACGGTGGCTGCTCTGATTAGCTTTGGGCTTCTTTTCGCCAAAGGCTTGAACTACGGCATCGACTTCACGGGCGGCGCTCTGGTTCGGGTGAAGGTTCCCGCTGAAATGCAGATCGCGCAGCTTCGCGAGACCCTGCACGAAGGCGGCGTGAAGGACCCAGGGATCGTTCAAATCGGTCAGCCCGAGGACCATGAATTCATGGTTCGCATCCAAGCGGGCGCTGAGCAGCTGAACCAAGTGTCGGCTCAGGTCGATCAGGTGCTGACTCAAAAGGTGGGTCAAGGGAAGTACGAGATCAAGAAAGTCGACGTTGTCGGCCCGGCTGCAGGTGAATCGCTTCGTCAATCGGCATTCTTGTCGATTCTGTACGCCCTTCTTTGCATCGTCATCTACATCACGTTCCGCTTCGACCTGCGTTATGCCCCAGGTGTCCTGCGGGCGCTGGCAGTCGACGTGATCATTACCTTGGGCGTTTGGGTCGCGATGCAGCGCGAGTTCAATTTGACGGTCTTGGCAGCGATGCTGACGATTGCCGGTTATTCCTGCAACGACACGATCGTCATCTATGACCGCATCCGCGATTTCACCAAAGATCACCCGAACTGGACGTTGGAGCAGGCGATCAATCGCTCGATCAATTTGAACCTGGGTCGGACGTTTCTGACCGTCGGTTGCACTCTGATTGTGGTTTTTGCGATGTTCTTCTTGGGTGGCCCCGTGCTTCAGGACTTCTCGTTGCCGCTGATCATCGGCTTCGGAGTTTCGGTCCCATCGACCATCTATGTCGCGAACCCCATGATTCTTTGGATGGAAAAGCGGCGTTTGGCGAAAGCTCAAACCGCGCGTCCCCGAATGAAACCGGCTCGCGCCTGATCGCAGAACCAAGAGGTAGGGACCGTGGCTGAAGTTCAGAGCCGAGAATGGCGTCTACGGTCTTTAAGCGAATCTTTGCCGGAAGGCCGCGTGGCAGAGGGGGAGCCTTCGGCTACGTGGCTGGATGCGACCGCTCGTGAGCTGTCTCTTTCGCCCATCACGCTTCGCGTGTGCTGGCTGAGGGGGCTCCGGGACACTGCGGCCATTCAAGGTTTCCTGAATCCGAGGCTCGATCAACTGACGGATCCTTTCCGGATTCGGGACATGGACCGGGCGGTCGAGCGTTTGGTCCAAGCTCGGGACTCGGGTGAGGCGGTTCGAGTTTTTGGTGATTACGACGTCGATGGGACTTCGGGAGCCGCGCTTTTTACCTGGATTCTTCGCGAGTGGGGCTTTCGCTACGATGTTCGCCAGCCGGATCGTTTTAAGGATGGCTACGGACTCAACGTCGGGGCCGTGGAAGATGCGGCTGCTGCGAGCGTGAAGCTCTTGGTCACCGTTGACTGCGGAATTACGAGTCACGTGCCGATCAAGCGGGCGCGGGAACTCGGAGTCGATGTGATCGTCGTGGATCACCACCAGTTGGATGTGCATCACGGAATCCCGGCGGATGCCGTTGCAGTGGTGAACCCTCAGCGGGCGGATTGTCCCAGTGGGCTCAAACAGCTCTGCGGTTGCGGCTTAGCGTTTTACGTTGCGCGAGCCCTACGCGCTCGCGGTCGTGAACTCGGGTGGTGGCCTGCGGGCCAGGAGCCGAACCTGAAGCAGCATCTGGATTTGGTCGTCATGGCGACGGCTGCCGACATGGTGCCATTGACTGGCGACAATCACATTTTGGTGCGCCATGGTCTTGAGGTTCTGAAAGCCAGCAAAAAGCCAGGGGTTCGTGCGCTTCTGGAGACCGCAGGTGTCGCTACTCGGGAAATCAGTCCGGGTCACTTAGGTTTTGTCATCGGGCCCCGGATCAACGCTTCTGGGCGAATGGGGTCGGCTCTGGGTGCGTGGGAGCTTTTGACCACAGAAGACCCAGCTCGCGGTCGCGTTCTGGCGCAGGAGCTCGAGCGAGTGAACCAAGAGCGCGCGGAAACTCAAAACGCGATCTGGGACCAAGTTCGCGCTCGAGTGGAAGAGGGGATCGCGCAAGGAAAGTTCAAACACGGCATCGTCGTGGCTGACCCCGGTTGGCACGAAGGGGTCGTGGGGATTGTTGCTTCGCGGGTGACCGAGATGTTTCATCGTCCCGCTGCAGTGATTGCGCTGCGCGAGGACTTCGGAAAAGGCAGTGTCAGGAGCTTCGCCGGCAAAGACGTGCTGCAGGCCCTTCGACAAAGTTCGGCCCACCTTCTGGGTTTTGGTGGTCACCGTCACGCGGCTGGCCTTTCGTGCCCGCTCGACCAAGTGGATGCTTTGGCGGAGTCGTTTGATCGCGCACTCGGTGAGCTCGCAGAAGACGCGCAGGCCAAGCCTTTGTGGGTGGAAGGAGAGTGCAGTTTGGCAGACCTCGATTTTGCCACTTTGCGTGAACTAGAGGCTCTGGGGCCTTTCGGGCCTGGAAACCCTGAGCCCGTATTCGTGGTTCAGGCCTCGGCTCGACGCCGGCAGATTTTAAAGGGTCGCCATTTTAAGCTTCAACTCACCGATGGATCGGCACCGGCTTCTTCTTCGGGAGGACTCGAAGCAATCTGGTTTCACGCTGCAGAGCGTGAGGAGCTTCTCTTGGACGGCGTGCTGGAGAAGACAGCGCGCTGGGCTGGAGTGCCTGAGTTGAATCGCTTTCAGGGGCGAGTCACTCCGACTTTCCGCGTGAGAGATTGGCGTCAAACCCCGCAGTGACTCTGTCGGTCGTTTGACAATCGCAGGGTCGGCGGTAAAATCATTTCATTCTGAACGATCGAGGACTCCCTGGATGGAGCCCTGACATCGAAAACAGGATCCACGGTTCAAGGAGGACTCATGGGCAATCCGAAGATTTGGGCGCCTTTTGGCATGGCGGCTCTGGCAGTGATGATCGCATCGGCTGGAGGTTCGGAGTCCGCGAAGGCCTTCACTCCGTCCGTGCAGCCGCGCCAGCCGGAACACGTTCCGGGTGAAATCCTCGTCCAGCTGCGTTCGGGTGGATTGCGCTCGCAGGCCCTCGTGACTCAGACGCTCCGCCAGGCTCTCGGCGGCGTCTCGATTCGTTCGATTCAGGGTTTGGCGACTGATTCTCAGGTTCAGAAAATTGTTCTGACGCGTGACGAAGATATGGGTCGTGCTTTGGGTGCTTTGAAGCAGAACGAGGCCGTCCGCGTCGCAGAGCCCAACTGGGTGATTCGTGCTTTGGAATCCGGCGTTCCGAACGACCCTGAATTCGGGAAACTCTGGGGCCTTCGTAATCAAGGTCAAGCCGATGCGGCCGGACAAGTCGGAACCGCTGGCTCGGACGTGAATCTTCTTCCGCTTTGGCAACGCGGATTCACGGGTTCGAAGAATGTGGTCGTCGCCGTCATCGATACCGGGATTGACTGGACTCACCCGGATCTGGTGGACAACCTCTACACGAATGCCGCAGAAGTCGCTGGCAACGGAAAAGACGACGATGGAAACGGCTTCGTCGACGATATCCATGGCTGGAACTTCAACGCCAATACCGCCAACTCCAGTGACGACCATGATCACGGTACCCACTGCGCGGGTACCATCGGCGCTATGGGCAATAATTCCCAAGGTGTGGCTGGCGTGAACTGGAATGTGACTTTGATGCCGATCAAGTTCCTGAGTGCGTCCGGATCGGGCAGCAGCGAAGGCGCGATCAACTCGATCAACTACGCCCGCCAGATGAAGGTCAACATCATGTCCAATAGCTGGGGAGGCGGTGGATTCTCGCAGATCATGCAAGACTCCATCACCGCTGCGCGGGATCAGGGCATTTTGTTTGTGGCTGCCGCAGGAAATGATGCGGCGGACAACGATGCTTCGGCTTCCTACCCGGCCAGTTACCCGGTCGATAACGTGGTCTCGGTTGCGGCCTCCGACAATCAAGACAAGATTGCGAATTTCTCGAACTACGGGAAAACCAAAGTGCATGTGGCTGCTCCCGGCGTTCGTATCTTGAGCACCACGAAAGGCGGAAAATACGCCGCTTTCAGTGGAACTTCGATGGCCACTCCGCACGTCGCGGGGATTGCGGCCCTCCTGATGTCGGCAGATTCAACGCTGCGGTACTCGGATTTGAAGGAGCGGCTCATTCGCACCTCCACGCCGGTTGCCGGCTTGAAGAAAAAAGTCGTCGCAAAAGGGCGAGTCAATGCTTGGAATGCTCTGAATAACATCATTCCTCCGAGCGACGAGCCGGCCGAGAATCTCTGGGTCGACCAGCCTGCTTCGGCCGAGTCTGAACATCCTTACAAGGACAAAACCGATCAAGCGGTGACGCTGAGCTTCCCGGGTGCCAAGTTCATTCGGGTGGTGTTCGAGAAGGTTGAAACCGAGAAGAATTACGATAAGGTTTTGATCCAGACGCCGTCGGGGGAAACGATCGAAGAAATCACGGGGACGCTTGCGGGTTACCGCTCGGACTACGTGAAAGGGGATTCGATCGTGATCCGGCTGCGCTCGGACGGGAGCGTGAATGGCTGGGGCTACAAGGTTCAGAAAATCCAGGTGGTCACTTCGGTTTCTCCAGCAGGCGAGCGCTAACAGCGTCAGCAGCTCAAATTTAGGATTGAGAACGGGCTCACTTCGAGGATTCTTCGGAGTGGGCCTGTTTCTTTTTGGCTTTCCGGCCGCTTTCGCCGGTTCGGCTCCTGCTCCGCTGGTTCAGGCCTCTCCCGCGGTTCAGGCGACTTCTAGTCCCGCTCCTTTGTCCCCTGAAGAAGTTCTGAGCCTCCGACGTGAGTTTGGGCGTGCTCAGGTGACCGAGTTTGCGGCCCTGAAGCATCAGCAGTCCCTTGAGATTCGCGAGCTTCAAGCTTCGCAAGCGGCACGCCGTCGCACTTTTGAAACGACCGAGCGGGAAGCCAGGAGACGGTATTTTGATTCTAACCGTGAAGGTCCGAAACGCCGCGAATACGTCCAGCAGTTGATGGAGCGAAGAAGGGGGCTAGCGGGGATCCTGAGCGACGAGATGTCTCGTCGCAAGAAAGAGCACGCATCAGCCCGCGAAGCCCTCCAGTTTGACCAGTCCCAGAAGCGGAAAGAGTTTTTGGAGAGCTTGTCGCGGGGAGTTCGACCGGCTCAGGATCTTTGGCCTCGGTCCTGATCGGGGACTTAGGTCGAATTACATTCTCGTTTCTGATCGAGAGCCTCAGCCGAATTAAGCTTTCTCTTCTGGTCGAGTGCTTCGACCAAATTAAGAGCGAACCCGCTCGACGTGGATGACGCCGCGATTCTTCTCCAGAGCGCTCTGAACCCTTTGGAGTTCGCTGAGATCATTCACTTCGACGTCAAAGAGCGCCCAGGCTTTTTGGTCCTTGGTCGTGCGAATCTGAGCGGAAGCGATGTTCACGCCACAGGAACTGATGGCCTGAGACATAGCAGCCAGCACGCCTGGCTCGTCCTTCGACAGCACGCGAATTTGCACGTGGTGCTTTCTTGGGCCTCCGGTAGCGACCGCGCCGCTGTTCCAATTCACATCGACTCTGCGTTCCGGGTCGCTGTCGAGGGCCTTGGAGCAGCTCGTGGTGTGGACAGTGACTCCTCGACCACGGGTGATGAATCCGACGATCGAGTCTCCCGGCAGAGGCGCACAGCACCGTGCAAAGCGAATCAAGACGTCATCGATGTTCGCAACCGTGATGGCATTTCTGGCCTCCGAGCGGCGGGTGGCCGATCGGAATACGCGCTTCAGGAAGGACTCGTCTTCCGCCTTGGCGGCTGCGCGGGCCTTCTCGCGGGCCTCTTCGGGGACGACCTTCTGAATGACGGCTTCAATCGAGATTCGGCCGTAACCCACGGCGACAGCGAGATCGCGCGGCGTAGAAAGGGAGAATCCTTGGGCGATTTTTTGAAATTCGCCGGATTTTTCTAGACCCTTGAGGGTGAGATCGTAAGTCCTGAGCCCTTTATCGAGGATTTCTTCGCCCAAGACGGCAGCACGCTCGCGCTCTTGCTCTTTGATGAAGGCGCGAATCTTCGCTTTCGCGCGAGAACTTCTCGCGATTTTCAGCCAGTCCTTAGAAGGAGACTGGTTGGGCGAGGTCAGGATTTCGACCGTGTCACCGCTCTGAAGGCGGTGCTTCAGAGGAACGATCTTTCCGTTCACTTTGGCGCCGACGCAACGGTGGCCCACATTGGTATGAACGGCGTAGGCGAAATCCAAGGGGCCCGCGCCGTAGGGGAGCTGTTTGACTTCCCCTTTCGGAGTGAAGATGAAGACGTCCTCGGCGAAGAGATCGATTTTCACGGTCTCCAGGAACTCGTTCGGATCCTTCAGCTCCTTGTGCCACTCGAGGAGCCGCTGCACCCACTCAACGTTGTCCTGCTTGCCTGAACCGAAACGGCCCTCTTTGTAGCGCCAGTGGGCCGCAATGCCGGCCTCAGCGACTTGTTGCATCTCCTGAGTGCGAATTTGGATCTCGACGCGTTCACCGTAGGGACCGATGACGGTCGTGTGCAGGGACTGGTAGCTGTTCGCCTTGGGCATGGCGATGTAGTCTTTGAAGCGCCCCGGTACTGGCTTGTAAGTGGCGTGGATGACGCCCAAGGATTTGTAACATTCGGTGATGTTGTCCACCACGATACGGAAAGCCAGGATGTCGTAAAGCTGATCGAAATCGACGTTCCGCCGCTCCATTTTTTTATAAATGGAGTAGAGGTGCTTGGCTCGTCCTGAAACGTTGCCGTGAATTTCGTACTCTTTGAGTTTCTCGTTCAGGATGCTGGTGACTTCTTCGATGTACTTGTCACGCTCCGCTTTCTTCATCGAAACGCGCTGTGCAAGTTTGTAGTACGAGTCGGGATGGAGGTGCCGAAGGCAAAGGTCTTCGAGTTCGACCTTGAGCCAGCCGATACCGAGACGATTCGAGATCGGTGCGTAAATGTCGAGTGTTTCTTGTGCGATGGTCTGGCGTTTTTGGGGCGCTAGGGCATCCAAAGTCCGCATGTTATTCAAGCGGTCTGCCAGTTTGACCAGAATCACGCGAATGTCGCGCGACATGGCCATGATCATTTTTCGAAAGTTCTCGGCCTGCTTTTCTTCCGAAGTCTTAAATGTGATCTTGGAAAGCTTGGTGACGCCTTCCACGAGTTCCGCGACGTCTTTGCCGAATTCGCGCTCGATTTCCTCGGACGTGACCTTCGTGTCTTCAACGGTGTCGTGAAGAAGGCCCGTGATGATGGAGGGCAAGTCGAGCTTCAGTTCGGCGAGAACTTGCGCCACTTCGAGCGGGTGAATAATGTAAGGATCGCCCGAAGCGCGGAGTTGTCCCTGGTGGGCGCGGTTGGAAAACTCGTACGCTTTTTCGACCAGCTCGACCTTAGCTTCTGGGAAATAGGATCGGATCGAATCGACCAAGGAGGCCAAAGTGACCGTTTTTGATTTCGTCATTTTGCCCCCTGGAGTGCCCCTGTGACCACGTCGCGAAGTTCAGCGTATGCGCGCTCAAGGTCGTCATTCACGATGACGGCGTCAAACTTCGACATCGCCGCCATTTCCGTGCGGGCATTGTTCATTCGCTTGCTGATGGTTTCTTCGGTGTCCGTACCCCGCGCACGGAGGCGCTTTTCGAGGGTATCGAGGTCGGGCGGAGAAATGAATACCGTGTAGGTTTCCGAGGGAAAAGCTTGGCGAAGGCTCTCTGCACCTTGCACATCGATATCGAGTAGCACCGGGGTGCCTGCTCGAAAGCACCCTTCCAGGAAATCCTTCGAGGTTCCGTAATAGTTGCCGTGAACGAGGGCCCATTCCGCAAAACGGTGATCGCGGATGCCAGACTCAAATTGATCGCGAGAGAGGAACGAGTAGTGAACGCCGTCTTTTTCTTGTCCTCGCGGAGCCCGAGTTGTCGAAGAAATGGACAGGCGAAGCGAAGGAAGATCCTGAAGCAGGCGAGCACAGAGCGTCGTTTTTCCTGCTCCGGACGGAGCGGAAAGAACGATGAGCTTTTTCTGTGCGTGCGGAGAGGACATGAAAGGCTCTACTCCAGATTCATCGATTGCTCGCGGAGCTGCTCAAGTCTCACCTTGATCCCTACCGCTTCAGTGCTGATGCCGAGGTCTTGGGCTTTGTTCGACAGCGTGTTGACCTCGCGACCGAGTTCTTGCAACACGAATTCAAGCTTACGACCTACGGGACCGCCTTGTTCAAAAATCTGCCGAAGGTGATCCAAGTGACCTTGAAAGCGCGTGAGTTCTTCCTCGACGTCCGATCGGTCTAAAAGAAGGGCCAGTTCCTGCGCGATCCTGGATTCGAGGATTGCCTGAACGGACGTTGAGGCAGGCAGGGGATTGGCTTCGAAAACGGCACGAATTCGCTCGGCTTGGCGTTTCTGAACCTGAGAAATCCACTCGTCACGACGAGCGCGGATTCCTGCCAGAGTTGCGCCGAGATCGGTCGCCGCATCCAGGAGTCCTCGCGTCAAAGCAGCCCCTTCGGTTGCCCGCATTTGGAGAAGCTCGGCGCAAGCCGAACTCAGGAGTGACTCGAGGTCACCCCAAGCCTGCTCCGCAGGCGCAGACGCGGCCTCGGTCCGGGAAAAAACTTCCGGCATCTGCGCTAATTCTGCAGTGCGGATCGAATCATTGAGGCCCAAAGTCTTTTGCAGGGTTCTCAAGGACTCAAAATAATGAGCAGCCAAAGCCAAATTGACTTGAGGTGCTTGAGGAAGGACGCCCGCCTCGGGAATCCTTTCTACTTTGATGTCCAAGGCACCTCGCCCGAGACGCGTTTCTAAAAGCTTTCTTGCCTGAATTTCCCAGCTTTGGAATTCGCGAGGCAGTCTGATTTTCAAGTCGAGGAAACGATGATTGACCGCTTTCATCTCAATCCGGTAGCGCTGGGCTCCGATTTTCCCTTCGGCAGCGCCAAACCCGGTCATGGAATGAATGGGCTTCATGCTTCCTCGTCGTTCTGAGGCTTCGTATGGGCGAGTCCGAGTTCACCCATTTTTCGGAATTTCTCCAGACGCTGGTCCTTTAGCTTCTGAGGGTTTTTTCCGGCCAGAGCGATCATTGGCTCCAAGTGCTTCACCAGCGCTTCTCGCATCAGCTGAGCAGCTTCGGCCCAATCTCGGTGGGCTCCGCCCTTGGGCTCAGGGATGATCTCATCGACCACGCCCATGCGAAGGAGCTCATTCGGACTCATCTTCAGCTTTTCCGCAGCTCGCTCGGAAAGGCTTGAGTCGCTCCACAGAATGGCTGCGCAGCTCTCGGGCGAGATGACCGAATAGTAGCTGAATTCTTGCATCAGAACCGAATTGCCTACGCCGATGGCGAGAGCTCCGCCGGATCCACCTTCGCCGATCACGACGCAGATCACAGGGACTTGGAGCGAGAACATGAGTCGGATGGACTCTGCGATGGCCTGGGACTGGCCGCGTTCTTCGGCGTCGAGCCCAGGGTATGCTCCGGGGGTATCGATGAAGCAGAGAACCGGCATTTTGAAGCGGTTCGCGAGTTCCATCGCGCGCATGGCTTTGCGATAGCCCTCGGGACGGGTCATCGCGAAATTCCGCTCCATCTTTTGCTTCGTGGTGCGTCCTTTTTGGTGTCCCAGAATGAGGATGGGCTTGCGTTCCGATTCAGCCACCTGGGGTTGTCCGGGTTTCACCGGAGGCCAGGTGGCAAAACCCGCGAGAAGCGCTTGATCGTCGCCGAATGCGCGGTCGCCCTGGATTTCCATGAAATCCGGAAAGAGCGCATCGACATAGTCCCGCGTGTAGGGCCGATTGGGGTGGCGTGAAAGCTGAACCTTCTGGCCCGGAGTGAGTTTCGAGTAGGTTTCCTCGATGAGCTCCGTCACTCGCTTTTCGAGGACGCCAATCTCGGAGCCGAAATCGACTCCCTCCTGCTTGGCGAGGTCCCGAAGGTCCGTGAGTTTCTTTTCGAGGGAAACAATCCGCTTTTCGAAATCGAAGAAGGCTTCCATGAGAGGGCCGAAGCTAGCAGACTTCGGCCCTATTTCCCAGCCCGTGCTCGGCACTTACCCC
>JACCEB010478320.1_pt1 | contig 12347 bp, 12 predicted proteins | sample 7454761 | NCBI WGS metagenome assembly JACCEB01 (sample SAMN15323454, study PRJNA562643) | freshwater metagenome | isolation source: river surface water | place: USA:Blue River Watershed | collected 2017-08-18 | reverse complement strand
TATAAAAAAAACTTTTAATTAAAATAATTAAATTAATTTAATAAAAATTTTCTTGTCTAATATATATAATATGGCATATACACCTATAACTACAATGTTTAATTCACCACTTAGCACAGTAAGTACAACTATTTTATCTCCTCTTACACCTTATACAGTAAGACCAGTATCACCTTTATCACCTTTATCTGTGAGTGTACCAATATCTACAATTTCTCAAAGTGTTGTAACAAATACTAATCCTCTTACTGTTGTAACACCAATTGGTCCTATTTTTAACACTATTAGACCATCTTATATTGTTGATATTGATACAGGTATGGATAATAATTATCATGTTCAACGCGATATCACAAGATATATTTTATTTAAAACACTTGATAAATGGATTTATGATGAATTTCCAAGCGTATTGAAATATCTTGTAGTTGAGAATAATACTGTTAAAGTTGTTAAAAGTGAAGCTGAAAAAGAAAAGAACGATATATCAAAAAATACATCAAAAGAAAATGAATTAAAAGCAGATTGGATTGAACAAAATATTTTAGGAGAAGATGAAATGAGAGATGTTCTTAAAAGAATTATGCTTGAATTAGGGTTAAAATTATATGAGCTTCCACACAGAGAATCTTTAGTAATGGATGTTATTGAAAAATACTTGAAGAAAAAATTAAGAAATAAAATGGAAAGCAAATAAAATAATTTACTTAAATAATTTACTTAAATAATAAAAAAGTTTTTTTATTTTTATAATATATATGGAGTTTAAACGTACAATAAGTTTAAATGATAGAGCAGAAAAATATAGAATTAATAATATAGAAGATTCTTTAAAAACATTTTATAATTGTCATTTTGGTGCAATTAAGCTGTTTTATTCAGAGGTTGAATTTTTATTAAAATGTAGTAAATATGTTAATTTAGATGAATGTTTAATTTTATATATTGGTGCACAACCAGGATATAGACTTAAACATTTATTTATAAAAGAATATTTTCCAAATATAAAAATGTTATTGTACGATCCTTTAAAATTTGATATAGAAGAAGATGAACAAATCACAATTAAATCTGGAAAAGATGGGTGGTTTGACGACGATAAGATAGATGAAGTTTTAAAAATTGCAAATAATAGAAAAATCATCTATATATCTGATATTAGAGTAGATGATAAAGATTTTTATAAAAAAGAATTAAATATTTATGAAGACTTAATTAAACAACAGAGATGGGCTATAAATATGAGTGCTGATTTTATTCTATTGAAATTTAGATTATTCTTTTATAAAAAAGATATATCAGAAATAGATTTTATTAATAATGATTATGTTTATACAGATTCAATTAAAGATAAAATAATATTTAAAAAAGATGAATTAAATCATAAGGATAATTATAATATGTTATATTTATCTGGAAAAATATATACACAAATATTACAAGGTGCGAGAAGTACAGAAACAAGATTATTTGTCAAAAAAATAAAATATCATGATAAATTTGATAATATTGCAAAATATGCAAATGAATCAAAAGAAACTGTTGGTGAAAAATATCTAATGAAATATTATTCAAATGAAAGATATGAAAGTGTTCTTAATTATTTTAATATGTATACACGTCAACAAAAATTTTCATCTGAAATAAATATCTCAAAATATATAATAGGTTTAGAAGATGATTATACTGCTGAAAGTATATATTATATAACTAAAAAATGGATGAAAGCAAATAATAAAACTATTAATTTAAATACTATAATAGAATTGTTGATTAAAACATTTGCATTCTTTTATAAAAGATATAATAATAATTTAGTAATATGTATAAATAAAAAACTTAATTATAATAATAATTTAAATGAATTGAATAAATTAGAAAAACGTAAGGAATTATTTGAAAAAAATCTCGAAAATAAGATTAAATATTGGAATTCACAGATAAAATTATTAAATACTCTTGATATAGATCGTTTTGTTATTAATGATTTTATTAATTCACATAAAATTGTTGGAAAATCCTTTTATACAATAAAAGATAATATGTTTGTTATAGATAAGGAATATGATTTTAATAAGAATAAAAATAAAAATAATGACAATGATAATGATAATTAAATTTATTTTTTCTATTTTTTCTATTTAAGAAATTACCTATATTAAAAAAGTAATATAGTATGTCAATTACGGAACAATATTTACATTATCATAATAAATATAAAAAACAATATGGAATTAAAAGTCTTGTTTTAATGCAAGTTGGTTCATTTTATGAAATGTATGCGACTGAAACAGATGGACCAAATTTAAAAGAAATAGGAGATCTTATCAATACTGTTTGCACGCGAAAAGATAAAAGTATTAAGGAAGTATCACTTTCGAATCCATATTTAGTTGGATTTCCGATGGTAGCTACTGAAAAATTTGTATCAATTTTAATTAGAAATGGTTATACTCTTATAATGGTTGATCAGGTAACAGATCCTCCAGAACCAAAAAGAGAAGTAACTAATATATATTCACCATCTACATATATAGGAAGCACAAATGTAGTTGATACAAATTATGCTACATGTATATATGTTGAATATGAAAAACAAAAAAATAATTCTGAATTGTTATGTGTTGGATTATCATCTATTGATATTTCTACTGGTAAAGTTTTAATTGATGAAGGTATTAGCACATGTATAGATATAAATTTGGGGTTTGATACAATTACTAGATTCTTAACTGTATCAAATCCAAAGGAAATATTTCTTGTAATAAATGGAAATGGAAAATATACAGATAAAGATATTATTTCAAAATTAGAAGTCGATGAAAGAATTGTAAAGATAAAAAAATTTGATGAAAAATATTTAAAAATAAATTATCAAAATGAATATCTTTCAAATATTTATCGAAATAAGTTAAATATTTCTATAATTGAACATCTTGATTTAGAAAAATTAAATTATGCAAGAGTTAGTTTAATTATGTTAATTGATTTTATTCGTAATTATTCTGCAAAACTAATAGAAGGATTATCTGAACCAGAAATTAAAATTGATTGCAAACATATGATATTGGGTAATAATGCTGCTTATCAAATGTCAATTATTGATAACGATTCATATAATTATATGAATGGAATAAAATTTAAATCATTGTATGATGTTGTTAATAATGCACAAACAGGTATGGGTAAAAGATTTATTAAAACAATTTTATTAAATCCATTAATTGACAGTAAAAAAATTAATGAATATTATAATTTAACAGAAGAAATTAATTTAAAAGGAGTACAAGACAAATATAAAAACTTATTAAGAAATATTATCGATATTGAAAAATTTAAAAGAAAAATGAATATGAATTTATTACAACCTTTTGAATTAAATGAATTTAACGATACAATTTATAATATTGTTGAGATTATTACTACTATTCAAAAAGATGAAATATCTATAAAATTTAATAAAGATTTGAAAAAAAACTGTGAAAAATTTAATAATGAAATTAAAAAAATTTTTAATCAAAATGAATTGAAAAAAAATACATTAGATATCAAATCAAATCTATTCAATAAAAATATTAATGAAGATATTGATAAATTGGCAAAAGCATATCTATCTGAACATAATTTTTTAAATGATATTAAAATTCAGTTTGATAAAATTCTACTAAGTTTACAAAAAAAGAAATCAGATATTGAATTTACAAAAATAAGTTCAACACCCTCTGAAGGATATTTTATAACAATATCAAAAATTAGATTTGACGTATTGAAAAAACATTATAAAAAAACAAATGATAAAATAAAAACAGATACAGATGATATTAGTTTTGATAATTTAAAAATAAAAGAATTGAAGACAGCTGTAAAAATATTTGTTGAAAATCAAAATGAATATGATATTAATGAAGTTGAAACAAAATTATTAAAAATTGTAAAAGAACAATATCTGTATAATATAAAATATATTCACAATGAATATCAAAATTTTTTTATAGAATTAATAAGTTTTATAACAAAACTTGATTATGTAAATTCAAATGCAATTACTTCAAAACTTTATAATTATGTTAAACCCAAACTTTCTACAAGTAAGACAAACTTTATTAAAGCATCTAAGTTAAGACATCCAATTGTAGACAGAATTATTGATTATGAATATGTTCCACATAGTATTAATTTAAACGATGAATTAAATGGAATGTTAATTTATGGCTTAAATTCATCTGGAAAATCTGTATTAATGAAAGGTATTGGTCTTAATTTAATTATGGCACAATGTGGAATGTTTGTATCTTGTGAGGATTTTGAATATACTATTTATAATTCTATTTATACAAGAATTACTGGAAATGATAATATTTTTAGAGGTCAATCTTCATTTACACTTGAAATGACAGAATTAAATACTATATTAAAAAGAGCAGACACAAAAACTCTTATTATAGGTGATGAAATATGTAGAGGAACAGAAAATATCTCAGGTAATGCGATTGTAGCAAGTACTATTATACATTTAGCCAAAATAAAATCTACATTTATTTTTACAACACATCTTCATGAATTAATTCAATTAAATAAAATAAGAGAATTAAAAAATGTAAAAGCATTTCATTTATCAGTTGATTATGATTCTAAAAATGATATTCTTATTTATGATCGAATTTTAAAAGAAGGCTCTGGAGATAAAGTTTATGGTGTTCTTGTTGCAAAATATATTATTGATGATAAAGAATTTATAGAAAATACACTTGAAATTAAAAATGAATTAACAAATAGCTTTTCAAGTATGATTTCTGGAAAAAAATCACGATATAATTCAGATATATTTGTATATAAATGTGAGAATTGTGGAAGAAGTGCAGAAAATGGTGAGATGGAATTTTTACAAACACATCATATCAATTTCCAATCTAAATGCAAAGATGGGTTTTCAGTGGAAAAACCTCATATCAAAACAAATTCTCCTGCTAATTTAGTCGTGATATGTGAAAAATGTCATAATGACTTACATCTTAATAAAATAGATATTAAAAGTAAAGTATTAAGTTCAAAAGGAAAAATTATAAAAAAATAATATTTATTTTAATTGAATTTCATTTTAATTGAATCTCAATTCTTTTTATAATATTAAAATCTGAATTAAATTCAAGATTACAATTATAATTATCGGTAATTTTTGTTATTTTATTTTTTATTTCTTCAAATTCAGCAGATATATTATTTAATTCGAGATGTTTTACTCTTATTTGATATACAGGACTAGATTTACATGTTAAATCACAAAAATTTTTAATCTGAACTAATATATCCTTCAATTGTGATAGTGATGAATTATCAAAAATACTTAATTTAAAATCTAATTCACATTCATATGGTTTTATTAAAATTTTTGATTCAATATATTTCTTTATATCATCATTTATTGGATTTAAAATGAATGATTCATATTTTTCTTTAGATATATTTCGATCAGTTAAAACTGATTCAACATAGTTATCTGGACTCAAATATTCACTCATTATTTTATCTAATGTTTCTTTATCAATATTCATTTTACTAATAAAATTAAATAATTTTGTTTGATAATTATAACAGCTTTTTAATAATTCTCTTTTATCTTGTTTTACTTTATTATAAGATAAATCTATATATTCATTTTTTAAATGTAATACCATTACAGGAAATATTTCATTTAATCTAACAATATTTTTTAAATTATCTTTGTATTTTGTAATTTCGGTACATAATATTAGACCATTTAATTCATAATCAACTAATTTTACATAATTGTCTGAATTTGAAAGCAATTGTACAAATACAATCTCATTGTTTTGAGGAATCTTGTTTAAATACATTTTTATATAATACAATATATTTTAATGTTGTATTATGTTTAAATGTCAATTTTTTTTATTACCTTATAAAATAAAATGATCCGAATTTCAAAGTGAGGTCAATTCAATTTATTTTATTATCTTTATAATGAACCAACACATGTCATATTTATCATCTTCATAAAACTGATATATAATATCTGTAATATTTGTATATTTATATTTTAAATTTTTTAAATGTTCTTCTAATTTATATAATTGTTTTCTAAATTCAGTTTGTGTATATGTTTCAATATCAATCGAATTATACAAATATATTTCATTTTCATTTGATGGAGTAAAATAATTATTTTTGTCGGTGTATTTTGAGATTTTAAAATCAGAATCGTGTAAAAATAGTTTATCTATTTTTTTCAATAAAATTTTAATATCTTTGATAATATCTCCACTGATATCAAAATCAATATTTAAATTACACATATCAAAATTTGTATATTTTTTCTTATAATACATTTCTATAAACATATCATCGTATGATTTTAATTTTATTTTTTCTGGCTTTGTTGTGTCAACATATTTAAAATAGTTTTTTTTTAATTGTAGCGAAATATTATCTATTTTGTTTTTATAGGTCTCTCTTATATTTAGTAATGTATCCATATGCTTATTATTATATTTATTATGTTAAATATTTTCATCTGAATTTATTATATTGAATTTTATTTAAATTTATGAAACAGAACTATTCAAATTAGATATTCTTTTTGAAATCCAATAACTATTTTTAAGGGCCTTAACTAATCCATCTGAATTATAAATTAATAAATTTATTTTATTATCTGTTGATATATTTGTTAAAAACATTTTAATTTTCATATATTTAACATCATTATTATTTACTGTTAATGTTGTAATTGATACTGTTGATGAAGATGGATTATAAAAAAATTCACTATATGATGTGTCTATACTATTTAATGTAACACTATTCGTTATAATTCCTGTTTTATTATTCATCTCACATTCTATTATATGATGTAATGGCTGATAATCATAATCAATTACAAATGTAACTGTACCGCTTGATATTTTTTTAAAATATAAATGATATTCAATTTCATATATACCATTTATTGATAATGGTATAAGACTTGATGTTGCAAAATAATTTTCACCTCCAGATGTTGAACTTATTGTTATATCTTCACCTAATTTAAAACTGCCCACTGTAGATATTTGAGTCCAAACATCACTTAATTTTAAATAAGATTCACCATAATTAGAATTTAATAAAAATAATGATCCATTTGGAACACTATCTTCATTAATAATATCAGTTTGTTCAGTTGAGTGTAATAAACATAAATCTGGTGATAACAAAGAACCATAATTTATTTTTTGTTGAGTTGTATCAATTGAAAATGTATTACCTTTCACAGTGATTTGATTATTTGTATCATCTATAATAAAATAAGTAGCAGTAAGAGTTAGGAAAGAACTATATAGATTATTAACATATTTAAATAAAACATTAAATTTATCATTAATACTTGGTGGTATTATATTATTCATATATTATATTATAATATATTAATCCTTAAAATATATTTTGAATTTAATCGGAGTCGGATTCTGATTTTGTTTTTCTTTTAACGGTTTTAACTGTTTTAACTGTTTTAATATATTTCAGTTCATTATTTTCGATTGTCATTTTATTAATATTTTTAATTTTTGTATTTTCCATATCATATTCAATATCTTTATTTTTTAAAGTTGAATTTTCTAAAAGTTCCATAATATTTTCAGCAAAATTTTCTAATTTATCATCATCAACATTTTTTGATTTATAATAATCTTTAATAAGATTTACTTTTTGTAGTTTTTTCAATCTATAAAATTGTTTTTTCATTGTTAATTTTTCCATTTCATTCATTTTATTATTAAATGTATCAATCTTATTATTTGATGGTTTTTCTAATTTTTCTACTATTTTCATAATTTGTTCTTTTATATTTTCATCATCAACATATTTTAATTCCATAGTATATCTATCTTTTGTATTTTGTAAAATTAGCTGTTGAATATTCATTATATATATTATTTATTATTATATTGCTAAATATATATTAATTATAAAAATCAATTTTTATATTATATAGAATGATTATATTAAAATTACTATTATTATTTATAATTTTATATGCTATAAATTATTTTATGAAAAAGAAAACTAGTAAAAAAATTAGATATATTGAAACAGATAATCATAAACGTATTCAAAAATATCAAGATTTTTCAGATATATTATTTAATATTGAAGGATTTTATTATTATAATCCACAAGCATATATTGATCTTCTAAAATATACCGATTTATTTTTAGAAATATATGAATTAATTAAAATAGATAATCATTATTCAACAACTTTATATGATAATTTACATGATTTAAAATATGAAATTGTTAATACATTAATATCATTTGAAATAACTTTACCAAAAGAATATAATTTAGACGATATTATCACCGACTATTCATCAATAATGGATAAATATATGTATAGTGTTTATGAAATTCATGAAAATTATATTAAAAAAAATGGTATGGATTATACAATTAAATTAATTGATAATTCATCACATATTCATCCAGAGGGATATAATACTTCAAAAAATATACTTGATCCTAAAAATAAGAATTATTTTTCTAGATATTAAAAAGTGGTGTGAAATTATTATTTTAAAAATATAATTTAATATATATAATGGCAAATATTAATTTTACTTTTAAAAGAAATAAAGATCCAGATATGGTTTATAAGCCTCAACCAGTTGAATTTACATTTTATCAATTTTGTCAATTTCCAAATCCATTAAATAAAAAATACGGTGTTCGAAGATTAAAATTTAATGAAAATTTTGAAATTATTGATGTAAAAGAAAAGGACTATGTTAAAAAAAAGATAGATAAATTTATAGAAAGAATACCAGAAAATAAATATTCATTCTATCCAACACACACAATAAAAATGGTAGCTTATCCAAATCCTGATAAAATTATTGGGGCAAATTCAGAACTTCTTAAATGAAATCTACTTCTTAAATGAAATTTCTAATTTATTATTTTCTGATTTTGGTGAACTATAAAATATCATCATAAAAAATGCAATTACAATAAATATAATACCAAAATATAAATATTTATTATCATATCTATTACACATTTTTTCATCTTCATCGTATCGTAATTTTTTTATTTTTTCTAAATATTTTTCTGGGTTTTTTTCAGTCTGCTTTTTAACTTCTGTTTTATACTTTTCAAAATTTAAATTAAATAATGCATTTTGTTTAATTCTTTCGATTTCTTCATCTGTTATTTTTTGTTCAGATTTTTTATCCTTATTATTATCCATATAATTATATATATAAATATTTAATATAAAAATAATAAAAAAATTGATAAAATTATATTTAATTATTTAAAAAGAAATATATATTAAATATATATAATATGCTTTACATGATTTGTCCAACTTGTGGTGAATTACTAGGAGATAAACAACTTATTTTAAATACAAAATTAAAAGAAATATGTGATAAATATAATATTAATGATGAATTGTTATCTCATGGTTTTGATAAAAATCCGCAATTTATAGAAGAAAGACAAAAGCTGATCCAATCATTATTCTCAAATATATGTTGTAGAATGAGAGCAATTACTTATGTGGAACTTGTAAAACTTGTGAAAGGTTAAGCAGATTAACTATTGAACAATTCTAATATTCTTTTTATTTTATCGTCATCTATATTTATATTTATATGAATTTTTTCTCCCTTTAAAAAGTTAAAGAAATTTAATCTAAATGAATTTTGTTTTTTATAAGAATAATACATTAGATTATACATTAATAATTGTAATATGTTTTTTAGAGATATGTTTTTTACTACTTTAATCTCCCACAATTCTTCAAATTCGTCAATCATATCAATCTCTCCTACTAAATTATATTCTTCAATATAATTATTAAATGATATAAAATTTAAATCAGATGAATCAATATAATTTTTAATTTGGTCAAACATTTCATTATATAAAGTTAGTAATTTTTTAAATTGTTTGCCTTTATTTTTTATGTGATAATAATGATGAGATTTTATTGAATGTGTAAATACTTCACAAAAGAATTGTAATTTTTTTAATTTATTAAAATCAGTACATTCAACATAAGAATTATATTTCTTTTTAATATTTTCTAATTCAGAAGTTACAAATTCATCATAATATTTATTGTTTAATATAAAATTATAATTTTTAAAACTAAAGTTTTGATTTTTTAATCTAATTATATTTATTTCATTTGATATCTCTACATCCAATGTATCCTTTATTAGTTCATATTGTTCTAGTGTCATATTTTTATTTTTTTCTATCCAATCATGTGTTTTTTGTTTATTACAAATAATATTTTTATTACAAATTATATTTTTAAGATATGAATATTCTTTTAGTTCAAAATTATTTTTCATTTTTACACAATTTACAAATAATGATTCAGTATATAATCCAAGAAATATTGGATATTCGTATTCTATTTTTGAAAAATCAATATCATATATTTTTTCTATTTCAAAATTTAAATTTTCATAATCAATAATATTTGATAATTCATTTAATTTTTCTAATGGAATATTTTCTAGTATTTTAGTAATTTTATTTTCAGTTCTATTTTCATTATTATATTTTATTTCTGGAAATTTTAATTCCAAAAAATTTGATTCTGAAAATAATTCATATGTATCCTTATCTACATTTTGAAACCAATTATTTAATTTCATTGATTTTTTATTTGATTCTGTTAATATATATAGTGATTCTACTGAACGTGAACATGCCACATATAATAGATTCTTTTCATCGTGGTGTTGTTTTTCATTAAATGTATAATAATTAATAAGAGATGTTTTTGCATCAATTAAAATTACATGTTTCCATTGTAATCCTTTAGAACCAAATATAGTTATTAAACTACAGTGATCTTCATATGGTTCATATTTTAAAGTTTGCCCAGCTTCATCTTTAGATTCATCATAATATTGTTTAAATTTTATTCCATGTTTCGTCAATATATTTGAAACATAACATAAACCATATGAATTATATAATCCAATTTTACCCTTTACTGGTGAAATTATAGCAATATCTGATAAATCATTTGATGGATCTTCTAAAATTTCATCAATTATATATATTAATTTTTCTTCAATATTACCTTCGTGAAAAACAGGTTTTTTACCAAGTTTTCCTTTATTTGATATTATTGGATAAGATTCATCTGTTCTTAATTTTGATGAAAAATCAATAATTTCTGAATGTGAACGAAAATTTGTAGTCAATAAGAATTCTTTTCCCTTAAATTGACAAAAATACTTTGATTCTGAATCTCTGAATTGAAATATATTTTGATTAGAATCACCAATAAAATTTAATGTAATATTTAATTTTTCCTTTAACATTGTGACAATAGAATACTGAATAAAATTTAAATCTTGTGCCTCATCAATAAATATATTTTTTATTTGATTTAATTTATGATTTTTTTTTAATTCTTCAATTGAAATATTTTGAAGATATTCCATAAATTTATATGATAATAAAGATACATCAATTTTATTATTCAAATCAATAATATATTTTGAAAAAGCATCTATTGTCATTATTAATTCTGTATTTATTAAATTATCAGTATCAACACTTTTAACCCTATTTATTAAATCATTTTGCGCATGTTTACCAAAAACAATTATTAATATTTCATTTGAATTATACATCTTTGATTCTAACAAAAATATATTTCTCAATACAATACATTGTGTTTTACCTGAACCAGCACAAGCCAATAATTTAGTATCTATCTTTTCCGGAAATGTTATAAATGTATATTGCTCATTTGTCAACTCATAACCTTTGTAATTCATTCTTATTTTTTATTATAATTATTTATAGTAATGTATTTTTATATCAATTTTTTATATTAAAAATGTAAAAAAATAATGAAATCCAATTGAATCAATTAAATTTGATTTAATTTCTTTTTAAGCTGTAAATATTTTTGTTTATATTTTAAGTATTTTTGTTTAAAATCTGGTTTATTTAACTCTATATTGTCTAAATCAATATAATTTATATTATTGATAGTTTTAATTTTATCTTTTAGATCTCCAATAAATACAGTTTTATTAATATCCATAAATAAATATTTATATTTATTTTTTTTTGCATATGGAATTATAATATATAAATGATCCGTTAAAAAATTATCAGTTGTAGCAATCGGTATAAATAATAATGAATTATTTACATTTGCATCATTTATCTTAGTAGATTTAATTATGTTTTCTATTAATATTTTATTCCTTGAAAGTGTATAATTAGATTTATATTTTTGATAATAACATACTACTTCTGATTTATTATTAAAAAAATTTTTAATAGAATTTATAATTCCTTTA
>JACCEB010106605.1_pt1 | contig 12350 bp, 2 predicted proteins | sample 7454761 | NCBI WGS metagenome assembly JACCEB01 (sample SAMN15323454, study PRJNA562643) | freshwater metagenome | isolation source: river surface water | place: USA:Blue River Watershed | collected 2017-08-18 | reverse complement strand
GATGTGCACAAGGTTCTACGCCCAACACCACCTCGTGGGTTCGCCTACGGTCAGCGTGGTGGCGTGTTCATGGAGAAAGAGGACACCGACAGCGAAGGCAACACAGTCAAGCGCCAAGTGATGCTCTTGCCATACGAGCTGTTCGTGGTGGACATCCTGCGCCAAGGCTCAGACCACACAGTTCACTTGCTGTACATACGCCCCGAAGGTGTGGAGAACGTCACGCTTCCGCAGAAGGCCATCGTCAGCAAAGACGAAACAGTCAAGGCGCTGGCTCACCAGAATGTGATCGCGTCCTATGGCTCAGGCAACGACAAAAATTTATTTGATTATGTGCGCGCTTGCGTTGAGCAGGCCAGCACCGGAAAGGCTCCCGTGAAAGTACCAGACAGCTACGGCTGGCAACCCAACAACACCTATGTGTTCGCAGGCAAGATTTTCTCCAAGGGCGCACCGCCCATAACGGTCCCCATGCCGGGGCTAGAGAACATCGTGGCCAACACCAAACCCACCGGCACCATCGAGGCATGGCGCGAGTTCGTGCAACTGCTCATCAAGAAGGAAATGTACGAACACTTGGCGATCATGATGGCAGGAGCCAGCGCCCCGCTGATGCGCTTCACCGGTATTTATGGCATGACCTACCACTGTGGTTCAACCGAGTCAGGCACCGGTAAGTCGTTGGCTCTCGAAGCCGCCGCCTCCATCTGGGGTCACCCAGTTCACTATCGTACTGGCAAGAGTACTTCTCCTGTTGCTATGCAACAACGCTTGGGTCTGCTGGGTTCACACCCCCTGATTACCGACGAGCTGACAAGCAAGAACCGCGCTAACTTTGAATGGTTGCCTGAGTTCCTGCTGGACATGACGGAAGGCCGAGGCAAGGAGCGTATGGAGTCCGGTGCCAACAAAGAGCGCATCAACCTGTCCACATGGATGACCAACGCCATCATGTCTTCCAACACGCACGTGGTCGACGGTTTAACGGGCGGACGCAAACACTCCTCCGAAGGCGAGCTGCGGCGGTTGTTGGAGTTCATCTTAACAAAAGAATTGCAGTGGGAGGCAAGTGAAATTGAAATTATCAAATCGTTGCACAGCAACTACGCGGTGGCTGGCCACATCATGGCGCAGTACATGGTTGACCATGTTGACGAGTTGAGCAGAATCGTGCCTGAGTCTGTGGCGCAGATGTACAAAGAGTTTGGTGCTACCAACGATGAGCGTTTCTGGATGGCCGGCATCGGCTCCATCATGGCCGCAGGCTATGTGTTCAAGGAAGCTGGCATCGTCAACATGCCCATGAAGAAGATTCTGGAGTGCTTCAAGAAGGTCGTGCCTGCCATGCGCGGTAACATCAAGTCAAGCGCACGCAACGCTGAGGATGTGCTGAACGCCTATGTGCGTGAGAACTACGGCCACTTCATTGTGGTGCGCCACCTTGACTCCGGCATCTTGGCTGAACTAGGTAAGGGCGGCGAGGTGGACAAAGCCACCACACGCTCGAACATCATGGGTCGTGTGGAACATGGCTTTACGCCAGACCACATTGACTTCTTCATTGAGGAACAGTTGTTGAAAGCGTATTGCTCGTCAATGTCTTTCGGTTACGCTGACTTCAAGCGACAATTAGCGCAAGCGTTTACTGTGTCCCATATTGGCAAGAAGGACATGACCGCCAGAACCCAAGGGCCGCAGATGCGTGTGTCGGTGTTGAAGATCAGCCGCCGTATATCGGACATGGACGATGAAACTCGAAATTCACTTTCCTTGGGAGACGACTGAGAAAGGGCAGGGGTTCTTTGTCCCCTGCCTAGATACGCACGCGGTGCGTGAACAAGGCTTGAAAGCCGCCATCAAGATGCGTTTATTGGATGCACGAGCGTACCCGTGCATCCGTGGCGACCTTATCGGCGTATGGTTCTTTCGCCTGCCTCATAGAACGCCTTAGCCTCTGTGTTTTCTGCGTCCTTGATACGCTGCAACAGCGCGTCTTTCTCGGGGGTGGACATGCGTGGGTCTTTTCTGATTGCTCGCTCGTCAGCAAACACTTCGCCCATGCGTTGACGGAAGGACCCTGCGGCATCTGCCATAGCCAACAAAGACGCGTAGCGTTGTGCAAACGATTCGGCAGCAGCACGGTCGCCACGGCGCAACATGTCTTCGTAGGTGGTCTTGGCTTTGACAACATCGTCCATGCGCTCATACGCACGGTTGATAAGGAAGCGACCTTCTTCTGGCTGGAACAGCCCGCCAAAAAACGGCATCTTGTTCATCGGCTGAGTGGCTTTGTTTGCTTGGTCAGCCAGCAGGGGGTCTAGCATGTGCAGTGCAGACAAGCCCAGCGATCCGGTGTAGCCACGAGTCAAGTGCTCCAACATGATGGGCGAAACGCCGACCTCGCCGGTAATAGAGCCCAAGCGCTTGAGAGCTTCTGGCGTGGTGTCGCGGAAACGCTCGGTAGCCATAAGAGTTTTCTCTCGCGCTGACTCGATGTCGCCTTGCAAAGTTCTTCCGTACAAGGCTTCCATGATCGGCTTAGGACCGACAGGGATAACGCCCGGGGCAGACTGCAAGGTGACGATGCCCAAACCTTTAGCTGCTTCTGCGGCTTTGGTGTCGTTGGCCATGGCGTCAACCACGGCTTCTGGCAATGCCTTGAACAAGATACCAATTTCAAAAGGAATCGGAATCTTCAGTGGGTCTTTGACGCCGGGCAAACGCACGAAGAAGTTAGCGTAGCGTTCTTCTGGTGTGGCCTTCTTGTAGGCTTCGTCGTCGCGCATAGCCATTGCATAAGCCAGCGTACCAATCATCAGCAGGGTGCCGCGAGCCATGAGCTTGCGACGGATTTCCAACTTCTCAGCGAACGGTGCCTTGCCTGCCAACGAGCGGTACAAAACATCCAAACCTTGAATCTGGGCGTTGAAGAAAGGCACCATGGTGCTCAACATCTGCATGCTGGGTGACAGTCCGCGACGGCTAAAGTTCTGTGACTCCAAAGCGCGGAACTGAGCTTGCGCTTCTGACATGCCTTTGTTAATCGAGTCGTCGTAGATGGTTGCGCGTGTAGCCGAGTCAGCTTGCAACGCCAGCGTGTCGAGCCAGCCAAGCATCTTGTCCCACTTACCTTTGCCGGACGAAATGTCTTGCAAAAACTTCTGCATGTCTTTCTCGTTGCCGCTGTAAATGTTGCTGCTGATTGCAAGACCTTTCATCAACGCTTCTTCGGCAGGGCTGCGACCCGCACGCATCTTGGCCATTTGTTTGAGCGCCCCAACAACAGGAGCGCCGTCCACACCGGATGTGATGTATGCGTTAACTGGGTCGCGGATAAGCTGGCGTATCACATAGGCGGGGGTTCTGGTCACGAACTTACGCACAACGTCCGCTGGGATTCCAAGAGCCTGCACCAACGCTGGGATGGTTGTCTTGATACCTTCCATGCCCTTGACGATCAAGTGCGCTGGGATGCCAAAAGTGTCGCTGTCGATCACAGCAAAATGTGGTTTGCCTGCAACATAGTAGTGCACCACGTCGGTTCCGGCGGGGCCAGTACCTTCACCCATCTTCGACACAAAGCCTGCCTTGTACATAGCGTTTGATGTTTCCATCGTGGCTTTGTTTTGCATGCCCATGTTGGCGATCATGAATGTGTTCTGCACCGCGCTGGTGAGGATAGGCAAGATGTGCTTGTTGTCGCCAACCATGCGCTCCAGCTGCGGCTGATCCTTGATGTTGCCGATGCGGATGCTGTGTTCCTTGTCAGTGAACAAACGCACCACGCCGTTTTCAATGCGGTAGAAAGGAATGTACGGCATGCCCTTGAGACGGTCGGCCTCTGCTTTTGTAAGGCGTCCTGTCTGCAACAAGAAGTCCACAAGGCCTTCGTTATACTTTTTGTACTCCGCTTTTGCGGCGTCCATGTATCGTTTGACTTCTGGGTTGGCTTTCAAGAACGCCACGTCCTTGTCGTACTCAGCACGAGCGGCGGCAGGGTTGTCAGCAAACAGACGGCTCCAACCATTTGGCGTGGCGGATGCGCGCTCACCGGCAACAACAGATGTCAACATACGCTCGGCCTCTTGGGGAGACATGCTGCCTGCTGTGGCTGCGCCATCCAAGAACTCGCTCATGTTGACGAGGTTGGCTCCTTCTTTGGATTCGTAGCGGTACTCTGTGCCGCCAACACGCTTCTCTGCAACGATGCTAACGGGGCCGCTGGTAATGAACTGGCCAGCCGCCTGAGTGGTCTGGTCCGCCAGACGCATGAAGTACTGCGCTTGGAACGCTTCTGTAGCCGACAATTTGCCAGCGCCTTCGGCAGCCACAAGACCAGCGTCAACGGCAGCCAAACGGTCAACCAACTGCACACGCCCACCTAGGCCAAAGAAGTTTTCCTTAAAGGTCTTCCACTTGCTGGGTTCGCTACCAATAAACGCGGAGGTTGTCGGTGCTGTTTGGCGAAAAATAGAAGCGGCTGTAGGGGCAGCAACTTTGCCGGACTGCATGTACATGCGCTCAATCAACGCTTGTGCGGCGGCTGTCTGAGTTTGTGCTGGCTTGATGCCCACGTAGTGCAGAATAGCGTTGAGTGCACGGCGCAGAATCGTTGAGCCAAACCAAGGCTTGGTGTCCAACTTGCTACGCAAAGTGCTGTTTGACTGCACCTCAGAAGCAAACTCCTTGACGCTTTCAGCGGCGTACTCATCAGTCAGCGTACCGTCAGCCTTGAGCTTTTTGTACATGGCTGTAAGTTCTTTCTTAGCCGCAAGTTGGTCAGCCGTCAACTTCGATTGGTCACCGTCAAACACGCGCATAGTAGCGGCGTGGACTGCTTCGTGGATCAGGTTTGATTCGGTGATGTAGCCGGGGCGAATAAGGATGGCGTTCTCAGTTGAGTTGTACGCTGCAGGCACATCTCTGCCTTCCACAGTAACATCGTCCACTACACGCAGTTTTGTGCGGGAGACCAACGCTTTCAATTTCTTGGCTGTGTCACGCAAAAACGGTTCAGCGCTGTTGTTGGCAATGTCTTCCAAAGCATCCAAGATACGACCGTCGTTCACGGCTTCTTGACCAGCTGCGGTCATCAGCACTTGCGGTGCACTGACAGAAGCAGTAGCGTAGTCGCCCTCCGTACCAACGGCTTTGGACAAGCGTGATTCAGGCGCTAAGCCCTCTTCAACAGCTTCTTCCGCAGCTTCGACCGCTGGTTTAGCCGCTGTGCCTTTCTTCTTCTCTAGCACATACGCAGCTTCCAACGACTTCAAGCGTTGTTCAGCGCGGTCACTCTCGGCTTCCGCAGCTTCAAATGCGTCTTGCGCCAGCTCTTTCAACGCTGGTGTTTTTGCTTCGAGCTTGGTTTTGTTGGCAGCGTCGACTGCGGCAATAGCTTCGCGGTACTTTTCACGCGCTGCAATGATTTCCAAAGTCGGGCCGCTACCCAGCAGACGCTTGCCTTCTGTTAAACGTTCGTTAACTTGTTCTGGGGTCAAGCCCTCAATAGCCGTAGCGTACGACGTTTCAAGAGTTTGTTTGCGCTTAGTGCCGGCACGAGCCGCGTCAAGCTGCGATTTGAGTGTAGCCAAACTGACCGCGTTGGCTGACGCGGGAGACATGTCCGATGCGCGCAAACGAATTACGCCAGATTGTTTTGGACGGTTGCCTTTGCCGATCGGTGTGCGTGACTCTGGTGTGCCAGACAACAGCTGCGATGGTGGAACAGTACCTTTCTTGACAACGGGTCCTTGGCGTGAGGGAGCCAAGCGTTCACCAGCAACGACGCCGGGTTGTTCGGGCGTAACAGTAACTGCGCCTTCACCAACTTGACTCTTGACGCGCTGTGCTGCGCCATACGCTTGAGCCAGTTCTCTTTCGTAGCGTTTGATGTCCTTGCGTGCCTGCGCTGCGGCTTTCGGATCTTTGTTTGCAATCGCTTTCTTGAGTTCAGTTTCTGCCATGCCCAACATGCGACGGGCGTTGGCTTCCACCGCGTACACGAGCGGTCCTGTCTCTTTCGTAACGCGCACGCCGGGCAAGCCGGCACCTTGAGCACCGCGCTGCTTTGCTTCACGTTCGGCAGCAGCGGCATCCAACTTGGCACGGTCTGCTGCGGCTTCTTCGTTCTTGGCACGGTTTCTTTCTGCCTGCACATCGGCCCGTGCTTTGGCCAACTGTTCTTCTGCGGCGTCCAGTTTGGCTTGTGTCTGGGCTTGTTGTTGCGCCGCAACATTGCTCTCACCCATGACGGCTTGCAGTTCTTTAGCGGCTTTGGCCAACATCTCAACAGAGGTGTCGTACATAGAGCGCACGTTGTCGCCTATGGCTTTTTGCAAACTAAGCAGGTCTCGACGAGCCACAGCGTGTGCAAGGCTGGCTTTTTCCAACGCGGTCATTGCGCTGTTGTACTTCGCATCCGCCTTTGTCATCTTGTGCTCAAGGCTGGAGAACACGCGGTACTCGCCGCTGGTGTCGTCGTCAATCGCTTTGCGTGCAGCTATGTAGTTTTCGTACGCGGTGTCAGCGTTGGCTGTCAGATCACGCACCATTTTCTCAGTCTGCTTGGCAGCCATTTCCAAGCGAGCGCTCAACTGCGCAACGCCAGTACCGGGCATAGACGCGGCCTTTTGATACTTGGCCTGCACGTCTTCTTTCTTTTGCGCGGCAGTGCCATTCTCGGCAATGAACGCATTTAAGCGACGCAACTCTTCAACGATTTCAACACTCTTCTCTGGTGAGAAGGTAGTAGTGGCTTCGCGTTTGAGCATCTCGACTGCGCGTTGCGCGCCGGCCAAGTCCCTGTTCGCTTCTTGCGCACGTTGTACAGCGTTGACTTTGAACTTAGCGCCACTCACCACTTGCTTGGCGGCTTTGACCAAGGACTCGGCTTTGTCAACAGCAGTTTTCGCAACAGCAATCGCTGCTGGTTTTTCTGTTGCTGCCTTGGGTTCTTTCTTCAAGTCCCAGCTTGCAGCTTTACGCGGTGCTTTGCGCACAGTGCCTGTTGCTGTTTTGTATCCTGCACCTGCCTTGAGTCGTTCAGCTTCCAGCTCACCGGGGGCACGGTTCTCAATGACAGCTTGACGCTGTTCATACGCACGCTGGCGCAACTCGAGCGCATCCAAATCTGCCTTGGCTTTGTCTTGCTGGGCCAAAGCGGTTTTCAACGCGGCTTCAAGCTGCGCTTTTGTTTTGCCTGTCTGCTTGTTAACCTCAGCCATCTTGGCCATGTTGGTGTACTTGGTGACAAGCTTGGGCAGGTTGGCGTAATACGCAATGTCTCTTGTTGTCTGCACTAAGTCAGGCACACGCTCCAACAACGCGTTGTGTTCATCAGACTCGACCTTGGCTTTTGCCGCCATCTCTCTGAAGTAGCGGCCACCATCGCTGTCCTTGGCCAAGGCACGGCGTAATCCTTCGATCTGAGTTTGCGTGTCAATGTACTTGGTTCGTGCGGCCTTGAGCGTTGCTGACTCAACAGGCTTGGTACCTGTTTGAAACTTTGTTGGAGCCATGCCCGGCAACGAACGTTGGGCGGCGGCTTCTTCTGGCGTCAGCGTGGTGCCAAATTCTTGAGTGACTTTGAACGCGTTGTAGCGTTCGCTGGTTTTACCGCGAGCTGTTTCGCGCTCTTTCTCCATCTCCTCAATCGCTTCGTCCAGCGCTTTGAGTCGTGGGGGTTCTTTGGCGTACTTGTCTGACAGTGCCTGTAACTCGGGCGTTGCGCCCAACTGACTTCTGCGACTAAGCTCGGCAAGCAGTGTCTCACGTTCGTCGTACAGTTCGTTTAAGCGACGGTCTTTTTCTGCAAGAACTGAACGCTCGGCCTCCAACGGGCCAAACAAATCTTGCTGCTCTTGCTCAGGCAGCAGCGCACCGGGCGCAGCGTCGCCGAGGCGTTTAATGTTTGCGCGCGCACGTTCAATCTCTCGTTGAATAAAGAAGCGTTCTTCCTTCAACTGATTGAGGGCGTCTACCTTTTCCTTCTTGGTTGGGCGGCCCGAACGCATGACGCGATCGTTGATGTTTTTAAGCTGCGCTTCCAAGTCGTTCAAGCGGTCTGCCTGCTCTTGGGCAACTTCTATCGGCAGACGACGAATGGCCTTGACGGGTTCTACATCTTTAATAGTGGTGGCGTAGCGGTTGATGATTCCGTCGGTCTGTTCTTCCAACACAGCCACGGCGTCGCTTGGGCGTGCAAGTGTGCGCTCGTACAAGTCTGCATCGGAACCTTTCACAACCTTCGGCACCACCACATTCTCTAGGTGTTCGCCATTCACATACGCTTCCATCACGGAGCGGATTTCGTTTAAGCGCAGGTCAACAGAACCAATACGGTTGCGCAACTGCTGAATTTCTGGCGAGTTCATGCGCTCGTTGACAAAATCAATGTCGTCTTCACGACCGCCCATACGAATCAAGTAGCGCGTCTCTTGTTGCAACGCTGCCAGACGGGGCTCGAGCTGTTCTAGTTTGTATTTACGCAGGGTTTGCAGTTCGGCTTGCAGTGACTCAGCGTCATCAGCGCTGATAGCACCTTCTTTTCTGCGCTCTTCTGCAACAAAACCTTTTACTTCCCCGTACAGGTAGGAGTTGTCCGCGTTGCGTTTGATCGCCATACGGGACATGTCAAGGATAACCATACGCAACTGATTGCGTAGTTCTTGCACTGCCTCTGGCTCGAGGGCATTACCGCCAGCCAACTGACGACGCAACTCAACTTCCTTGACGCCAGCCTCGACAAACTCGACACGCAGTTTGTTGGCAAGGTTTTGTTGCTTGGATGTAAATTGGTCTTTGGCGTTTTGGTAGATGTAAGCCAGCTCAATGAACGCGTCGTCGCGCTTTTTAGCTTGGGCTTCTGCCTCGCGTTTGATTGCAAGGTTGCGGGTTGTCTGTGCAAAATATTTTTCAGGGGTGTAGACAGCGCTTGGCAACAAGCGGTCAAGCAAATCTTCTACACGGGCGTCCTTTGCCTTTGAAATTTCAATGTCAGCTACCGCACCTTGACGGCGGTACTTCTCACCAATAGCAATACGCTTGTCTAGGTCTGTGAGAAGCGATGTAGTTTGGTCCAACTCTTGTTGAACTGCCGGCTTTGGACGACGCGCAAACGCGTCGCCGCCTTCCGTCTCTGGCGCGGTGGCGAGCTCTTCTGTGAGCGTGTTGATTTTTTCTTCAAGCTCTTTGCGTTTGTTGTCGCGGTCTTCTTGCAACTCAACGTTCTGAGGGTCTTCTTTTAGCTTGGCCCAGTCTTGTTCGCCTTCGTCGAACTGACTCAAAAGTTTACGGGCCTCTTCTGTACGCCTATCAAAGAGGGCCTGCTCCGCAGGAGTACGGGCACCTTTGCGTTCACCAAACTGGCGAAGCGTCGCGGTCTCTTGTTCTACCACCTCGCGAGTGCGGCGAGCTTGTTCTGCCCCTGTTGCAATTTCTTCTGCCAGCTTGGCGTTCTCCATCGCTTCCATTGCGGGACGACGGTTCTCTTCGCTAAACAAAGATGGTTGCTGGGTCAGCTCGTCAATCTGGTCAAGGATGCGCTCGCCTTTTGCAATATCCCCCAGATCTTGCGCCTTCTGCAAGTTTGTACGCAGCTTGTTCAGCCGTGTGTCGATGTTCATTACATCGGTTTGTTCGGGGAAAGCTTGGCGCTCGTACTCTGGCTTGGCCGCTTGTTCAGCTTCAATTTGAGGACGCAGCTCGTTGAGTTGTTCCAGCTTTGTTTGAAGCTGTTTGTATTGCTGTGTGTAACGACGAGCTTCTTGTGGTGACGCAGCGGTTGAGTACGCTGTCTGGGCTTCCTCGATTTGACGCTGCAAATAATTCTGCGCGTCTATAAACTCAACTGGTGATGGCAGCGCTTCTGGTTTGCGCATGTCCGTGACCACCGGTGCCCCAAACAAATCAGCCTGCGCGCCTTCTTGACGCATAACTGCCGCCGCAGCTTTCTCAGCTTCTTGGGCGGTTGCCTGTTCATCAATTTGTTTCTTGGCTTGTAAGTACTCACTAACAGTGCTGTCGTATTCGTCAGACTTCAACAACTCACTGAGTTCACGACCAGCCAAAGACTTGGCTTTCTTACCAGCCAGATCATCTGCGGCAGGTTTGCTTTTACTGATAGCCTGTAGGTCGGCAACTTTTTGTTGCAGGTCTGTGTAACGCTGTTGTATCTCTTGCAAGTACTTAGGCGTCTGGCGGTACTCGGCCAGACGCTGGGCTTCTTCGTCGGCAACGCGTTGTTGTTCGGCCACAGCCGCAGCTTGTTCTTCGCGTTTCTGAGCAGCAATAGCATCGGTGGGGGAGCGTACAGCCGCAATAGGGCCAGCAGCAATACCGGCAGTGAGCGCTTCTTGCGCGCCTTGCCCCAACACGCCCTGCATAGTCGGGACATCGAAGCCTTCTTTTTGCAAGGCCAAGTTGGCAGCCAAACGTTCTTGTGAACCCTGCGCACCTTCGAGCGGCATTTCTCCCAACACCGCGGTACCAACACGACGGCCAAGGCCGGGGATCTGACGAGCCGCAGCGCCGGGGGTGAGCATACTCTCTACACCGAAACGAGCGCCTAGAGCGCCTAGACCAGCGCCAATACCCTGTTGCAACAAGTCGCCTTCGGTGTAGCTTTGAGCGGCCAAGGCTTGTTGTTTGGCAACAGCCTCACTCTTGCCTTCTTGAATCAAGCGGTCATACACAGCGTCGTACACAGCGCCCTTGACGGCACCTGCACCTTGGGCTGCGCCCATGAGCGTTTGAATTGTTTTGATTGTGCTGGGCAAAAGTTTTGCACCGGCACCCGCCGCGCCAGCAACAGCATATGGAGCGAAAGAACCCACGCCTTGCAGAGCAGACTGCAACGGTGCTTCGCCAATAGCGCCAGCGTACGCTTTGATTTCTTCTAGGGTGCTGCCAGACTTTTCTGCCTGCTTAATGATTTCTTGACGGCGTGCAATTTCTTGTTGACGCGCAGGCGTGTAGAGGCTGGCCAATCCTTGTGACGCGCTTTCAAGAGTCTTGGATGCAACGTTATCTGCACCAAACGCATCGGTTAACGCTTTGGTTGCGCCGGTTGCCCCCAGCCCAAGGGATACGGCTAAGTCTTGGAAACTGGACGGGGCAGACTTAGCGGGCGCAGCTTGCGCGCCCAGCTGTTGTTTTAATACCGCAATTAACTGTTGGTCACTTGCCCCAGCAGGCCCTTCTATGTCGTAAATTCTTCCGTCTGGACCTTGAATACTATAGATGGGCATGTTTGAGCGCCTTGTTAATTACTGTGATGAGCGAGACCCTAAGACTTTGAAGCCTGTTGTGTCCACCGCGCCCCCGCCCCCGGGTGCGCCTGCGTATTGTGCCACACTGGGGTACTTTTTCAACTCCGTTGCTACCCGACGCTCAAGTTCAGCAGCCTTAGCAACAGCGTCGTATTTGAACCGTGGGTCCGAGTCCAGCTCTTTGGATAGGTGCTGACGAATTTGTTCAGCCAAAGCGGGGGCACGATACGAGTTAGCCAAGTCACGGCTTGCTGCCGCACTGATCCCAGCCGCTGTAATTGTTGCGTCAGAAGACATCTTGTGGCTAAGTAACGAAGAAAGCCCCGCCGTCTTGTAGCCGTCAATTTTGGAGTTACGCTCCGCAACGCTGTCCATATGTTTCTGGTACGCGTCCATGTCGCCTTTCTTGTCGGCGGCTTTGGCCTTCATCAAGTCCATCTCCATCTTGGAGTTTTCCTGAGAAGCGCGGCGGAAGTCCTTCAAAGCTTCGCGGAACGAAGCGGTGCCCTTACTGAATCCCTGCGCAACGTTCTGCAAACCGTATTGGCTTGTGCCCCCCGCAGCGGCAAGGCCGCCCTCAATCAACGACATGTAGAAGTCCTGCTGCTTACCTTCTTCAAGGCGACCACGTTCTTTCTCGATCGCTTGGTTGGCTTTAGCAAAATACTCTTTCATCGGCGCTTCGCGTTTGCTCATGAAAGTTTCTTCGCTCTGGACTTCTTCCTTCTTGGGCAGACCCATCTCGAAACGCTTCAGGTATGCGTCGATTGAAGGTAAGCCAGCGGCTGGTTGGCTTGCGCCCCCCGCTCCACCAGTACCCGCACCTGCTGCGCCAGCAGCGCCCGCACCTTGTTGGTTGTCAAAATTAATTGTTGGCGCAGGAGTAGTAGGGGCGGCAGAAGCCCCCATGTTTGCAGGACTGCTACCGGGACCGCCAATATCAGTGCCGGACTGGAAGGTCTCTTGTTTCACTTGGGGCGCAGGAGGAGTGGTCAAAGCCTCCCACGCAGGACCAAACTTTTCTTTCAAAAGGTCAAACAGCCCCATTTCGCGCAACCGTTGGGCTTCTAAAAGGTTCTTGCG
>JACCEB011528853.1_pt1 | contig 12359 bp, 20 predicted proteins | sample 7454761 | NCBI WGS metagenome assembly JACCEB01 (sample SAMN15323454, study PRJNA562643) | freshwater metagenome | isolation source: river surface water | place: USA:Blue River Watershed | collected 2017-08-18 | reverse complement strand
GCTACACGTAAAAAGAAAGAAACACCTAATGTTGACAGTGGGGGTTGGCCTAAGATCCAACAAGGCACACACCTCACTGTCAAGACATTTGAAGATGGACGCACAGAACTAATTTGGGACGATGAGGCTTTACTTCAAGAAATACGAGAAGCAACCAATAGTGTTCCGGTAAAAACAAAATCTGTTCGAAAGAAGAAGTCAGCATAAATATTAATGTCACACAACGGTGACAAACAAAATTTAACATATCCGCGTAAGGAAGGAAACATATGTCTTATAACAAAACTAAAACCGACCCCGAATTGGGTCAACTCGTTCACGAACACCTAGTCAAAATGGGTGTTGAAACCCCCATCAAAAAGCGTAATTTAGATCGTAAGGATCAGATTGATATCATTGAAGGTAACTTCACTGAAATCATGCGAGCCTTAGGTTTAGACTTAACCGATGATAGTCTAATTGATACTCCAAAGCGTGTGGCAAAGATGTATGTCAACGAAATCTTTTGGGGCCTTGATTATGATGCATTCCCCAAGTGTACTACAGTTGATAACAAGATGAAGTACAACGAAATGGTCGTTGAAAGGAATGTCAATGTACAGAGCAATTGTGAGCATCATTTTGTTATCATTGATGGTACCGCTACTGTTGCATATGTGCCTAAGAATAAAGTGTTGGGACTATCTAAGATTAATCGTATCGTAGAGTATTTCAGCAAGCGTCCACAAATTCAAGAACGATTAACAGAACAAATCTTCCACACACTACAATACATCCTTGACACTGAGGATGTTGCTGTTATGATTGACGCACAGCACTATTGCGTAAAGAGCCGAGGTGTTGAGGATACAGGAAGTTCAACAGTCACCTGTCGTTTAGGTGGTGGATTTAAGGAAGACCCTGCGGCACGTGCAGAATTCTTAGCAATTGCTAGAATGGGCAAAACATGCTAAGTTTGTTAATTGTTCTAGTAATTGCTGGAATCGCATTATCTATCGTTCGCAGATTGCCTGAAGGATGTGGCAGAGATTGTAATCAGGGACGCAATTGTAATTGTGTAGATAAGAAATGATTTTTAACAATATTAAAGAACTAAAAGCAAAAGGTCTTAAGATCGGTATTACATTTAGTACTTTCGATTTATTGCATGCAGGTCATATTGCAATGCTTAGTGAGGCAAAGAACCACTGCGATTATCTAATTGCAGGACTTCAAACTGACCCTACTATTGATAGACCTGATACAAAGAATCCTCCAGTACAAAGTATTGTTGAACGACAAATTCAACTTAGTGCATGCCGTTTTGTAGATGAGGTTGTTGTATATCAAACCGAACAAGACTTGATTGACTTGTTACTTATTCTACCACTAGATGTTCGCATTTTGGGTGTAGAGTATGCTGACAAAGAGTTTACTGGAAGATGGGAAGGTAATGAGCGTGGCATTGAACTTGTGTTTAATGGGCGTGATCATAGTTTCAGTAGTTCAAGTTTACGTAAACGTGTAGCAGAAGCACAGATTATTAACAAATTAAATCAATGATACTAGACTTACATTGCATTAGACACCATGAAGTAGATAGAATGGTAGAGAATTTTATTCTAATGAATCAGAATAATCTACCATTAACTATCGTTTGTGGAAATTCTAAAGCAATGATTGATTTGGTAAATACAGTAGTAGAAAGAATAGGATGCAAAACTCACAGTTTTCAATATGGGAAAATAATAATAAGAGAACTTACATGAATGAAATTGAAGAACGTATGAAGCAAATGATGCAGCCTATTGATCAGCAATTATTTTTATGTGAAGATGTTGCTGATGAATTGATGTTGGCTTGTGCTATGTTACAGAGGGTAACAGAAATTTTTGAAAGCCATTTGGGCGAGGAAGGTAGAAAAAAAATGTTTAAGGATTATACATGACAGCAAAAAGAATTTTGATTATGGGTCTGCCTGGATCAGGCAAAACGTATTTCGCAGAAAGACTAAAGAAATACTTAGAAACTAACAGTACTGTTGATAATATGCCATTACAACGATTGGCTGAACATGAAATTGCACCTACATATTGGGATGCAAAAGTAGACTGGTTTAACGCAGATGAGATTCGTAAGCGTTACAATGACTGGGACTTTAGTAAAGAAGGGCGTATTCGTCAAAGTTTACGAATGTTTGACTTTGCTATTAAATGTACTGGTGATTTTGTTATTTGTGATTTTGTCGCACCTCTTCCCGAGATGCGTCATAATTTCAAAGCAGACTGGACTATTTGGATTGATACAATCGATCAAGGTAGGTATGATGATACTAACAAGGCATTTGTACCACCTGATGTATATGACTTCCGTATCACCGAACAGAACGCAGAGAAATGGGCAGAATTTGTTGGTCAACATATTCTAGACAATCGCCGTCGTCCTACATTTGATTGGCAAAAAGAAACAGTACAAATGCTGGGTCGTTGGCAACCATGGCATGAAGGTCATCGCAAACTATTTGAACGTAGTATTGCTAAGACAGGACAGGTTGCTATTATGATTCGGGATTGTCAGGGTTGGAACGGTAGTAACCCGTTTGCTATCGAACAAGTAAAGAACTTTATTAAGCGTGATCTTGATCCATTATATCAAGGTCAGTATGAAATTTTAGTAGTGCCAAATATCGTAAACATTACATATGGCCGTGATGTTGGATATAAGATTGAACAAGAGGTATTTGACGATGCCACACATTCAATCAGTGCTACTAAGATTAGGAAAGAAATGGGTCTTAAGTGAATAAGTATCATGTAAGATTCAACACTAAGCATGCAGGAAGCGAATTAGTTTGGCGTGTTTTTGAAAATGGTACAGAGCATTTAGCAACTGATGTTCGTATCATTGGAGAAACTTTCACTGAGTGTACAAACGAACACGGGGAAACTAAATGGAATATTGCATGTTTAGGTAGAATGATTTGGGTAGATAAGGTAGCAGTGATTGTTACCGGAAAAGACTAATGACAGAATCGAACATTCGTAGCATCGTAAAGACTATCACGTGGCGTATTACGGGTAGTCTTGCTACATTCTTGATATCATATTGGATAACAGGAAACTTGACAATGAGTGGTACAATTGCTATTATACAAGTAACTGCTAACACTATACTTTATTACTTACACGAAAGAGTTTGGAATAAAATTGGTTGGGGCAGGAAAAATTGGTAAATAGTAAAGCGGTTCTTAGACATTCATCCCGCTATATAAATTCTGCATGTCATCAAACTTGCTCAATTAGTAAAGGAGACTAGAGATGGCAAACGTAACAAGACAATATAAGTATACAAGCACAAAAGAATATCATGATTCATTCCCATGTGCTTACCGACAATGGCGTGCTGACAGTCATTGTAATTTAATTCACGGTTATAGTTTCAGCATTAAAGTATATTTTGGAACCGATGAACTTGATGTTCGTAACTGGGCAGCCGACTATGGTGGTCTAAAGGAACTCAAGGGTTTATTAGAAGATCAATTCGATCATACGTTACTTGTAGCAGAAGATGATCCTGAACTAGAAACATTTAAGTTACTAGAACAAAAGAACATGGCTAAACTAACTATTCTTCCAAGATTAGGATGTGAAAGTCTAGCCGATCAAATTTACAAGTATATCAATGGCGTGTATATTCCTGATTACTGGGGTCCAAGCGAGGCTTCTAGACTATGGTGTTATCGTGTAGAAGTTAGAGAGACACAAAACAACATGGCATATCGTGAAGGTCATCGTGAATGGAACGAGGACTTGTTCGCATGAACACGATAGAAAAGATTTGGGCTAGAGCAACAGGTCATCTCATGGGTAAGACCGATGACGATAGACCTGACGTTCCTATCCTTACAGTACGTGAAGCACGTATTGCATTGTTTCTAAAAACCTTTTGGGTTGCGATTCATACAATTACATGCTTCTTTATTATTGCTAACATAGTTCATCATTGGTAATATGAAACAGAAATTTATCAATTATTCCCAAGAGGATATTAAAGGATTCGTCAACAGTATCATTAGAGATATGGTACTTGATGGGTTCAAGCCTGAGTATGTTGTTGGACTTACTCGAGGTGGGTTGAATCCTGCACTAATGATTAGTCATTATCTTAATATTCCCATGCATACATTAAAGGTAAGTTTACGTGACGATGATCACTGTGAAACTAACATATGGATGGCTGAAGAAGCATATAGTGGAAAAAACATACTAATCGTAGATGATATCAACGACAGTGGTGCCACATTAAATTGGTTAATTAGAGATTGGGAAAAGTCTGTATCATTGCCCATTGATGAAACATGGGATCGTACTTGGAACGAGAATGTTAAATTTGCAGTTCTAGTAGATAATGAGAATTCAACTTTCCCTTGTGTTGACTATGTGGGTGTTAGCATTAATAAGTTAGACGATGATAGTTGGATCGTTTTCCCATGGGAAAATTGGTGGAAAAACTAATTGACAAATTTAGTATTAAATGTTAAAGTTACAGATAAAATTTTAAAAGCGATATGACATGGTTGAAAAACAGGTAACGAATAAAATTAAAATCAGTGAATTGTTCTATAGCATTCAGGGTGAAGGCCGATATATGGGTGTACCTAGCGTGTTTTTAAGAACGTTCGGCTGTAACTTTACATGTGATGGCTTTGGTATGCCTAAAGGAGAAAAGAGTAATGAGCGACACAGTATTGCAAGCAATGCTAAGGGGATTAAGCAGTATAGAGATTTACCTCTTGTTCATTCCGGTTGTGATTCTTATGCTAGTTGGGATCCTAGGTTCAAGCACCTTTCGCCGTTTCTTACAACGGACAGCATTGCAGAAGCAATCGTCAATTCACTCCCATACAAAGAGTGGCGAGACGAACACTTAGTAATCACAGGTGGTGAACCTCTATTAGGATGGCAACGTAGTTATCCGGCATTACTAGCACATCCATTGATGCATGGTCTTAAAGAGATTACATTTGAGACTAATGGTACGCAGAAACTTAGTGCGGAATTAATTGATTATCTTACAATGTGGCAATGGGCTAAGATGGGTCGTGAGATTACATTTAGTGTCAGTGCTAAACTTAGTGTTAGTGGCGAAAAGCGTGAGAAAGCAATTAAGCCTGAGGTCATTTGTCAGTATGAACAAGTGGGACATGCTTATCTAAAATTTGTCATTGCTAGTAAAGAAGATGAACAAGAGGTTATCGAAGTAACTAAACTATATCGTGATGCAGGGTTCACTGGTCCTGTATATGTTATGCCAGTAGGTGGTGTTGAAAGTGTTTATAAAATGAACAATCGCAATGTTGCAGACTTTGCTATGAAGAACGGACTAAGATATAGTGACAGACTTCAGGTACCTTTGTTTAAAAACGAATGGGGAACATAATGGAAGAACGTTTTATTATTACACGTAATCAGTTTGAAAAACTGAGAGAAGTGTTTGATATGTATGATGAAGTAGACCACGTCATCTGGACACAATCAAGTCCAAGTGGAATTGGTCCTACTGTAGAGATTGAATTTGATCCTAAGCAGTCTGTTAAAATAGATATTACTGACGTAGACAGTTGGTAACTTGAAAGAATAAATTGAAAAAAGTATTTGAAGAAATTGCATTACAAGCAGGTGGTAGTCACTATCCTAGTGTAGGCGGTGAACTATTAGAAAAGTTTGGTGAACTTGTCGTACAGAAATGTATTGACACTATCCAAAACGGAGATTATCGTACTAGTACATACACTACATACGATCAATCATTCAATCCTAAAATTGTTGAGGATTGTATTAGGCAGATTAAAGAAACTTTTAAGGAATAATCATGGCAGAATGGTCAGTAAAACCTACATGGAAGAAATCAATCATTGAACGTAACTATCTATATAAAGATGGTCAACAGATTGTAATTGAAACGGGCTGGCGTTGGGGTGAGTTCATTGTTTACACAGACGATGATAATCCACCAGATATTGAAGCAGGTGTAGATATCTATAACTGCGATTATGAAACAGAACTAGTTGAAACTACTGACGGTTGCTGGGAAGAACATGATTTTGATGATGTAGATGATGAAACCCGTGAATGGATTGAGGAATTCTTTGAAGAAGGTAATAGTTGGCTTGACTTAGAAGAACACGGCTGGAGTCAAGGTGACTGTGAAATGATCATTGATTGTGATTTGGAAATCACTAGGGTCGATGAACCTGGCGAGACTATTACTACCGGTCAGACAGAGAAAGAATTCAACGAAGACCTTAAGTTGACCCCTACAGCACAATGGCCTTTTAGTAGACCAGAAGAAAAATGAGAACCTACGATAAACGAATTGGCTTTTTAGTGAGTTATCAGACATTGATTCCTCACGGCGGTATTGGTCAATTCGCTAAGAGTTTCTGCGAATTAATGGACGAACACAATGTCAAAGTAGATATTATCACTGACAAGCAACCCACAGACAGTGAATTTATCAGATCATTGAAGGCTAATGTAATCTATCCAAATGAACCATTGAGATACACAGACCATAGTAATATCTTTATGTATGGAGATACATTTTGCTATGAGCGTATGGCTAACTTTCGTAATGCAATTATAAAGTCCTTAGAACAGAATATCTATGATGTATTCGTATGCAATACATATGAAACTGTTCAAGTAGCAAGTACTATGGGTCTTGAGGATGTTATTCAAATTATTGCTTATACCCATTTAGAAAGTCAGATTTTTAATGATACTAAGAATCCATTCTTGCACAACACTAATGCAGTGATGCGTCAACAGTTGAGCATACCTAATATTGATGTAGGAACTCAAAGTAAATTCAATCAGTTACACTTAGATGAATCATCATATCATTTACCTATCCCTATCACTGAAAGAGACCTGCTAACTGAGTACACAGGTGATCGTGAGGGTGTATTGTTCGTTGGACGTTGGGAAGAAGGTAAGAACCCTGAATTGTTCATTGACTTGATTGAACAGACTGGTTTACCTGCTAAGGTTATGACTAGCCCCAACGGTGTTAAGAAGTTTGAGGATCGTCTATCTAAGTTGGGCGTCAAATATGATGTTCGTGCTAGCATTGTAGGTAAAGAAAAAGTAGATTTCATTAAGTCTAGTCGCATTGCCTTCAATCCTAGTACTGTAGAAAGTTATGGTATGGCTTTCTACGAGCAACATATTCAATTGCCTACATTAGTATTAGAAAATCAACGCTGGACTAAGAACTTTAACGAGAATTATTTCTATACTTGCACTAAGAAAAACATGGCTGAAAAGGCAAAACAGTTATACGATAAGTTTGAAAGTGCAGAATCTTGGTATAATATGGGTTCACTAGACCATGCTAATAGCATGGAGAAGCGTGTGTTTGGTAAATGGAATGATTGTTTTCACCGATTTAATGCCAAACAATCCAATACTAACACAGCAAAGATTTGCAGTGAAACAACAGTAAAACTTCAGGATTATATCAAATCATTAGGACGTAGTATTATTTGCATTGATGATATTCGTAGTGTATTAACTAACAAACACAAGTTTAGAATCATTTACACTGATACTGACACATATCTAACTAAAGATCCTACATTCGAACCGAAAGAAGAAGAAACCAGTTTAAGTCTGTTTGAGGGTATATGATTGGATTTTTTGGTGATAGTTGGATAGATACATATGGTGATACTACACATAGTTGGCCTAGTATTGTTGCGAACCTTTTAAATAAAAAAGCCGACTATTACGGTAAATCAGGAACTTCACATTGGTATGCTTATCAAACATTCTTGAAAAATTATAAAAAATATGATACCATAGTATTTTCTCACACCACTTATACTAGATGGCCTAATTTACCTAGTTCAGAATCTTTACGTCATTGGGATACACCAAACGTTTCTAATACTAAAGATTCAAGTATGTTAATGAAGTTGTTGAAACAAAATTATATGGAATTATTCCCCGATGAACTACTAAGTTTTTTATGTCAAAGTGTATATGATGATATCAACAAAAAATGCCTTGAAAAAAATATTCATTTGGTAAATGTTATTCCTTATACTAATCCATATAAAAATGATCGCACAGAATATGTTAGGATAACAAATTTAGATAAAGTATCAAAAATTGAAGAAACTATTGTAGATGGAAAGATGCGCAATACAATGGAATGGATATCAGAAAATCAAATGATAGATCCTAGATTTTGTCACTTCAATTTTAAAAATAATAAAAAATTAGGACATTTAATATGTGATCTAATTAAAAACAATACTAGAAATAAAGAAGTAAATTTAGTAGATTATGAATGGGAAGTATTTGACGAAAAATGAACAGAGGAACGATATGAAGAAAGTACTAATCACGGGTTGTTCAGGCTACATTGGCTCACACCTATGCAAACTATTAGAAAATGAATATGAAGTACACGGTCTAGATATTAGACCTCCCCAGCATCCTGTAGCAAAATTTATTGAACAAGATATTAATCGTATCTTTACTGTTGAAGATGAGTACGATTGTGTTATTCACTTAGCCGCATTAGTTAATGTAGGTGAGAGTGAGCGCATGCCTATACCCTACTATATCACTAACCTAAATGGTACAATGAATGTTGTTAATAAGATTAAGACAAAGAACTTTGTATTTGCTAGTACTGGTGCTGCCGAGCATTGTGAGAGTGCATATGGTATCAGTAAACGTGCCGCAGAAGATGTAGTACGTGATTACTTTACTAATCATAAGCCTACACCCCATACTATTTTTAGATTCTACAATGTCATTGGAACGTCAGGTTATGCACCGACTAATCCAGACGGATTGATGTATAATCTAATGATGAGTGACGAGACTAGAAGTTTCACTATCTTTGGTAATGACTATGAAACACCAGACGGTACTTGCATTCGTGACTATGTACACGTAGATGAAATCTGTCATGCGCTAAAGTTAGCAATCGAACAATCAAGTAACAAGATTGAATGTTTAGGACACGGTGTAGGATACAGTGTTGCTGAAATGTTTGATATTTTTGAGCGTGTAAACCAAGATTACTTATATCGCAATAACAGTGACGCAATCTTAAAGAAGATTGGACCCCGTAGAAAAGGGGACATACCTCATAGCGTACTAGAAGATGTGTCCCCTTATATGAAGAACTTGTATTCTATTGAAGAATTACTAAAGATTTAGTGCATCAATAAGAAACTGTTAAGAATGTCTGAGCGATTGGCACCATCATCGCCGTCGCCAGGCATTACAATGACGTTATACTTGTTAGGTTCTTTACCAACTGGCATGTCCATCATTTGATCGTAAGTTAAAATTGATTCAGGCTTAACGCTATACTTTGCGGCAATACGTTGTTTGAATGCATCTAAGTCTTGCTTACTCTTAAACTGCATACGACCTTTCTCATCCTTAACTAACTTAGCACCATCTTTAGCAATCAAGTCAGTGAATAGTTCACGAGGAACAACACGACTGTTCTTTGTCTTTTGGAAGTCAATCTTCTTTTCTTCACTGCCTTTAGCACCCATTGAGTAGTTCATTTTGAAGTTATTTGGGCGGTCTGCTTGTGCAACACTTGCTAGTTTAGTATAAGCATAGAAGTCAACATCAGGATGTTTCTTAGCAAGAGCATATGCCTTGTCTAAGTATTCAGGACTAAAAAAGTCGCCAGCATCGTGCCAACGAATAACAACCTTAGTACCCTTTTTACCATACTTCTTTTCAGCGGCTGAAATTTCACTGTCAAGTTGTGCCATGAAACCATCTGGATCATTGTACAACCAGTTTAACAAACGTGATTGACCTAGTGATACACTCTTCCACTGCACATAGCCACCCTTCATAGCATAGCAATATGTCTTACATGCACCAGCGCCTGGGCATGTGTTAATAATAACAAACTCACCCTTGTCCTCGTCAACAGCAAGACCAGTTAAAGCAGGTAGCCCCACATTGTAGAAGATACTTGAAGTACCATCGCTATGTTGCATCTTTTCATTTTGCTTTAAAATCTTTGGTGGGCGTGTAGAGATTTCTTTCATTAGGGCTTCAGAATCATACTTCTTACCCTTCTCATCCACAACAGGAATATTACTCTTGTGGATATATGGCATCTTGTACTTGTCAGTCTTTTCTTTTGACTTAGTTACAGTACGATCCAAATAACCTTGTAATTCATCACCCTTGAAAGGACGAGCAGAAACACCACCTAGTTTGGCTTCCATTAAACCACCGTACTTTTTCTCAAGTTGTGCGGCTTTCTTAGGATTCTTGTGTGCCCAATCATTGAATTTTTGAATGGCAATTGGGTACAATCTTTTGTCTAATTCTGCACGTTGTCTCATAAGATCATCGGGCATGTGACCAATTCTTTCGTGCTGACGTAGAATTTCACTAGCAGCCTTAATATCTTCTGGTGAACCCACTAACTTAGCAACATGAAGTACGTTTTCGCTGTGGCGATTGTAATCCTCATTTTCTAAATAACGTTCGAACCATTTACCCATGTCAAATTCTTTCTTAACAGGTGTCTTAGGTAATGAGCCAGCCTTAAATAAACTTAGTTGTTTTTCGGCTTCGGTTACGTCTTCTGATGGTTCGACCCCATTCTTTTCCAAGAATTGATCCAAACTCATCACTTGCATATTGCCCGAAAAGTCACTTTCTTCCTTGACAATATCTGAATTTTCTGTTATGATGTTTAAAATGTTACGAATGTCCATTGTGTTTTCCCAGTCTTATGAGAGTATTTATCTATGAATAATGATATTAAACGAATTGGTTTTGCTTGCAAGTGGGCAGAAATCAACAAAAAGGGTGAAATTGCTAGTACTGAGGGACTCAATACTGGTGGTACAACCTATGCATGGGCAAAGCGCAATAAGCGTGATGTTGTTGAGGACAAGATTATTGACGTAGCAAAACGTAATATTCTCAATACTCATGCACTTGTTAAGAAGGTAGCAGAATTGCCACCTGAACTACGCATGGTTCGTATCACTAGCGACATGTTCAGTTTCTATACAATGGATGAGTACAAGGGCTTTTGGTCACGTAAAGATGTACAGGATTCACTAGAACGTTGGATGGCACCGATCGGTGAAACTGCACGTGCTAATGATGTACGGCTAAGTTTTCACCCTGATCAATTCGTAGTTCTTGCTAGCGACCGTCCCGAAGTAGTAAATAAGAGTATAGAGGAGTTCGAATATCATGCAGATATGGCCCGTTTCATGGGGTACGGTAAACAATTTCAGGACATCAAAATCAATGTCCACATCAGTGGTCGCCAAGGTCCCGAAGGCATCAGAAAAGCCTACAACCGACTCAGCCCCGAAGCACGGAACGGACTCACAATCGAAAACGAAGAAATCAGTTGGAATCTCGATTCGTGCTTAGAACTTATTGATCTAGTACCTATCGTACTAGACATTCACCATCACTGGATTAACACTGGAGAATATATTGAAACATCTGATGAGCGTATTAAAAAAGTTATTGATAGTTGGCGTGGTATTAGGCCTACTATGCATTATTCCGTATCTAGGGAAGATGTACTTGTTAGCCATTCCGGACACGACCGCCCCGATCTACGGACGCTACTAGAATCCGGTCACAACAAACAGAAACTACGTGCCCATAGCGACTATTATTGGAACAAGGCAGTCAATGACTGGGCCATGTCACACAATGAATGGGCTGACATGATGTGCGAGAGTAAAGCAAAAAATCTTGCCAGTTTCCAATTATATGATACATATATTAAGAAGGTGAACAATGTTTGATAAACTAAAGAATTTAATGTTTCCTAAACCGCAGGAAACAAAAGTAGAGGAACCTAAGAAGGAACCTAAACCACGCAAACCTAAGGTTGAACTAACCGATAAGGAAAAGGCTACTGCTAATGGTGAACCATATGTAGCAATTACTAAAGTAGATATCGATCCAACTGATATCAACAACGGAAGTTTCGACCTAGACTGGAATGACAAGTTTGTTGCTAATCTGATTAAGCAAGGATATAAGATTCGTCCTGATGACACAGATGCCCAAATCGTAGATCGTTGGTTCCAAACTGTCTGTCGCAACATTGCACTTGAGATTTACGAGCAGGAACAGGCCGATCCCTCAAAGCGCAGTGACGTTAGGATTGTACAGCAACGGGATATAGGAAACGGACGTACAGAAGTAAGTTAAAAGAAGCCCCGCAAGGGGCTTTTTTGTAAGTTGTTGATTTATATAGGATAAAAAAGGCTTGACATTTAATCCGTTTGGTAATATACTTATATTATGGTAGTAAGTTCTACTGACAAAGAAAATCTT
>JACCEB010359778.1_pt1 | contig 12364 bp, 12 predicted proteins | sample 7454761 | NCBI WGS metagenome assembly JACCEB01 (sample SAMN15323454, study PRJNA562643) | freshwater metagenome | isolation source: river surface water | place: USA:Blue River Watershed | collected 2017-08-18 | reverse complement strand
AACTTAAAAAAGAATTAAAAAAAGATAATCTTCATTTTGATTATATACTTATTAATCGTACTTATTTAAATAATATATCAGATTATTTATTATTATTATGGTCATTTTTAAAAGAAGATGGATTTATATTAATTAATAAATTAGGTAAAAATGAAGAAGATTTATTAATTATTGATTCATTTATAAAAGTATATGAAAATGATATAAAATTAAAAGAATATTCAGATATGTTAATTATTGAAAAAAATATAGAAAAAATAAAAATACCAAAAAATATTCAAAAAACATTAGATAAATATTTTAAATTACAACATTTTGATGATGTTTTAGAAATACCACATTATAAAGGTAAAATAGAATGGGATATTCAAACTTCTGATAAAAATTTGATAAAATCAAACATTGTTTTTGAAAAATATTATGATTATATTTTTTCAACTGTAAAAAATGAAAAATTCACAAATATTATTAAATTAGATCCATATAGATTCCTATTTAAAAAAAAAAAATATTTAGATATCTTGAAAAAAAATATTACAAAATATTCATCTTCTAAAAAATTTTCAAACTCTAATTTATTTTTTATTGATAATAAAATTAATATTATACAAAATATATTAAATGATAATACTGATTATGGTATTGAATATATATATCATCATTTAAAAGATTTTATATCTAAAAAAAAAAACATAAATATATTTGATATTCATTTAAATAAAAAAAATAATTATTTGTATAATTTTTTTTTAAATAAAATAAATCATAAACAAATTAATAAAATCAAATTTAATAGTATTCATACTAGAAAATATAATACTGATTATGTTTTAGATTTTGATTTAATAAAAAAAATATCAAAAAAATATAATAAAAAATTTGATATGATATCTCTTAGTATTGTTAGTTACTTAATAAATAATTCTAAAATTAATTTAAATAATAATGTAATTGAATATATTTATATTCATTTATTATATTTATTATTATCTATTCAAAAAAAAAATGGTTTTTTATTATTAGGAATTTTACATCCTAATTCTAAAATTCAAATACAAATATTATCAATACTTTCTAAATTTTATCAAAAAATTTTTATTAGAAACATACCTTCTTACATTAATCAATATAGAATTGTTGTTTTTGCTTATAATTTTAAAGGTATTAATAATAATATATTAGAAGAATTAAATAAAAATTATTATCCTATTTATAAACTTAATTTAGAAAAACATATATTAAATATATGGAAAGGAAATAATAAATATTTACCAAAGATTACTAATATTTTTAATTGTTCCATAAAAAAAAATATTATTTTTGAACTTAATAATTATAACAAAAAATATTGTGAATTTTTAAAAGAAGATATAACAATTATATTAAAATTAATTAATTATTTAAATAAATTAAATTTTTCGAGTAAAATTAAAAAATATATTTACAATAAAATTATTCAATATCAGTTTAAAAATTATATTAAAGTGTCTAAAATGGTTTATTCTAATTAATATTCTTTTATTTGTATTTTATAAAATTTGTATTTTGTAAAATTTGTTTGTAAAAAATAAATTTAAATTCCATATTTTATAATTTAATTTGCATACATCATTGTCCAACTCTTTGCTATATTATCATACTCTTTTTTATTTGATTTATATAAATTTGCTATATCAGATACTAATGGATCATCAGGATTTGGACAATCCATTAATGCTAAAATTGATAATAAAACCTTACTAATTGTTAATGAAGGTGCCCATTGACTCTTTAATATATCTAAACAAATTTGTCCCGAACTATTAATATTCGGATGATAAATTTTTGTTGTAAATACACATGCAGGTGGTTTAAATGGATAATCACTTGGAATATGAATTTTTAAATTAAAAACACCTCCTTCATATGGTGTATCTTTAGGACCTATTATTGTTGCTTCCCATTCAAATAAATTATCACCTATAACTCCTGCTGAACAATTTTCAGGAGGTTCTTTTTGTAATTGTTCTAATTCTTTTTGTAGTCTTTTTAATGAACTCATCTTTTTAATCTATTTTTATATAGTCATTCTTTTTTAAATCCATTTTTTATTCTAAATTATTTATTTAGAATAATTTTATAAAAAATTATTATTTTTAAATTTTAAATTTATTTTTAATTAAATTATTTTCTTCAATCATTTTTTAAGCTTGAGATTCTTCCTTCTTATCAAGAGGACCACTACCACCCTTTAGTTTACTTGCCCATGTAGGACCAGTTGGGGGTTTAGCTTGTTGATTAAAAAGAGGTTTTTGATTGTGTTGAAAATGTCCACGACCTTGATATCCTCTACCCATATGAGGACCACGATGATGGAAACCACCGCGTCCACCTCCTCTACCACCAGGATGGAATCCTCCACGACCACCATGTTGGAAACCACCACGACCACCTGGATGGAATCCACCACGGAAAGGACGTTGAGGACGGTTATTAACTTCTGTCTCTTCAGTGACATTCTCTTCCTTCTTCACAAAAGGCTTCTTCACAAAGGGTTTTTTCTCAAAATGTTTTTTGTTTCCAACCTGAACAAATCCATCATTCTCTGGTTTAGCAGCAATGGTTTCACGGTCTTTCCAGGATACATAAATGTTCCATTCATTAAATCCATTTCCATCGGGATTTACACGACGGAAAAATCCACAATGATACTTTGAATCATTCTCTTTATTAAATTTAGCATTAAGAACACGAAGGAAATGTCCTTTACCCTTAGTGAGAATATCGTACATACGGATATTGTCACCAAATGCAATCTTAACACCCTTTGTGTCTACTTTAGCATCACGGTCTTTCATAAAATAGAAAGTGTAAAGAATTGCTTGGGTTTTCTTATCTTCAATCGCTTTCTTAATCTTCTCTTTACCACCTTTGGCGATTTCATTTGCTGCCTCTTCATATGCAGCGTTGTATCTGTCAAATTTCATTTGACGGTAAGCTGCTTTTTCTTCAGCAGTGTACTCCTTTTTTTCCTGGATTTGGGACATTTTCTCTTTTTTCAATTTCTAAATTATTATATTCGATTCTTCTTTAAGTCCATTTATAGGTCATCTTTTTTAAACTATTTTTTATTTATAAAAATTATTATTTTTATATTTAATTAAAAAAAAATTTAATTTTATTTATTTTTTGGTTGAACGCTTTTTAGTTGAAGTTTTCTTTTTAGTTGAACGTTTTTTAGTTGAACGTTTTTTACCTCCTTCAGATGAAGTTACTGTTGTTATTTTTTCTTCTACATCTCCTACATCTTCTACAACTTCATTTGCACTTGGAAATTGATAAATAATTTGATTATTTTTAATTAAAGAACTATTTTTATTTCGTGAAGAAATGTTATTAATATATTCTCTTATTTTATCATATTTTTCACTTGATTGTTGATAATATTTTTCTTTTATTTTTGTTATTTTTCTTATTTCAATCATTCTTTCTTCTTTTTCAAGTTCTCTAAATCTTGGAATTAATTCAGCATATGTTTTTTCTGCTTCTTTTTTTTTTTGAGTAAAATCCGTTAAATGTCTATTAATTGATTGTATTTGTTCAAGTGTTCTAGCTTTACTTAAATCTGTAATTAATTCAGGTATAAGATTATTATAAGCATCAATTTGAAATTTTAAACCTTGAAGTTCAGTAGAAAGTCTAAATAATTCTTTTCTTACATTTTGTAATCTTCTTTCATTATTACTATTCATTTTTGTATTCTATACTTTTAAATAATATTTTTTTATTTTTAATTAATAGATATTTTTTATTTATAAAAATTATGATTTTTATATTTAATAAAAAAAATTTAATTTTATTTATTTTTTAGTTGAACGCTTTTTAATAGAACGCTTTTTAGTTGATGTTTTCTTTTTAGTTGAGGTTTTCTTTTTAGTTGAACGCTTTTTACCTCCAACTGGTTTAATTATTACAGAGTTTTTTCCATTTTGTATGTTTATTTTTTTTATTATTTCCAAATTTCTATTATTTGCTTCTCTCATTGTTGAGTATAATTCTTCTGCTTTTTTTTCTAAATTTAAAAGTTGATTAATCAATAAATTAGCTTCGTCAGATTTTTTTTTTATAATTTCTTCTAATTCACCAATATTTTTTTGTATTTTATTTTTAACAACTTCATTTTTACCATTTTTTATAGCTTGACTTAATTCATTCTTTAAAAGATCAATTTGTTGATAATGTCCTGTTATTTCACTTTGTATTTGTTTTATACTATTTTCAATTGCTTTTGATTCATTATTTAATTTTCGAAAATTACTATTCATATTTTTCTTCTATACTTTTTATTAATATTTTTTTTATAAATCAAATCAAAAAAAATAGAGTTAATTTTTCTCTTAAAAAATAATTATTTTTAATAGAATTAAAAAATGGAAAAAATAAATATTCTAAAAGAAGATTATTTACTCTTTCAAAATAATTCAAACGCACATTTTCAATTATCTAATTATGTAGCTAATAATATTGATTATTACTATTATAAACCATTATCTTCAAAAAATAAAAAAGATATAAATGAATTATTAAATCATTATCAAAATTTTATTTTTAAACCCCATTTTATCAATTATTTACAATTTTATAATTTATTTTCTCTAGCTTATTATTGGTCTAAATCAAATACTTTTATGACTAATATTTTTTTACACTCTTTTTACATTTGTTTTTTAACAGAAGATATACTTTCAAAAAAATTTAAATATAATATCATTTATGATAAAAATATTTTAAAAAATATATCTCTTTTTTTACTTCACTATATAATATTCTTTAAACTTAAATTAAATGAAAATTCAAATAATTCTTATTTATCAAAAACATTATATTATGGTTCTATAACAACTTTTCAAACTTTAATGAACTTTAATTATGCTTACAAAAAAAGATTAAATAATCTTTTAAATACTTCAAAAAATAATAATTTATTTGAACATGAAGAAGATATTTTACCTTTTCATTTATTAGTTTTAACATCTGACATAAGTCTTATAAAAGATATTGTTAATTATACACAATATTTTCATTTTTCAAATTATCTTTTTTTTATATCATTATTCATCATTTTATTTTAATTTTTTAATTTTTTTTGTTTTTGATTTTGTTTTTACATTTGTATTATTTATAACAATTTTTAAATTTTCTAAATCATTATTTATATCTTGTTCTTGATTTAGATTTAGATTAATATTATTTTGTAAACTTAAATCTTTAAATAATTCATCTAAATTACTTTTATTTTGTTCTAATAAATTATTATTTATTTCACAATCATATTCATCAAAAAAATTTTGATTTTCTTTTAAATTTTCATTTAATTCATTAAATAAAGAATTATTTTTTTGATAATTATTATCTTCTACTAATTCAAATAATATCATCTCATTCTCTAATACATTTATATCTTCTTCTAATTGTAGTGTTTTATATTGATTATCTATTAATTTTAAAATATTTGTATCATCATTATTTTCTTCCATCATACCACTTATAATGTTCATTAATGTTAATATTTGTTCTTTCAACATTTCTAATATTTCAAATAATCTTAGTTTTTCTTTCATTTTATCTTCGTTTGAATAATTATTCCACATTATATAATAATCATCATAAATATTTTTAACTTCTTCAAATCCCATCTCAAATTGTTCTAATTCACTTAAATCTTTTTGAATTATTTTACTTTCATTATTTGTATTATTTAAATTATTTGTATTATTAATATTATTTATATTATTATTATTATTATTTGTATTATTTATGTTATTTATATTATTAAAATGATTTGTTAAATTACCTAAATTATTTTTATTTACAACTAAATGATGTTGAGAACAATAATCTTTATAATTTTTATTAGCACTACGACTACACTGTCTATCTCCATTAATAATATACTTACATTGATTTATAATTGAAAAATCTTTCTTTTTAACTTCTAATTTTGTATGAATACCTTTTAAATATTTTTCTCCTTTTAATTGTTGTATATAACCACCATTACCTCTACATAAAGGACACATTCTGTTTTTATATTCAGAATTTCCATTATTTTTTTGTAGTATCTCTTTATACCAATCAATAATACATTTTCTACAAAAATAATGTTTATCTGGTACACAACTTAATCTTACTAAAGAAGTATCCAATGAATCTTCTTCAATAGGTTCTATACAAATATTACATATCAATTTATCAGTCATATTTTTGTTAATTTATTATTTAAATAATATAAAATTTTCTTTATATTACTTTATCAAATTAAAAAATTAAAAATACTTATTTTTTATTAAATTCACATTCACATTTACATAGACACTTTGGACATTTAGTATTAGTCTGTTTATTTTTCTTTTCTTCTTTTGGTTTCAATAAATAATCTTTTAATGATTTATATAAAGGATTCTTTTTTGTTTTTTCATTTACATAAACATTATTATAAGATTTTACAAAAGAATCTTTTATTGATTTTCTTTCAAGAACTAAATAATATAAAAAATATGAAAAAAATAAATAATTTGTTTTTATAAAATTATTAACAGTAAATTTATTTGAATTTTCATTTACATTTATTTTTTGTTTTTGATTTATTTCATTATATAGAACACTTAAACTTGTATTCAAGTTTTTTTTATTTACATTTATAGTCACTAATTCTTTAGAAAATTCAGAATTTATATGAACCAAACTTTTATTTAAAGGTAGTGACATTTTTGAATATCCTGCTTGTAAAAAAAATATAAAAAATAAAAAGATTGTATAAAAATAACTTTTTTTCATACCACCTTTTTGATTCTTTTTTTTACCACCGTTTACAACATTTGCTTCTGGTAAAAATTTATTATTATTTAAATCATTAATATTTAATTTTTTACCAAATAATTTATTTAAATTAATTATATTAAAAGTATATAAAAATAAATTATCACCCATTATATTATAATATCTTAAATTATAAAAAAAAAAGTCAAAAGCTTCATTTATACGAACTAGATCTTCTAAATTTATTCTTACCTCATTTATATTTTTATTTCTTAAAAAATTTGATACATTATTTAATGTTTGTAAAATATATTTGTCTTTTTCATTTAAATTTATATTTTCATCTATATTATTTAATTGTATTATTAATTGATTATTTTCAAAATATTCTTTAAATAATTGTAAATCTGATGTTGATGATTTTATAACTAAATTACTTTCCATTTTATATCTTCTAATTTATTTTTATATTTATTTTTTAAATAATTCAATTTAAAAAAAAATGATTAAATATTAATATTCGATAAAAAATGCAGAATATTAATCTAAAATTTAAATTTTTAAACGAAAATGCTAAACTTCCTTCATTTGGGAGTGATTATGCAGCTGGTATGGATATTTATTCATCTGATGATCTTATTATTTCTCCTCAAACATCTCGAATTGTTAAAACTGGATTAGCTATTTCATGGGAAGGTGTTGATGCAGAAAATTATTATTTAAGAATTGCTCCTCGTTCTGGATTAGCTGTTAAAAATGGTATTTTTGTAAATGCTGGAGTTATTGATTATGATTACAGAGGTGAGATTGGTATTGTATTATATAATAGTGATATGAATAAAGATTTTGTTATTAAAAAAGGTGACAGAGTTGCACAAATGATAATGGAAAAAATCATGAGACCAAAAATTTTTCAAGTTGAAGAACTTGATAACACTTCTAGAGGAAATGGTGGTTTTGGTTCAACTGGTACAAATTAAGTCTTTTATTTTAAATAAATATTTTTTAACAATATATATTATATATATTTATATAATATAGGTAAATATGAATAAATCAAAAAAAAAAATTATAAAAGATTTATTAAATTCAACAAATAAAAAAAAAATAAAAAAAGAAGAATCAATTGATAAAAAAACAAAAAAACAAAAAAACAAATCAAAAGAAAAAAAAATAACTTCAATTCAAAAGAAAAATCAAAAAAAAGAAAAAATAAAATCAAAAAAATCAACAAGAATAATTAATAATAAAAGTAAATCTAAAACAAAAATAACATTAACTACTTCTAAAAAAAATAACACTAATCCAAAAAATTATAAAAATCAAAAAGGTGGTTCAAATATAGCCACTGCAGCGATAGGTACAATTAAATCAATGATTGGTTTAGGTGTTAATATTGGTAAAGAGATTGATGCTATTATGCATATGGGTAGAGATTTTAATAAAGCAACTGATGTAAAATTACCAAATCAAACAACACCTGATCAATCAGTTACTGATACTAATAGTTCTTATAAAAATCCTGAATTCCCTAAAGCTAAAGTTTAAAAATAAAATAATTTTTTTAAGTTGAATTATTTATAAATAATATTTATAAAATTAAATAAATAAAAAAATAAATTAAATTACTCACCTGATGCTGATACTTTTGTTTTCTTTTTTAACATCTTTGAAAATGATTGTTGTAAAACCATTTCTTGTTCATCCACTTTATTTATATTTGCATTTAATAATGATACAATACCAAAAATATAATAATATTGAGCTAAATGATACATTGTATCTATAATTTGTTTTGTTTTATTACCAATTTGATTTAATACATCATTATTAATAAAAGCATTATTTTTAAGTTCCATTAATATATCTAATAAAACTTTAAGATTATCAAAATAACCATTCTTTAAATTTTCAGCACAATCAACATAAAATGCATTAAAATTAGTTTTATCACCTATTTGAGCTTGATTTTCTTTTGGTACATTATCATATAAACTCTTTATTTGATCTTTAGATAATTTTAAAAAATAACCACCATTATCTTTACATGTTTTAAAATCCATAAAATCAGCATATTGAGCAACATGTTTAACTAATTGTAAAGGTGATAAACGTTTAAGATCCATATAATTTTTTGGTACACATACTTGACATCTTCCTAAATTCATAAATTTACTATATAAATATCCACCATAATATTCACCAGATTTTGATTTTCTATTTGGTAAAACAGATAAAATTGCTGCTATAATATTACAACGAACTACAATATTTTCTGTTATAACTTTACATAAATCTTTTTTACTCAATCCACATTTTTCAACTCCTGATACACAAAATTCAGTTGGTTTTTGATAATCTTTTGGTACTGAATATCTTATCATACCTTGTTCATTTACCATTCTTGTTTTATTATTTTTTCTATTATTATTTTTTCTATTTTCATTTGGTTGAGTTTTTGTTTCGGTTTGAGAAGTTTTTTCATTTTGTCTCTCTCTTTGATTTGGTTGAACATTACCTTGTTTTTGGTTTACTTTAGGTTTTTCATTAACCGGTTTTTTATTTGTTGTATTTATGTTTTGTGTCATTTTATTTATTTCTTGTTGTATTAAACTATTTACTTCTTTTCTTAATACCTCTCTGTTATTTGTAGAACTATTTTTTGGTTTTTGTTGTTCACTTTGTACTCTTGAATTCATGGCATTATTAACTGTATTACGAACTATATTAACTAATGCTCTAACTTGTTGTTTTGTTTTAAGATTATTAGTTGGTGATGTTTTCTTAGCATGAATAGATGAATTCCCTTCTTGACTTAATTTTTTATTTTTAAGTGATAAACGTCTATTTAAATTTTCAACAACTATTTGTTGAATTGAATTAGCTTTATTTTTTGCTGATAATGAAGGATTTTTAAGAGTTTCTTTGAAAGATTCTTTTAATTTCTTTAAATTATTATTTGAAAAATTAGTACTTTCAGATAATTCAACTCTTTGAACTTGTGTAGTATTTTTACCTTTTGTAGCATTTTTATTTCCTAATTCTCTTTCTAATTCCTTTTTAAATTGTTCAGTTGAATTATTTGCACCTCCTGTCATACCTTCACCTTCATTATTTGAAGTTTGATTTTCCATTTGATTTTCTAATTCATTAACTTCCATTGCATTGTTTTGTTTCTTTTGACTAAATTGTCTATCTCTTAATAAATCATTAATTTTACTTAAATCAATATATTTAAATTTATTTTTATCTTTAAATAATTCCATTGTTGATAAATCCATACCTTCTTCAGATTCAATACCCTCTTTTTTTAAAATCTCGGGATCAAAAACAATATTATTATTCCAAAACATATCAGTTAATTGTTTTTCAAATCCTTCAATATAAAATTTTTCATCATTTTTTGGCATATATTGTAAAATCAATTTTAATTCTGGTGATACTTCTTTACCTTCACTATTCATTTTACTTTCTAATTCTCTTAAAACTTTAACATTCATACCATTTAATTGTTGTTCCATTACAAAAGCAATATCATAACAAAAATCTTCTCTTAAAAATTCTTGATTATATTTTTTTAATAATTCAATAGATACATCTAATACCTTCTCTATTAATACATTTTGTTCACTTTCTGAATCTATCTTAACTTCCTCTTTTCTAATATTTGTTTGATTTGTAGGAGTCTGAGTTGTTAATCCTGATGTTACGTTTCCCATTTCTATTAATTATAAATATCTTTTTTATAAATTATTTCTTTTTTATTCATCTAAAATATAAAAAAATAATTATATAAATATAAAAATTATAAAAACTAATGTTTTTTATAAAAAAATTAATAAAAAAAATATAAAATATAATTTAAACATCATCATCATTCTCATTATTTAATTCTTCATTCTGTTTTGATACATGTTGATAATAATAATCTAAACACTTATCATAATAACATTCTGGTAAAAAAATATTTGTTTTTTTAGTTCGCAAATAATATATTGCTAATTGTGGTGTCACTTTACCATATTTAATATAAAATGCAGCTACAAGAACATCTACTTCTTGTTTATGTTTAAAACCTAATAATAAAACATTTTTATTTTCTTTTAATTTTGTATAAATAAATTCTATAATATCATGTATATAATTATATAATTCTAAATTTATATGTTCAAAATCAAAATCATCATCATTAAATTCTATAGGTAAACGAATCTCTTCAATTACATCTTTAGCTACAAATTTTTTACTTTTTGATACATGAATAATTATTTTTATCTTTTTATTTTTAATAATATTTGATTCTTTATAAACATCATATGTTGATGTATATAAATGCGGATATACTTCCATTCTATATTATTTACTTTTATTTTACTCTTTTTATTTATTTTATTTACGCATCTTCAATTTATTTTTTTTTTGCAAACATAATAAAATAACCAAACATTAATACAATAAAAGCTATTAATACAATCTTTAATATATGCATAACATTAAATTTAGATTTAACCTCTATAAATCCTTCTTCCTCTTCTTCTGAAGTATATAATGTTAAATCACCTGTTGATGATACTGACACTTTTTCTGGTGGTTTACCCATATCTCTATTTTTACAATCTTCAACTGATACACATTTCTTTTCTGGTACTTTAATCAAAAAATAATCTATACCATAATATGACATACTACTTACTAATACACCCAATAATATACCATATAATAAATATATACCTTTTCTTATTGATTCTTCTGGAGGTTCAATTACAAAGAAAAATAATAAAACCCATGCAGCAAATGCAGGTGTTAATTGAAGTTGATCACCACTTGAGAATAAATAACCTGATACTGTATCAATACATTGATTTTCTTGATTTTTATAATAATTTACATTTAAATAAGTCTTTCTCATTTTTCGTGTATAATAAAGACCAACTAATAATATCATTATACCAATCATATAAATAAAAAAGTTACCCTTTGTTTCATCTGGATATTTACTATTTACTAAATATAAACCTACTATTAATGCTATGGTTAATCCTATAATAGTTCTATTATTACTTTTACATGTATCATTAACTGTTAAATCACATTTACCTTTAAAAGTTTTATAGAATATTGGGAAAGTAAGACCCAAAATATAACCTACTATTAAAAATGTATCTACTTTTCCTCCTTTTTCAAACATTTTTCTTTGAGGACCTTGTGTAAATACATAAATTATACCTGTTAAAATAATAACCATTGCAAAATCAGTCATTTCATTATTCCAAATTCCTGGCATAAAAGCATTCATAGCAATATTTTTTGTAGTGGATAAATCACTTGATTGGTCAGTGGTTTCAATTTCAACAGTTCTATAATAATATTTATCTGGATGAAAATTAAAAAATCCGGATAAAACTATTTTTATACCAAAATAACCTAAAATGATCATAGCTAAAAATGATTGGAGTTTATATAAATCATCACCTCCATCTATACTTGATTTTACTAAACCTGATATTTTATTAGAATTATTCATTATTAATTTATATTCCTCTATCATTAGTTATTTTTTTATTTT
>JACCEB010556912.1_pt1 | contig 12365 bp, 10 predicted proteins | sample 7454761 | NCBI WGS metagenome assembly JACCEB01 (sample SAMN15323454, study PRJNA562643) | freshwater metagenome | isolation source: river surface water | place: USA:Blue River Watershed | collected 2017-08-18 | reverse complement strand
GATGGAACCAGTCGACACAATCGAACTGGCAAAAACTGCGCTCCTTAGGAGACGCAGCCGAGACAAACTTACACGTTACTCTCAAATGCCGCAATATCCGGAACAGCGACGCAGTTCGCAGATTGTCAGTAGGAAGACCCCTGGGATGCCTCGCCACAGCAATTCTTGAGAGGGCGACGGGTCGCTGATGGGAAATTCTCCAATCGACCCAGAGCCGGTCAGAGAGTGCGGGCAGCTATTTCCGGTAAATGACATTACCGGAAACTATAGGTTGAATTTCAAACTATTCTAACGACCAAGTCACACACTACTTTGCTAACGAACCAACCGCGAGCGGAAAAGAATCTCTAGATCGGAGAACTACGGTAATAACGTTCCACCTCCGCCTCTGGCGATTGCTTCTGCAACATGTGGTGAAAAATATCCAGAGTACTTCTTTTGCAACTCAGGAATTGACCAGTCACCTACTCGAATAAGCCTTCTACAATCTGGGCTACGACAAACACAAGGCATTGCGTGCCAAGGCAACTCTCCATCAATCTCGCGGTCTGTCATAGCATAGTCGAAGGTGATCTCCTCGCCCACCTCAATGTCTCGCATACTAACAAGCGTAATTGCGTCGAGAAATCCGCAGTTTGGGGAGCACGAATGGTTAACCTTGAAAATTCCGTCCAACACAACTTCGCCATTAACAGATACCGGGCAGATATAAAATTCATCCCGCAACTGAAACGCATGGTAAGAAAACTCCTTATCTGGATCGCAGTCAATGTCATAGACCGTCCTTACTCTTCCCCCTTGAACAATAACTATTTCACCCTTAGATATTCTTGTCAGCGTGAAAAATCCTTCTCCTGCTGAAGCAATACTTCTTAATTCAATCTTTTCACTATGCCAACTAAATCTAGAGTTCATTATAACTTTTTTCCATCAATAGCAGAAAATGAACCAGCCACAATTAAAATCAAATTGTAAAATAATATATAGGTCGCACTAGACAAAGAAAACATTAAGCGTAACAGCGTAAAAAACAGTCCACACAAGCATCGCAACAACAACGGAAGGCAGTGTAATTGTAAGGACAGTTCTCAAGAACGAAGAATCCTTTTCTTGCAATAGTATTGTCACGTAATCAGGATCAAGCCAGAACCAACTACCTATCCAAAATATTGTGGACCGACGGGATAACGTCCAATCTTTTGCTGTACTAAAATATCGTCCTATAGATGATTGACTGTCACTGTCTAACTTCAAGTTCCGAATATCATTTATTCCTGTCATATCGTAGCCATAGTTAGCCAGAACGTTGTTGATCCATACTGTCGCAACACAGAAAGCATAGTTCACAACGCCAGCGTAAAAGAAAGCTTTGAAAACACCGTACTCCCTGTCTGCTAGTATGAAATAGATCATCAGCGCGTCGACACTGCGGGTAAGCACTTCAAGAACTCTGTCAACAATCACAAACTTCGCAATTGCGCCGCTTAAAGAGAGCACTTTCTTTCCAGTTGCTTTTCTTTTCAAACGACACTCTCCACGAGTCACCGGCAGTTAGCACTTCAAAGGATCAGCAACAGAAAATTATACCGTGAAGTGTTAGGAAACCATCCTCCAGGGTGCACCCAAGAAAGAATGTCAAACATATCAACTCTAGCGCGCCTCAGAATGCAAAACTCCAAGAGTCTTGGAGGGGCTTCAAAAATATCTAGGTAACACTCAATGCAATTAATTCCAACTAGTACCCTCGCCCCCCAATCAAGTCTAGTACTTTCCGAGGAAGGGTAAACATCGCCCTATGCAAATCCGGAGTGTAGTGCTCTGCGGAAATCCTAGAAGCAGCAAATCTTTCAGCAAGCAAATCACCTGAAATTGTGAGGGATTGCAAGTTATCCGTTGCAAATGAGATAGCAATGTTTCCGCCGCCATACATCGGTGAGTCTACTAAATATGTAGTTGCATACTTGAATGCCCTGCGAAGACTTAGAACACTACTTGAAAGCTCCTCAGCCTGAAGATTCGGCATGCCGCTTTGCGTAACCATAATGCCTCCTCGTTCAAGCACAGCAGCAGAATTCAAATAGAACTCCCTAGAGAAAAGCGAATTGCTGTGACTTTGATCAGGATCCGGGTCGGAGCAATCGACTATTACGACATCGAATCTTTCGCGAGTATTGGCCACATAGTCAGCTCCATCCGCAATGATTAACTGGTGACGTTTATCATCAAAAGCTCCCTTATGCACTGACTTCAAATGCTCTTTCGATATTTCTACAACTTGATTATCAATTTCCACTTGTACTACTTTACTTACTGATGGATGCATAAGTACATGTGCAGCTACTCCACCATCTCCGCCACCAATTATGAGCACACGCTGCGGGTTCTCGTGTGCGAATAGTGGAACAAAGACGATTGCTTCGTGATACGTAGATTCCTCTCGCTCAGTGAGCTGGATACTCTCATCAATAACCAGCACCTTGCCGTGATCTATGGATTCGAATAACAGAATATATTGGTCTGCCTTTTTCTCAAAAAGTATATTTTTGATTTCAATATAGTACCCGACTCCCTTGTGAAGGTTCTCTTCAAATCGTTCTCGCCCATTTACTGTAATTCTTGGCATTTAAATCTCCCAATTCTTTTTTCTACCTTACAATCTAGGGAAGCAGAAATCACCTCTTATCACCCTAAGCCGGGATTCGCAATTCTCCATTTCGAAACCTTGCAATGGTTATCTGCAGGTTTAACAAGAATAGTATCGCTACGATAAGGCAGTAAGCGAGCTACAGGTAAAAACCGAAACATTTTGGTTTGGATATGTGTGAACAGTTCTAACAACTATTTCTTGCGGACTTCTTTCTATTCTAATCTCAGTAATTGGCTTGTCATCTTTGTGGTCAATAGCAGGAAAGATATATTTCATCGCGCTGACATCTGAGGAAAGGTAAGTGCTATCCCACTTTTCAATTTCGAGTCGCGCCGCTTGTCCGTGCAAACTGTAATGTTTAAACAGGTAGTTGCAAGATTCCCAGACTAACTTCACTTCAATCCCCTTCATTTCACTAAGACGGCCTGAACTGTGAACAATCACGCTCTCCTCTACATCTATTGATGGGACGCAAGCACAAATCTCAGTAAGCCGCTTTTCGCAGTACTTGAAACTGACGAAATGGCTTTCGCCGAGGATTCCGTAATCTACACTGAACTCTCCCCAGAATAATTGATCCTCCTGCATTATTTGAAATTGCTTTCTACTGAAACCGCCTTCTATCAAGTAGAACTGAATATCATTGAAGTCTTGATCCAAATACTTCATATTTCTTTGCTCTCATTATTGTTTTTTCTGGGTCAAACGTACTCTACGATTCTGAGTAAAGCAGGCAGTAGGTGTCATGTTCTATGTAAGCATTCCTACTGCCGTTGAGGCCAAACTTAGACCAATCTCAATCACTATCTTTAGTTGTCAACGACGGCTAAGCCTTCCTAACGTGATGCTTACAATATTTCGCATTTGCCTAGAATCAACTCTGCCTACAAGATCAACTAAGTAGCATATAGCTGCCAAAAGCAGTAATTGATATCGCTACAACCTTTTGCATCAAGTCAAAAGACGTAAGACGTTCCCTGTAGGTCTTCGGAAAGACCAAAGCAAGCAGAACACCAAGCAAGAATACAAATATGGTTTGCGTCGGCTGAGAAAGCATCACTATGGAGACCTCTTTCAGCTCTGTTGCATGCGCGGATAGGGCATTTCCAGCGCTATACATCGCCTCGCTAACGAGCATTAGAAAAAGAATAATTTTGGAGTTGGACTTCCATGCTTCTCTAAACGCCTGCCTGTACTTAGGTCGACCGGCAAGTATGCAAGCTCCAATGGTAGTCATCAGAACCGACTCCCAGAAAATCGAGTGATAAACACTTTCCTCCAAGATAACAATTTTTCCGATAGTCACCTCGATTGCCCAGCAAGTCGTAGCTGCAATCATTAAGGCAGCCGTACGCCACCTAAAATGAAACTCCCTTAGATCATTGCGTTTGAAGCTGGCTAGAGTCGTACCTGTGAGAACCATGCACATCGCAACAATCTCAGTTCTAGTAATCGTTTCTCCAAGCACAAGATATGCAATCAGCAAGGTAAGAACGGGCAAGAGTTGATAGTAAAGAATTACAATCGTGGGCTCATCACCCTCCATTGCCTTTAGATAGAAATACAGCAGGGTTACGTTCAGAACGGCAACCGTTAGCATAATTGCGATATTTCGATTTTCTATCTCAAGAACGCTTGGCTCCATGTAGAAAGCGTACGGAATTCCAAAGCTTGCGAAGAGCGCGGAGAATACAAGCAGCACCTCAACACCGCCAAGCTTGAAATATCGCTGAAGTAGGCCGTGGTCTATGTGATTAATGATCGAGTAGATTAGCGACATTAACGTAGCGTATATGAACCATGTCGGCACTCTCGAAACTCCGGAATCACAAGAACATTTTTATTGTAAAAGGTTTTCAACTCAATCTTGGAAATAGAAATCGCTGTACCTTAAAATTCCATCCAGACAGAGAAATTCAGTACGGCGGGAACATCTCTGTCATCAATCGTCGGTTTCACTATCCAGGCCTTGAACCCCAATTCCGCGCGTCCAAACTGCAATCCGAGAGAGGGCCCTGTCCCTACATCTCGCTCGCTGTAAACACCCATAAAAAGGTGCCTGGTCAACTCGGCATGCAAGTAGGCACGGTAATACCAATCATCTTTTGCGTCATTGAGATACTCGTACTCAGCATAGCCTTCCCACCCTTCATCGTCATAAAGTATCCATGGGTTGTATCCGACAGTGGGTTTTCCATAAATTATCGCCTCACCTACGGAGAGTCCGAGCAATGCATTGCCAAAGCTTCGCGCCACGCCCACGTAAATGGACTCGTATTCTGCGTCCTTATAGACATTGAGTGAAACCGAGTCTCTGGAATTTATAGCCTGATCGACATACAGATTCCTGGCTGAATAGTTGTGGCGATAGTCAGTGTAGGAGAGCTCCACATAAGGCGCCGCCAAAGTATCTTCTGCAAGGCCAATCAGTAAGAAAGCTAGAATTGCCATCCTCATATCAACCCCCACTCCTTCAGCTTTTCTTCATCTCCAAGGATGAACTTTTCACCAATGTCCCGCCTGTATACCGATTTGGGAATGCATATATTATCTACAGCCCTATACGCATCTTCTCTGGCAGCCTGGACTGTAGCCCCTACACCGGTGACATAGACTGCGCACCCCAACCCATCTGTAATCTTTAAGATTTGCTGCCCCTTCAATGAAGGCGCTCGCTGCACGGATTCAAAGTGATAGTGAAACGCTCGCGCCTCCTCTGATTGGAGCCCGCTAAAGAGCACTGGGTAGCCTCGCGCCGAGTACCGACTATCAATGCTCCCTCGATAAGGGAAAGGCGGTATCGCCATGGTAACCACAACTCCGTATCCCTCGCGGTACTTCATCTCAATTTTCCTTCTGTCCGCGACTGATCCTAGAATCTCGCGCCACGAAGTCAAAAATAGCGAATCATGTATGTGCACAGCAGGGGAACCAAGCCTGGCGGTGATCTCTATGGGAGTGACTCGACCAGCGCTGACTATGCAGTTCACATCTATATTTCCCCGAAAATCGATAGACTCAAGGTGGCTGCGCAAGGGCTCAAGCACGGTTATAAACAGCGCCTGTTGTTCGTCTGCTGAAAACCAAACAAGACTACCCATTTCGCCAGTCAAAGGGCCAATGTCCCCCTCGCAAAGAGGCTTGTGTTCAATATTTAACTGTATGGGACCCACCCAGTCTGAACCGTTGAAATAGCGGCCAACAGCGAACTCAACTCCTTCGGCCACCTTTTGCAGAGAGATGCCGCGAATGCCATTTTCGTTGTAGCTATGGAGCAATTCCAAAACGTCAGAGCTATCAGCAAGCTGCCCTACATAACAAATGGAGCTATCGTGAGCGTTCTGCTTGATCACCCACCGGCACGGCTCCTCATTGAGAATATGCTGGATTGCATCTGTTGGTTTTTGAAAATTGAAGGTAGGAAGGACATTAAGCCCTTGATTGGCAAATAGAGTTTGTGCAAATTCTCGATCCAACTCCAAGCGATCGCCGCCCGCACTCCCGCCAAATACTCTGAATCCGTCCTTGCGCAATGCATCCTGAACTTCGCCGTACCCCACATCGTCGAATACTACTAATCCGTCCCGCCCAACCCAGTCGAGCTCCTGCCGCCAATCTAGAGTTTTTGTAACGAATCCATTCAAACAACTTCTTTGATCTGGATGCTCTATGAAAAGTCTTACATCGCACCCCTCTAGACTAAGCCGATAAGGTAGATCGCCAGCAATCATCTCACCGGAAACAAACAGCACGCGCATAGACTTCCTTGTTATTATTGGATTGCCGACGAATCTGGGAAGTATATCGCGTGTGATACTCATCTGTGCAAGTTACACACATGAGCATCCCTCCGGATACGGGCGAGGCCTCACGATTCATAGCTTCCCGGCCAATCGACACAACCACGACCAGGCAAAACCAAAAGGGCTCGGAAAAGGTTCGGAGTTCGGTGTGAGAAAAGTCCTACAACTTCTTCAACTTGGCAGGTTCGGTCGAAGTGAAAGTTCGGGAGAAGGTTCGGTATCCGGTCGGTTTCGGTTGGAAAATCAGAATCGAAAAGTAGAAATCTGTTAGGGTTCTTCGGCTTACTGCGCCGATCTTCGGCGATTTGTCTTGACTCATAATCCGTTGGTCCCTGGTTCAAGTCCAGGTGGGCCCACCACTTTTCTTCAGAAATTCCTCGGAAAACCTTTCGGATTCAAGCGCTTGGCGGCCGGTAAACGGATTTTTGGTCGGTTGGAGTGACGGACTATGCATCCGTTTCTGGGGGGAGGCTTGCCTCAAGGAATAGTTGTGATTTGCACCCTGTCGACAAATTGACTGCGCAAGTATCGACCGTACTTAGCGATGGGGCTATAAAGCTGGATCGAGCTAGCTGTATAGCCGAGACTAGTACTTGTGGTAGCCTGCCCTAAACTCGCTTTGAGGGCCCGTGCCATGCTCCCTTGGGAGAAAAGACAAACATATCCTGCCCTATATGGGCCAGGCTTTATCGAAATCTCAATAGCCGATATTGATAGTGCCTTTACCTCAAAGTTGGACACCCCCGCCCGCAGACGAATTATGTCCAATCTGCGAAATTTCATAGGAGTTCTAACGAGTTTAGGCGTTAAAGGCGAAATCTGGATAAATGGTTCTTTCTCTACAATGAATCCAAATCCACACGACTTCGATGTTTTGTTGATCATCCCGAAAGTAACCCTTTCAGGGATGACTGAAGAAAACAAGCATCGGCTATACGAGCTTACTGATGAATCAAAAAAGGACTACGTAAGGAGAAGATGGTCGTGTGACTTATATGTTTGCGATCAAAGCAACTTAGGAGCACGACGTATGTACGAGTTAAAATTCAGCAAGAATCCTGACGTTGGCGCCAAAGGAATTCCCGTGATCAAACTATCATGACCCAATCCCGCATTACAGAGTTGGAAAATAACTTATCTTTGTTACGACAAATTGTAGATCAGGACGAAGCTAATTTGACTGCGTCTGCTGATCCACTTGTGGATAGAATTTTTCTAGCGTCATCTAATAAATTCCTAAAAAATATTCAGAAACAGCTATATGAAGCGAAAGCTGAAAAGGCTCATGAACTGATTCGCCTCCGCCTAGTCGGAAATCAAATGACAGGGTCAATAAAGCTTAAAACGCTAGCCAAACTGCTGAATCCACTTAGCCAAATGTTGGAACATTGCTCTTGGCGCGTGTGGGATAAAGATGGTGACGCCACAAAAATTGAGGATAGCTTTTCAGAACTTTTGGATTTGCGTCTAGAAGGAATCTCTACAGGCTCCACTGTTTTATCTATTGTTGGAAATACTTCACCCGATTTGACTGGCACTTCTGCATTGGAGAGCGGCCTTAAGAATATTTTTTCACTGCTGAATTCCAAGAATGACGAAATACCCCAGCACATCAATGAAGTAGGAGTAACCGCAGCAAAGGCGACATCGAAGTTAATGGAAGAATTAGAGAGAAACTCAATTGCTGTCGAGTTACAATGGAATTCTCCAAGTGGTGAAATGTATTGGGATGGTCGGCCTGCTGAGATCGTCCGCGTTAAGTCTATTCTGGAAGCTATCGGCTCTCCCAATATTGAAATAATAACTATTCGTGGAACAGTTCAAGTACTCTCTATCAGGAATCGAATTGAGATTCTTACAAGTGAACAGGACCCACCACTTAAAATTGTTGCCACATACCATCATTCTATGTGGGATGAAATTCAAGACTTGCACCTTGGGGAAAGCAGAGATTTCATTATTGAAAAGACCAGTTACCCAGATAGCATGAGCAGGAATGTCCGAAACGCTTACCGACTCAAAAATATCAAGATTGTCAACCCTGGGAATAGCACTTCCGCTCTATAGAGTGCAATGAGAGGAATATTTCTACGTCTCCGCAGTGTACGTAAAACTAGATTGAGCTCTCGCATTCCATCAATCATTAGCTAGTTTTGAAGCTATTTGCTGAACAAGCAACTACGGTATCCTCAGAGGCCAATGGATCAATTTCCACACCCTCCACCAAATCAATTTCTTCCTGCAACAAACCAAATGAAGCGTACAGGTTAGCGTTTATCTTATGCTGGAGGTCCGTGATATCAGCATCGCAATCCCCATACTTCCGCTCTAGGATACGGTCAACTAGCTCTACGAGCACTTCTGAATCTGAAAAATTCTTAGGAATCGGGATACTATTCACCATTTCTTTGGTGAAATTTATACCTCCATTGTAGCTGCTGGAACCGTACTTAGCTTTAATGTAAAAGATGCTCAAAGGAGAGTTCAGTATTGCACAGGCAATTTTCAACTTCTCGTCTTCATTGGATGATAGAACGAGAGTAGTCTTCCCTGGGATAATCTCAGCACGAAGGTCAAGGGCCGCATCCAAAAGCGTCAAACCCTTTACGATAATTTTTTTCGCATTACTTTTTCTCATGTAAGAATTCTTAAAGTTTTGTGCGAAATCCGCTCGACTAACTACTGGCTCCAAATACTTGTCCTTAAGATACGTCATTGGCTTGATCCCCCATCGAGATAGATATTTACCAAGCGTACCTGTGTTGACCATCGAAAAGTACTCCACCCCGTTAAAAGCGCCACTGCACTCCTTTATAAAAGGTTTAAGCTTATATGCATCAGATGTAGCACAGGCGCTCTCACAGACAATCATATTGCCCAAGCGTCCGCTGGATCTTTCTAGCCGATCGATAAACCTGTAATGCGACGATAGCAGCGGATCTAAATAGTAGGGCTCTGCCAAATTTGCCTTGATAACGTGGTTCAGCAGATTGAAGCTTCCACCTGTCATCGAAGAAGTCGTTATAGCTGGTACAGGCTCATGCGAAACTTGGGTAATAATCGAATCCACAAGCGCGCTATCAAATACGTCACGACCGAGCATGATTATATTTTCGATACCACCAATGTATCGGGTCCTGAATGCGTTGCCAAATGGCTTTGACAGCCACTTATCTGGAGTAATGTACGAAATATTCCCGCCCACTTTCACAATATTCATGGCAAGCTCCATGAACACGATGTACATATCCCAGTTTCCTACGGCACAGAAATAATTCTCTGCCAAGTACTCACGCATGCTTTCGTGCCCATCATTGACCATCTTCTCCGAATCGATATACGGTGGATTAGCGATTACCGCATCGAAACCAATAAATTCACCGGTCTCATCGAGCACTTCTGGGAATTCAAAGCGCCACTCAAACGCGTCGCTATATAGCTGACCGCTTTCCAGAGCCTTTACCTGATCGTACAAGTCCCTGATTTTATGAAGCATCATTGATTGCTTATTTGCGTTCCTTTTAGCGATAGCCGCATCTACTCCGAACAGATCAACCTGCCCCTGTGTGGCATCAATCGCTAGGCTCTGCAGGTCCTTACCAAGACCTTTGAACCCGAACATCTTCACGTACTCGACTAACTTGCTTGCAAGAGCCTTGGTTTTCGTGTGCCTAGCTTTCAGAGTCGACTTAAATCTTTCCTTGATTTCGAGAATTACGGCCATGACATCTTGTTTGGTACCGACGCTTTCCTTGTACTCTTTGACTTTGGCTTTATATTTTGAAACTTCTACCTTGATGTTTTTATCGTTAATTTCATCGGATAAGCCAAAGCGATGTACAACTGAATTGCCGGTCTTGATATTGATGTCAATGTTAGGAAGAGTTACGAGCTGATAGCTAAAATCATAATAGCTATGCTTCAGCAATTCGATCCAAAGCCGTAATTTCGTGATATGAGTGCTGTTGGGGTTGATATCCACACCGAATAACTGATTTTCGATAATACGCTGCTTTTCCTCAAATAATGCCTTCTGTAGTAAATGATTGGCACTGCTGAAACTTGACGGACGCCTGTATTCAAACCACTCATCATCAAGACTTATGTGCAATTCATCATTAATTAAGTCTAGCCGCATGCCCTTTTGTGCAAACAATCCCAACTCATACTTGATGAAGATGATCTGATTCAAGACTGAGACAAGATAGTGCCCACTGCCCACGGCCGGATCGCAGATTGTCATGGTGTCAATCAAGGCTGACGCACGCTTGATGAAAGCATCCTTGTGGCTATGCTTATCACAGTAGCGCTTCAATTCAGCCCACGAGGCATCGCTCAAATCATCTTCAAATTCCACCTGAAATCGCCGCAAAACAGTCTTTTGTACTAGTTGTTTCGCCATAAACATAGTAATAGAGCTAGGCGTGTAGAAGCTTCCGTCCTTATAGCCATTTATCTTTTCGAAAATCAGCCCGAGAACTGAAGCACTGATGAGCGGCTTAGTGTCATCGCCAATCTCCTCGGAATTTTCGCTACCGAAATCGTAGGCATCTAGAAAATCAAAAAGGTAACTTAGTGTACTGACCTTCCCAGACTTTCTTTTACCTAACTCATTCTTTATTACTGTTTTTTTATAGTAAGCAATCTCAGCATCTGCCGACAAAGCACCTATAGTAATGCCAGCTTTCTCTTCAGGATTTATTTCAAATAACGAGCTGTTAAGGTAAGGAATGTAGTTAAATGCTTTAGAGTTACGCCTGTCTAGCGGCTTAGCCAGCACCTCGAAAAACAACTCTTCAAGTTTTCCGTACTCAGCGATCTTGTCTTGTTTTAGGAATTTATTGGACTTATCACCTGTCCATTTTACTATTTGTGACTCAAGCAGCTTCAAGAATAGTATTCGGTTGATCCACACGATGATCAATCCGATGACAGTATTGAAGTCGCTTTTCTTTTGATGCTGCTCGAGCTTACTAGTGATATTCTCAAACAGAGTCCCGTTCTGCTTATTCTTTGCTCGGCCGATAGTTTTTAGTTCGCCATCCTCCTCTAGCCCGAGCAAATAGAGTAGTTCATTATAGAATTCACCATTCAGGCGATTTGCGTCATTCGGATTGAATGACTTTGTCAGGCAATCGGCGCTTAGCAACTTGTAGATTGCTAGCAGCTCCTTTTCACTTTTTACCTGCGCAGTATTGAAATAACAGCACTCTATATTTAATTCTTCACCGACAGAGTCGCCCGACATTTTCTCGATAACTTTATGAAGCTCAATGTAGAACTCGCCAGTGGAGTCGCCCATAAGCGAAGGGGCTATATGTATTTCATAAAGCTCCCTGATCCTGGCGTTCTTCCAAAACAAACGGTCAAAGTCCTTAGCGTCGAAAATATACCAGCTATAGAAGTCAGTGATAATAACGTGGAAAATCACTTGATTGCCGATTGCTCGCTCGCGAATAAAATATAATGCTGCCTCATGCAACGCCTTGGTATTAAATTTGGCACTGGAAATCATTTCCGCAGATCCATGCCTTTTTGCTTCAATGATTACTGCAGGGGCATTATTGTGCATTATAGCCAGGTCGATCCCGCTCTGTCCTTTCTGACTATACGAATTACTTGTGTAGCCAAGTGCATCAATGAATGGCTTTAAAGCATTTGAAACTATATTCGGCTCGCTTTGCCTCCCTGAATGTTGCGCATCGATTTGCTCACAGTATTTGAAATATTGAGATTTAAATGCCGCAAAGCTTGCCGGCGAGACACTTCTTTTAGAGAGCAATGGATTAATGAATTCACGCGGCTTCTTTACGTTTATTTTCATTGGTTACATCAAACCCCAAAACGATAATTCTTTAATTTAGTAGACTGGAAAATTGTAGGCAAATCCCGGAAGTGTCACCGGTAGTGGGGGG
>JACCEB010889927.1_pt1 | contig 12373 bp, 7 predicted proteins | sample 7454761 | NCBI WGS metagenome assembly JACCEB01 (sample SAMN15323454, study PRJNA562643) | freshwater metagenome | isolation source: river surface water | place: USA:Blue River Watershed | collected 2017-08-18 | reverse complement strand
TTGTAGGTTGTAGTCTGTTTTACGTTGTAGTTTTTGCTTGGATCTGAACTTCCGCTGAAGGTTCCATCTCCGAAATCCCATACGTAGCTGATTTTTCCATCAGGCCAGGTGGTATTGTTTACGAAGATTACTGGATCGCCGGCGCATACATCCGCTGCGGCAAACGCTGCTTTTGGCTGTGTCAATACGTTCAACTCTTTGCTGATTTTGTTCTCACAACCGTTGTTCAATTTAACCGTTAAGGTTACGGTCTTTGGTCCTAAGCTGCTCCAAGTATGCGTATAGTCTTTGCTGGTCTTCACCGTGCCATCGCCCATGTTCCAGTTGTAGTTAGCTACGGTTCCGGATACATCGTTGGTGGTGTTTACAAACTCTGTTGGAGTGATAGAACATGCTGGTGTGTGCGTGAAGCTTACTTTTGGACTCTCGCGTACTTCTACTTCTTTGGTAGAAATTGCTTCGCAACCAAACTCAGATTTTACGGTCAACTTCACGGTCTTCTTACCCGCTGAAGAGAAAGTATAGGTTGGGTTATCATCGGTGCTTACGCTTCCATTGTCGTTAAAATCCCAATAGCTACCAATCAATCCACCACCGATAGATGAAGTATTGGTGAAAGAGAACATATCGTTATCGCAAATACCAGATTTCAAGTTGAACCCAGCAGTTGGAGTTTCAAACTGATACACACGAGCAGACTGTTCCGCTACGCAACCATTCAAATCCGCAGTTAATTTAACAGTATATGAACCTGCTTTTGGATACTGATACGTTACGTTTGTACCGGTCTTAGTTACACCGTTACCAAAATCCCAATTTGCAGTGGCAGAACTTGGCTTAATTACACTCGTGAATTTAATGTCTTGACCCAAACATGCGTTTTCCTTGTTAAAGTCAACCGTTGGGATATCGTTTACCGTTACTTGAATCTTCTTGGTAAAGATAAATCCATAAGGCATGGTCTTAGCAGTTAAAACCACATCGTATTTACCGCTCTTAGGGAATTGGAATACAGGCTCAGGAGCATTGGAAGTATCCGCTGCAGCACCGGTTCCGAAGTTCCAGAAGTATTCTAATGCAGCGCTCGCTTTAATGCTAGATTTGTTTTCAAACAATACCGCTGTACCATCACAAATCTTGCTTGGGAATTTAAAATCAGGAGTTGCGGATGGGAAAATCAAGATGTTACGCTTAATAAAGGTATCACAACCGTTGTTTAAGTCGCTCACTTTCAATACGATGGTCAATGTTGAATCTTCCAAAGTAGCATCGCTGGTTTCAAACTTAACCTCCAAATCGGTAGCGCCGCTAGGATTAGTAAGTGTTGCACCAGAAACCATTTTACCAGCTTTAGTGTACGCTTGAACGCTTGCATACCAGCTGGATGGTAAAGCCGAACCAAAAGAAGAGTTGTTGTAAATACGAGGAGCAGGTACGTTGTAGTACACAGGTACATTTACTACGGTTACGTCAAACGGTCTGCTTAATTGGTACACTGCATTATTTGGAGAAGTAGTCTTGTTACTGAAGATATACTTTCCTCCACCCGGTGCAGGTTTAACAAAGGTGGTAACAGAAATTGAATTATTCTTCTGATAGTCATCGTTAATATCTAAATAAATTTTAACCGTGGTATTTCCGGCAACCGACAAGGTAATGGGCTGAGTAAACACCACTTTTAACGAATCCCCAGGTAGAATTTTATTGGTTACCAACTGACGATACGGAGTACCACCATTTATGGAATAAGCAACATAGAAATTATAAATGGTATCGGTGTAGGTATTCTTGATGGTAATATCCGAATTGCTTTCGTATCCTGCGCAAACTTGGGAAGGAACAGAATATCCACTTCTAACAACTGCAACATCCATTGAATCCTCATACGCACCGCGGTCCGAAGAACCTACCTGACGATTCTTAAGCTTTTGATCCATCGGCACCAAAGCCACAGTTGGAACATTGTTTTGCGTTTCAAAACAGTTACTGCGATAATCCCCATTGGCACGATCGCGGAAATTGGGATTGGTATAGTTATTAAATTTGGCGTTGGTATTATTGTTCCAACTAGTGTAGTCAGAATATCCTGAGGTACCATAACACCATGCCTGATTTACCATGGTTGGAAAATAGAAACTATTATAATCGCACGAAGTAATATTGGTACTAGTATTATTATACAAATAGGCACAATACGCATAGTAATTGCTAGAAATCTGCGTAATATTCCCATCGAACGTTAAACCCGATTGAGTTTCTTGTATAACCCATCCATAGGTAAAATGGTATGAGTAACTAGAATAATCGGAAATTAACGTATTCTGTCTAAAGTTAGCCTTATACCCGGAATTATAGTTATAGGTATAGACATTGTAGTTCCCATAATAACCAACGTTATCGGCAATAACATTGGATGTTACATCCACATTATACAAATAATAAATATACAATCCATAGAAATACCCCTGGTTGGATGCGGTATTATTTTTAACAATTCGGTTTCTATTAATAGACCAAGAGGAATAATAATAGAATTGGGTTGCATAGAAGTAATAACCAGACCAGTTATTTTCGATAATGTTATCTTCAAACAAGTTTCTTGTTCTATACGTATTGTAGATATAGTACAAATAGAAAGTATATGCGTAACCCGTTCCAGCTTCACCAAAACGTGAATTGATTACTTTATTGAAAGTAATATTATAATCAGAACCATAGTTCACATAAAAAGGATAGCAGCTATAACCTGATGAATAACAACGTAAATTATCAATGGTATTCCCCTTTAAATTCACGATATAATCGTAATACATGTAGAAGGTGTAAGAATAATAATACACCATTACGTTCTTGAAGGTATTTCCCTCAACTAAGAAAGGAATACTTGTGTTCGAGGTATTACCGTAATTGTAAAAAGCATATAATCCATAGAAGTAAGCTATGTAATTGGTGGTTGAACTGCTCGATGCATTCAAATAAGGCAAATCATGAAAGTTGTTGTTCTTGTAGGTAGTAGAACGGTTTGTACTATAGGTGTAATACGAATAAATACCATACAAACTGGTACTCACAGGAGAACTACTTGTTGCATTTGAACGAGAAATATCGTTATCAATAAACTGATTACCATTGGTATAATAGTTATAAACGGCATAGTAATAGTAGTTTTGGATGGTGTTCTTCAAGAAACTATTATTATCGGCTGTACCACTGTATGTACTCGTATTACCATTTACCGCAATACCAAAGTAGGGTCCAGCAGCATTACTACCGGTAGTACGCATAGTACAGTTACTTACCGTATTGTATCTACCAGGCGAGGTAGATGTAGCCGAAGAAGGGCTACCCTGTGATTGGCTAAAGTATATGTATGCACTGGAACTACCATAAGAGGTCATACCGGTGAATTCGATGATACAATTATCGATAGTATTGTAATCCGATCCACTAGAAAAACGAATACCAGAACTTAAAGTCGATGTGCTTGTATGTCTGATTGTTAAATTTTTAATAGTCACATAATCAGCACCGGTAAAGGAAAGAACTTCGTAACTTCCACTATATGAAAGCATTTTACTGCCCCCATCAATGGTAATGGTGTTCGTAGAACTCGCTCCCGAAATTGCAGACAAAACCGTTTGAGTGGAAGTAGTCACGTCCGTTTGAACCGTCACCGTTACCTTACCACTAACACCTTTGGTTGTAATGTCTGTGGCAAAAGCAGCCCAAGTTTGGTAATTCGTGCCGCCCGTGGCTGTGCCCGAATTGATGGTGTAACTACCATTCAACTGAGCGCTAACTGAGCCCGCAAACAATGCAGCTGCAGCCAGAAAGCCCCCTCGAATGAAAGTTTTCCAGTGTGAGAAATTGTAATTTTGTTTCATATGTGTTATAGTATTTTTGTATTTAATAATTACATTTAATAATAGCATTTTTATGTGCTTTATTAATTATCGCAATATCGAAATCTTACTTACAACTATCTATGAAAAGAAATATTTATGACATTGCAAATACTGAAATTATCAATATCTTCAAGGACATTAAAGAAATACTACGAAAATCATTAGTAGATATTTTTCAATGACAAAAACAAGACAAAAAATATTTTTTTACTATGGAAAATAAAAATAACTATATAATAAATAAGATTTATATCGGCCTAATATAGCCATGCCATTCAACTCGGCAGCAAAACCTTAAACAGATAATTTAGCTAAACAGGTAATTTTACGCACCCCCTAATGGGTGGTATTGACTTACAACAACAAAAAAATCTTAGGTTATTTAGCCGCGGCTTGTGCCACACGCATCCCATCCAGTGCCGCACTCATTATCCCTCCGGCATACCCTGCTCCTTCACCACAAGGGTAAAGATTATTATATTGCGGATGCTGCAAACTATCGGCATCCCTTGGAATTCTCACTGGACTACTGGTCCTACTTTCTACCCCCACCAAAATTGCCTCATTCGTCCTAAAACCTCGCATTTTCTTACCCAATACCACCAAAGATTCACGAATTCGTTGATGTATCGCCAATGGCAATACCGAATTTAAATTCACCGATTTCAAGCCAGGCAAATACGAGTTTACTGGCAAATCCGTGGAATTTCGTTGCTGAATGAAGTCCTCCATTCGTTGAGCCGGCGCTACAAGGCTACCCGTAGCCACAAAGGCACAGCGCTCAACCGATTGTTGATATCTCAAGGCACGCAATTCACCGTGCTTTGCAAACGGAGCAAAATCTTGATCGTCCACGCCAACTACATATCCGCTATTGGCAAAAGGACCATTTCTCTTACTTGGACTCCATCCATTTACTACCACTTCTCCAACATCCGTTGCTGCTGGGGCAATAATTCCGCCCGGACACATACAAAACGAAAACACCCCTCTACCTTGTATTTGCTCCACCAAACTGTACGAACTCGGCGGCAAATAATCTCCCCGTAAATCACATTTATATTGAATAGAGTCTATCAATGCTTGGGGATGCTCAAGTCGAACCCCCAAGGCAAAAGGTTTCGACTCAATAACAATGCCTTTATCGGCCAGTAATTCAAAAATATCTCGAGCCGAATGGCCCGTTGCTAAAATCAAATGCTCGCAAGCTTCCCAATAAGTTGTTGCGGCAGATTCAGATACATTTAGCAACTGAGCATCTTCCGAAAACTGCTCAATTTTCAACTTCTTAATCTTTCCATTTCCCGGCTCCAGTTCCAAATCCACCAACTTACTATTAAACCGCACCTCTCCCCCGCAATCGCGGATTGTATTTCGAATACCCTCTACTAGCTGCGGTAATTTATTGGTTCCGATATGCGGATGCGCTTCCCACGAAATTGCCTCGGGGGCTCCATGATCAATCAAACAGCGCAGCACCTTATCCACCGGACCACGTTTATTACTGCGCGTATACAACTTACCATCAGAATACGTACCTGCACCTCCTTCCCCAAAACAGTAATTGGATTCAGGATTCACCACCAATTCTTTATTCATTTTGGCCAAGTCCCTTCGTCTATCCCGAACTTCTTTACCGCGTTCTATGATTATTGGCTTAATTCCCAATTCAATCAATGCCAAGGCGGCAAACAACCCTGCAGGTCCGGCACCAATAATATGAACCACCCTGTTCGCCGCAGATACATTTTGCAACACAAATCCTTGACTAATCTCAGGCAATTCATCCGCAAAATACACATCGGCCGAAACCAAAAAATAGGGAACCTTGCCACGGGCATCCAATGACTTTTTCCTCCAAACCACCGTTGCACTTTCTTTGGCAGCATCCATTCCCACCGCCCGTTTAAACTGCTCATCCACCCAATCTGCATTATTCAATTCTTGGGGTGAAAATTTCAGTTGTATCCGCTGTGGCATGCCGCAAAAATACCTCGCTATTTGCAATTCTTAACCAAGAAACTTTTGCAATAATCGCAACGAATTACTCGCAAGTTGAAATCCATCGTATTTTTGCACCATGAAAGAGGTAGTTGTAAGCGGAATCCGCCCAACCGGCAAGTTGCATTTAGGCAACTATTTCGGCGCATTTAAGAACTTTCTTATTCTACAAGAACAATTTGATTCTTACTTTTTTATCGCCGATTATCATTCCCTAACCACGCATCCTACCCCCGAAGATTTAAAAGGATCTGTAAAACGCGTATTAGCGGAATACATTGCCTTAGGTTTGGATCCCGAAAAATGCACCATCTACCTCCAAAGCGATGTCCCAGAAACAGCAGAACTCTATCTATTTCTTAATATGAATGCGTATTTGGGCGAATTAGAACGAGTTACATCCTTCAAAGAAAAAGCCAGAACCCAGCCCAACAATATCAACGCAGGATTACTTACCTACCCGGTTTTAATGGCGGCCGATATATTGCTGCATCGTGGCGTAAAAGTTCCGGTAGGTAAAGATCAAGAACAGCACTTGGAGATGTCTAGAACCTTTGCTAACCGATTTAATCGATTGTACAATTGCGAATATTTCCCCGAACCCCAAGCGGTTTCCTTAGGCGAAAATCTAATTCGCGTTCCAGGCCTTACCGATTCAGGGAAAATGAGCAAAAGTGCTGGCGAAGCCGATAGCATTTACCTCAACGAAGAGGCCGATGTTTTAAATAAAAAAATTATGCGCGCCGTTACGGATAGCGGGCCTCAAGAAGCCGGAACACCTAAAAGCAGTGCCGTGCAGAACCTCTTCGATTTGATGGCCTTGGTCAGCACCTCAGATACCATTCAATTTTTCGAAGACCAACACAAACAAGGAGCTATTCGGTATGGCGATCTAAAAAAACAACTGGCCAACGACATGGAACATTTTATTGCACCCCTTCGTGATAAAATTAATACAATGCTAGGCAATGAAAATCTCCTGAATGAAATTGCAGCATTCGGCGCCGAAAAAGCCAGGAAAAATGCGCAAAAAACGATGCGAGAAGTTCGAGAAATTATTGGATTTGGCAATAGATAACCTCGATGTAACTGTAAATAATTCTCGTTTAACTAAATTATAAACGTTCAACTAAATTAATCACGTTTATACTAAATCATCTATAATCGATCATTAGATCCGCACCTAATTACTTTATAAAAGTTAGAAATTCGACAACACACAAACTAAAAATTTCGTCTTTACCTCGGCTTTCCCTTAATTTGCAACAACATGTACAATATTTCCGTAGTTGTCCCACTGTTTAACGAGGAAGAATCCCTTCCAGAATTGCACGATTGGATAGCACGGGTATGCTCCGCCCATCAATTATCCTTTGAGGTATTGTTTTTAGACGATGGCAGTACAGATAATTCGTGGAAAATCATCCATGATTTATCGGCGAAAAACAGCAATGTTCGAGGATTCAAATTCCGACAAAACTATGGCAAAAGTGCTGCACTGAATGTTGGTTTTGCACAATCAAACGGCGAAGTAGTCATCACCATGGATGCCGACTTACAAGACTCACCAGACGAAATCCCTGATCTATACAAAATGATTGTAGAGGAAGGATACCACGTTGTGAGTGGCTGGAAGAAAAAACGTTACGATCCTCTATCCAAAACCATCCCAACGAAACTTTTCAACTGGGCTACCCGAAAAATCAGTGATTTGGAATTGCATGATTTCAATTGCGGATTGAAAGCCTACCACCATGAAGTGGTTAAAAACATTGAGGTATACGGCGAAATGCATCGATACATTCCGGTGATAGCCAAATGGGCGGGATTCCCTAAAATCGGGGAAAAAGTGGTGGTTCACCAAGCCCGCAAATACGGAAGTTCCAAATTTGGAATGAATCGATTTGTGAACGGATTCCTGGATTTGATGAGCCTGTTTTTCATGTCGAAATTCGGCAAAAAACCCATGCATTTCTTTGGATTAATGGGTGTGCTCAGCTTCTTGCTCGGTTCCGTGATGGCATTATGGATTTTAGTTGAAAAGCTCATCTACGTAATCCAAAACAAACCCGCACCCCTGGTTACAAGTTCCCCTATTTTTTACATTGGCTTGGTCACCATGATAATTGGAACCCAATTATTCCTAGCAGGATTTTTAGGCGAGTTAATTGCTCGAAGTAATCCCGAAAGAAACCAATACAACATCGCCGAAACCACCAATCAACCAGCCAGTTAATCAAAACGTGGACTTTATAAACAAACACATCGTAATCGTTGGCCCGGCCCACCCTTTACGAGGCGGTTTGTCAACGTATAACGAGCGACTCGCCAAGGAATTATCCATCAACAACCGGGTTAGCATTCTCACATTTTCTTTGCAATACCCGGGATTTTTATTCCCCGGCCAATCCCAATTTTCAACCGATGACAAGCCGGTAGACTTAGACATAGATGTTGCTTTGAATTCTATTAATCCATTAAATTGGATAAAGGTTGGGCTCAAATACAAGAAACTGAAGCCGGATGTAATTATATTCCGATGGTGGATGCCCTTTTTTGGTCCTTGTTTTGGCACGTTCGCTAGAATCGTAAAACAAAACAATCACACCCAAGTAATTGCAATTACCGATAATATTTACCCTCACGAAAAAAGAATCATCGACAAACCCTTTAGTAGGTATTTCCTACCTATTCTCGACGGTGCCGTGGCGATGAGTCAGAAGGTACAACAAGACCTAATTCAATATCCCGGGGTGAAGAATATCCCAAGCTTGTATCACCCGCATCCACTGTATGATAATTTCGGAGAGGCAAGCAGCAAAGAAGAGGCTTGTGCGCATTTAAAATTGGATCCAGAACTTACCTATTTACTTTTTTTTGGTTTTATCAGACATTACAAAGGCTTGGATATTTTGCTGGAAGCCGCAGTCAAGATTCAAGACATGAAAGACGTTAGAATCCTGGTTGCCGGTGAATTTTATGAAGATCGCAACGCATATGACATCATCATAAGAGATAATCACTTGGAAGATAAGGTGATAATGCACACGGAATTCATCCCAAACAACGAGGTAAAATACTATTTTTCTGCTTGCGATGTAGTGATTCAGCCCTATCGAAGTGCTACCCAAAGTGGCGTTTCACAGATAGCCTACCACTTTAACAAACCGATGATTGTGACCGATGTGGGTGGGCTAACAGAATTAGTACCTCATGGAGAAACAGGACTTATTGGTCAACCCAATCCCGATTGCATGGTTCATCAAATCCGAGAAATTTTCAAACCCGGTGTTTTACAACGAATGTCGGAAAACATGAAAATCTTCAAGGAAAAATTCTCTTGGCCATCCATGGTTAAGTCCTTAGAGTCGGCAACAAAGTAAGTGTTTCATAGGGTTTTCACAGCCCGTTAACTGATACTCTTTTGTGAATTTTCGAGGACAATAACTTTACCCCAATTGCAATTACCCAAATCGCAATTCACTTAAATTTAACATTCAATTAACTCATTCTAAAACTTTTAGATATATCATGCGTTAAATTTATAGTATGATTAACTCAATCATTATCAACGACCAAGAAGTCATGGAAATTGCAGGATTTGTATATATCAACGGGGCTTGGGTGCCGGTTCGATAACATCAAAGCCGTTACAATTTTCATCGATTAGACACGTGGTTTTGTCTATCCACGAAAATCTCATTAAACTTGGGAGGTATTTTTTTGTCTGTAAGAGTAAAAGCAATTATTATGAAAAAGGTAATCGTATTTATTAGCAGCGGCCTAATGGTATTTGCATCATTATCGGCAACTGAATGCAGGTCATTAGATCAAAACGATCAACATCAGAGACCAAGACCTAACAGAAGAGACAGAATTGAAAACAAAAGAGATCGACGAGAAGATGTTAGAGACAAGCGTGAAGACATCAGAGACAGACGAGAAGATATCCGAGATGATAGGTTTCAAGGAGGACCTAGGGACAAACGCGAGGATATAAGAGATAAAAGAGAAGACGTACGGGACAGACGAGAGGATGTAAGAGACAGACGCGAAAATCGACGTGACCGAAGACGCAGATAGTAAAATTCAACGCGAAAGGCAGCGAAATGCCTAATATTCACTATAAACGATTCCCGATAGGCGATTCAGATACGTAAGATTAGATTGGTTTTAAACCACTAATTCCGTATATTTGCAGCCCGTTTAGAGAGGTGTCCGAGCGGTCGAAGGAGCACGCCTGGAAAGTGTGTATATGCCAAAAGCGTATCGAGGGTTCGAATCCCTTCCTCTCTGCAACTTAATGCCCCGATTCGGGGCATTTTTGTTTTTTTTAAATCTGAGGTCAATCGGAAATTTCAATTTCAGATATTAGGGGAAAAGTCGTTAAAAATCAATCTTTTTACAATTCGCAAAAAATCAACCTTTCCATCACAGAATCCCCAGGAATCTATATAGTCAACATCATCTCCGATGGCAAGAAAGCAGTTATAAAAGTGATTAAAGATTAAAATTACTCAATTTCTATACCCCTGAAGAATAGCGCACCACAGAGTCCCTAGAAAGTCAAACATACCTCAAAACACAGAGTATTTAAGTTACTACGTATTGCTAATGACCCATTGTTGAAAGGAATACATGGGTATATTTTTCATCCAAGCTTGAAGAATGTAGGGTGAAAGTGAAGTTCGTATGCATTCTTTGGGAAGGTATTTGTCGTAATAGACTCTTAAACTTCGTGACTTTAAATTTTCGGAGGACTTAACTTCAATCGGTATAATTTGATCCGATTTTTGAATAATGAAATCCACTTCTGACCTTCCCTCATCGGGAGACCAATAAAACGGCTGCAAGCTTTGAGATACTATTTGCTGACAAATGAATTGTTCAGATAAAACTCCCTTAAATTCCTCAAAAACACGATTTCCTTCAAGAATTACGTTAGCCGGCAAACTAGCCAATGCGCCTAGTAAACCAACATCATGTAAATACAATTTAAAGTCATTCCAATCGGCATACGCAGTAATGGGCATTCCCGATTTATTAATTCGATTGACTTTATGAATGAGCCCTGCGTTGGATAACCACTCAATAGCCAATTCAAACTCTTTTGCGCGACTTCCCTTACGAATCAAACTATAAATGAATTTAGAATTTTCTTTAGCCAGTTGACTTACAATGGATTGCCAAATCATTCTAATTCTTGGAAGTTGAGATATGGGTGCATGCTTTGAGAAGTCATTTTCATATGATGCTAAAATTTGCAATTGTAATTCTCTCACTGACAGCAAATCAGCGTTACTAGCAAATTTACTTACGACCGCAGGCATACCACCTACATAGAGGTATTTTTTAAAATGTTCGGTTAATAAACCATGGAAAGATTTCAGAATTTCATGATCATTTTGGATTATTGCCCTTAATAAAGAAATTTCACCGACAGCCTGCAGATATTCATGAAACGTTAAGGGATACAGTGTAAATAATTCAACTTTTCCAACCGGAAACGAAACTCCTTGATGTATTGCTACGCCCAATAAAGAACCAGCAGCAAATACATGAAAATTTGGCGCATTTTCTTGAAAATACTTTAATGCAGTTAAGGCCTCTGGACACGATTGAACCTCATCAAAAATAATCAAGGTATTATCGGGGCTGATTTCATTGCCATACAATATTTCCAGCGATTTAATAATTCTTGAAATATTAAAACCAGATTTAAAAATGTTCTGTAATTCAATCGACGATTCAAAATTAAAATACGCAGTATGCTTATATTCAATTCTACCGAATTCCTTCATAAGCCAAGTTTTTCCCACCTGTCTGGCACCCTGTATAATCAATGGCAAACGATTTGACTTATTTTTCCAGTCAAGCAATTTTTGATACGCAAATCTATCCATTCCAATTTTACAAACAAAAATACAACTTAACTAACCAATAATGTAATAAAACACACTTTTAAGATGCAAAAAGTGTTTCATTTTACATTTTTGGGGCCTTAACTATGCAAGAGACACCTTTAACACAATTCATTGGCATCTGCACCTCCGGTAGCTCTCATGCAAATTGCGGGCGAAAATGCTACCAATTTACTCAATGCCTCTCCCAGGTTAGCTGACTCTTCGGTGGGCATCCAAGTCAAAAGCCTGCTAAACGCATCTCAATAAATAACATCCATAACCAATAGCAAATCAACGACATTAGATTTATTATTGTGAAAGAAACCCAACTCATCCATGCTATATCAACCCTATGAAATTTATTTATAATACTCTATTGGCTGCATCGGCCATTATATTGCTGAGCTTTGCAAGTCAAAACACGCCCATATTTAAGGTAGAAATCTTACAAAACAACAAAGTAATACCGATAGAAAACCATATTGCCCTGCTAGAAAAAAAGCAATTTCAGTTGAGAATTACCCTGAATAATCTGAATGGTATCTATTTCCATTCGTCGTTCAA
>JACCEB010226979.1_pt1 | contig 12373 bp, 9 predicted proteins | sample 7454761 | NCBI WGS metagenome assembly JACCEB01 (sample SAMN15323454, study PRJNA562643) | freshwater metagenome | isolation source: river surface water | place: USA:Blue River Watershed | collected 2017-08-18 | reverse complement strand
TTATTACCACTCGTTTTTTGTCTACTGCATTTAAACCTAATTACATCGGTGCTTCTCAAAACTGCATGCTTTGTTTTTCTAGAAGCCATACGTTTACGCCACATTCTAAAACTTGAAGGCTTAGAATTCGCACGCATGAATTCAATGACTTCTTTTTCACTCAATCCAAATTGAAATTGAATGGCTTCAAAAGGTGAACGATCTTCCCAAGCCATTTCAATGATGCGGTCTCTATCTTTTTCGACCCATTCAGATCTTAAAATAGGTTCTGCTGGTCTTGGATTGATCAAAGTTTCTTTTCCCATTGTACTATTCATTTACTTTAATGCTTTTAAAAATTTTTCTGCGTTATTTAAATGATGCGCTCTTTTTTCTTCCGGCATTTTATCCCATGTACTTAAGAGCATCGCCCATCTTGGATTTTTTGAAAATACGACACGCTGCTTGGATAAAAAGCGCCAAAATAAACCATCCCAAGTTGCCTGCCATTCCCCTTTAGGAAAATCTCCCATCTTCATTAAATAATTAGATCCGCAGATATAAGGTTTCGTAGTGATCATACCTCCATCGGCAAACTGAGACATACCATAGACATTGGGTACCATCACCCAGTCATATGCATCAATATACATTTCCATAAACCATTGGTATACATCATCTGGTTTAATCTCACAGAGTAACATAAAATTCCCTATCACCATCAGCCTTTCTATATGATGATTGTATCCAGACTCAAGAAGTTTTTTGATACTGATATCTATTGGATCAATGCCTGTAGTCCCATTGTAAAACGACGAAGGCATTTTTTTAGTAAAGCCCCAGAAGTTTTTAGTTCTTTGTTGACTACCAATTTTTCGATAAGTCAATTGCACAAACTCCCTCCATCCAATAATTTGCCTCACAATGCCTTCGATACTATTGATAGGTGCTTTTGCTTTTTTGTATGCTTCTAATAATGCATTTAAAAAATCAGCTGGTTGAATCAAGCCCACATTGATCATGGGACTTAATACACTATGAAATAAAGTTTTTTCTGCGACCACCATTGCATCTTCATAAATACCAAATTGTTCAAGCTTTTCTGCAATGAATAAATCCATTGCTTTTTTTGCATCAGTATGTGTTACTGGATAATACAAGCCCTTTTTTGAAGTATTAAATGGCGCTTCAGACTTTCCTGGATTATTTTTAAAATTTGCTTTTACATATTGTGTAGCCTCTTCTATGAATTCATTGGACTCAAAAAAATGAATCGGTGGTATCGCTGTATTTTTTGGAATTTTTTTTCTGTTCTCCACATCAAAACTCCATTGTCCTCCAACTGGGCTTCCATCTTTTTCAATTAAAATTTTTCTTTGTTTACGTTGCTCTGTATAAAAACTGGTTTGGAAATAAGTTTTCTTATTGCCAAGTAGGTCAATGCTATCCGATTGATTATTTAAAAAATTTGGACTAGGTAAGTAGGTCAATTCAATTCCAGCATTACTTGTAGCTTTTTTTAATTGTCGATCTAGCAAGTAATCACATGGATCGTAGAGTTTAATTTTTTTAACACCTTTTGATCTCAACATTTTTACCAATTCAGCAATCTTCGAATTTTGATCTTTAGCTTCTATATAATGACAATCACTTCTTTTTTGAGCAAGTAGTGCTCCATAATATTTCATAGATGCCCTATGAAATAAAATTTTTTGTTGATGAAATTGGTATTGAAGAAAAAATAGATCAGATTCAATGAGGTAAATAGCACCACCATCAGGACCTAATTCAGACTGGTTAAAAAGTTGATGTGGAAATACGAGCTGTACCTGCATTTATTTTAAACATTTTACAGCTAAAATTGTTCATTGAGTAGCACATTTAATGCCTATCAATGAATATCAGTTACACGGCGCTCTTAGAACAGGTCAAATCTTATCACCCAGGAAAATACCATTCCACAAGGAATTATATCAATGGCGCAGTGACTAGCTGGTCGCCTTATATCTCTAGGGGGTTACTGAGTCCCGTATTGGTGATGGGGCAGCTTAAAGCGCAGCACAGTTATCAAGAATGGATCGGTTTTATGCAACAAATGGCATGGCGTGAATACTTTCAAAGAGTTTGGCAGCATCAAGGGGATTTAATTTTACAAGACCTAAAGTCGCAACAAACAAATGTAATCCTAGAACAATTGCCGCTACCTATGCAGAATGCAAGTACTGGTATCCATGCGCTTGATCATGCAATTGCTCAATTGTATGATACAGGCTATTTACACAATCATCTAAGAATGTATCTTTCCATGTTGCATTCAAATATTTTTAAAGCAGCTTGGTTGCCAGGTGCAAAGTGGATGTATGCCCATTTATTAGACCATGATCCTGCTGCGAATTTTTTAAGTTGGCAATGGGTTGCAGGCACTTTTAGTAGTAAAAAATACATCGCAAATCAAGGGAATATAAATAAGTACACCAATACAAAACAGGAGGGTACTTTTTTAGATACTGAATATGAAAATTTATTTGAAGCTATTTTTAATGCAGCTGGTCAAGTTAAATCAAATCATCTAATTAACTGGACGGATCCTTTAGATCAAAAATTTGAAGTAGACACTAGGGCAATTTTGCAAAGTATCCAACAGAAAAATCAATCAAAGATTTTTGATATCAATCAGGTAATGGCTAACAAAGCTTTTTGTATTTACAATAGCTTTAACTTGGATCCGCTATGGCACGCTAACGAAGAAGTGCATCGCATCTTATTAATAGAGCCCAATCATTTTGAACAATTTCCTGTAACAGAAAAAGTATTGCAATTTGTGATTGACCTAGCTATAACCAATATTCCATGCATTCAAATCTTCATTGGTAATTATGAAGATTTATCCCAGCATATTCAAACCAGCATCTATTTCAAAGAACACCCTACAACACAGCATTATCAAGGTATACGCGAAGAACGTGACTGGCTGTTTCCTCAAGTAGATAATTATTTTCCTAGCTTTTTTGGCTATTGGAAAAAATGTGAACGCTATTTAAAATAAAAAAACGCTCCGAAATTTCGGAGCGTTTTTTTTATCACTAACTCATTGAATCTATTAATATGATTCAATGTATGTTCGCATTTTATTTCTTTTTTTCTACATCTCTATTTAATTCGTCAATATCTACAGAGCGTTCTGTATGATCTCCTAATAAATATTTAGAGAAATAATCTGCAGTTCTCCAGAACCAATATTCGTTCATATCTCCAAAGCCGTGTCTTTGTGTTGGTAGAATCAACATATCAAAACGCTTGTTGGCCTTAATCAATGCATTCACTACTCTTAAAGTATTAGCAGGGTGTACATTGTTGTCAATTTCACCATGAATCAATAATAATTTTCCTTTTAAGTTTTTAGCTAAGTCTGGATTTTTATCAATCATATAACTGAAAGTGGTATCTCCTTTTTCAGAGATATTTTCTTTAACACCATGATGCTTTTCACTCCACCATCTATTGTATACACTATTATCATGGTTACCGGCATTGCTTACTGCAACTTTAAAGACATCAGGATACACCAACATGGCTGCAGTACTCATGAATCCGCCACCGCTGTGTCCATGAATACCTGCTTTGTTTCTATCGATGAAACTAAATCTATCCGCTAGTTGTTCGATGGTCGCTTTTTTGTCGGCAAGTCCATAATCTCTTAAATTACCGTAACCATAGTTATGATACCATTTGCTTCTAGCAGGATGGCCACCTCTGTTACCCATTGTTACCACAACAAATCCTAATTGAGCCAATCTGTCAATACGATCCATGCCTTTACTGAAAGACTTGTTTACTGATTCTGTTTGAGGACCAGGGTATACATATTCAATAATTGGATATTTTTTAGTGCTATCAAAATCATAAGGCTTATACATTACGCCGTATAAATCGGTGATACCATCATCCGCTTTGATTTTAAATGTTTCAGGAAATTTATAACCTGTAGCCATTAAGTTTCTTAAATCGGCAGTCTCCAAATCCATTAATTTTCTTCCATCGGCGCTATGCAAGCTTGATACAGGTGTGGTATTAACTCTAGATGAATTATTTACAAAGAAGGTATTGTTGTCATTCATGCTAAAGCTATGATCAAAATTCCCTGCATTTAATAATTGTAAGCCAGTTCCGTCTAAATTGATTTTATACAAATGCATGTAATAAGGATCTTCTTTACCACCACCAGTCAAAGACTCTTTTCCATTGGCAGAAAAATAAACAACTCTTTTTGCCTCATCTACACCAATCACTTCCTCTACATGCCAAGCACCTTGAGTAATTTGATTTTTTAACTTTCCTTGACCATCGTATAAATATAAATGCGCCCAACCATCACGCTCACTCCATTCAATGAGTTCTGCGCCATTTTTAATTAATTCTGGCTTCTTAATTTCAATTGAGGTATTCATTGATTCAGCTACCACAACTTTGACTTCCCCAGTAGTCGTGTTCACTACACATTGGTCAATCTTTTTTAAATCACGACTTGTTCTTGCAAGGTATAATTGTTCATTATTACCTAACCAAATCATTGGCTTGAATTCGTCATCTCTTGCATTTGCTGCAGCAGACTTATTCCACAATGCAATATCTTGATCTTTATATAAGGATACATTGATTTCTTTATTGGTATAGTTGACCATATCTACCAACATTAAATGGTCTACTGGTGCTTCTTTTTCGCCTGGCATCCAATACTTATAGGTTTCAAGCGTTGGTCTAGGATCAGCAATGCTGTTGATCACCCATAAATCTTTTACCTTTCTATTATCTACTTTTACAATCGCAAGTTGTTTGCTGTTTTCACTCCATAAACCATAAACAGCTTTTCTTTTATTTTTATTTTTCTCAGCATCAACATTTGTTTCGCCACCATCATTATGCCAGCTAAAGTTTTGTATGCCATCTTTTGTAATAGCAGTTTCAACAATTGTACTATCATCTTCATTCAACAAAGCTTTTTCATAATTGGCTTTGTCCATATAGTATAGGTTGTGGTTGCGACCAAAAACTACTTTAGATTGATCAGGTGCTATGTTCGCCCAACTTGGCTTTCTTTTAGGCTTAGTGAATCCAACAAGCTCATTCAATTGAGCAGTATTCAAATTGTATTCAAAGTAAAATACTTTTTTAATTTTTTCGGCTTTAGCATCTTTTTTAGCACCTGGCTTATCTATTTCGATGCTACTTTTTACTTCAAACTGAATCCAGTTTTCGTCCTTGATAAATTTCAAAGAATCAATTGGAAGATGTTGTGCATCAAATGGATCTTTGATGATTCTTGTTAAAGACGCAGCTAGTTGATCCTTGTCAAACATCGCCTTTTTTTCGTTTTTTACAGGGTCTACAATCATCCATTGTTTTCCTTCACTTGTTTCGTAGGTATACCAAAACTTGTTGGATTGTTTTAACCAATGAGGATCAACAGACAAAGAGAAAATCATCTTATCCAATTTCTTTGGAGAAAATCTTGCTGCTAGGTCATAATTAGCTTTTTGTTGTCCAAAAATGAACAGCGGTAAAGCAAGTAATACTAATAAAAGTTGTTTACGCATATTGTATATATTAAGTGTAGAAAATTAATACATTTTTTTGAATTATAACCTAATTTGTGATGAATACACGACTATGAAAACAACCTTATTTACAAGTTTATTTTTAGCGCCTTTGATATGCATCAATGGGTTTGCTCAAACTATCAATCAATTTAAGCCTGCGGTATTTGCAGATGAAAATAGAAAAGCAAAACTACAAGCGGCTATGCCACTTGTGGAAGGTTTATATAAAGAATATGCAACAAAACATCATTTCCCAGCTTACGCTTTTGCTATTGTCTTAGATGGTGAAATAGTATTAAAAAAAGTAGCTGGATGGGCGAATATAGAGGATAAGATTCCTGCCAATGACCAGACCATGTTCCGTATTGCATCCATGTCCAAAAGCTTTACGACCATGGCTATTCTGCAATTAAGAGATGCTGGAAAATTAAGACTAGATGACCCTATTGATCAATATATTCCTGCTATGAAAGGCCAAGTGTTGACTAAGGATGGCGCCCCCATCACCATACGACATTTAATGTCCCATCAGGCAGGCTTTCCCGAAGACAACCCTTGGGGAGATAGACAATTAGATGATGCTGAGGCAGATCTGATTGCTTTAATAGAAAAAGGACTTTCGTTTTCAAATACCACGGGCACCAATTATGAGTATAGCAATCTTGGTTTTGCGATGCTGGGTTATATCATACATAAGGTAACAGGATTAACCTATGACGCCTTTATTAAGCAATCTATTTTGGATCCTTTAGGCATGCAGCACACCACTTATGAATACAGGACAATCTCCAAAGAAAATTTAGCGAAGGGTTATCGCACTATTAAAGGCAATTGGGTGAATGTGCCTTTATTAAAAGACGGAATTTATGGTGCCATGGGTGGGATGATCACTTCGATAGATGATTTTGCAAAATATGTTGCCCTGCATCAAGCAGCATGGCCAGAGCGCAACGACCCAGAAAACAAAGTGATTAAGAGAAGTACGCTAAGAGAAATGCACCAACCTTATACTTTCATTGGTTTAAATGCAAACAATCAATTTCCATCGGGTAAAAAATTAGCAATTACCACAAGTTATAGCTATGGATTAAATTGGTTACATGATGCAGAAGGTAAAACTATGATTGGACATAGTGGAGGACTACCTGGCTTTGGAAGCAATTGGCGGTTTTTACCAGAATATGGATTAGGAGTTATCTTTTTTGCAAATCATACTTATGCACCAACTTCTAGTTTAAATACAATTGTATTAGACACGCTAGTTCAACTTGCGAATTTAAAACCTAGGGAAGTTGTTCCATCTCAAATTTTAATTCAAAGACAAAAAGAGTTAGTTCAATTATTACCTTCTTGGGAAAACACGGGTTCAATTTTTGCTGAAAACTTTTTTGACGACTATTTATTGGATGAGCTAAAGTCAGAAGCCAATCAATTGTTTGAACAAGCAGGAGCCATTCAATCTGTAGGAAAAATGATTGCAGAAAATCAGTTAAGAGGGTATTGTATATTGAAAGGAACTAAACGAAATTTAAAATTAAGTTTTACTTTAAGTCCAGAAAATCCTGCATTGATTCAAGAATACCATTTAGAACTTGTAAAATAAAAAAGCGCAATAGCCCCCCGGCTATTGCACTTAAAACCAAACAAACATAAACTAATTACATAGGTCTTTTTCTGCGCATCATTTCGTTGCGCATTCTATTTAAAAGCTCCCTGTCTACTTTCAAAGCAAGGTTCACTCTTTCTTCTGTTTTTAGAACTGGCATCAAGTCTTTCTTAAATTTCTTTCTAATCACTAGCATTGCTTCTTGAAATGCAATCTCGTCTCCTTTTGCTGTTTGCATCAAATTTCTACTTGCATCTTTTTGCTCATTGTACAGTGGCCAAAATTTTTCTGCTTCAGCAGGTGTTAGATTTAATTTTTTTGTGATGAATTGAATACTAAATAATTCAAGTCTTTCCCTTTGTTCTTTAGTCATTGTTCTAGGCGGAGGCGGTGGAGCCATTTCCATGCCTTGTCTATCACGCATTGGTGGTCTATTTTGACCATTCATTGGTCGCTCTTGTGCTTGTGCTACAAAAACAGTTACAACAAAACTAAAGAAGCATAGTATTTTTTTCATAAAACGGTTATTTTAAATTTAGACGAATTTATTTTGAAATAGTTTAAAATTATTTTGATAATTATTATTTAAATCTTTATTTAATTATTTGTTGATATTAAATTAGTGCCAGCTGCTTCAATTGCGCTATTCCATTCTACTTCGGTTACAAGTTCATTATTATTAACATATGCTTCGATCAATTCATCGGGTAAATTTTCAATTTCAATCAATTCGACTTTTGCTACTGAAGCAGTATTTTTTTCTGTTTTATTAAAAAATAATAATCCAGTTGTAATTGCAAAAATCAAACTTGCTGCAACTAAGTATTGTTTATGATCTAACAAAAGTGTCACTATCGGCGCCCTTTTAGGTGCTCGCTCCTGTGCTTTAATTTTTTGCATTAAATCCAATTCAAATTGATCAAAATACCCAGCTGGAACCTGCTTGGTTTTTGTCTCAAAGCTTTTTAGGGCTTCTACTAGTTCTTTTGAAATTGATTCGTTTTCCATATCGGTATTTAGATGCTTTTTGTAGTCAAAGGTTTAAGATGTTTGGAGTAATGTGGTCATTTTTTTGACAGCTTGGTGATAATTTGCCTTTGCGCCCCCAACAGTAGTCCCTGTAATAGACGCTATTTTTTCGTAGTCAAAATCCTGATAATACCTTAACATGAACACAAATCGTTGTTTCTCAGGCAATTCTGCGATTGCGCGCTCTAATTTAATCTGAATGGCCGTTTCTTTTAGAGCATCAAGGCTACCAGACTGTTCTAAACTTGGATCTAAGGCGCTTTGGGTTTGTTGCGCTGTCAAACGTTTTTTCTGAGCAATAAAGTTGAGGGTTTCATTATAAGCAATCCTGAAAAGCCAAGTGCTAAAGGCGCTTTCTTGCTTAAATCCATCCAGCTTATTCCAAACTTTGATCCAAACTGCTTGAGCAATATCGTCTACATCTGCATGTTCGAGCACCATTTTCTTAATTTGAAAAAACACCTGTGCCTGATGACTTTTTAGTAATTGGGTAAAGGCGGCTTCTTTTGATTCGCCGTTTTGAAATTGTGTTATGAGTGCTTGGTCAGTCATGTAAGTTCAAGTTAGACCAAAATGATGTCAAAAAGTTTAAACTACAATTTTACATTAGATTTTAACAATGGTTTTTACATATTGGTGTATCCCATTTTGAATTCTAATATAATATACACCAGGTTTTAAATCACTACCAAGTAAAGTGACACTATTCATTCCTGCATAACTATATGTGGCATCTACTAATAATTTAATCACTGTGCCAGATGCATCAATCAACTGAACTAAAGTGTGCCCACCTTCTGTTTTAAATTCTATTCTGGATTGTTGTGCGAATGGATTTGGATAAGCCACAATCATCGCATTTTTTTCAAAAACAGGATTCTTCATTTCAACCGCGCAAGCACTTGCGTTGATTAAGTTTAAAGTTGAAAACTGCTTGAGCATGATTTCTTGATTATCTGCTTCTTTCACACAGAACCAATTCGTTAATATCGAATTATAAATTGTTCTAAAATCATATTGATAAGGTACATTATCACCAACAGTGACATTTGCTGGTATCGTTGGATTTTCACCAAAAACACCTCCTCTCACATTTTTACCAAATAAAAATAATGGGGCAGCAGCACCATGATCTGTTCCACCACTTGCATTTGATTTAATTCTTCTTCCAAATTCTGAATAAGTCATACCAATCACCCTATCTTCTATTTCTTGATTTTTGATATCACTCTGAAAAGCACCAATCGCTTCGGAGACAGCTCCTAATAAATTTGCATGTGTCCCAGTAGTGGTATCTGTTGAAACGGCTTGACCTGCGTGTGTATCAAAGCCGCCATAATTCACTAAATAAATTTTTGTTTTTAATCCTCCTTTAATCAATCTTGAAACAATTTTTAATTGATTGGCAAGACTAGTGTTGGGATAAGTCACTTGTTGCTTCACGGCGTCAGATGCGGCTTTGATACGTGTAGCATATTTATTGGTTTGCTTTGAAATTCTTCTGATAAAACTTAATTCATAACCAGCATTGGTATTTGGAACTGCTTGTTCAGTCGCATCAAATAAATTATAAAATGCACTTGGATCAGAAATACTCATGCCCATATTTACGATGGGTCCTTGACAAGTCAATGAAGTAATAGAACCAATTTGAATGGCCAAGGGATCTGTATCTACTTCGTTTGGATAATTGTCCGGAAAGCCTGGGTAATTATTATCTAAAAAACGGCCAACCCAACCTGTATTTAAATATTGGGTACTATCGGAGCCACTCATCCAAATATCGGTTGCTCTAAAATGAGAAAAATTTGGTTGAGGATAACCCACGGCTTGCACAATATCAAGCTGTCCATCATTGAATAATCTTTGCATGGCTGTCATGGACGGATGCAATCCTGTTTCATCAAATCCATTTAATCCTAGTATTTTATTTTCGGGGATGGCAATATTGGTCCTTGCATTCCTGTACGCTCCATATTGGTCAATAGGGAGCACGGTATTCAGTCCATCATTTCCTCCATTCAATTGAATGATCACTAGCACTCTATCGTTATTGACGTTTGCCAATACTTCTGGTTCAACCATGCTGTGGTTGTTCAATATATGTATTGGGTTGCCGCTAATGACTGTGGGCGTTAGTACTGCAAGACTATTGCGTAAAAAAGTGCTTCTTTTCATTTAACTTAATTGATAGTCTGGCAGGTTCATAATATATTTTACAAGTGCTTTCAATCGGTTGTTCACCAAATTAAAGTTGACTGTATTCTGATTGGACTGATAGCTGTTCCATGCTTCTGTCCAATAGTAATCAGCGGTTTGCCCACTTAATAAAATTTGTTTTTTCAAATTGTCTTTGATCGTTTGATCTATTTCGGTAGAAATTAAAAGATCAAATAAGTCTTGAATCAGTTGATTGGGATTGGCGGGACTGCTGGAAATAGCTTTTGCAAAAGGAATCAAATCTATAAAGACTTTTTTACCATTTCTGGTATAGCCTGTCTCAACCATCAAGTCAGTAAATTTATTTCGCTTTGGTAATGTGTCGGCATTGATCCACAATTCACCAAATTCTGGTGACTGATAATAAGCAGGCCAGCCGGCCACATTAGGAGGATCCGCTAAGTTTTGTCCGAAGTTTGTCAATTGCCCCACCATATTATTAAAGTGCAAATAGGCGTCTGCGTAATCTGTAATTGAATTTGGAAAAACTACATTTGTTTTTCGCAAAGTACCAATGACATGGTCTATTGGACTTTTTATTTGACATCCAATATATAATGGATCATAAAAATGGGCACTATTTAAAAGTGCACTTAATACAGGCTTAATTTCAAAATTGTTATTTTTAAAAATGGTAGCCAAAGGCGCGATAATATTTTTTTCAACGGTCTCGTCGATATAATAAAAAACAAACCATCTGTAAATTCTTCTGCAGATATATTTTGCCATGTCTTCTTTTGCAAACAACATGTCTATCAATTCATCTGTTTCGCCAGCGCCTGCAGCACCAGATTTCCCAGTAATTATTTTATTATTATAGTAGCTCGAAAATTGTTTGCTACCTGTATCATGTCTTGTCGCATCAAAATAACTATTGAAGCTTGTATTGATGCGCCATCCAGTTAACACCCTCGCTGCTGCTTTCACATCTGATTCTGCAAATTGAATTGCATTGTCTTTTCCAACCGTATAAAGTTCTTGTAATTCTCTTCCATAGTTTTCGTCTGGGGCAGTGGCGGAATTCAAATAACCATTTAAGTACCTCAACATACCAGGATCAATCGTTACTGCTTTCACCATTGTTTTATAATTACCAAGGGCATTTTTTCTTAAAGTATCATGGTGTTGATACACATAGTTCGCATTGGAAATGGTGTCTGCTTCGGTGCCAAAATGATTCCCCCAAAACAAAGTCATTTTTTCTCTGATACTTATATCTTGATGAATCATTACACCAGTAAGCCATTTTTTATAGCTATTCCTTCTTAAGCCATTGATGGTGCCATCATTGGTTGGATGGTTGATCCAGGTAGCGCCGGGTGCAACAGCTGGGTCAATCACCGTGGCAGTATTGTATTCATTGAGTGGAGGAGCAGGGATAGGAGCTGTCGGATTGAGTAATTCAGACACTGAGGCATTTAATCCCTTCGCTAAAAATTGTTGAATTTCGGTATGCTTTGCACCAAAAAGCACTCTATTTAATAAATGAGTGGTCGTTTGCTTAGTCCAAGGACCTTTGTAGGTTTCTAGACCTTGACTGCTAGAAAGGGGGCTTAGTGGCATGCAAGTGATTTGTTAGCAATTTAGACAATTTTCAAATTCAAAAGTTTAAAACGCTTATTTTCAATCCGGTTATCATCATTTTTTTCATTTGCATTCAAAATGAAATTATCTTTAAAGCAACTCAAAAAATAGTTAATATGAGAATGATTCAATTAATATGTATCGCATTGTTAATCCCTTGTTTAGGTATTAGCCAAATGATTAATAAAGTAATCACCAAGTCAGAAACCGAAAGGATAGAGCGCGTGCTTGCATCAGATGAAATGGAAGGTCGAAGAACCTTTAGTCCAAGCATTGATAAAGCAGCTGCTTTTATAGCTAAAGAATTTGAAGCCTCAGGACTAAAGTCTTTAAAAGGAGATAATAATTTTTTACAATC
>JACCEB010048601.1_pt1 | contig 12377 bp, 9 predicted proteins | sample 7454761 | NCBI WGS metagenome assembly JACCEB01 (sample SAMN15323454, study PRJNA562643) | freshwater metagenome | isolation source: river surface water | place: USA:Blue River Watershed | collected 2017-08-18 | reverse complement strand
CCTTGTTTCGCATCGTGCCCACCCAGGTCGCCACCTATGACCAGCTGGGTAAGGCACCGATGCGCCCCGGCAATTTCCTGGGCGAGCATGGCGTGCTGCGCAGCTGTTACCGCACCCAGGACGAGAAGTACCTGATCGTGAGCGCGGTCGGTCCGCAGGCGATCCGGCGCATTCTGGTGGCCGCACGCGCCGAGGCGCTGATCGCCGAATGTGACGGTGGCATCATGAGCAACCCCGACACCCAGGCCGTCCAGCGCTTTTTGTCGAACTGCAATGTGCACCTGATCGACTGGATGGGGTCGCACCCCTATGAGAGTCTGGTTGCCGACCTGCGCGCAGCCGACGCAGTGCACAGCCCGGTCTACAGCGCCGCCGAGATCGTGCAAGACCCACACTTTCTGGCGCGCGAAGACGTGGTTTCAGTGCCTGACGAAGAACTCGGGCCGATCCGAATGCAGGGTGTGGTGCCCAAGTTCCCGGGCCGCACCCATAAAGTGCGCCATGCGGGCCGGGCCCGTGGCGCCGACAACGCACAGGTCCTGGGCGAACTGCTCGGGCTGACCGAATCCGATCTTGCGACGCTGCGCGAGGACGGGGTGATCTGACAACTACCAAAGGAGACAAAGACATGCAAAGACGAACTTTCAGCCAAGGCTTGCTCGGCATGGCGGCAACCGCATCCGGCGTCTCGTGGGCGCAGGACAACTGGCCGAACCGGCCCATCAAGGTCATCCTGCCCTTCTCGGCGGGTGGTACCGGAGACGCTGTCGCCCGGGCCCTGGGCAACGACATGGAAAAGCGCCTCGGGCAGCCGATGGTGATGGAAAACCGCGTGGGCGGTACCGGCTTGCTGGGGCAAGACCTGGCCATGCGAAGCCCGCCCGACGGCTACACCATGGTGGCCATTTCGATCTCTGGCGCTCTCTCATATCACGGCCAGAACCGCAGCATCGACTTCACCAAGGACTTTGCGATGGTCGGGCAGGTGTACAGCCAGTACGCTGCGGTGGTGGTCAACCCGACCACGGCGCAGACGGCCAACATCCGCAATATGCGTGACTTGGTGGCCTACGCCAAGGCCAACCCGGGCAAGATCAACTACGCCAGCCAGGGCTCGGGCAGTATTGGCCACCTCACGATGGAGCGCATCAAGCAGATTGCTGGCATCGACGTGGTGCATGTGCCTTATCGCGGCGCTGCACCCGCCTACAACGACCTGCTTGCGGGGCATATCCAGATGATGTCGACCTCGCTGGGCGCTTTGCCCTACATCACCGCCGGCAAGATGCGTGCGCTGGGCATGGCTGGTACCACCCGCTCGTCGCTCTTGCCTGACTGCCCGACCTTCATCGAGCAGGGCATCGACCTGGTGGCAGGCTCCTGGTACGGCTTTGCCATGCCAGCCGGTACGCCGCCAGCCATCGTCCAGCGCATGGCGCGTGAACTGCAGGTGGCGATTGCCAAGCCCGAGATTGCCGATTCGCTACGCAAGCAAGGCGTAGACCCCGAATTCCTGCCGGGCCCTGAGTACGCGGCCCGCGCGAATGCCGATTTCCGTCGGTGGGGTGATGTGATCCGCGAGCGCGGCATCAAGACGGAATGAGCGCCGAATAAGACCGGAATTTGCACGCTTCACGCCGACTTTCGATGCTCGCGCTGCGATGCCTACTGCCCTGTTGATCGGCGGAACCGGCCCCACCGGTCCGTTCATCGTCGACGGGCTGCTTGCGCGCGGGTGGTCGGTCACCGTGCTGCACTCCGGGCGGCGCTTTGTTCGTTACAGCGCTGCGGTGGAGACCCTTCACGCCGACCCGAACTTTGCCGAGGCCCTGGTGCCTGCTCTGGCGGGCCGCCAATGGGACCTGGTGATCGCCAGTTACGGGCGCCTGCGGGTGCTGGTCGAGGCGCTCAAGGGCCACACGAACCGCCTGCTGGCGATCACCGGCGCCACCGGCGGCACCGCCCGGGAGGGCGATATACGCTGGGGCGTCCTCGGCAGGCCCGCTTTGCTGGACGAAGCCCGCGTGCTGCCCGCCAAGGGCGAGGGTGAGCCTACCCTGGCGCTGCGGATCGCGCAGGCAGAGGCAGCTTTGTTCGAGGCGCATGCCCAGGGGCATTTCAGCGTGACCTGCATCGCCTATCCGATCCTGTACGGACCGCGCCAGCCCGGTGCCACCGACTGGGCCATCGTGCGCCGGGTGCTCGATGGCCGGCGCCATTTCATCCTGGCCGACGGCGGCCACAAGCTGGAAAGTCGCGCCTACGCCGAGAACGCGGCGCATGCGGTGCTGCTGGCGGTCGACCAGCCGCAGGCCAGCCACGGCCGGCGCTACCTGGTGGCCGATCAGGCCCTGCACTCGATGCGCCAGCGCGTCGAGGCGGTGGCGGCGCACCTGGGGCACCGTTTCGAACTGGTGGACATGCCCTATGACTGGGCGCGGCCCTGCCACCCCTTGTGGCGGCACACCCGCGAGAGCCGTGTCATCGACAGCGGACGGATCCGGCGCGAACTTGGGTATGTCGACCCGGTGGCGGCGCCCGATGCACTGGCACGCAGCGTCGACTGGATGGTGGCCCACCGCGACGCGATGGCCGAGGTGGAGGCGCAACTGGGTGACCCCTTTGACTATGCGCGGGAAGACGCGTTGATAGCCGCTTGGCAGCAAGCCCGCCCCTGCCCGGTGGACTACCTGCTGGCGCGGCCGCGCCATATTTATCGTCACCCGACGGTGCTGGGTGAGGTGCATAACCCGGTCGAGGTGCACAATGAAGCACAGCCACTTCGCACAGGAATGAAAAAATGAATCCTATTGCCTTTGCGATTCCTATCTTCTTTTTGCTCATCGCGTTCGAGCTTTGGGTGGCGCATTCCCGCGGCGTCTCGGTCTATCGCCTCAAGGACAGCCTCACGTCGATCAACGTCGGCATCATGAGCGAGTTTTCCAAGGCGATTGGCGGCGTGGTCAGCGTCATCATGTATTCGCTCATCGCGGACCGCTTCGGCGCTTTTGTCTGGGACGTGCGCCACCCGATGACCTGGGTCAGCGCCTTGCTGCTCTACGACTTCTGCTACTACTGGGTGCACCGGACGGGCCACGAAATCAACATTTTGTGGGCCTCGCATGTGGTGCATCACAGCAGCGAGGAGTTCAACCTGTCCACCGCGCTTCGCCAGTCGTCGACGGGTTTCCTTTTCCGGTGGATCTTCTACATTCCGCTGGCCTTGCTCGGCTATCCGGTCCAGGTATTCGTGGTGGTGGGTCTGATCGACTTTCTCTACCAGTACTGGGTGCACACGCAGTTGGTGGGCAAGCTGGGATGGCTGGAGTATGTGGTGGTGACCCCGTCCAACCACCGGGTGCACCATGGCCAGAACGACTACTGCATCGACAAGAACTACGGCGGCATCTTCTCCTTCTGGGACCGGATGTTCGGCACCTACGCCGACGAGCGCGACGACGACAAGCCGGTCTACGGCATTCGTAAGCCCTTGGCGAGCTGGAACCCTCTCTGGGCCAACCTGCACCAGTACGTGCAGATCGGGCGGCAGGTCAAAGCCGCCCGCAACTGGCGGCACCGGCTGATGTATGTCTTTGCCAAGCCCTCCTGGACCCCTGAAAAAGAGGATGCCACCGAGGTGTTCCGCGCCGAGGCTTTCAGCCGCTTTGACACGCCAGAGACCGGTCGCCTCAGGGCGCTCGCCTTCTTTGTTACGGCGACCGGCGCCTTGTTGCTGATCGCCTTTTTCCTGGTGCAAAAAGGCCTGCCGCAGCCGGCGCGTGTGGCTTACTGCGTGGCCGCGGTGCTGGCATTGGCTGCCTTTGGTGCCTGGATGACACGCCGGCCTGCGCTGGCCTCGCAGCCTCTGGCGCAAGGCCCGTCCCATGCTTAGCCTGGCCCTGACCGACGGCCTGCTGTGTGCGGTAGCGGCATGGCTGGCGAGCCGGCCCCAGTTCAGTATTGGCTACCGCATGGCCTTTGGCTTGCTGGCCCTGCCGGCGCTCCTGGGCTTTTTGCGCTTTTCCGGTTTGTATCCGATGGAGGCCTGGCACCAGCTGTTCACCCTTCTGGGGGCGAGTGCGGCGCTGCCGCTGCTGGCGGTGTGCGTGCTGGCGCCCGACTCGGCGGTGGCCCGCCGGCGGCAGTTCACCCTCATCTTCCTGGGCGCGGCAATGCTCCTGGGCCTGCTGATTTCCGGGCTTGGCAAGCTGCGCCTCTATGACCAGGCCGCAGGTCTGGTGAGCATGGCCCTCATGCTGTGGGCGCTGTTCAAGGCCAAAGATGGTCGCCGTGTCTTGGGCCCGGCCTTCATGGTCGCAGGGTCGCTGCTCTTTGTGACCAAGGTGTCGGTGCCACCCTGGCTCCTGCCGGGCGACTGGCTGCACCTGGGCATGGCGGCCGGCTTGCTGCTGCTGGCGCCCGCGGGCCAGGGGGCGGTTCTTGACGCCCCCGATCGTCGGGACGGTGGTTCCATTGGATAGCCCAGGGGGCTCATAGTCCTTGGACCACTGGGCCGCGACCAGCATGTCCATGCCCAGACAAATACCCAGGAACAGGTTCGGATGCCCGGCTTGCCGACTTGGCCTCGGCATGGTGAAAACCCCTGTGGAGGTGGTCCTTTGAGGCCCCCAAAAACGCGCTATCGTTCAGCCTTCCACTGCTTTTCGTCCTTCAGGAGAGATTGACCATGACCACCCGCCGCCAACTGATTCAAGGCGCCGCTGCCGCTGGCCTGATGGGCCTGGGCCCGCTTTCTGCCATCGCCCAAGCGCGCGTTGAGTCGCTGCGCATCATCGTCGGCTTCCCCCCCGGCGGCACCACCGACGCCTTCGCCCGGCGCGTGGGTGACAAGCTGCGCGGCACCTTCGCCAACACCGTCATCGTCGACAACAAGCCCGGTGGGGGCGGCATGGTGGGCGTGACCACGGTCAAGGGCGCACCGGCTGACGGCGCGCACCTGCTTTACACGCCGGCGTCGATGTTCACCATCTTCCCGCACTCCTTCTCCAGGCTGAACTACGCTGTCTCGGACGTGGCGCCCGTGGGCCTGGGCCACGCCACCGACCACGCCTTCGCCGTCGGCCCGGCCGTGCCCGAATCGGTGCGCAACCTCAAGGACTTCGTCGAGTGGGCCAAGGCCAACCCCGGCAAGGCCACCATCGCCAACCCGGGCTCAGGCTCCATGCCGCACCTGTTGGCCGGCCGTCTGGCCATGCTGGCCAACTTCCAGGTCACCAACGTGCCCTTCGCCGGCTCCGGCCCGGCCATCCCGCAGGTGCTCGGCGGCCAAGTGGCAGGCATGTCCTCGCCCCTGGGTGACATGGCCCAGCACCACAAGAGCGGCAGGGCGCGCATTCTGGCCACCTCCGGCCCCGAGCGCTCGCCCTATGTGCCCGAAGTCGCCACCTACCGCGAGCAGGGTTTCGGCGAGCTGGTCGTTCGTGAGTGGTTCGGGTTCTTTGCCCCGGCTGGCACGCCCGAGCCGGTGCGTGAGGCCCTCAACGGCGCCCTGCGCGCCGCCATGGCGCAGCAGGACGTGCGCGATTTCGTGACGCCCCTGGCGGGCCATATCGAAGGCGGTTCCGTGGCCGACCACGCCCGTCGCCTGGCGGCCGACTCTGACATGGGTCGGCGTCTGGTCACGGCCTTGAACTTCAAGGCCGACTCCTGATCCAGGGGCGCCGGAATCTTCGTGGTGCGTCCTGCACCACGAAGAGAGCCGCGCGAGGGTCAAGCGCGCTTGACCCTTAGCCCAGAAGGCCCCCGAGCCCTACCCTCCTTCAGGCGGGAGGCTGCGGCAGGATGTGGTCGAGGATGCGTTGCGCGCAGGCGCTGGCATCGAGCCCCTCAGAGCCGTCGATGACCAGTTCTGCATTCAGCGGCGGCTCGTAGGGCGAGTCAATGCCGGTGAAGTTACGCACCTGGCCGGCTCGGGCCTTGCGATAAAGCCCCTTGGGGTCTCGGTCTTCGCACACCGCCAGCGGTGTGTCGATGAACACCTCCAGAAACTCGCCCGGCGCGAACAGGGCGCGGGCGGCTTCGCGGTCTGCCCTGAAGGGCGAGATGAAGGTGGTGATCACGATCAGGCCGGCGTCCATCATCAGCTTAGCCACCTCGGCTGCCCGGCGGATGTTTTCGATCCGGTCCTGCTCGGTAAAACCCAGGTCCTTGTTCAGGCCGTGGCGCAGGTTGTCGCCGTCGAGCACATAGGTGCGCAGGCCGCGGGCAAACAGAGACTTTTCCAACTGGTTGGCGATGGTGCTCTTGCCCGAGCCCGACAGGCCGGTGAACCACAGCACACGGGGCGTTTGTCCATTCATCGCAGCCCGCTCGGCCTTGCCGATCACGAAATGCTGGGGCTGGATGTTGGTGGCTCGCCGCAACTCGTGCGTGATCATCCCGGCGCCCACCGTCTGAAAGCTCAGGCGGTCGACCAAGATGAAGGCGCCTGCCTGCCGGTTTTGCAAGTAGGGGTCGAACACCAGGGGCCGCTCGGTGCTCATATTCACATGTGCGACCGCATTGAGGGTCAGCTTGTCGGCCGCTCGCTCGTCCAGGGTGTCCATGTTCACCTCGTGCTTGATGCGGGTGACCGTGGCTGGCACGCTCTGGGTGCCGCACTGCAGCAGGTAGTGCCGACCCGGAAACAGAGGCTCGTCATTCATCCACACCAGGTGGGCGAGAAACTGGTTGGCCACGCAGGCGGGTGACTGGGCCGGCACGATCACGTCGCCACGGGCCGCGTCGACCTCATCGGCCAGCAACAGGGTGACCGCCTGGCCCGCAATGGCTCTCTCGATCGCGCTTGCCTCCGCCCCGTTGTGGGTGTGGATGGCGGCAAGGGTCGTTTCCCGACCCGAGGGCTGCACGCGCACCCGCTCGCCCACCTGCAGCGTGCCGCTGGCGAGGGTGCCGGCGTATCCCCGAAAGTCTTGGTGGGGCCGGTTGACCCATTGCACCGGAAAACGTGCCGGCGCGACGAGCGCATGCTGCTCCACTTTCACCGCCTCGAGCCAGGCCATGAGCGTGGGGCCCGCATACCAGGGCATGTGGGTGCTGCGGTCCAGGATGTTGTCACCGCGTAGCCCCGACACCGGAATGGCCGCCACGTCCGGGATACCCAGCCGCCCGGCGAGGGAGGCGTAGTCCCGCGCGATCGCGTCGAAAACCGCGGGGTCATGCCCGACCAAGTCCATCTTGTTCACCGCGAGCACGACGTGACGAATTCCCATCAGGGACAAGAGGTAGGTGTGCCTGCGGGTCTGGGTCAGCAAGCCCTTTCGGGCGTCGACCAGCACGATCGCAGCGTCGGCGGTGGACGCTCCCGTGACCATATTGCGGGTGTACTGCTCGTGGCCCGGTGTGTCGGCCACGATGAACTGGCGCGTCGCAGTGGAGAAGTAGCGGTACGCCACGTCGATGGTGATGCCCTGCTCGCGCTCGGCAGCCAAGCCGTCGACCAGCAGTGCGAAGTCGAGGTGGTCGCCCTGGGTGCCCACCTTGCGCGAATCAGCCTCGAGGGCCTGCAGTTGGTCTTCGAACAGCATCTTGCTGTCGTACAGCAGGCGGCCGATCAGCGTGCTCTTGCCGTCGTCGACACTGCCGCAGGTAATGAACCGCAGCAGGCTCTTGTTCTGGTGCTGCCGTATGTAGGCGTCGATGTCCTGGTGGATGAGGGGGTCCTGGTGGGCCATCAGAAATAACCCTCCTGCTTTTTCTTTTCCATGGATGCAGCACCGTCGTGGTCGATCAGGCGCCCTTGCCGCTCGGAACTGCGCGAGCGAAGCATCTCTCCGATGATGTCGGGCAGGGTCTGGGCCTCGGACTCGACGGCGCCGGTCAGCGGGTAGCACCCCAGGGTGCGAAAGCGCACCTTTCGCATCACGGGGATTTCGCCGGGCCGCAGCGGCATGCGCTCGTCGTCGACCATGATCAGGGTGCCGCTGCGTTCGACCACGGGTCGCTCTTTGGCAAAGTAAAGTGGGACGACGGGAATTTTTTCCTGGTGGATGTAAAGCCACACGTCGAGTTCGGTCCAGTTGGACAGGGGAAACACCCGCAGGCTCTCGCCCGGCCGGACGCGGGTGTTGAACAGGTTCCACAGCTCAGGGCGCTGGTGGCGCGGGTCCCACTGGTGGTTCTGCGATCGGAAGGAGAACACCCGCTCCTTGGCGCGTGACTTTTCCTCGTCCCGCCTGGCACCCCCGAAGGCCGCGTCAAAGCCATGCAGATCGAGCGCTTGGCGCAGGGCCTGGGTCTTCATCACGTCGGTGTGTACCTGGGACCCGTGGGTGAAGGGGTTGATGCCCTGGCGCAGGCCGTCGGCGTTTTGATGCACGAGCAACTCGAAGCCGGCTTCTTGCTGCATCTTGTCGCGAAACTGGTACATCTCCCGGAACTTCCAGCCGGTATCGACATGCAGCAAGGGGAAGGGGATCTTGGCCGGGCCAAAGGCCTTGCGCGCCAGATGAAGCATGCAGGCGCTGTCCTTGCCGATCGAATAGAGCATGACCGGCCGCTCGCAGCAGGCGACGACCTCCCGAAGGATGTGGATGCTCTCGGCCTCGAGCCGCTGGAGATGGGGCAGGTGGTCCTCAGCCCCGGCTCGCGCGGGCGCCCCGGTCGCCTCGTCTGGCAGGTTTGTGTTTGTCACCTGATGCACCGTCTCTGGCAGTAAGAAAAGTGATTCGCCCGCCCGAACAACAAAGCTAGTTGGGGCCGGAGTTGATGTTTACTGGCCGCGCCCTTGCCAAGCCAAATCCAGCCAATTGGCTGATATGTGCCAGCGCCGATGCGGAAGCGCCCGCCCCAGGTCCGTGACCTTGTCATCAGAACTCAATCCTGCATAAAAGCGCATCAGTGCTATTCAAATCGCCCGGCCTCCTCAAAAGCCGTTGCAGATCAATTTGGGCTTCTTTTGGAATTTAAGGGCCATGTAGACATTCTGCCTTCTGACGCAGGATCCTTTTTGTGGGAGGCGCCCTTCGGTAACTTGCCCGCCCTGCGCGGAACCATGCCCCGGTTGACGCCCACGCGGGACACGGCGGGAAGGTGAGTTGATGTGCGGCTATCTTGCCGACAAAAAGAGTTTATCGACGACAGATCTATGATTCTGTCCTCGTCATCGACGGAGCCCCCGCGGGGGCCTACCTATGAGTCAAACCCAACAAGCGAACCCGGCGACGCAAGCCTTCTGGGCGGCCCGCGACACCCTGCTCGCACACCGTGACGACCACGCTGCCGCCTGCGCAAATTTTCGCTGGCCACAGCTGACCGAGTTCAACTGGGCGCTGGATCATTTTGATGTGATGGCGCGTGACAACGACCGCACCGCGCTGTGCATCGTCCAGGAGGACGGATCGCACGAACGTCTGAGCTTTGTGCAGATGGCCGCGCGCTCCAACCAGGTGGCCAACTGGTTCAGGCAACTGGGGGTGCGCCGCGGTGACCGCGTGCTGCTGATGCTGGGCAACCAGCGGGAGCTGTGGGAGTCGATGCTGGCCCTGATGAAGCTCGGCGCGGTGATGATCCCCACCACCACGCTGCTGGACCAGGGCGACCTGCAGGACCGGCTGGACCGGGGGCATGTGCGGCATGTAATCTGCGTGCCCGACGCGGTGGCCCGCCTCGAAAAAGCGCAGGGCACATTCACCCGAATCGTGGTGGGGCAGGCGAGTGGCTGGCATTCCTTCGCGGCGGCTAGCGGCGCTTCTGCCGTGTTTGAGCCAGATGGGCCGACGCCGGCGACCGACCCGCTGCTTTTGTACTTCACCTCGGGCACCACCTCCAAGCCCAAGCTGGTGCTGCACACACAGGAAAGCTACCCGGTGGGCCACCTGTCGACCATGTACTGGATCGGCCTGAGGCCGGGGGATGTGCACCTGAACATCTCTTCCCCGGGCTGGGGCAAGCATGCCTGGAGCAGCTTCTTCGCGCCCTGGAATGCGGGCGCCACCATCTTTGTCTACAACTACGCCCGCTTCAAGGCACCGGCGCTGCTCGATGTGCTGGTGCAGCATGGTGTCACGAGCCTGTGCGCGCCGCCCACGGTGTGGCGCATGCTGATTCAGGAGGACCTGGCCGCTTGGTCTGTCCAACTGCGCGAGCTATTGGGGGCGGGCGAGCCGCTCAACCCGGAGGTGATCGAGCAGGTCCGCAAGGCCTGGGGCCTGACCATTCGCGACGGCTTCGGGCAGACCGAGACAACTTGCCAAGTTGGCAACCCGCCAAGCCTGCCGGTCAAGGCGGGCAGCATGGGCGTGCCGATGCCGGGTTATCCGATCGTGCTGCTGGGCGTCGAGGGCAAGCCCGCCGACGAGGGCGAGATTTGCATCGACCTGGCGCACCGGCCTTTGGGCCTGATGCAAGGCTACTTCGACGACGTCGACAAGACCGCTGAGGTGATGCGGGACGGTTACTACCACACCGGGGATGTGGCCTCGCGCGACGCTCAGGGCTACATCACCTACGTTGGCCGGGCCGATGACGTGTTCAAGTCCTCAGACTATCGCCTCAGCCCCTTCGAGTTGGAGTCGGTGCTGATCGAGCACCCCGACGTGGCGGAGGCCGCGGTGATCCCCAGCCCAGACCCGCAGCGCCTGTCGGTGCCCAAGGCCTTCGTCGTGCTGCGCGCCGGCGTGGCGCCCGACCGCGCTGCGGCCCTGGCCATCCTGCGCTTCGCGCGCGAGCAGTTGGCTGCCTACAAGCGGATTCGTCGTGTCGAATTCGCCGAGCTGCCCAAGACCATTTCCGGAAAGATCCAGCGCGCGCAGCTGCGCAAGTTGGAAAACGAGCGGCTGGCCGCGCAGGGTCGCCACGGCGCCGACTTCTGGGAAGAGGATTTCCCCGAACTGGCGGGCTGACCTCGCAGACCCCCGCGCCTGTGAAATCGGCCTTTGAACGCCGCTTTTGAACCCTGCCGGTTCCCGCGCGCCCAGGCCCATCAGAAGCCCTACACAGACTTGGTCAAGCACGTCACCCTGGAAAAGTGATGTCCCGCCGCTCACAAGCGGCGTTTCACCGTACGCCTGTTCGCTCATCGAGTGAGCCAAAGAAGAGATAGCCTCGGTAACTCTCTTTACTCACCGTTAGAACTGTGCCTTGAGTCGGCCATCTTGACGGATCATTTGGCCACTTGGGATCGACATGCACATCAACCTTCATTTGTTTTTCATGCTGAAGAGGGTTGCACGCTTCGCCCGCCAGCGCAGGGTGACGCTGGCCTGGGCCCTCGGCGCAGCCCTCCCTGGCGCCGCTTTCTCTTCTGAGCCTGTGCTCATCGGCCTCGACGAGGCCTACTCCATCTCCACCAACACTGCGCCCAAGGCCATCGAGCGTGGCGTGCGGGTGGCCATTGCGGAAATCAACGCCCGCGGCGGGGTTCTCGGTGGCCGTCAGTTGCAACTCGTCACCACCGACAACCAGGCCGTGGCCGCCCGCGGCAAGGACAACTTCATCGAACTGGCTGGCCGACCCGGCATGACAGCGGTGTTCGGCGGCAAGTTCAGTCCGGTGACGGTAGAGTCGGTCCCCGAGGCCAACCGGCTCAAGGTTCCCCTGGTGAGCGTGTGGGGCTCGGCCGACCAGATCACCGACGGCGACCCGGTCTTTCCCTTTGTGTTCCGCCTCTCGCTCAAGGACAGCTGGGGCGTCGAGGCTCTGGTGCAGCGGGCCCGGGATTCGTACAAGGCCTCGCGTCTGTGCATTCTCCTGCCCAACACCGCCTGGGGCCGCTCGGCCGACAAGGTGCTGGCCAGCCGGGCACAGGCCATGCGGGTGACGCTGGCTTCGGTTCGCTGGTACAACTGGGGCGATTCCAATTTCGCCGAACATATGGCCAGTTGCCAGCAGGCGCGCGCCCAGGCGCTGGTGATGGTTGCCAACGAGCGCGAGGGTGCTCTGGTGCTGGGCGAGATCGCCAAGTTGCCTCCTGCCCAGCGCCTGCCGGTTGTCGCCCATTGGGGCATTACCGGCGGCGCCTTGCATACCCTGGTCAGCGATGCGCTTACCAAGGTGGACATGCAAATCATCCAGACCTTCACCTTCATTGACAACCAGCGCCCGGCTGCGCAGCGCCTGGCGGCGGCGCTCATGAAAGAGGGCGCTCTGGCGTCGGTCAAAGACATCCCCAGCCCGGTGGGGTCGGCACATGCCTACGACATGACCCATTTGCTGGCGCTTGCCATCACCAAAGCGGGCAGCACCCGCGGCGACGCCCTGCGCCAGGCTCTGGAGAGCCTGCCGCCTTTCGAAGGCGCGGTGCGTCGCTATGAGCCGGCGTTCACCCCCACCCGCCACGACGCGCTGACCCCGCGTGAGGTGCTGTTCGTGCGGATGGAGCAAGGCGGCGCCCTGGTGCCGGTCAAGTGACCTTGGCT
>JACCEB011555757.1_pt1 | contig 12378 bp, 8 predicted proteins | sample 7454761 | NCBI WGS metagenome assembly JACCEB01 (sample SAMN15323454, study PRJNA562643) | freshwater metagenome | isolation source: river surface water | place: USA:Blue River Watershed | collected 2017-08-18 | reverse complement strand
TCCCTTGCGTCACCATCGAAGGCGACGTTCCTCCTGCTCGTGCAGGGGCTGCGGTTCTCCGGCGCATCGGAGCCGCTGAGTTCATCACGCACTCCACCGAATCTTACATCACCAAAGCCCTCGAACTGGCCACGAACCCAGAACCCCTCCACGAGCATCGCCACAGCCTGCGCGAAAAAGTCCGCTCCGCCTGGTGCTGCAACCGCCTCTTCATGGCGGAGTTCGAAACCTTCCTCCGCGCAGAAGCTTCAATCTAGCGGAAGCCGCACGCACTCAGAGCTCGGGAATGTTCCCCGTGCGTTCGTATTCTTCATACAGCTCCAGAAGATGCTTTTTCTGCTCCGCAGGTGATAAACCCGCCCGAAGCAACTCCATTCGCACCGGAAATTGCCGCGCCAGTTTTTCCTCGAACGTGGCAAACGACATCCCCGATGAGGATACATCCTCCGCGCTCTTGCTCAGCATGGATTTCAGTCCCACTCGCCCGCTGCGAGGGGCATCGTTCTCGACCTCCACCGGCTCATCTTCGCTCGAATCCTCCGACACATTGACCTCCACTCGCGGGTCCGGAAGAACACGCCCCGAACTCAGCAAAACCATCGCTACCGCCGCTGCATCATTAATGAAGCGCCGCAACGCGCCCGCTTCAAACTCCACCAAACGGCTCTGATGAATCTCTAAAAGGCTCGGGTACCCCTCCACCACCCAATCCGCGCGAATCACATCCGACCGAATAAAGTATGAGCACACCCCCTGATTAAAGAGTGCTTCCATCGACGTTCCCTCGAAGTCCTCGCTGACATCTGCTCCCAAGTGCGTCAGCGAATACCCAGCAAAAAAACGGTCCCACACTTCTCCCCGCCCCGAGGGAGATGCAAACGTTGAATCGATTGCAATCAAACGCCGCGCCCCCAAACGAAAAGGCTGAAACCGCTTTCTGGCCGCTGGTAACAGGACCGTCAACACCGTCACAAGATGCACATTCTCCGCCTCCGGAGCGATTGCACTCGCATAGGAAGACAACCGAACTTTCCTCAATGAAACCCGCATCGAAATCCCGTTTTTTTCGAGGTGGATACATTGGTCGTCCCCGTCAAAAAGATACCCCAGCTCACGGCCTGTGCGGATAAATCGTTCGTCAGAAAACAGCTCCGCCCCGTTTAGTCCGCTCTTTACAAGGTCCTCCTGGAGCAAAAGATCCGGACGTCTCGCAGCCACCGCCTTTTCGTCATATTCGTTTCCCAAAAGCAACCCCGCGACTAAATCGCCAGCCCTCCATTGAGGCGACCCCTTCCAACTCAGTAACGCAGAGCGGGAAATCTCAATCCGCTGCGCGATAGAAATTAACATCCACGCAGCCTCAGAAAGGAAACCCCGATACGATTCCACCGTCATTTGCCACTCCTTCGAAAAGTGCGCCTCCAACCGACGTCCCCTCGCGCCAATCACCCACCAACGTTGAAAATCAGCATTCTCGACCAATCGAGCACGGAGCGCTGGACTAAACCTCGCCCGCACATCCGCGATCTCCGGCAACTCACCGGAACTCTCGCTCTCCGTGTCGCCACTCCGGACAATCACCTTCAAAGAAAATCTCTCTGCGAAACGTCTGTCGTCGCCGAACACCACTTCTGTCCCCTGAAAGCCTGAAACATGACTCCTCCCCGAATAAGCGGAGGCGTCGACTGGCACTCGGTTCCGCATGAGAAACTCCGGAAACTCCGGCATCGAACTCGGAATCTGCAACGACACAACAGTGCCAAACGACGAACCACCCAGACGTATGCTGATTTGAAATCCTGCTTCGACCGCAGAAATCACGGTGTCGTTGTTACCCCCCTGAAAAGAGTCCATCCCCAAATCCCGCACCAAGAGATCAAAGACCATCCCACGAGACCTGTTTTGCCGACAACTCTCACAGTCACACCCCTCAACCGGTTCGCTCCAGCGCGCATCGTCGGTCGTGGAAGCCCCGCCGACAGACAAAATGCATATCAAAAAGAAACCCACCAAAATTCCCCAAAAAATCGCTGGATTTTCAAAATCAGACATCACATCCCCCTAATTCAAAGTAGTTTCCATTGTTTTCGCATCGTCCATTCACCCGATAGGGCGCCAACCGCAATCAGCAAAAGCATCCACCCAAAATCAAATGGACGACGGCTCGGTTCAGGGTCCCGCAACTCACTCATTCGCAGGTTGATTAAACGCTCAAAATCTTCCAACCCGCGAACTGACTCTCCCCGCAACGCAACACCCCGAGTCACTCTCGCCCAACGCTCGAGCGTGGCCATGTCTCGCGCTGTTTGCCGCAACTCCTCGGGAGCCTCGGAAACACTGAACTCTTTCCAACCCAAGTCAGCCCCACCAGCGTCCTTCACTCGGATGACATAACGCCCCCCCCGATCAACGCCCATCGTGACAGACGCCTGCGCGGTGCCATCCAACTTAACTTGCCCGATGGGCCGAAGCTTTTCCGTCCCCACCAAACCAACCATCACACTTGCAGTCATCGGCTTGTCGGCAGACGCCATCGTCGAATCCACCAACTCGACTCCGAGATGAATTCTGCCCGGGGCCGAATCCAATCCATCGGGAAAAAGAATCCGCACCGGATATGGATCCATCGCAGCAGCATAGCGAATCAACTTCCGCCAAAAACTGTCATACAACGAGCGGTCATCCAAAGACCCCATTCGCAATCGCCACAAACCCTCACCGTTAATCGCGATCACACGCCCATTTCCCACTCGCTGCTCAATCAGAAACGGGCGCTCAGGGACCACTCCGCCCTCCGTATCTAGGCCACGCACATTCGCTAGAAGCTGAGCGCCAGCCTTTAACTCGATATCATGCAAAACGTTCTGCAGAACTAAGCCACGCGGAAGAACGCCTCCCGAAACACCTCCGAGCACTTCACTGCCCAAGCTCCCGCGATCAAACATCTGCCGCCCAGATGCGCTGAACGGAATGTCCCGCGCGACCCACTTTCCCTCACCGCGCCCCGACTTACTCGACACAGGCAAAAGCCCCTGAAGCACAGGGAACTGCCGCAACGATTCACTTAACCCACTTAATCCAAGAATAATAACCCCCCCGCCCCGATGCATCACAAACTCCGAAAGGGCCTGCGCCTGCTGCGCGTCCATCATTCGACTCACCATCGAGCAAAGAACAACGACCCGACATTTTCCGTATTGTTCCACCGCGCTGGGCAGTCGCATCGGAAGAAATGCCTCCGAGTCAGAAGCATACCGAAAATAGTAGCCGTCACGCGTGCGCGTCACCCCCGCAAAACGGATCAAACTATCCTGCCCAACCCCAGCCTGAACAAACTTGTAGTCCCACCCCAGATTCCCCTGAACAAAAAGAACATCCAGCTTTGGTGCCCCCTTCACATCAACTCGAAACTGCCGAGGCGAATCCAATACGCGCTCCGGCGCTGCCTCATCTTTCTCAATCTTTACCTCATACCGGTACGTGCCCTCAGGCATCGCAGGACACCGCATCACAAATCCCTCTGCCCGAGAAAGGGTTTTCCGCCCCACCTCCGCTCCCTCCCGAGTGAGCACCACATCGAACGGACGAACTTCCGACGACTTGGAAACGTCAATCCGCAACGCCACATCAAACGGATGATCCGGCATTGCAACCTCCGGCGCAGATACATCAGCAATGGAAATCGACGGCAAAGACTCATCGCGCCCAAACCCAATCCCAACGAATGGAACCCGCTCCGAAACCATTCGCGATAACACTCCCGACTCCCCCTCATTCCGCGTCAAAACTCCGTCGGTCAACGCAATCACCGCCAATGGAGGGACAGACCCCGCTTCAAACGCCCCAGTCACCGACGTTGCAAGGTCCGTAACATCCCCGCGGGCTTCGACAGACGTCGGAACCGAGTCCCTCTCCGAGTATCCGTTTGAGAAAGTTCCAAATGACACGGGCACTTGCAGTTGTCCGAGCGCAGGGAGCACAACCTCATTCAGTGTACGAATCGCTGCCCCTATCGGCGCCGCCCCGCCCTCAGAGACACCCATGCTCTGACTCTCGTCCAACATCACCACAACCCGTCGGGGGTCGCCCTCGGACACCGGTCTTGGCTTCCGCGTTTCATGAACGGGTTTCCCACTGAGAAACACCAAAACCATCGCTGCGACCACCCGTAACCCCACCAGAACAAGACTACGCTTCACCGGCATTCCAGCCCTCACCTGAAAAACATGAACCGTGGTCAAGACCAGTAAAACCACTGCGGTCCCCCAGTTCAGAACCGCGGGCGCCTCGAAAACGAGCGCATGATGCAAATCGTTACTCATTCCGTTGCGAGCTTCCGAAAATACCTCTCAACACGGGACCTAAAGCTCAGCGGCACCCGATCCACTTCGGCCGCTTCATCCTCACCCGCCTTCTTAACCTTCACCGCCGCGCTAATCTCCACCTGGTTTCGATCAACGTTCCCCTCGGTCGTGCTCCGGTCCACCACTCGTGAAGCACCCAAGCCCGGCTGCAATGTCGAGCCCAGCGATGTGCCTTGATTGTCTTCATCACGGTTCGTGGCCTTCTCGGGCGAAACGTTCAATGCACTCTCCTTCATCAACGACTCCAGTTGCTGAGGCGATAATTCGCGGCCAGCCTCAATCCGCTTCGCAATGCTCTCCGAAACCCGTCTCGCGGATTCTGCGATATCCCTCTCATGGAAGGGCACAGCACTGCGCCCTGGCAGTTTTGGCATCTTTTCCAACTCGCGACGATCTTGCTCCGGTAGCATGGCGCGGAGCGCGGAGGCCTTCTCTGATCCCCCGCTCTGCTCGAGGATTTCCAAGAAGCGATCAACCTCGTAAAGCGCATCCTCCAGACGCTCTTTCCGCAACTCTTGGTTACGCCGAAACACCTGATCCCTCGCTCTCTGATTGTTCGTTCGCGCCGAGTTTATTGCATCCTGCAGTTCCCGCTCCTGCACTGTTTGCCATCCGCTCGTCCGCTCGCTCGAACTCGCTGCGCTCGGCTTCGAAGGCGGACTCAATAACTCCTGTTCAGGGCGGTTGAGATATTCGTTCACCGCCGCGCGAGCATCCTCTTCCGGATGCCGAATCGTACTCCGCCGTCCCAACTCGCCATCGCGTTCGGTCCCCGCTCCACCTCCTCCAACCGCCTGCCGCCCAGAACGGTCCATATCCCGCTTGCCAACCACTCCGCTCCCACCAGTCCCACCGCGCTGACCCCCGCTCTCGCCCTTAACTTCCCCCGCACGCCGGCTTTCTGCTTCCGACGAAGCTACGCTTGAAGCTCGATCATCCGACCTGTTGGCCGATCCGCTCGACTCTGGGCCTCGGTTGCGATTCGTTTGATCAGCCCCGCTTTGCTCCGTGCTTCTTTCCGACGCCAACTTTTGATCCCCCCCCGATCCACGCGATGCAGACTGCCGCTCAGCGTCACTCTTCATCGTTTCCATCAATTCCTTCCGCGCTGCCGTCAGGCTCTGTAGCGCCTCTTTCTGCCAATGAGCAGCCTCTTCAAGGTTTCCGGTTGAGATAGCAGAGCTCCCATTCGCGGCCTGCCCCATTGCATCCGCAGCGCACTTACCCGCTTTAGATCCATTGGGACAGGATTTTCCAACTCGCTCTGTGGCCTCGAGTTGCTTGAGGCTTGCCTCCTTTAACCGTTCCTTCCGCTTGACCTCTTGCTCCCGAGACTCGTCTTTATTTTCGGCGGTTTCCGTCGGCTTGTTTCCGCCCGCCTCCGGACGCTTTGCATCCCTCATTTGTTTCTCCTCGAGAGCTTTTTGCAACTCCGCCGCTAAACACGCCTGCTCACGAATCACCGCAGAAAGATCGTCCAACGCCCTCAAGTCCCGATTGTTTGCTCCCTTCCTCAACCGCTCACGGTCCTCAGCAAAAGGACATATCTCAATGACGTGCACCTTACTGCGAACCCAGACATCCTTCCCCGTTACCTGAATCCGAGCGTCCACCTCGAAAGCCAGCACATCTAGGAGATCGAGCCCATAATCTTCAGGAAAAATCGTAAAGCTCACATCCCCCTCCCGTTGAGACATCGACCACTCCAAACGTTTCGGTGCGAGCGGCTTTCCATTTTTCCAGAAACTCGCCCGCACCTCCGCCACCTCGCCCTTTGCCCGAACAGTAGCCATCACATCTGCAGTTTCATACAGGCTCATCGAGAGCTTCTCGTCGGGTTTGATGATGCGAACCTCTCCCGCCGTCCCCTGAGCAACACGCTCCTTCACTAGGTCACTCGCCTTCAGGAGTTTAGGCCCCTTCACAATCTGCACTTGATCGAGCTGCTTCATCAACCGCCAAATCGCGTTCCTTGTCCCCGGAAACAGCAAACTCCCAGGAATCAGAAACACGCACGCGATCAGCAGCGGCAGCAGCACTTGTTCTCCCATTGCCCCGCGCCGCATCGTCTTCACTTTCGGCGCAACCTGCATCGCAATCGCGTCATAAATCCTTCTTTGGTCGGGGTCTAACGTCATCCCTTCCAAATGTGCCAATGTCGCAAAGCGATCCTCAAACTCTGGGTTCAATCGCTCCAACTGCCCCGCGAAATCCATCCGAAGACGCTCCTTGAACGCCCGATAACTGCGAAAGACGAATACCCCAACCGCTGCAACGCACACACCCGCGACAACAGCCTGCAACGTAAAATCATCCAGCTTGGCCTCAATGAATCCCACCAGCACCATCCCACCAGCCATACCGAGCGCAGAATGCCCTATAAACCGGAGGTTCTTTGTCCAAAAAAGACGCTCCTGAACATCTTGGCAGATGATTCGAACAATTTTCACCGGACCCTCCTGCGCAATGCATGAACTAACGGTTCAATAACAAGACATCCCGCAGCGATGAGCAGCAGGAGTCTTCCAAACGACTGACGCAAAATGGCGTCACGATCCAGCATCGGTTGTAAATCGCGCACCCCACTCACCGGCGCTGATTTCAAGTCCATCCAACCATCCGGAACTCCTAGTTTTCCCGAAACCGAGAGGTCCGACTCCAACTCATCGCTTTTCACACAAATCCAACCAAAGGTGTCCTGACTCACCCGCTCCTGAATCCGGAACACCCCCGTCTTCATCGGTGCACGCACCACCATCCCACGGTCTGAGTTCTCCACCGGAAGATCCACATTTTCACCAACCAACCGATACTCCGCTCCACGCACGGCGCGATGACTCGCCATCATTAACTCCTCCCCCGGCTTCGCTGTCAGAACTTCGTCAAACGACTGTTTCACTGCGGACAAACACGCATCGAGAAACGGAATAAAACTCACGCGCGTCGGCCAATCAGAGTCTCCCATCTCAAACCCGGTCCCGACGACCATCAATCTGCCGCGCGCAACAGGAACCTCCATCACCACCGGATCGCCTGAAACGGCATGAAGACAAGTCTGCGCCGAGGGAACGTCAAAAACGTTCAATCGAGAAAAGCCAATCTCGCTCAACCGGTTGTACTCACCCGCACGAAGCGCCTTCGCAACCGCATGCCGCCCAGTCACCAATCCGAGCGTCGTCGCCCCTGCGATTTTCCGTCGTCCCCGAACCTCAACGCCAAGCCCCATCATCGCGCGAACCGCTCCAGATCCATCTCCGCCCGAAAACAAAAGAACACCTCGTCCCCCGTTCAAATAGGCGGACACCTGTGCCAACTTCGTCACATCCACCAATTCCCGCTCGTCCACCACAAGGACATCACCCGCCACCGAACTAACCCCTGGGACATCCCCCGTTGTCTTTGGATCAATGACTTTCCAATAACCCTTCAAGACCTCTTTGGAAAACGCGGTCCGCAGAAATTTTGAAGGTGTGACGATTTCAACCGCAGCCTCGCGCACCGGGGCAAGTACCGCCCACGCCCCGCTATCGCCAGTAAGTGCATCGCGATTCCCTATTACCCGAACTTGGGCGACGAAGGGGCGAGCCGGATCGACCTCACAGCTTAGTTTTGCAGCACCGGTTAGCGTGGAGACGCCCAACGTCACCGCCTCTTCCGCTACCACCTCGCCTTCCAACACCAACTGCACCCGCACCGACTCTTCCGCTGATGTTGCCTCGGCACGAGAATCTCCAAGGTAACGCCGAACACCCACGTCAACCCGCACCCTCGCACGCTCTCCCAAGTTTACCCGATCAATCGAGCCGACCGTAACCGCGAGATTATCCCTGAAGTTCATCGAGGTCGGCACCACCACAGCAGACGTTGCCTTCAAAAAACCAGTCGCATTTCCATCTGTGATCCACTGGTTCGCTTGATGATCCGTGTAAAACCGCACCTGCCGCTCACATGCTCCCCCATTTTCCAAAAGCGATGCCGCCTGCATAAATGCAGCCAAACAGTTTCCGCGACCCGCAGAAGGCTCCAACCCCCGTACCACCCCAGCGAGAGTCCCTCGATCGGAATCGAAGTCTGCCAATAACTCCGGGTGATTTGTCAGTTGAATCACAGCCACACGAATCTCAGGACCAAATCCTTCAATCTCCGACGCCATGCGGTCCCGCGCCCGGACGAATCCGTCGTGCGCTGAATGACTAAAGGTATTGTCCAAAATGCAAACCACTCGCGAAGGAATCACCCCACTGCGGTCTTCTCTCCGATACGGCCATGCAAGACTCAGCACCGTCAAACCCAACGCCAAGATTCTCAAAGCCAACCCTAACCAGTCCTCAATCCTTCTCGATGCCGGTACGGTAACATTCGAGACCTCTAAAAAACGTGTCGTCGGAAGCAGACACGCGTCCGCCTGATCGCTCCTGCGTAAATGCAACCAAACCGGAATCGCAAGACACGTCCCTGCCGCGAGAAACGCCGGATTGAGAAATATCATATCCATTCGAGCGTCATCGATGTTTCTCACGCTCAGCCAGAAACGTCGCGAGAACTTCCCAAGGGTTCTCATCCGTTCGCATCGTCATCAATGGCAACTCCATCGCTTCGAATGCCTTTCGCTGCGCCCCCATGAACGCGCGAAACCGTTCTAGGTATCCCTCCCGCGCTAACTCGCCAACGGTCAACCGTTCCAACCCACTTTCCGGATCACGAAAGCGACTCGGTCCAGAGAAGGGGAAATCCACTTCGTCAGGATCCAACACCTGCAGCAACAAACACTCATGCCCCTGATGACGCAACTGCTTCAACCAAAACTCGATTGTCTCCGCTGGTTCCAAGAAGTCTGAGATCAAGACCAACATGCTCCGGCGAGCAATCAACCGCTTCGCATGCTCAAGCAGGTGTGACAGGCATTCCGTGCCTCGCGCCTGCAACCGTTGCAAATGTCCAAGCATCAATCCGAAATGAGCCCGGCCTTGGCTCGGACGCACAAACTCAGGAACCGAATCCACCTGATCCAACGAAATTGCCCCAACCCCGTCATTCTGCCGGAGCACAATCCAGCTAATCGCCGCCGCTATCAGACTGGCTGCCTCCAACTTGGAAGCCCACGCCGCACGCCCCCGATACCCCATCGACGCGCTCGTATCGCAGACCAGATAAAGACGCAAATTGGTCTCGTGCGTGTACCGCCGAATACTTAACCGATCGCTCCGGGCAAAGAGACGCCAATCAAGATGACGTAAATCATCCCCAGCCTGATAGTCGCGATAGTCGCTAAACTCCGAACTGAACCCGTAAAAGGGGCTCCGATGAATCCCCGATAGAAATCCCTCAACCACATACCTCGCCTTCAATCCGAACGAGCCAAGCCCAGATAACCACGCAGGATTAAAATCCTGCCGCAGCGAACGAAACTCAAAACGCGTCTCGGACATACCCGCAACCTATCGAGAAAGTCCGTCAACCAACTTTCGTACAATTTCCTCCGTCGCAACTCCCTCAGCATCCGCCTGAAACGACCGTACCAATCGGTGCCGAAGAATCGGGACTGCCAACGACGCAACATCCTCACACGAAACATTGAACCGACCCTCACACGCAGCCCTCGCCCGGCCCGCCAAAATTAAGTTGAGACTCGCGCGAGGACTCGCCCCCCATCGAATCCAGCGCTTGATGTAATCCGGACTTTCCGTCGAATCCGGCCGTGTCGCACGCACTAAACGAACCGCGTAACTCACCACGTTCGGCGCCGCCGGAATTTTCGCGACCGCGTCTCGAAACCTCATGATTTCCTCACACGTCACCACTGGGTTGATCAGACTCAGCGGTGCAAATGAGTGCTGAGACACCACTTGGTTCTCTTCCTCCAACGAAGGGTATCCCACCCTCAACTCAAAAAGAAACCGGTCCAACTGCGCCTCCGGTAATGGGTACGTTCCCTCCTGTTCCAAAGGGTTTTGTGTCGCAAATACCGTGAACGCTCCCGGAAGCGGATGAATCTTTCCCGCCACCGTCACCGTCTTCTCTTGCATCGCCTCAAGCAACGCCGCCTGCGTCTTCGGTGGCGTCCGATTGATTTCGTCCGCTAACAACACTTCCGTAAAAACTGGACCCTGCTTGAAGACAAAACTGCGCCGCCCCGACTGCGCATCCTCCTGAATAATCTCCGTCCCAGTAATATCACCCGGCATCAGATCAGGCGTGAACTGAACGCGCGCAAACGACATCTGAACCGCACGAGAAACCGCGTTTACCATGAGCGTCTTGGCAACCCCAGGCATCCCCACCAGCAAACAATGTCCGCGCGCCAAAAACGCGTAGAACATCTGGTCCAAAATCTCGCGCTGTCCGATTAAAACCTTCCCAACCTCATCCATCAGCTTCTTCCGAACCTCCGGCAACCCCGACAACACCGTCACCGCATCGGCACTAACCGCAGCTCCGGAACCCTGATTAAAATCACTCGTCATAAACCATTTTTCACGTTCGACCGAAAAAGCACTAACCACCTCACTATCAAAACAATTGCCTAGCAATGAGAATGCCATCCAATAATGCGCTGGCCCTTAACATCCGCGACTCCTTACGCTGTCTTTCCGCACGCCATGCAACGCCAAACGATTTCGATCAAAGGTCTGGTTCATGACGGAAATGCGCGCTCATGCCGTTCGCTCATGACATGCCGCCCCCTGATCGCCTTCATGGTCTGGATTTGGATGCTCACCTGCTTGCGCTCGCTCTCGGCTACTGCCTCCGACGGATTACCGTTCGCGCAGCCCGCTCCACCAGAAGCACCGTCGCGGCCCCAGTTCCCTCCACGCCCCTCTACCCCACCCTCTGCGCCATCGCGCCCCGCCCAAGGCGCGGCTCAACGCACCCAACCACAATCTCCACTTCCACCGGCATCGAGCCCCCAACCTCCGTCATCCCCCACCTTCCGCCCCCCTCCCCCGGCAAAGCATGAAAAACCCGCAGAAGAAACATGGGTGAACCTCGTCATTGAAAAATCCGGAGGCGGAATCATCCGAAACCGATTCTCCAACTTTGGAGAAAACATGGCCTCAGAAATCCGCCTCAGAATCGCCAAACAACAACTCGACACCCCAGAACCCATTGTCGCCACAAAACCCCTTTCAGATCTCCGCACCGTCAGCGCACCCTTCGCCTGTATCTCACTTGCCCTAGATGACTTACCCACCATTTCTGAAAATACCAAACAAAGCATGGAGGACTACCTGCGTCGCGGGGGATTCGTGTGGATTGTTGCCCACTCGCCCTCAGATTCCTTCGACGTAAGGCCCATCATCCGAAACGAGCCTTTCACCGAACACATCCTCCGGCGCGTGCTTCCCGCGGCCGTCATCACCACCGAAAACGTTAAATATGCTGGGTTTCGACCCGTGATTCCTCCCTCCGTCATCGACCCAGCCATGAGCGAGGAACTCACCCAACTCATCTCCAAGCGATTACAATCAATGGATGTCCTGTCGTTCGAAGGTCGTCCGGTAGCCATTGTAAGCTGGACATTTCCGGCACCCGCAGACAAAGACATTTACACAGGACGCGCCCCAACCATTCCTCGAAATATTCCGCGAAGCAGTCCGCCGCGACCAACAAGTGCCCCTCCGCCCAGCAGACAAGATCAAAGTGACGTCAAAATGTTCAACATCAAGCATATGGCTACTAACATTTACGTAAACATTCTCCTTCACTGACACGAGATTCACTCTCCCGGAGCACGCCACACTTCGCGCCCTCCGACCCACGTCGATAACACCCGCGTCTCGCGAATCTCTTCCGGCGGACAACCCAAAATGTCTCGGTCGATCACAATCAAATCCGCAAGCTTTCCCTTCTCCAAACTCCCCGCTTGCGTCTCCATCCGCAACACGTGCGCGTTCCAAGAGGTGTACATCCGAACCGCATCCGCACGCGACAACGCCTCCTCGGGGTGCAACGGTTCATCCATCCCACGTGTGCGCCGAGTCACCGCCGTCGCCATCCCCAACCACGGATTGTA
>JACCEB010437135.1_pt1 | contig 12380 bp, 1 predicted proteins | sample 7454761 | NCBI WGS metagenome assembly JACCEB01 (sample SAMN15323454, study PRJNA562643) | freshwater metagenome | isolation source: river surface water | place: USA:Blue River Watershed | collected 2017-08-18 | reverse complement strand
TGAACTCGATGCGGTTCGAGGGCGCGCCGGCGGCGTCGCAATACTGGAAGGCGACCTGGCCGTTCTTCACGAGGTCGGCGATGACGGCGGCGGGCGCGGTGAAGCGGCCTTCACCGTGCGAGAGCGGGATCGTGTGCACTTGGCCGACCTCCATGCGCGACAACCACGGCGACTTCACCGAGGCGATGCGGGTGTGGGCGTAGCGGGAAATGTGTCGGGCGATGCGGTTATGGAACAGCGTCGGGGCGGAGGCGTCGACGTCGCGGATCTCACCGAAGGGCACGAGCCCCGTCTTGATGAGCGCCTGGAAGCCGTTGCAGATGCCGAGGGCGAGGCCATCGCGGGACTTCAGGAGGTCCATGGTCGCATCGCGCACGACCGGAGACTTCATGACCGCCGCGATGAACTTGCCGGAACCATCGGGCTCATCGCCCGCGGAGAAACCGCCCGGAATCATCAGGATCTGCGAACGCGAGATCGCCGCGGCGAAAGCCTGGAGCGACTCCGCCAGGCCGGCGGCATCCAAATTACGGAGGACGAGAATCTCGGGCTCGGCGCCGGCCAGGCGGAACGCGCGGGCGGTGTCGTACTCGCAATTGCTCCCGGGGAAGACCGGGATGATCACGCGCGGCTTGGCCACGCGGGCCTTCGGCTTGAGGCCGGAGCGTACCGTGAAGGTGATCGGGGCGGGCGTGCCCGCGGGCTCGCTCGCCTTGGTCGGGAAGACGGACTCCAGCACCGCCTCATGCGCGGTGAGCAAGGCGTCGACGGAAAGGCTGGTGCCGGGCCAAGCGATGACCGCGGCGGCGGTGGTCTGACCCAACACGCGGTGCGGCAAGGCACCGAGGTCGGCGGCGGCAGCGACCTCCAACACCAGCGAGCCGTAGGCCGGGATCAGGAAATCGGCGGCCGGAGCGGCCGAGAGGCTCACGCCGAGGCGATTACCGAAGGTCATGCGGGCGAGCGCATGGCCCACCCCGCCCTGGCGGACGGCCGTGGCGGCGAGGACCTTGCCGGACTGCATCAACGCATGGACCGCGGCGAAACGCTCGCGGGCGATCTTGAGGTCGGGCAGCAACGCGGACGTGCGCGGCACGTCGACGACGACGACCGTCGAACCGGCGCGCTTGAATTCGGCGGACACGACTTGGCTGGCCTTGCCCGGCACGATGGCGAACGAGACGAGCGTCGGGGGGACATCGAGGTCCTTGAAGGAACCCGACATCGAATCCTTGCCGCCGATGGCGGCGGTGCCGAACTCCAGCTGCGCCTCGAGCGCCCCGAGGAGCGCGACGAGCGGCTTACCCCAGCGCGTCGGCTGACCGCCGAGCTTTTCGAAATATTCCTGGAGCGTCAGGCGGGCGCGGGCGGGATTGCCGCCGGCGGCCGTGAGGCGGGCCAAGGATTCGACGACGGCGCAGACGGCACCGTGGCCCGGAGACCACTGCGCGACCTCGGGGTTGAACCCGTACGCCATGATGGTGCAGACATCCGTTTCGCCACCCAAGACCGGCAGTTTGGCCGCCATGGCCTCCTGGGGGGTGGACTGGGTCGCCCCGCCGAAGGGGTGCAGGACCGTATTGGCCCCGATCGAGGCGTCAAAACGCTCCACCATGCCCCTTTGGGCGGCATTGGGGAGGTCGGACAAGGCCTTCTGGAGGTCCGCCCCCGAAACGGCCGCGGCGGGCGTCTGGAAGGGGTGTTTGGCGGCGTCCGGAGCGGCGACCGAAGCCGTCGCCGTCTGCGTCACGCCGTTGGTGTCGAGGAAGTCACGGGCGATGTCGACGACCCGCTGGCCGCGCCACTCCATGATCAAGCGACCGGAGTTCGTGACGTCGGCGACGTGGACGGCTTCCAGGTTCTCGCGGCGGGCGGCGGCGAGGAAGGCGGCGACGTCCTTGGGCTCGAGGACGACGGCCATGCGTTCCTGCGATTCGGACAACGCGATTTCGGAACCATCGAGGCCATCGTACTTGAGCGGCACGCGGTCGAGGTGGACGTGCAGCGAAGGCGCGAGCTCGCCGATGGCGACGGATACGCCGCCGGCGCCGAAGTCATTGCAGCGCTTGATGAGCTTGCTGACCGCGGCATCGCGGAAGAGCCGCTGCAATTTGCGTTCGGTCGGGGCGTCGCCCTTCTGCACTTCGGCGGAATTCTGGAGCGCGGTTTCCGTGTGTTCCTTGGACGAACCCGTGGCGCCACCGACCCCATCGCGGCCGGTACGGCCCCCGACGAGGACGATGACGTCGCCCGGCGCGGGCGCTTCGCGGCGCACGCAGGCGCGCGGACCGGCGGCGACGACGGCGCCGATCTCCATGCGCTTGGCCACGTAGCCGGGGTGGTAGTGCTCGGACACCAAACCGGTCGCGAGGCCGATCTGATTGCCGTACGCGGAGTAACCAGCGGCGGCGCCGGTGGTGATCTTGCGCTGCGGCAACTTGCCCGGCAGCGTCTGCTCGTAAGGCGTCAGCGGGTTGGCGGCGCCCGTCACGCGCATCGCCTGATACACGTAGGAACGGCCCGAAAGCGGGTCGCGGATCGCGCCGCCCAAGCAGGTGGCGGCACCCCCGAAAGGCTCGATCTCCGTCGGGTGATTGTGCGTCTCGTTCTTGAACATCACCAGCCACTCCTCGACCTTGCCGTCGATCTCGACGGGCACGACGATCGAGGCGGCGTTCACCTCCTCGGAATCCTCCATGTCATCGAGGTGGCCCGTGCGCTTGAGCTCGCGGCCCGCGATGGTCGCGATGTCCATGAGGCAGACCGGCTTGCCTTGGCGGTTGAGGCCGAGGCGTACCTGCTGATAGCGGTCCCAGGCGGCCCGGAACGGGGCGAGGAGCGGCGACGGCGCGAACTCGACGGACTTCAGCTCGGCCAAGAACGTCGTGTGACGGCAATGGTCGGACCAGTACGTGTCGAGGAGCTTGATCTCCGTGAGGGTCGGCTCGCGGTGGGCTTCGTCGCGGAAATGCTTTTGGCAGAAGACCAGGTCGGCGTCGGACATCGCCAAGCCGAGCGACTTGCGCAGGGCGACGAGTTCGTCGGGCGTGTGCGTGAGGAAACCCTTGAGCGCGGCCACGGCGGCCGGCACGGGCGCGGCGCGGCGGAGCGAACTGGGCTTGGCCAAGTCGGCCTCCCGGGAGTCGACCGGGTTGATCAGGTAGGCCTTGATGCGCTTCAGGTCTTCGGCCGAGGCGCCGCTGACGACGAAGGTGCGGGCGGCACCGACGACGGGACGCTCCCCTCCCCCGACGATCTGGAGGCACTGGGCGGCGGAATCGGCGCGCTGGTCGAATTGACCGGGCAGGAATTCCACGGCGAAGGCGACTTCGCCGGCGGCCAGCGGAAAGGATTCCAGATGCACGTCGTCCACCGGCGGTTCGGCGAAGACCGTCGGAATCGCCTGGCGGATGGCTTCATCGGAAGCCCCCTCGACGTCGTAACGCTGGAGGATGCGGAGACCCTGCAGGCCGGCGAGGCGGAGGGAGTCGCGGAGGTCACGGAGGAGCCCTTCGGCTTCGGAGCGGAAGGCGGGCTTCTTTTCGACAAAAAGGCGTTTCATGAAGTCAGCCCCAATTTGGGTGAATAATGGGGAAAAGGACGATAAGGAAATGCGGGGAACGCAGGCTGAGTCCGCAGGGCGAACCATGATAGGGCACGATTTATCCTATACTACCCTCCCCGAGGGCGCGGCAAAGCCACGCCCCCTACCTGCTTTCGTTCCCCCTGCATCGGGTAGGGTTGGCACTGCGTGCCAACCTAGCCTGCCTTTTCTTTTGATTCGAGGCAGCTAGGTCAGCACGCAGTGCTGACCCGACCAAAGGCAGAGGCGGCTGACCCTAACCCACAAAAAGCCCCGGGAAGGCCCGGGGCTTTGGCATGAACTAGCCAACCGCTTACTTGGCTGTGCCAGTCTTACGCTGGCGGCGGCGGAAGGCGGCGAGGGCCAAGGCGAGGCCGGCAAGGCCCAGCCCATAGGTGGACGGCTCGGGAATCGCGGTGAGGACGATCGCGCCATTGGCGCTGTCGTTGGAGACCGTGAACCAGTCGGCTTCGGCCGAGACGCCGTACGCATCCTTGAAGCCCGCGTAGTTGACCGTGAAGAGGTCGGCGACATTCGTCACCCCATTGCCCAAGGCAAGGCTGCCGTACTTGAAGAGCGTGAAATGCTTCGGGCTATTCCAAGCGAAGGTCTGGTGGTCGAGGTTGCCACCCGCGATATTGCCGCCATCGAGCGAAACCACGTTAACCGTCAGGCGGTTGGCGGCGGACAAGCTGGCGAGGTCGAGCCCCCCCGAGATCACCACGGAGTCAAAGCCGACGCCCGCGACGCCGCCCGTGTCCTTCATCGTCAGCGTATAGGCCGAGCCCGCGCCGAAACCGAGGCTGCTGAGCGTACCCGAACCCTTGGCCGTCGTGCCCGACTCGAAGAAGAGCTTGGCCACCTGGTCGGCGGAGACCGCCACCGACTGCCCGCCCGCGTAGGTCATCGTACCCGAATAGTTGGCGCCATTGTTCACGGCGCCCCCCGTGTTGCGAACCGCGTTGCCGAAGCCCGTGCCGAAGTCGAGCGTCGCTCCCACGGGGACGATCACGCGACCGGCGCCAAGGCTACCCGCAGCGAAGGTCTTGGTGCCGGTGTAGGCCAAGGTCACATCACCACTCAGGCTGGAGGCGTTGACGAGCGTGCCGTTCGCGTAGGACACGCGGGAAGACGCCGACTTGCCGTTGAAGTCGAACGACCCACCCGAAATCGCGATGGCGTTGCTGAGGCCATCATCCGCAAGGGTCACCGCATCGCCGGCCCCGACTTGGAGCACCCCATTGCCGAGCGTGCCCGGCGTGAGCGTGACCGTGCCCATAAGGTCCACGTTGCCAGTATAGTTGGCCGCGTTGAGCAATTGGCCCGACGCGTAGTTCAGGGCCTTGGTCGAGACGAGCCCCTGGAGGTTGATCGTGCCGCCTTCGAGCGTGACCGCCCCGCCGGAGACGTTCCCCGCCGCGGCATCGAGCGTGGCCTTGACGATGAGATTGCCGGTGAAAGCCGCCAAACCATTGAGCGTCCCCCCCGTGAATTCGATGGGCCGCGCTTCGCCGGCGAGGTCGACCGTCTGACCGGCGAGAACCCGAACCTTCGTCGTGGGACCAGCCAAGCTCAACGCGGCCGCGTCCAAGGAATTCGCTAGGAAAGTCACGGCTCCCGTATAAGTGGTGGTCTTCAGCAAACCACCCCCCGCCAGCGTGATCGGCAAACCCGTGGGGTTCAGGTGGTTCAGGTCCAGAGTGGCCCCGGTCCAGACATTGACCGAGGAGGTCCCGAGCGCGGCCACCGTCCCCATGACGGTCGTCCCACCGAACAAGTCGGTGGTGCCGCTGAAATCATTCGCTCCATAGAGGACGATCGTCCCGCTATTGGCGGCGCCCAGCGACAGGTTCACGGTGCCGGCGCCGGTCCCATTGGAGATCTTGCCGTTGATCACGAAGGTGCTGCCCGTGGCCGTCGAAAGCATGCCGACGGTATTGACGGCCAAGGTGATCCCGCGATTCGCCGAAAGCACGGCGTCCGCGGTCGCCTGGAGCGTGCCGCCGGCCAGGACGATTTGGTCGGCGGTGGCGACCGCCGGAACCGCCCCCAAGGCGGCGTCGGCATTGATCGCCAAAACGCCACCGTTGACGTTCACCCGGCCCGTGAAGGTGTTGTTGCCGGTCAGAGTCAACGTCCCATACCCGTCCTTGGTCAGGCCGCCGCCCAAGGAGTTGGCATCCGTCAACAAACGCTGGGCGACCGTGATGTCGTTGGCGTTCGTTTCGAAACGAGCCCCACCCGCCTTGATGAAGGCATTCGTCAGACCCGACAGGTAAGCCGTGCTCGACACCGTCGGGCGGAGCGTGCCGCCGTCGAAATTAAGGGTCGCCGTGGAGCCCGCCCCACGGACCGTGGGGAACGCCGGCAGATGGACGAGCGCCGTCCCGCCGATGTTGATGGTCGCCGTGTTGGTCGCACCCGCCGCGAGCAAGGTGAAGCTGTTCGCCCAGAAATACCCACCCGTCAGGTTCAACGTCGAAACCACGCCAGTCGAACCGGAGGTGGCGCCACCCCCCATCGTGAGGATACCCACGTTCGCCGTCCCACCGGTCTGGTTGAACGTTGCGGTGCAGTTACTGGCGACGGTATCGGAGCGGCCGATCTGCAGGATGGCGTTCCCATTGGCGCCGCCGGCGGAATTCATGTTCAACGTGCCCGTACCGCTCAGGTTGAAGGTCCCCGTAGAGGTGCCGCCGCCGTTGACGCCGAGCATCACGCCGCGGGTCGCGCTGGCGATCGTGGTGATGCTGCCGCCGCTCAGGTTATAGACGCCCTGGTTGCCGACGGTGCCCTGCCCGACCAACAACTGATTGCCCGATGTGTTGGTGAAGACGATGGCCCCACCCGTCTGGTTCACGATACCCGTCGCCGCGGTGGTGGGGGCATTGGCGACGTTTATCGCGGAGGCGATGGAATAGGTGCCATCGACGATGTTGAGCGTCGCGCTGAGGCCGGCCGTATCGCTGACGTTGATCTGTCCGCTCAGGGCCGTTCCAGCCCGCGCACCCGCAAGCACCAAGGTGCCTTCACGGGCGTATGTCACGCCGGTATAGGTGTTCGCACCTTGGAGTTCCCAGGTACCCGGGCCGGACTTGAGGACGGTGGTGGTGCCGCCCCCGTTGCCGATGACGCCGGTGACGCGGTTGGCGGTATGCGTGCCGCCCAAGACCAACGTCGTCGCCGCCGTTCCGCTATAGTTGCCGAGCAACAGGCTGGCCGTGGTCGGGTTGAGCGTGTTGGTGTTGGCGCCAGCCCCGCTGATGACCGGCAAACTGAGGGTGTAGTCGTCGGCGCTGGTGACGTTCACCGTTGCGCCGGACATGGCGAAGCCCGCGGGCGCGAGGACGAGCGTACGGCCGACGCCGGCCGCCGAGACCTTGCCGAGGTCGATGGTCACGTTGGCCACCCCGAGGCCGCCCAGATTGTTCGTGCCGGCGAAGGTGACCGACGTGTCGCTGCGCAGCTGGAGCGTACCGCCATCCGTGAGCGAAAGCGGCTTCACGTTACCGGAGGTTTCGGCCGAGAGGACCGTGGAGACTCCCGCCGCGGTATTGGCGACATTGGCCTGCAACTGGAGCTTGGCGCCGTTGCCAATGACCGTGAGTCCGTTGGCGTTGGCCGGACGAGCGCTGTTGTTGCCCGAGAGGATGACCGTTCCGCCGTTCGCGGCCAACGTCAAGGCACCGGCGAAGGTGTTGTTGCCCAACAGCTCCAACGTGCCGTTGCCCGCTTTGACGAAACCCGTGCCAGTGATTGCGCCACCGATGGTCAAGGTACCGGCGCTGACGGCGAGGGTTTTGGCGGACGGAATCGTCACCGTACCCGTCCCTAGGTTGAGGCTGTTCGTACCGACAAAGGTGAAGTCACCGGCCACTTGGATCGGGTTATTGGCGGTCAGCGTCCGCGCTCCCACCACCGCATCGAGCGAACCACCTGCGAATGTGAGCGTCCCACTGCCGAGGCCGCTGTCATGACCAAGGTTGAGCAAGCCCGCCGCCAAGACCGTCCCCCCCGAGTAGGTGTTCGCTGCGTTCAACGTCGCGGTGCCGGCTCCGACCAGGCTCAACGACTTACCGAGACCACTGACCACGCCGTTCAAGGTCAGGCTGGTGCCCGCCGCGGGGGCCAGGTTCACCGGACCGTTGAGACGCAGGGGCGCATTGATCACATGGCTACCCGAGGTCACGGCGAGGCCGGCGGCGGCGATGCCGTTATCGAGCGTGAGCACGTCGGCGTTGGTGCCCAGGGTGAAGGCATTGGCGTTGTCAAAGGAGATCGCCCCGACCGTCCGAGGCCCGCCCAGAGCGACGGTCGTCGGCGCCGACGCATCCAAGCCGAAAGTGATGACCGCACCCAATCCGTTCGGTACGGCCGCGTCCTTCCAGTTGCCGCCGGCCCCGCCCGAGCTCCAGAGGCCGTCCCCGAGGGCGCCGTTCCAATCCGAAGTCGTCGCCGTGCCGACCACGACCTGCAGGGCGCTACCGGTGTCGTTCAGGCTGTAGGTCTTCCCCGCCACGGAATTCAGGATGCTCAGCTTGTTGGAGGCGCCGTTGAAAGCGGTCGCATAGGTGAACAACGTGTAGGTGCCGTTGCTGCTCAAGGGGAGAAGGCCCCCGGTCGCGAACAGGCTGATGGCGCCCCCTTCGATCGTCAGGCCGTTAGGCGTCGTGACCGCGACGAGGTCGGTCGTCGGTCCGCACTCAAGGGAAAGACGCGACCCTTCCTTCAGCAAAAGCGTGCCGACGGACAACGTGCCCGCGGTCACGGCGGTCGCCGGAGACAGGGTTCCGCCGCTGTTGATGGTCGCGGCCATGACCGACCCGACGCCCAGCAGGGTCGTATCCGCATTCACCGTGACGCTGGAATTGGCGAGGGCACCGTTGACCTCGAGCATGCCGCCGTTCACCAACGTGGGGCCCGCGTGGGTGTGGTTGCCGCTCAGGGTGAGCGTGCCAGCGCCCACCTTGACCAAGCCACCGGCACCCGAGATGCTGCCGGCGTAAGTCGTGGAAGTATTCAGCCCACCGACCGTCAACGTGCCGGCGCCCAGCGTGATGTTGCCCCCCACAGCGCCGCCGCCGGCGAGTGAGCCAATCGCATTAACGGTTCCATTGAGGTCCAAGACCGCCGTGGCGGCGTCGGTGAGCGTCAGCGCCGAATTGGGGTTCAGCGCCCCATCCGCGCCGGCCTGCAAGGTGCCACCGACGATGGCCGTGGCCCCTGCCCCGACGTTGGTCCCACCAAACACCAAGGTCCCGCTGGTGACCGTCGTGGCGCCGGTATAGGCGTTGTTGCCCAAGAGCGCCCACGTACTGGTGCCGGTCTTGTTCAGGGTCAAAACATTCAAACCGTCGGTCACGTCCCCCGCGATCGTGTTGCCCACCGTATTGCCATCCAGCGCGAGCGTCTTGGCGGCGTTGTTGGAGCCGATGTTAACCGGACCAAGGATGGCGATGGTGACGTCGGTGGGGACCATGGTCGACGTACCCGTCGAACCGCCGGAGAGGTTCACGAGGGTAAAGGAGACCGAGGGCACCCCCGAAGTCACCTTCGCGCCTTTGTTGAAGGTGAACGTGTTGTTGCCCAGGCGGAGTTCGCTCAAGACATGCGTGAAGGCATCGCCCTCGGTCAGGCGATTCAAGGTCAGGGCCGTGGGGAAGCTTGAGGTGCCGCTCAAGATGTAGGCGTTGACGGTCGAATCCGTGGCGAACTCCAGGCTGCCGCTGGTGCCGGCACCCGACGCGCCGCCTGCCGAGTTGACCAAGAAGGCAATCATCTTGCCGGCGGCGCCGAAAGCGGCGGGGTGTTGGGCCACCAGCGTGCCGCCGCCCAGCAACGTCCAACCCGTGTAGGTGTTCGCCCCGTCCAAGGCGAGCCGGTTGGCGCCCAGCTTGATGAGGCCGAGCACATTCGCACCGCCATTGGTATCTGCGATGGTCCCAGCGTAGGAAAAGTCGCCCGCCGTGGTATCCAGCCCCACGAAGGAACCGTTCTGGAAGCCCGTCGAGGCGGTTCCGAGGGACAGCAAAGCATCGAGATGCGCCGACGTGAAGCTGGCGCCGGCCGGGCCCACCCCGAGGGCGAGCGTCGCGCCCGAGGCGACGCTGATGTTGGTGTCGGTCCAGAGGTTGGTCTGACCGTTGTAGAGACCGGCCGACTTCGTGATGAGCAAGCGCCCTGCGCTGACGGTGGTCGGCCCGGTGTAGGTGCTCGTTCCGGAAAGGATGATGGTCCCGTTGCCCGCCTTCACCAAGCCGGACCCGGCGGCAGCCTCGCTGAGGTTTCCGGCAAATTCCGTCGAGGCCCCACCCACCGAAGCACCGATTGAACCCGTCAAGGTCCGCGTGCCGCCGGACAGCACGGCATTGCCGGTGAAGATCAGGCTCTTCTCCGAGGCGATGTTGGGGAAGGTCGTGTTCGCCGCCAGCACGACGGGATTCGCCAACGTCGTCACCCAGCCCGTGGTACCGCGGATCCTGGGGCCGTTCAGCGTCAAGGTCCCGACCGACCCGAAGGCGGCATTGTTCGACGCGATGACATCGCCGCTGCCGCTCAAGGTCGCGCCGCCCGTGAACGTATTGGTCCCGCCGACGATGAATGAGCCGGTGGCGTTCGAGGTGACCAGCGTCAGCGCGCCATCGCCGGCGAGGGTGGAGTTGAGCGTGACCGAAAAGGCGGCCGTATTCGTGATGGTCCCGCCGGCGCCGTTGAGTTGGATGCCGCGGTTGGACGCCAAGCTCAACGCGGCGGTCGGGGTGATCGACAATTTGCCGCCGTTGAACACCAGCTTGCCGGGCGTCGCCGCGGCCGGCACCGCGCCCAGCGGGGAAGAGGCGGCGCCGTTGGCGCCGTCCGTCGTGATGGCGAGCGTGCCGCCATTGAGCGTCGTGATGCCGCTGTAGGTGTTGGCCCCCGAAAGCGTGAACGTGCCCGTCCCGGAACTGCTCAGCGTGAGGTTCGAATTGTTGGCAGCCTTGTCGACGATAGGCGCGGAAATCGTCACGCCGCTGGAGGTGGTCAGATTGACGACCAGCTCGTTCTCGACGCCGATGCCCACCGTGCCCGTGCTGGCCGAGGAGATCGTGAGGAGCGCGGTCTGGATGCCCAGGATGCCGTTCAAGGTGTACTTGTTCGCCCCCAGCGCGATGGTGCTGGCGCTCGTGTTGTTCACGATGAGGGCATAATTGCTGACCGCGCCGGTCAAGGTCTGCGTAGTGGCCGACGCCCCGGAGGAATAGACCGTCGTGGCCACGCCCCCCGTCAACGCGAACGCCGTGGTCAAAGGGCTGCCTGACAATTGATAGGGGCCGGAGGCGGCGCCGCGTACGGAGACATAACGGGTCGACGTCCCCGTCCCCCAGAAGGCATTGGCCCCTAGGTAGATGAAGCTGCCCGATGCGGGCATGGTCACCGCACCGTTGAGCCCGGTCAGGCCGGTGATGTTGACGATCTCGTTGGTCGGCGCAGCGCCGACCGTGGTCGAAGAGGAACCGCTCGTCCAAGCCGTATTCGGCTGGATCAAGATCGTGCTGCCGACTTGTCGGGTGACGGCGCCGAGGCTGAGCGTCAAATTCGTGGCGCTGCTGCCCTTGTTCAGGACAATCGGCGTCAGTCCCGAGCCGAAGACCGTGCTGGCGAAAGCCTGGGCGGTCGTTGCGGCGGTCGCATTCTTACCGAGAACCGAAAAGGTCCCCCCGTTCAGGGTGAGCGCATTGGCGCTGCTGACGAGATTGGTCGGCGTGCTTAGGTTGGCGAAATCCAAGGCCAACGTCCCGGCGCGCAAGGTAACGCCGCCGTTGAAGGTATTCGTGGCGGCGCTGCTGAGCGTCAAAGTCCCTGGACCCGTCTTCGTGAGGGCAAAACCTGAACCGCTGATGACCCCGGGAATCGCCAAGCCGCCCGAACCCACGACCCAAGTCTGGCTCGCCCCCAACGCCAGGTTGATGCGTTGACCGGAGAGGACGTCGCCGATCGTCACCGCGCCGCCACCCGTGGTGATCCCACCGGAACCCAAGGTCAGGTATTGATCCAAGGCGCTGTTCTGGTTGGTCAACGTGACCGGCGACGGTGCCGTGAAGGTGAGACCATTGATGCTCGCGGAAGCGGCGAGGTCGATGCTCAGGCTACCGGCTTGATTGCCTGGTCCCAGGATGAACACGTCATCGGCGCTGGTCGGCGTCGACGCGGTCGACCAATTCGCGGCGTTGCTCCACGTACCACCCGTAGGCCCCGACCAGGATAAATTCGCCGCCGAGACCGACGAGGCGAGGCTCAACATCGCTGCCGCCCAAAGCAGCTTACGATGGACGCGAACACGGGCGCACCGACGTGCCTTGGGGGTAGACGCAAGCATGGGTTTTAGGGAAATACCCCTACACGATTACGCAAGTGTCGATGCCGTCTGACGGCAAAAGTTGCGGGTAGGGTCGGCCGACTGCATCGGGTAGGGTTGGCACTGCGTGCCAACCTAGCCTGCCTTTCATTTCGACTCGATTCCCCCTAGGTCAGCACGCAGTGCTGACCCTACCCCGTGGCAGGCGGCAAAGCTGCCATCCAACAAAAAGCCCCGGGAGGTCCCGGGGCTTAGTGACGATCTCGGAGGACGGCTTACTTCTTGGCGGCGCGCTTCTCCTCGATGGCTGCCTGGGCAGCGGCGAGGCGGGCGACCGGCACGCGGTAAGGCGAGCAGGAGACGTAGGACAGGCCCACGCGGTGGCAGAACTTGACGGACTCGGGTTCGCCGCCGTGTTCGCCGCAGATGCCGAGCTTGATGTCGGGACGGGTCTTGCGGCCC
>JACCEB011741264.1_pt1 | contig 12385 bp, 3 predicted proteins | sample 7454761 | NCBI WGS metagenome assembly JACCEB01 (sample SAMN15323454, study PRJNA562643) | freshwater metagenome | isolation source: river surface water | place: USA:Blue River Watershed | collected 2017-08-18 | reverse complement strand
CCATCGTCTGAGTTCACTCCAAAAGTATAAACACCTTCGGTTGGGATGAAGAGGGTTGCCTCGGCTCTGAGCGCATAACTTGGCTCACTGACTGGCAGACGTGTTTTACCAGGGTAGTGTCCTGAATCTCCGTCACCGTAGTGGTTCAGGGTGGGGGATGACAGGAGGTAAGTGGAGGCGATGCGCGAGTCATTTGAAGGTAGCGACAAAATCAAATCCGCCGTCGCGAGGGTATTCACACTCCCGAGGGTTGCGCTGGGTTTGAGCACGACTTGTCGGATTCGGAAGCCTGGGGATTGTTGTTGCAACGTGACGGCTGTTCCGGATTGGACGACGCTTTGGATAGCGCTCGAGAGTGAGCCAGCAAAAACGGTGTCATCGGTTGCAATGAGCGCTTTGCCAGAAGCCTTTTGGGAGGCCCCGTCGCTGATTAAAACATCGTACTCTCCTTTGGAATCATTAGTAACAGTAAAAGTGCAGGCATCGAAGATTGCTCCAGGGATGGGTGTTCCATTCCTCCTCCATTGGTAGGCCAGTTGGGACGAATCTCGAAGGGGGCTCTCGGCCGAAACGGCGAGCAGAACCCGCGACCCCGTGTTCACCGTTTGAGAAATTGGGTTCTGGAGGATTTCCAAGGTTTGAGGCTTGGCTGTCCGAACCGAGACAGTCACGAAGACGGATTTGTTAGAGATTAAATCTCGAACTCTAGCGGTAAGAGTCGTATGTCCCTCGATGGGAGACGCGCCTAGGGTGATTTGACCCGAAGGAGAAAGGCTCAGGCTCGGTACGCTTTTGGACTCAAGTTCCCATACCCGATTCGGTCCGATGTCGCCGATGGGACCGGTCAAGCTGTTCAGGTCGACGGACTGGTTCACCACATTGACCGGAACTTCAACGTCAATCTGAGATTGGGGGGCGCGTAGTGCCACGTCGAGTCGGAGCATGACGGACGACCCGGTGCTATCGGTCGCCTTGAGGTAGACAGCGGACACAGGTGTTTCGAGAATATATCCGCTTGCGAATGACCCCGAGGCATCGTTCCAGACGGATCCAGAGACCATGAGGAAGTGCTCTCCGCCGCAGCAGTTATTCGGCTCTCCGCCCGCCCAGTTCTGGTAGGTCCACGCCTCTCCGGTTACCCATTCCCACTTACCCTCGTTGAGTTGGTCACTCGCCCCAATCCATAGGCCGTCAGCCTGTCCAACCTGCTGAAGCATGCTCATCCATTCGGTTGCGGATGAGAAGGTCGCCAAATGTCCTCCCCGTTTGAACGCATCCTCTTTCGCTTGGTTCCAGGACATGCCCACTCGGACCACGGAGAAATCCGAGCCCGATGGCTCGGCTTGTCCTTGGAATCCCGGTAGCGTGAGGATCCCCGTGGGCGTGATGGTCGCTCTCAGCGGATTGCCTTCTAGAGAGGAAGGAATGCTGAACGTGTACTGCATCGAAGGGTTCAATCCTGGGAAAAGGGAGCGAAGGTCAACGGTGGTTGGTTGCCCTTGCAGAAACTCGCGCTTTGCGATGAGATCGATAGTTGGAACTGGTCTGAAGATGTCTGCGGGTACTGAGACATTCACATAAAGTTGCACCTGTGTCGAACGCGGGTCGGTCACCTTGACTTTGAACGTTCCAGGAATCGCGTGGCTGCGGTCAGCATAAAACTTCACAGACCCTCCATTTAACTCTGCTCGGAGGAAGTTTTGGGCTTGGTTAGCTGCGATTTTTAGCGAAATCGTGCCTGAGGAGGAGGCGAGTGTCAGGCTTTGGGGCGAATCCCAGTCGGCAGTCGCAAGGTAGGGGGCTTGCGTTGAACTTCCAATGGCTTCACCGAAAGCACAGATGAGAAGTTCTCTGGTTCCTCCGGTTAGGGAGGGATCTGCAAATTCTTCGTCCGGCACGCTGACCTGCAAGGAGTAGATTCCGGGCTGAGCGATGGACGAGGGTTTGATGAGGGCGTATCGACCAAAGGTTTTAACCGAGATTTCTTCTGGGTTAGAAATACGGGTTATCTGGATAGATGTTTCTTCGGGAGGCGTCGTAAGTCCCAGCGCTTGGTGGATGTCGACGATGCTCGTGGGAAGATTGATATCCACGTAGACAACGGCAGGAAACCCGGTTGACGGTTCTTCTGTGTCTTGGACTGATACGTTTAGGGTGACGTAGCGGATGAGCCCCGTGGCGATTTCTCTTACAGAAAGGTGAAGGGTAATGGGTTTCGTATTACTTGCGAATCCGGCAGGGGAGCCTTGGAGTTGGATCACTCCGTCTGGTGCGACATTCGGATTCAGGCCATTCGTATTCTCAACGGAATAGAGAGAAAACTCGAGGTCGCTTCTGTTGGCGAGAGAGGATTCAAGTAAAGGCCTTACGTCCACACTGACTCCCGTAGGCTGCCACGGGACACTCGTGGAAATCTGCTGCCAGATTTGCTCTGGTGCAGACGGCACAACATTCACCAACAGCTTTCCGAACGTGGTTGCACCCGTGGTGGTGTCCGTTTTGCGGAGATAAACGACATTCTTGCCGAGATAAGCGGTTTGGCTCACATCGAGTGAGGTTAAACTCGTTCCCTGAAGCGATGCAAAAACACCTCGTTTGGAGGCGTTATAAACCACGTCCAAAAGAAAAGGTGACGGTGTTACTCCCGACGGTTGACCAGCAGTGGCCAAGCTCGGGTCCATTTGAACTGCGAGGTTGATTGGGTATTTGAGTTTTCCGCCGACCGGACTCTGAACGGAGAGTTCGAAGGTTGTGGGCGGTGCTGCAAATGGGGATTGAACCACGGTGAGGGTTCCATACACGGTGCGCAACGCGCCCTTCGCTTCGAGGACGAGTTGGGTCTTTCCCGGTAGAAAATCGTTGAGGGGCTTAACGATGAGAGACTCTGGGTTTAGCAGAGCCTCTGCTCCTTTGACCGCCAAGATGCTCGGGTCGAGAATTCGGTATTTGAAGGTCGAGTCCGAGAGGAGATTCGCTGGAATAATCTGACCCAAAGGGTAGACGGATTCCTGGTTTGGAACCCCTGCCACGGTGATCTCCGCAGAAAACGTTTCGGACGTTGAGGGGATTGAGAAGGCTGAAACAGTACAGTCAACTCGGACGAACTTTTCGACGATTCCTTCTGGGGTGTCGGCAGACACTTTCAGGAAAATCGATTCTTTTGAGATTCCGTCAGTTGACGGTCCGGCGGTGATTTCTAGCGACTCGTCTTGAGTCGACGAAACAATGATTCCGCCTGAGAGATTCGCTGCGTTAATGACCTCCACTCCCGCTGAGGTTGAAATCCCGAGGGGACTGAGAACTTGGGTTGAGATGTCGACCTGCGTGGGGACTCCTCGTACGATATTTCTTGCGAGGACGAGATCCACATTGGATTGAGTTGGACCGCTGACGATAACGGGTACTCGGAAGAGTTTTGTGGCTGCAGTCGCCGAGTTGGATGTGGCCTTTACGAAAATGTCATAGGCCCCTGGGAGAGCGTTCGGGAGACTGTCGACTGAAAGCGTACTGCCTGAAAGGAGCCGCGCCGTGAAAGCACCGTTGCCTCGAGTGAGGGCGATTGAGAGTTGGGCAGTGTTCCAATCGATATCTACGTTGGGGATGGATTGAGCTGCTGTACTGAGAATCGGCCGCAAGTCTACAGGCGCATTGACCCCTCCAAGGGTTACTTGAATCGGCGACGTTGAGGTAGCGGAGAGTGCGGTTTCTTCGCTGAACGGCTCGAGTGTGACTGGGATGAGAAGGGACGCACTTTTTTGAGGATTTAGGGCTTCGGTGACTGAGACAGCCAGCGTGAATGAAGTTGCGGACTGGGTTTGGCCTGGCAGCGGGTTGATGATCAACTCGCCGGAGGGGGATAGAAAAACGCCTTCAGGCAGTGGGGTGTTGCCCATGGTCCAGATGAAGGGTTGCGTGAGGCTAACACTGGCAGGCACAAGCGAATTGAGGTCGAGCGAGGCGCCGAGGGTGTTGAAGAGCGTTTGCGCTGGAAGTTGAGTGGTAGTCGTCGGAGTTTCTCCACCGGTTTGCCCGCCACCTGAGGGTAGGGGTGTCCCCATCCATTTAGAGATGAGGTAGGAAGCGTTTGCCGACACCTCGCCATCACTGAGAGCAGATGAGTAATACAGAATCTCTCCGACCTTACCGTTCGATGCCTCGCCGGAATCTGATTTTCCAATAAACAGGGGTTTCAGCCCTGGAGTGATACTTTTTGAGAGCGTCGAACTGGCCACGGTGGTCTGCGTGCCATCGCTGCGGAAGATTTTGAAGGTTCTTCGGTCGGTGTTAGAGCCCAGAGTGGTCTCGAGTCGTCCGACCAATACATAGGACAGATCTGGAATGAGATGCTCTTGGACAATGTCGTTATCATTGCTCGAGTGAAACCCCGTTTTGGAACCCGGGTTGCCATTCATCCGAATGGCCCAGTCTTCGTCGTGATGGCCGTGGTGAATGTAGCTGCCCCATGTCCTAATTTCAGGCGAGGGCTTGAGCACCATGAAAACAGTGACGCTTTCACTGAGCGGCACACCTTGCGCAACAAGGCCCTTCTCGGGGTAGAAATCAATCGTTTGAAGCCCTGAGAGCAGCGAGGTTTTCGGACCGCCTTCTGGTCCAGCGAAAAGGTGGTGGTTGTTTCCAGATAAGTCCTTCCACTGCCCGACGAGGTCACCGTTGCGGACCAACGAATCGTTTCTAAGCGCGTCGTAATGTCCCAAGAGGTTTGCTGTCGCGAAATCACGGGGATCGATGAGCACGCGCGCAATCGATTGCACCGAGTTGGTGGGGTCGAGGGACTTGAGTCGGACGGTCGCGTAAGCACTAACTGGTGGCGCGTCCGATACCATCGAAACGGTGATTTTTCCGTCTTCCGTGGTCTTGAACTGCCAAGCGTTCGCGAGAGGATTCTCAAGGACTTCAACCGACCAGAATGAGTTTTGGGTTGGGGAGGGTTGTGAGGGGACGTTCGGTTGGGAAGCGGGCACGAGGGAGACAAGGGGTGATGCCCCAACCTTTGATGCTAGGATTCGAGTTTCTAGTGTAGGTTGAACTTCTGAAGGCACTCCTACCGCGTGAAGCCAAATCTTGAGGAAGCGCACGCCTACGGATGGCGAGGATGCTCTAACGATTAAGGCCTGTGAGCCCGGCTGGAGGGGGTTAGAGGGCGCGACCGCGAGAAAACCCGACGGGTCTAGCTTTTTGGAGTAGCCGGGAGCGTTGTCTGCATAAATCTCGTAGAAGATTCCCTCCAACGGCAGGCCCTCTGCGGCCTGTTGGAGTCTGGCTCCGAGATCAATCGGTTGGGGAGGGGTGGCAAGGTCGTGGTAAACAGCGGTTTCGGCGTCGATGGCAAGTGGAGTCGGTGTGGCAAGCTGAACGCTGATCTGCCCAAAGACGGTCTTCGAGGCCGAATCAGTGACGGCGACATAGACTGCATAGGTGCCGGTAGTGACGGTGTTTGTTTGGCCTTGGTACGAACTGAGCATCAAAGCCCCATTCGGGGACAGACTAGCTGAGAGGCTACCGATAGGAGCGGTGCTGGAGTAGGTGGTGAATGTTAATGGCTCTTGGAGCCCGAGCGTTTGAGGGAGCAGTGGCGCAAGGTTTTTTGGAAGGGACGGACTTCCGATGATGACTTCCTGAGCGATGAAGAAATCGACTTTTTCTGGTGTTGCTGGCGCGAGGAGGATTCGTAGCTTCGCAAACTTTTCAACTGGCTGGCCCTGTGTCGTGTCAGTGACCTTCAAGTAGGCCAAGTACTCTCCTGGAGCGGCGTTGGTTCTAGGAGTAATCGAGAGGTTGCTCTGGCCGACATAAATCTCGGCCGACGAGGCGGAAGGATTCGAGACAACTGTCCAATCAGATTGCGGTGAAAATCCGGGAGGAGTTTTGCTCGCGAGATTGATGTTGACCGGCATGGTTTGTCCAATGACGGCTTGCGCGGTGACGTCGAAGTCGGTTGGCGGAATACTGGGTGCAGTAAGTTGAATCTCGAGGGTTCCGTAAACGACTCTCGATCCGTCCACCACTTTGATGGTGATGGGGTAGTTTCCGGGAGAGGCTGCCGGTAGGGGAGCAAGGGATAAATCTCCAGAGGGGGAGAGATTTGCAGATATCTTGGCTTGGTGCGGATTGCGAAGAAGTGAAAAAGCTTTGGCTGCGCTGAGATTCAGGGTTTGGGGAAGAGATGCCTCCAGATTGATCGGTTGTGATTGGGCTCCCATCAAAACCGGTATCGGCAGAGAGAATCGGTCCGTCGGGGGAGCATCTTGGGGCACAGACGGTTGTTGAACGGTCAGGTTAACTAGGACAGAGACCTTTCGCTTCGGTACTGAGTTGTCCGTCACCAAGAAGTAGAATGGGGTATTGGTTGATTCGGGGGCTGCTTGGTTCTCTATGGCGGTGAACGATACCGAACTGCCGTTCGCTACAACTGAAATCCCTTCGCTATACCCGACAGCGTCTGGCAGTTTTTCAAAGGTGAGGGGACTCACGAGGGATTCACCGATTGCGCCGAGAGAATTGGAGAGATTCAGAGTGCCAGATTCTTGATTTGAATCCCCGCGGACAATGGTTTTGGACAATGCAATGTCGGGTTTCGTGATAGAGGGTGGTTGTACTCGGACGACCAATCGGCCGATTTTCTTCGATGCTGGGTTCTGTGGATCGGCAATCGCCACAAAAACGGCGTAGGTGCCTGGAATTGCGTGAGGGATGGCGGAGACGGTCAACTGACCGTCCTGAAGTGCAATCTGGAACTGTCCGTTGGACGACGTGGCGTAAAGGGTGGCTTGGCCGCCGTTGAGGGAGGGATTCTGAGAGACCAAGTTCGTGACGGAAACTGGAGAGGACGTCTGACTCGGAGTTACTGAGATAGTCTCTGAAAAAACCAACTCGTTCTCGGAGGGGATACTAGGTTGTTTAACCTGCAGGGTGAGGAGAAACGATTGGCTCTTTTGCGGGTTCGAGGAGTCGCGCGCGACGGCGAAGATGGGCGAGCTTTTTTGCGAATCCATCGCGCTGATGGGCGGCGCGAGGGTGAGAACCCCTGAGGGAGAGATGTTTGCCCAGTCAGGTCGTTGTTCAGAGAGTTGCCACACGATGGGTTGTACCCAGTCAACTGGAGCGGGATTTTGTTGAGACAGATTCAGTTCGACAGGGACAGAACCGGCTTCGACCGTGAGGCTTCGTTCCACTGGTTGCGCGACGGGAACTAAATCGATGTAGTCCCACCCGAGCATATATGTTTTCACCGCGAGAGGGTTTGCGCCGCGAACCGTTGCGACGATTTTCACGGGGCCTGCATCAAGGAACGTGGCCTCGGCGAGAGTCAGCGGTGTCGGTAATTTTTCATTCGGGCTGTAGAAGTCGACATTCCTCAGCGCCACTTTGCCATCGACGGTGAAGTCAAAAATCCCGTAGTCGAACGCCTTGGTGAGGCCAGTAACCACGCGGTAAAAACCCGGAGCGGGGACTTGGAGGGTGAGTTCTAAAGATTGGCCAATTTTGGCGTCCCGCCACCAAAGTTGCTGCCCCGCGCTCCACTCACTTTTCCCCTGAGTCTCGACAGTACCCGTACCCGTCTGAAACTTTGTCACCGAACCACTCTCAGGCTCGAACCGGGTGTATTGTCCTTGAGCAAAGGATAATGTGGGAAGTAATACCGAAATCAAGAGCAGCAGAGAGAGAGCCCTCGCAAAGCTGAATCGGTCTTTTGTGAACGCTGATTGTTTCATGGAGCGGTTGGGGTTGAGTCCTCTAGCGTGAAAATCCACCCACCTAGGGAGCATAAAAAGAGCCACTGGAGTCGGCCCACGCTGTTCCAGAGATTTTGTGGGCTAGCGCCTGAGTTGGTCGTCGAGCGATGCGACCAATTGCCGCAACCGTTCGTCTTTCGACATTCTGTCGCGGACTTGTCGGTGAGCGTGAAGGACGGTCCCGTGGTCCCGTCCGCCGAATGCGTCACCGATTTCGTTGAGTGAGTGCTTGGTGAGTTCGCGGGAGAGGTACATCGCCACCTGTCTCGGAAACGCAATGCTCGCAGGGCGCCGTTTGCTCGTCATGTCGGCGATTCGAACGTCAAACTGCTCGGCTACCCGCTTTTGGATCTGCTCGACGGTGATGGCTCTCCGCGCCTCTTCTTGGAGGATGTCTTTCAACAACTGTTCGAGTTGCGGGGTGTCGGGCAGCTTGCCGTCATTCAGCGAGACAAACGATGCGACACGCATCAACGCGCCTTCGAGCCGACGCACATTGGTGCGAATGCGCTCCGCGAGGAACTGGAAGATCTCGCGGGGAAGTCGGATTTTCATGTCACTCGCTTTTTTGCCGAGGATGGCGACACGCGTCTCGACGTCGGGCGGTTGCATTTCCGCGGTTAAGCCCCACTCGAAGCGCGAAACGAGGCGGTCTTCCAAGTTGGCTATTTCACTCGGAGGTCTGTCGCTCGAGAGAACGATTTGTTTGTGTCCATCGAACAGCGCATTGAAGGTGTGAAAGAACTCCTCCTGCGAGCGTTCTTTTCCTCCGAGGAACTGGATGTCATCAATCAGTAACACGTCAGCCTGACGGTATTTCTTGCGAAACTTGGGCAAGGAACTCGCTTGAATTGCGTCGATGAAGTCGTTCGCGAAGCGTTCGCTCGTGACGTAGAGCACCTTGGCGTTTTTCCTCGATTCCAGAATCTTCAAACCAATCGCCTGCATCAGGTGGGTCTTTCCCAAGCCGACGCCTCCGTAAATGAAGAGCGGGTTGTAGGTCCTTCCTGGCTTTGTGGCTACTGCAGTGCAGGCCGCGTGCGCAAACTGGTTAGCGACGCCGACAACAAACGAGTTGAAAGTGAAGCGCGTGTTCAGTCCGGAATGAGAGGCCATCTCTTGGACCGTTTGCTCGTCTGGGATTGAGACCTGTGCGATGAGGGGGGCGGACGTTGAGCGAGTGGCCGAATCCTCTGCAAAGAGGTATTCGAACTGGAGTTTCCTGTCGTGAATGTCCTCTGAAGCCTGATCAAGGAGATTTTGGTAGTTACTCTCAATCCAGTACTGAAAAATCTTATTCGGAGCGAGGAGCGTGAGCCTGTCATCAGAGAGTTTCAATGGCTCGAGTTGCTGGAACCAGCGGTTGAACGTATCCTCATTCACTTTCGATGCGATTGCGGAGGAGATGGATGCCCAGAGGGTGAGATGAGGAGACAGTTCTCCTTGTTTGGAGGGAGGGGTGTCCAACGGAACCTCAGGTTCTTTGTTTTCCGGATGCACGTTTGTGATGGATAGCGGGTTTCGCGTGGGTACCGATTTTGAACAATCACTCAGCGTTGCGGAGTCGCTTCCAGAGGGCGTGACAATTTGGAAAAATCGCGAGATGCCTGTGCGCTTGCAGCGGAAAAGTTGAGGAGGGACAAATCGCGTTTCATCGGACTAGGGAAACTAGGAAGATTGGGGGTGTAGCGGCAAGGCTGAAGGGCTCTTTTTCAGTTAAAAAAGTTGTCGGTGGAGGTGCCTTTTCAGTTGACGGTTCCGATGGGCTAACTGGCTGAGGAGTTTGCGTTCGAACTCGTCGAATCGGAAAATGCAAACCCCACGGCAAAGGTGACGCTTGCACCGAAGAAAATCCGCCAAGGAAACTCGACCGTAGGCAACCAGTCAGGCTTCCAAAGTGGGCTCAGCCCTTGTTGGGATGGGTGAGCAAGGGCCCAGATATCGTTGTGAAGTCCGGAAAGCAACGCGACAGCCATCAGGCCTGTCGTCATGGCAATCATGTTCCCGCGTTCGGAACCACGCTTGGTCAGGAGACCGAGCAAAAAGACTCCAAGGAGAGATCCGTAAGTGTAGCCGAAGACACCCAGAACAATCGGAATGATCCGCGCTTTCAGAACGATTTTTGCGTAAGCGGTCAAACTTCCAATGACAACAAGTGCGACAGAAAACCAGACGGTGCTACGCTTTGCGCAACGGAGGGATTCTTCCTCCGAGGCATTCGGACGCTGTTTTCTCAAGAACCAGTCGCGGGTATAGATGGTGGCAAGCGAGTTTAAGGCGGTGCTGAGTGAACCCATGGCGGTTGCGAAGATTCCCGCAACCACAAGACCGCGGAAGCCAGGGGCGAGGTCGTGGACGATGTAGAAGGCGAACGGCGCGTCTTTGCCGGCTTCTTGATAGCGCACCCAGAGCAGAATCCCGACAAAGAGAAAGAGAAGCACAAGCGGAAGGTCTGCGAGTCCGGAGAGGATGAGTGAGAGTCGGCTGCGCTGCGTGTTCTTAGCGGTCAGCATCCGTTGCACCATGTCTTGGTCGGTGCCATGGGTAGCCATCGTCGTGAAAGTACTGCCGATGAGGGCAGCCCAGAGAGTGTACTCGCTCTCGAGAATACTTTTCAGATTTGCGCCGACCGAAAGCGAGGAGTCCCAGCCAAGATCAAAAAAGGTGAGGTCTTTCGCCCCCGTCAACGTTGTCTGCACGCTTTCCCATCCACTCGGTAGATCGCCGAGCAGTCTCCAAACAACGAATCCGAGCGCTCCGAACATGAGGCTGGCTTGGATGAGGTCGGTCCACACCACGGCCTTAATGCCTCCGATGGCCGTGTACACACATGTCAGTGCCGCGAGAAGGAGGACGGCGGAAACGTAAACGACCACTTGCTGCATTTCGCTGAGACGCGTCCCTGAGACGAGTTCGTACCCCATGACGAGCACGATGGCTGCGACGTAGAGCCGCGTCCCGCTGGCGAGGGTGCGTGTAACGAGAAACACGGCGGACGCCGCGTCGCGAGTGCGAGGTCCGAACCGATTTTCGAGATACTCGTAAATCGAGATAACTTTCTGGTCGTAGAACGGCTTGATGAAGAGGATTGCGATAATGACGCGTGCAATTACCGTTCCGAGAGCAAGTTGAGCGTAAGTGAAGTTTCGGTGAGCATATCCTTCCCCGGGAGCGCCGAGGAAGGTGGCGGCGCTAATCTCCGCAGCGAGAATGGAGGCTAGGACCGCGAACCACGGAACGTCCCGGTTTCCGACGGAATACGTCGCTAGCGTTGTTTGGCCGGCTCCGGCGCGGATACCGATGGTGAGGATGACCGCGAAATAAACCGCGATGATGAGGAAATCAGTGAGCACAACCGTCGGGCGTTTGTGTAGACGATGGGGGGGATTATGGCACCATGCGAGCGTGTTCTCGCGATGGAAGGTGCCCTTGGTTTTGTTGTTGAGTGTGGCAAGCGCGTGCCTGCTGACTTACCCGCTGTGGTGCCTAGGCCAGTGGGCGATTCAGGAGTGGGGGTGGATAGGGCTGTCAAAGTACGGGGTTCAGAAATACTTCAACCGAAGTTTCCTCCTGTGTGCAGTGGTCGGCGCTCTCGTGGCGAGGCCCAAGTTGGGAACGGTGGGCGATAATCCTGTTTCGTCGACGTTTGACGGACCGCATTTGGTTCGAGGTCTCGGGCTTGGGACTCTTGCGTTTGCGGTGCTCCTAGCGGTGGGTTTCGGATGGTCATGCATCACTTTGAGTGGGGGGAAGGCTTTCATCTCGGTGGTCGGTAAGGCTTTGGTGGCAGCCGCTGCCGTGGGCTTCCTTGAGGAATGGCTCTTTCGAAAGCACTTGCTGAATGCGGCTTGCCGCCGCTTTGGTTTGTTAGTCGGCCCATGGTTGGTCGCTGTGCTTTTCGCCTCTGTTCATTTTCTCAAACCCACAGCGCCTCCGGTGGGGATGGAGATAGACGCTTGGGTTGGATTCCGGCTTCTGCCTTTGATTTTCCATCGGTACGCCGATCCGGCCTCTGTGCTCGGGGGATGGTTGACCTTGGTCGCGCTAGGCGTTCTGCTCTCGCGACTCGCCTTGGGTTCAGGTCGTATCTGGGCGTCGGTCGGAGTCCACGCTGCAGTCATTTTCTGGAACAAGGTGCTTTCGTCCCAGTTCACGGTCGGTCACTGCGATCCTTGGTTTGCTGGCAACTTTCAGACCGGAGCGATTCCTCTTCTGACCCTCAGCGTGATGGCGGTCTGTGCGGTTGGACGGAGGAAGCAATCCACTGGGCCACACGAATCTCACGGTAACGCTTAAAACCGTTGATTCGCTGGGGTGGGGGTGCAGAGTTTGGAGCGATGTTCCAAGTCATTTTCAACGCGATTAGCGCTTCCGAAATGGCCGCCCTGCCGGTGGAGTTACAGATGGAGTTGCTCGCCGAGTTTCAAATGAGCGGCGATCTCGACCCTTCGAGATTCGGATTGGTGAGCCGTGACGGAAAAAACCTTCACCGTTACCGCACCAAAGATCACCGAATCTATTTCGAGCGATTGGAAGACCGACTGATTGTTCACCGAGTGCTGCACAAAAATACGGTTCGGGATTTCCTGTTTCGATCAAAATTGCCTTTGCCAGAGGAGGATAAGGAACTT
>JACCEB010484631.1_pt1 | contig 12398 bp, 15 predicted proteins | sample 7454761 | NCBI WGS metagenome assembly JACCEB01 (sample SAMN15323454, study PRJNA562643) | freshwater metagenome | isolation source: river surface water | place: USA:Blue River Watershed | collected 2017-08-18 | reverse complement strand
TATTCATTTTTAATTTTTAAATAATCCATTGCTTCCTCTAAGCTAGAGGCTTCTACGACGTGAAAAAAACCATTCTTAGTAAGCATATCTCTTAATAGAATGCGAAATTCTTCATTTTCATCGCAAATTAAAATAGGATTTGAAAAATTCATATAAATATTTTAACGGCCAAGGTCCTCTCTGGGAATGCTTAAGGCATTGAAAGATATATCTTTTTGGAGTAGTGGATGATTTGTGTCGGGTGTAAGTTATTAATTTTTATGAAATAAGTCTTAAGTTAATAATCGCTCTTCCGATCAGATTGGTGTCTATCACAAGAGTGTGGACAAAAATTAACAAAATCACTTAAGCACGGAAGCTTATCTAGTCTCTCAAGGTTTGAGAACTGATCATCAAGGAATGGATGAGGGTAAACCAAGGAGGATTTCATGGGTTTTCGTATTAACACAAACGTTTCTTCAATTGCAGCTCAACGTTCACTGAGCGTCAACAACAGAGAAGCAGAAAGCACACTATCAAAGCTATCAAGCGGTTCACGTATCGCTAAAGCTGCAGACGATGCTGCTGGACTTGCGATCTCTGAAAAATTAAAAGCCAACATCCGTTCATTAAAGCAAGCTGACCGAAACGCTAATGACGGTATCTCAATGGTTCAAACTGCTGAAGGTGGTCTGAATGAAGTTTCATCAATTCTAACACGTATGCGTGAACTAGCAGTACAAACAGCTTCTGATACTGTTGGTGATCCTGAACGTGAAATGACAAACATGGAATACCAAAACCTTAAACTTGAACTTGAGCGTATTTCGCAAGTGACAGAGTTTAACGGAAAGAAACTTCTTAACGGAGAAGGCGGCCAGTACGATTTCCAAATCGGTGTAAACAATGATTCATTCCAAGATAGAATTGTTTACGATGCTCAAAGAGTAAATGCTCGTATGGATGGTCTAGGAATTTCTGAACTTGATGTTGCAACGAAAGGTGGATCTCAAGAATCCCTAGCATCTGTTGATGCTGCGATTGAGAAAGTTTCTGGATACCGCTCATTCCTAGGTGCGATTCAGAACAGACTAGTATCGACATCGAATAACTTGCAAGTAAGTTCAGAAAATATGTCTGCAGCGAACTCTCGTATCCGTGATGTTGACTACGCTGAAGCAACTGCTACAAAAGCGAAGAACGACATTCTTGCTTCTGCTGGTACTTCAGTACTCGCTCAAGCGAACATGAGTTCTCAGGGTGCTCTAAAATTGATTGGCTAATACTATCGAACCTGCATGATAGTTACAGACCCACCGAAAGGTGGGTCTTTTTATTTGTGAATGAATTAAAAAATAGCGTCGAACCAAGGTTTTTTTGCTCTTTCATCACAGTCTGAAATCCAAAGATGTTTCACTTCTAAGTAAGCCTTGAGTCCTTCTTCACCCATTTCGCGACCAAGTCCAGATTGCTTGTATCCACCAAAAGGCATTCCTGGATTTAAAAGATGATACTCATTGATCCAAACTGTTCCAGTTTCTAGTTGTTTGGCAATTTTCTTTGCATGGTCAGCATTTTTTGACCAAACGGCCCCTGCAAGACCATAAACGGATTTGTTAGCAAGTTTTACTGCTTGATCCTCAGAGGTGAAAGGAGTGATCGCAAGAACTGGCCCAAAAATTTCTTCATTAAAGATAGTGTTCTCCGGAGTGACTTCGAAAAGAGTTGGTTTGATGTAATAACCTTTATCAAGATCCCCACCAGTCGCTCGTTCCCCACCAAAAAGAAGTTTCGCTCCCTCTTTTTTACTGATTTCTATGTAGTTCATGATGGTATCAAACTGCTTTTTATTAACGACTGGGCCATAACCAGTGGCCGGATCTGTTGGGATGCCAACTTTTACATCATGAATTCGCTTAATGAGTGCATCTTTAAATGCGGGATAGATTTTTTCATCCACAAAGAGTCTTGTCCCAGAGTCACAGGCCTGTCCTGAGTGATAGAGAAATGCATAAAGCGCTCCATCAACAGCAATAGATAAATCAGCGTCTGCGAGAACAATATTGGCAGATTTTCCACCAAGCTCTAGGGATAGTTTTTGAAGATTTTGACCAGCAGATTGCATGATCTTCTTTCCAACAGTCGTTGAGCCGGTAAAAGCAACCTTTCTAACTTTCTTATTTTTTAGAAGATATTCTCCTTCTTTCGCTCCACCTGTAATGATATTCACCACACCTTTTGGAAGACCAACTTCATTAAGAATTTCTGCAAGAATAGATGCCGTAACTGGAGTCTCTTGAGCAGACTTTAGAACAGTCGTGCATCCTGAAGCGATAACTGGTCCAATTTTCCATGCGGCCATAACAAGAGGAAAGTTCCATGGAATAATCTGTGCACATACTCCAACTGGTTCATATAACTTATAGTTATGAGAAAACCCAGCTCTAGACGCTGACTCATCTTTTATTTCAAACTGAAACTTTCTTAATTGGCCAGCGAGAACTTTAAAGTACGAGGCTGCATTATGAACATCGGCCTTTGCTTTCCTCGTACATGATCCTGAGTCCGCAATCTCTAATTCCGTTAATTCATTTCTTCGCTCTTTCATCTTTTCAGAGATGGCCTCAAGTATTTCAGCTCTTTTAATCTGATCCATTCCACGCCACTCTGAAGAGTAAAAAGCAGCTTCTGCCGCATCAACTGCTTCATCAATATCTTTTTCTGAAGGAATAAACACTTTTGCAACTGCTTCACCGTTGGCAGGGTTCTCAGTGATAAAACTCTTTTCAGAGGTCTTAAATGTGCCGTTGATAAATAATTTTATTTCTTTCATGGAAGCTCCTTAAATTTTTGAAAGCTTAATTGTAATAATTGAGTTTGGCATTCCTAGTTCACCTTTCGCGAAGATGTCTCTTAATTTATTTAGTTCGAGTCCTTCCTCTTCGCCTTTACTGACTAGTTCAAGCTTTAAGCCTTTTTTCTGTTTGATCTCATATTTTAAAAGATCGGGCTTTTTATTTTTTTCAATAAGTGTAAGGTGAACAATAAATTCTCCCGCAGGAATAATATATTGTTTATTATGTTCAAATTTCTGATTAAATTTCCAGACATCACCATCCGTTGAAAAAGATCCCTCAATATTCCAACAAGAAAAAGCACTCAAAGAGAAAAATAAAAGTAAAGTAGCGTAAAATATTCTCAACATCTTTCCACCGACAAGGCAATTCCCTGGCCAACTCCAATACACATTGAAGCGAGACCTTTCTTGAGACTTGGATCTTTTTTCATCTGATGCACCAAGGTTGTTAGAATTCTTGTTCCCGAGGCCCCAAGTGGGTGACCAATGGCAATTGATCCTCCATTCTTATTTATTCTACTTGGATCAAGTTGAAGCTCTTTGATGCAACCAAGGGCCTGGGCAGCGAAAGCTTCATTTAATTCTATAACGTCGAAATCAGAAATCTTATGGTTGAATCTTTCACAAAGTCTATTAACTGCTCCAACTGGACCTAGTCCCATAATATTCGGATGAAGGCCATGAACGGCCCCTCCCGTAATTTTGACCATCGGAGTGAGGTTATGTCTTTTTAAAAATTCTTCAGAACATACAACAACCATACTTGCGCCATCGTTAATAGAGGAGCTATTCCCGGCCGTCACAGTTCCTTCTTTACGAAAAGCGGGCTTCAGTTTTGATAATTTTTCAATTGATGTGTCAGCTCGAGGCCCTTCATCATTTTGAATAATAACTGATCCTTTTTTATTCTCAACATGGATTGGAACGATCTCATGAGTAAATTTTCCCTGAGCTTGCGCGGCGATAGCTTTTTGATGTGAGTTTAAAGCAAAGAGATCTTGATCTTCTCTCGAGATTCCATGGAGCTTCTGGACTTCTTCCGCTGTTTCACCCATGCCTAGGAGTGGAAAAATTTGGGCCATCTTAGAATTTTCAAATCTCCACCCAATTGAAGTATCCCACATCTTCTGTGTCCTATCGAATGAAGCACTCGATTTGGATAAAACATAGGGTGCTCTGGACATGCTTTCTCCACCACCAGCAATAAAGCAATCTCCGAACCCAGCATTAATGCGAGCGTGCGCATCCATCACAGCATCAAGGGATGACCCACAAAGGCGATTAATCGTTGTTCCTGTAACTTCAAAAGGGTAGTTCGCCAGGATAAGCCCCATTCTTGCTAGATTTCTATTATCTTCTCCAGCTTGGTTGGCGCAGCCGATAATCACATCACTAATCTCTTTGAGATCGTGCTTTGCTGTTTTTGCATAGTCTTTAAAGAGTTCGGCCAGCATATCGTCTATGCGGACCGTAGAGAGTGCCCCACCAAAAGATCCTATCGGAGTACGTTTTGCGTGTATGATGTACGTATTTTTCATAACAAATATTCCTTATTCTTATCGCCCCATGGTAGCAACAAAAGACTAAAATGAGAAAATAAAGAGATTCTGTTGCTGTGTGTAAGTGTTCGGGAGATGCGGGGCAATGATGCTTATTTAATAAGACTAGATGGTATGTAGCGCTTATCTTGCGTCTTGGAATAAAGTTCTTGAAGTAGGGTTAAGACATATTTCTCTTTTCCTTCGCTCCATTCAAATGGACCTTTTGGATAATTGACTCCAAATTTCATCGCTCGGTTAATGTCTTCTTTTTTAGCGACTCCTTCCTCCAGAGCGAAATAGGCTTCGTTAATAATTTGAACAATGGTACGTGGAAAAATAAATCCACACGAGACGATACTCGTTTCAATAGGCGAGAAACCAAGCTCAACGAGTTTATTTAGGAGCACTTGATTTTTTTCGATGAAATGAATTTCTATTTTTTTTTGCTCATCACAAAACAGTGCTGCAAATGAACCTCTTAACTGAGGAAATTCTGAATAGAATTCGGAGGGATCATAGCAAGTGAGATCCATAAAAATCTTTTTATCTGGGTTCTCACGAAGAATCTTTTTTTTCTCTTCTTTTGTACCGAATCCAAAATTGAGGAGAATATTATCAAAAGAGATGTTAGTCATACTTATAAAACCCACGTTTCACTTTTCTTCCAAGTCTTTTTTCTTCTACCATTTGCTTTTGAAGAGCATGAGGAGCGAACCTAGGCTCTTGTTGATATGCTTCCCAGACTGAACAAGTGACTGAGTAATTGACATCGATTCCGATGAGATCCATGAGTTCAAATGGACCCATTTTGAATCCTCCAATTTCACGCAGTATGTGATCAACCTCTTTCATCTTTGATTCATGATCATTTTCAACAATACGAAGAGGTTCTCCATAGAAATTTCTTGCAACCCGATTCACAATAAAACCAGGAGAGTCCTTACAGAGTGCAGGTTTTTTATCTTTAGAATCAAACCACTGGTAGAGCTCATGGCATAGTTGCTCTTCAGCGTCTTTAGGCTTTATGACTTCAACCAATTTCATAATGGTCGCAGGATTAAAAAAATGAAGCCCAATAACTCGTTTTTTCCTCTCATCACTAACGGCCGACGCCATTAGTTCAATAGGGAAACTCGAGGTGTTGCTGGATAAAATTGTACGAGGACTAAAATAGTGATCAAGTTTTTTGAAGAGATCTTTCTTGATTTCTAAATTTTCGATGATCGCCTCAATCACAAGGTCAGCGTCTATTGTAACTTCGTCTAAACTTTTTATGAACAGAGATTGTTTCATCTCTGTGACATCTTCGAGGGAGAGTTTATTTTTCTCCAGAAGTTTATCCCAAGAAGAGTGGATGGATAGTAATGCTTTTTTTAGTTGCTCTTGGGAGTTATCAACAAGTTCAACTGAACATTTTTGTTGCGTAAACCACTGGGCAATGCCGGAACCCATGGTTCCGGCACCGATAACGACTATTTTTTTTAAATTCATGATTAATGAAATGCGTTTTCTGTAGGCTGAGCAGATTCATTGTACTCGGGAACTTTAAGACCCCATTCTGCACATTTGTCATTAATTTCTTTAACGAAGGCAGCACGAACCTCTGCATTTGATCTACTTTTTAGACCAAGTTTTTGATAGATATCGTTACCATTTCCTGTCGATTTACCGAACGTATTCATAACTCTTGGCCACCAAATATTAAGACGCTCTTGGAGAAAGGCACGTTTTTCGGGATCTTTTGCCATTTCTTTAACTGTCTTATCTCCGTGAGCTAGATGCATATGCTCTTCTTTGCAAATCGTTCCGATGGCATTTTTCCAAGGAAGAAATGAAGAATTTAAAGTGTCCTCAAGAACGTGACCGGCAGCTCTATCCATCAAAAAATTAAATAAGCAAAAGTCTTCCCAGTGAGTGATTTGGTAATAGAATATATTAACTCTTTTATCTTTCTTAGCTCGTGAAAAACCAATGTTCGCAAGATCGTCTGGAAGTCTCCAGTCAAATTCATGTTTCAACATGTGATCATGGGTTTTTTCTCCAAGATCATCTAAAATTTTATAGATCACATGAGCGTGTCTCATTTCATCTTTTACAATTTGAGCAACAAGAACTCTCTCGTGTGCATTTGGTGCTTTCGCAATCCAAGGCATATAGCCAAGTCCACCAGCATATTCAGAATCAGCTTGCATCCATAAAAGATTCAAAAGATTCTTTCTGTAGATTTCCGGCATGTCTGAATTCGCATCAAACGTTTTTCCGTTTTTAATTTCTTCGAATAACTTTAAATCTTCGTTAGTGTATTCGCGCATGGATGTACTCCTATCTATTGACCTTTAAATTGCGGTTTTCTTTTTTCAAGGAAGGCACTTACTCCCTCCTTATAATCTTGCGAGAAGCCCAGATAACGTTGGACATATTTCTCACGCCCTAAAACCTCTCCCAATTCCTTTTCATTAGCATATTGGAAGTTCTTCTTCACCATTTTTACTGAAAGGGGAGCTAAAGCATTGATTTCTAATGAAAGCTTCAGGGCCTCTTCCATAGGATTCTCAGCAATTTTGTTGATGAAATTATACTCTAGCATCGCCTCCGAGAGAAGAGGCTTACCTAAGAGAGCGAATTCTAAAGCCTTCGTGTATCCCATTTGTCTAACTAACATAAAACTCATGCCTGCATCTGGAGCTAGTCCAATCTGACTAAAACCAGAAATAAATCTATTTCCTGGAGGGGCAATCTTCAAGTCACAGGCAAGGGCCACAGATAATCCAGCTCCAGCGCAAACACCATTTATCGCACCAATCACAATTTTTTCTGACGTTCTAATGGCCTCAATCAAAGGATTCCATTCCGTCTCTATAGTATGTCCAATATCAACGGGACCTTTTGTTGCGTCAACAGTTCTGTCATTTAAATCTTGTCCAGAGCAAAAGGCTTTTCCTTCTGCGGTCAAAACAATTGAACGAACATTTAAGTCTTTATTGGCCTCACGTATCCCTGAAATAATATCTAATTTCCCTTGAACATTGAGAGCGTTATAGACCTGTGGCCTATTAATTGTAATGATCGCCGTACCATCTTTAACTTCATATTTAATCGTTTCAAAATTTTTCATAAATTCACCGGTTTAAAATCGACAAGTTTTTGAATCTCAGTCGTTTCACTTTTTGATGGAGACTCAATCTGAGTTTGTTTGAATATTCCACAAACACAAGCATTTAAATTTGGATCTTTAAAATCGTTTTTAATGATATTGCAGGACTTCACCTTGCCCTCAGCTGTAACAATTAAACTCGTTGTCATTGTTCCTTGGACGGTTCCATCTTTTCCTGTGTAGGAATCACTTTCGACGTAACAAAGTCGCAGGCTTTCACTAAGGACGCTATGTCTTTCCATTTTATGTGTGGAGCAAGAAACCAGAAAATAAAGAACGAGAAGATTAATTCCCTTCATACTTTGGTTCCCTCTTCTCTAAAAATGCTTTCATGCCTTCTTTTTGATCTTTCGATGAGAATGTTAAATAAAAGTTTCTTCTCTCGTATTCCATTCCATCCTTTAGGGCCGTTTCAAAAGCAATATTGACTGCTTCCTTAGCAAGTTTGACGGCAACTGGTGCACGATTAGAAATGATTTTTGCGATTTCAAAGGTCTCTTGAAGAAGTGTCTCTGAAGGCACGACTTTGGCCACGAGTCCAGATCTCTCAGCCTCGTAAGCATCCATCATTTCCCCAGTTAAAACGGCAAGCATCGCCTTTGATTTTCCAATTGCTCGAGTCAGGCGCTGTGTTCCACCAGCTCCTGGAATCGTTCCTATTTTAATTTCAGGTTGACCGAATTTCGCTGAATCTCCTGCAATGATAAAATCACAAGACATGGCAAGTTCACAGCCTCCACCAAGAGCAAAACCATTCACGGCCGCAATAATCGGCTTAGTGATGAGTGAGAGTTGCTTCCAAGTTCTAAATCTGTTGTCGTTAATTTGATCAATCGGGGTTGCTTCTGCCATTTGACCGATGTCCGCTCCAGCGGCAAAGGCACGGTCATTTCCGGTAAGAATAATCACTCGTACATCTTTGTCATCTTCAAGCATAAAAAAAGCTTCAACAACGTCTCTCATGAGATCAGTGGAAAGAGCGTTTAGAACTTTTGGACGATTGAGCTGTACTAAAGCAATATGAGGATGATCTTTGAAATTCTTTGTAACAAGAATGTTCTCGAAGGATTTCATGCTTAGGCCTTGGTAATAATTTCTTCCGCAAAATGAACAGAGACGAGATCTCCAGCAAATTTCATGGCATCTTTTCCAGATTCCATCATCTCAGGAGTTTTCATGGCAGCTTTCCATGAATCTTTGTTTTCAAAAACCATTTCTACAACTTGATGAAGATGAGAAGCCCCAGCTGGGCCACCAAATATTTTATTTGTTCTAACTTCTTTGATACCTGGAATTTTTAGACAAATAGGAGTGTGAACATTTTTAAAGTGGTCTTCAAATGTTGCTTTTTGAGCTTCGTCTGTAAGGGCCTTATAAACAGCAATCACTTTATACATATAACTCCTCGCGTCGGGTGGTTGATTTTATTTCACCAACGATAACGACTTAGAAGTGAAAATGTCAAAAAAATACAAAGGTTTAACCGAAACGCCCCTCAATATAGGCAGCCGTTCGTTCTTCTTTTGGTTTTTCGAATAATTCTTGAGTTTGACCCATTTCCACCAGTTCCCCCATGTACATGAAGATCGTTTCGTCGGAAACACGTTTTGCCTGGCTCATGGAGTGAGTCACAATGATAATGGAATAATCTTTCTTAAGATCTTTAATGAGTGTTTCAATTGCCTCGATTCCAGCAGGATCTAGGGCAGAGCAGGGCTCATCTAGAAGTAATAGTTTCGGTTTTAAAGGCAATAATCGCGCAATACAAAGGCGCTGCTGCTTTTCTAGGCTTAAGCTTAAAGCAGGACGATTCAGTTGATTTTTTAAATCATTCCAAAGCCCAACTCTCGTTAAAGAGCTTTCGACCATTTCATCTAACTCTTTCTTTGTTACTTTTTTTAAGTGAGTTCGGGCCCCAAAAATAACATTCTCATAAATTGAAAGAGGAAGTGGATTTGGTTTTTGAAACACCATACCTACTTGTTTTCTCAGTTCTGGTAGAGCGACAGTCGGGTGATAGATATCCTCACCAAAAACTTGAATACTTCCCTCATGAGAAACTTCAGTTCCTCTTTCATTCACTCGATTTAAACATTTTAAAAAAGTACTCTTGCCGCAGCCTGAAGGTCCAATAAGAGCAGTAATTTTAAAGGCCGAAATATTAAACGTTAAATCTTTAAGAGCTTGGAATTGGCCATACCAAAAGGAGAATTCGTTTGTGTTTACAACATAATTTCTATTCATAGATTACCCGAAAAGTCCTTCAATATATTCTTTCGTCCTCTGATCTTTGACCACACCATTAAAAAGCTTCTCATTCTCATCTAAATCTAAAATTGAGCCGTGTAACATCATGGCGGTTCTGTCCCCTAAACGTTTGGCTTGGTTAATCACATTCGTGACCATGACAATTGTCATATTCTTCTTGAGTTCATGAAGAACAGCTTCAATTTTCATAGTTGTTACGGGATCAATCGCTATTGAAAATTCGTCAAGACACAAAACTTCGGGGTGATGCGAGAGGGCCCTCGCAATCGTAAGGCGCTGCTGCTGGCCGCCGGATAATTTTGTCGCAAGACCGTCGAGTCGGTCTTTCACTTCATCCCAGAGAGCAGCCTTCTTGAGACAATCTTCCATAATGAAATCTAATTCTTTTTGATCTTTGCAACCCGCCATTCTTGGGGCATAGGTCACATTTTCTCTGATACTCATAGGAAGACCTACAGGTAGCGGAGAGACCATACCAATCCGGCGTCGAAGAAACGTCGAGTCCTCATCGTGGTAGATACTCTCACCATCTAGTTTAATATCTCCTGAGACTTTTGCCGTAGGATGAAAGTCCATCATTCTATTTAATGATCTTAAGAGTGAGCTTTTTCCTGAGTTCGCTGGACCAATGATGGCCAAAACTTCATTTTGATAAATATCTAGACTAAGATTATGAATGACGTCTTTCGTTCCGTAATTGACCGTAAGGTTTTTGATTTCAATTTTTTTATTCATAAATTTACCACTTCCTTTTCATTCGGAAGTAACTTCTAAGTGCTACTGCGATTGAGTTCACCGAAAGGATTAGAAGGATAAGAACAAGTGCTGTCGCATAAGGGAAGGCATCAGGAACTCCAACAACTTGAGTGGAGATTGTAAAAAGGTGCATAGAAAGCGCCATACACTGATCAAAGACCGATTTCGGTAAAAAAGGTAAATAGAAGGCCACTCCAGTAAATAGAATCGCAGCCGTTTCTCCGGCCGATCTTCCAACCGAAAACACCACTCCGGTCAAAATACCAGGAAGAGAATTGGGAAGTACAATATGCCTAATCGTTTGAAGTTTACTTGCACCTACGTTCCAAGAAGCCTCTCTATAAGATTGTGGAACTGCCTTCAGTGATTCAAGCGTAGAGGTAATAATCACGGGTAAATTCATCACTGCAAGAGTAAGGGAGGCGGCTAGAATACTTGTTCCCATCTTCATAAAGAGGACAAAAGCACCAAGACCAAAAAGGGCATGAACAATACTTGGAACACCCGCAAGATTTAAAATCGCAAGACGGATAATTCTCGTGAGCTTATTGTCTTTGGCATACTCTGATAGATAAATGGCAGCAATAACTCCCATTGGGCAAGCAACGAGAACACTGATGACGACAAGCCAGAAAGTCCCAATAATAGTGGGAAAAATTCCTCCTGCAGTCATTCCTTCAATCGGATCCATTAATAGAAAGTCCCAGGATAGGGCAGAGTGCCCCTTAACAAAAAGCCAAAAGATAATGATGAGTGCGGGAAGGAAGAGAAAAAAAGTAATAGAACTTAAAAGATTTTTAAATTTCTTTTCTTTGATTTCTTTATTTAAAAGGTGATTACTAGGTTTAAACATAATTATTGCCTCCTACCACGAATGAGATAGTCTGCAGTTAAATTCACGACAAATGATAAGCAGAATAAGACAAGTCCAATCGCAAAGAGAGCTTGATAATGCTCTCCACCTTTTGGAGATTCTCCTAATTCTGCTGCGATCGTAGCAGTGAGTGTTCGGCCTGGTTCAAAAATACTATTAGGTATTTGGATGGAGTGGCCAGTCGCCATGAGAACAGCCATCGTTTCACCAAGGGCCCTGCCGACTCCTAAAAGGGCAGCCGCCATGAGTCCATTTTTTGCAGCAGGAAGAAGAATTCGAGTAGCAACTTCCCATTTGGTGGCACCCAGGGCCTCTGCTGCTTCTCGATAAGTTTCAGGAACGGCCCTAAGAGCATCTTCACCAACGGATATGATGAGTGGAAGAGACATAAGGGCGAGAATGATTGAGGCATTAAGAATATTCAGACCAATTGGTACATCGAATAGTTGAATAATTGTTGGATTAATCATCATTATGGCGATGAAACCCCAAACAACCGAGGGAATAGCTGCTAAGAATTCGATAAGAATTTTATAAATTTCTCTCACTTTTGGTGAGCAAAATTCAGAGATATAGAAAGCACAAGCAAGGCCAAGGGGAACAGCGATCAGCATGGATATAACCGTTACGAGAACAGTACCGGTAAGTAGAGCAAGGATACCATATCGAATTTTTACCACAGATGCTGGGTACCATTCTTCTGAAAAGAAAAATTCCTTAAAGTTAAAGGCACCAACTAAAAACGGGTATGATTCTTTTAAAATAAAAAATAAAATGGCAGCAATTAAGACAATACAGCTTACTCCACCAGTTTTGATCACACCTTCGATGATTTTTTCACCAACCGGCTTTTCTTTTTTCTTTTGTCTCCATTCCATTGCAAGTGGAGCAGATTCAGTCACTTTAATTTCCATAATTACCTTTTAGGAGCAGGAACATAACCTGCTTTAACGGTGATTTCGTGGGCCC
>JACCEB010825505.1_pt1 | contig 12401 bp, 11 predicted proteins | sample 7454761 | NCBI WGS metagenome assembly JACCEB01 (sample SAMN15323454, study PRJNA562643) | freshwater metagenome | isolation source: river surface water | place: USA:Blue River Watershed | collected 2017-08-18 | reverse complement strand
GGTCAGCGCTATCCCGAACTTTTTTCTAAAGAACAGAAACCTCATTTCAACAAGAATTCTTCGCGACATGAGAGCGCCATCATCGATGATCACACGCCGCCTCCGAGTCATGCCAGTTTCAATCGAGTGCGGCTCATCCGCCAAATTTCGGTTGCCAGCCTCTTGTGGTTTGTACCGATGGCTTGCCTCGTACTTCTGCTGGGCTGGAAATCTCTGTATCCACAGCTGGCTTGGTTTTTTACCAAAGCGGCTCTTCTTACCTTTGGCGGAGCCTATGCCGTATTGCCCTACGTGTACCAAGGCGCTGTTGAGAACTACCAGTGGTTATCTGCTACACAAATGATTGATGGTCTTGCACTGGGAGAAACTACGCCCGGCCCATTGATCATGATTGTTGCTTTCGTGGGCTATCTAGCGGGGCATGCCCAAGAAAGTACCGTTGGCGGAGTACTAGGTGCATGCATTGCGACTTGGTTTACATTCTTGCCATCGTTTTTATTTATTCTCCTTGGTGCCCCACTAATTGAATCCACCCATGGCAATCTTCGCTTCACCGCTCCCCTTACAGCTATTAGTGCCGCTGTAGTTGGCGTCATTGCCAATTTGGGAGTTTTCTTTGCTTACCATGTCTTTTTTCCAAGCGGCATTGGTGCGGGATTATCTTGGACATCGCTGCTTATTTGTGGAGCGGCTCTCTTACTAATGATTCGGTATCAATGGGGAGTTATCCCAACTCTAGGCTTAGCCGCCCTAACTGGCTTACTGGTTGCCCCTAGCGGACTTCTATTCCATTAGAGCGCTTTGTCGAAGGACTGTGCCAGGATTGGCATAATGTGGGCATGCGCATCGATCCACCCACACTAGCCCACCTGCAAGAATGGATTGGCAAAACCGAACGGTATAGCGATACAGTCACTGCCGCCCCCTACCGCGCCCTATCAGCAACCCTAGACCGAAATGATCCAGAGCCTACCAACGGCTTATTTCTGCCAGAGTTATGGCATTGGTTGTATTTCTTACCCCATGCCAAGCAATCGGAAATTGGTCCAGATGGGCACCCCAAGCGCGGCGGCTTTTTACCTCCCGTTCCTCTACCGCGCAGAATGTGGGCCGGTGGTCGTCTTCAATGGAAGCAGGATTTAGTCATTGGTGATGCAATTGAGCGTGTCTCCACGATTAAATCCGTAAGCCATAAATCGGGGCGAAGTGGTGATCTGCTATTTGTACTGGTTGAGCATCAAATTAGTAATGCCCAGGGCTTGGCACTCACAGAAGAACATGACATTGTTTATCGCGCTGCACCCTTGCCCGATGAAAAAACTCCAGATCCAACTCCTGCACCAAGCGGTGCGAAGTGGAGCAAGATAATTCATCCTGATCCTGTTTTGTTGTTTCGGTATTCCGCACTCACCTTTAACGGTCATCGAATTCATTACGATCGTAGTTATGTGACCCAAGAGGAAGGTTATCCTGGCTTGATTGTGCATGGTCCTTTAATTGCAACCTTATTGGTCGATCTAGTACGTCAGAGTAACCCCGGTAAAAAACTAAAACGCTTTGAGTTTCGTGCTATTCGTCCAAGCTTTGATATCCATTCTATGCAAGTGAATGCCACTCCTGATCTCGCTGATCCAAGTGGCAAAACGCTTGCAGTTTGGGCACAAGATCATGAGGCGTGGCTAACCATGCAAGCTAAAGCGGAGTTGATCTAAATTCAATGAGCTCTCACTACTCTGCACAACTTGCTCAATTTGCATCGACACTCCAATTTGGCGACATTCCAGATGCGGTAATTGCTCGAACCGAAGATCTGTTTGTTGATTGGTTTGCATCGGCAATTGGTGGCAAAGGTGCAGCACCTGTAGAGATCATGGCGCAATTTGCTCAGTCCATGGGTCCTCTTCAGCAAACTGCATTGGCAGGCTCTGCTGAAATCCTGGTAACACGCACCAGCTCCAGTCCTTTCTTGGCATGTTTGGCTAATGCGGCAGCATCTCATGTAGTTGAACAAGATGATGTTCATAACGGCTCGGTCTTTCATCCAGGCACAATCGTCTTCCCTGCTGCCTTGGCATGCGCACAAGCGAAACAACTCAGTGGCGAGGAACTGCTAACTGCTGCTGTTGCTGGCTATGAGGTCGGTATTCGGGTTGGCGAGTTTTTGGGACGCTCGCATTACAAAATCTTTCACACGACTGGTACAGCTGGCACATTAGCGGCTGCTGCAACAGTTGGGCGTCTACTCCGTTTAGATCCTGTGCAAATGCTGCATGCGTTTGGCTCTGCCGGAACCCAATCCGCTGGTCTCTGGGAGTTCTTGCGCGACGCTGCCGATTCCAAACAACTTCATACCGCGCATGCCAGTGCAATTGGTTTAATGTCCGCCTACTTAGCAAATGCGGGTTTTACAGGGGCTAAGAAAATCCTCGAGGGATCGCAAGGTCTTGCTGCAGGTATGTCGAGCGATGCTAATCCTGAAAAGTTAATCGATCGCCTCGGATCACGGTGGTGTATTGCAGAAACATCGTTTAAATATCACGCCTCTTGTCGACATACACACCCTGCTGCGGATGCGCTCTTGCAAGTCTTGCAAAAAAATAATGTTCGGCCTGAGGAGATTGAGCGCATTGAGACCTTCGTACACCAAGGAGCTATTGATGTACTGGGTCCTGCCAGCAAACCAAGCACCCTTCATCAATCGAAGTTTTCCATGGGTACGGTACTCGCCCTCGTCTGCAAGTATCACTTTGCCGGCCTTCAAGAATTTGCCAATCACTTTCAAGATGCAGATATTTGCGCTCTGCGCGATCGTGTGACGATGAGCCTTGATAGTGAAGTTGATCAAGCCTACCCGCAACGCTGGATTGGTAAAGTGAAAGTACACCTAAAGAATGGGAAGACACTTGATGGGCGTGTAGATGAGCCTAAAGGTGATCCAGGCAACACACTGAGTCGGGAGGAGATCCAAGAAAAAGCTTTCCGACTCGCAGCATTTAGTCAAGGCGCTAGCAAAGCAGAAATGCAAAAGGCTATTGTTTTGTTATTTGATATTCGTCAGGCCAAGATGGTTCCATTCATTCTTCCTCAATCAGGAGCATCCATATGAACTTACCTCCTTCTCCATTGAGTGATGCCTGTAGTTTTTTATTTGTACCCGCTACTCAACCTGAGCGTTATAGCAAAGCCTTGGCCAGTGGTGCCGATGGCATCATTATCGATCTTGAGGATGCAGTTGGACTTGATGACAAAGCAAGAGCACGTGAGCTACTCAAACAAGCATGGTCATCGATTTCTGCAGAGCAAAAACAGCGAGTGATTGTTCGCTGTAATGCGCCCGGCACTTCCTTCTATGCAGCTGATCTAGTACTCGCTAAAGAATTACAAGTGAGATATTTAATGATTCCGAAAACAGAATCCCGGGATCACATTTACGGTGCCGCAGAAGAACTTAACAGTACAGCATTTATCCCGATGATCGAGACCCCTTTGGGTTTACATCATTTAAATGAGATTGCCAGTGCACAGCAAGTATTGCGTCTAGCTCTCGGAAATCTAGATATGCAAGTTGAGCTCGGAATCAACTGTGACGAGAACGAAACTGAAATCGACACAGCTCGCTTTATGATGGTGTTGGCATCCAAATTGGCACAAATTGCCCCTCCAATTGATGGGGTTACACCCTCCACCGATGATGAAGCCCGAATTTTTGCGCATGCACAAAAGGCGAAGCGTTTTGGTTTTGGAGCGAAGTTGTGTATTCATCCGAAACAAATCCCGATTGTGAAAAAGGCTTTTGCCCCAAGCCCCGAGGAGCTTGACTGGGCCCGGCGCGTAATCGCTGCCGATCAAGCATCCAAAGGACAGGCGGCCAAGGTAGATGGGAAGATGGTCGATCGTCCAGTTGTCATGCTTGCCCTCAGAATCCTGGCCTTGGCTGGTAATCCCTAAGGCTTTCCCCCCAAAAACCATGGCAAAATAGCCGTCGCATTACCTCTTTTGGAGATATGGAATGAACTTAATAAAACCCTTAAACGCTTTGCTTGCTGCTGTTCTAGGTACCGGTGTGCTATTGACTGGTACAGCCAACGCACAAAACTATCCTGACAAACCGGTTACCTTAGTTGTACCGTTTGCTGCAGGCGGTCCTACTGACTCAATCGCACGCTTAATTGCAGTGCCTATGGGTAAATCACTGGGACAAACAGTGGTTGTTGAAAACGCCCCTGGTGCAGGTGGAACTGTAGCCTCAAATAAGGTTGCAAAATCCAAACCCGATGGTTACACCATTTACATCCACCATATGGGTATGGCCACTGCTCAAGCTCTTTATGACAAACTTCCTTACGATCCAATGAAGGACTTTGAATACATTGGCCAAGTAGCTGATGTGCCAATGGTGCTCTTGGGTCGTAAAAATTTACCGCCCAATAACTTTAAAGAATTAGAGGCTTACATTAAGGCCAATAAAGAAAAGGTAACGATGGCCAATGCAGGTCCTGGTGCCGTTTCACAATTATGCGGTTTGATTTTCCAGAGCAAATTAGGTGTGCGCGTAACAACTGTTCCTTATAAAGGTACTGGCCCCGCATTAACCGATTTGTTAGGTGGTCAAGTAGACATCTTGTGTGATCAAACTACACAAACCATTCCATACATTAAAGATAATCGCGTCAAGGTCTATGGCGTTACAACACCAAAGCGCTTGTCAGCACTTCCTAATGTACCCACATTAGATGAGCAAGGTTTGAAAGGGTTTGATGTGAAGGTATGGCACGGTGTTTATGCTCCAAAAGGAACTCCAAAGCCTGTACTTGATAAGATCAATGCTGCTCTGAAGAAAGCCTTGGCTGACCCAGAAATTAAAGCGCGCTTAGACTCGTCTAATATTGATATTGTTCCAGTTGCCAAACAAAATGGTCCAGCGCTTCAATCGCATTTAGATGCGGAGATCAATCGTTGGGGTCCAATCATTCGTAAAGCAAATATTCCAGACTAAGCATCGCGCTTCGTTTGAAATTAAAAGGCCGGTTCATACCGGCCTTTTTCATGACTGTAATACGTGCATGCTTTAACCAAACATCCTGCCGCGCTTCCTGCTAGTCAGCATGTTGGCATCCATATCCCATGCTGCGTAGTTAACCTGCTCTGGTCTGCCCCAGAAAATCCACCGAATGCTAATGATGATCGCCCAAACTGCTAAGAACGGATCCAACAAATAATCCCACAGATTGGTTGACTCATGCCAATGGATCGACCATGCAATTACAGCCAAGGACACCATCAAAGCTTCCCAAGATTGTTTTGCAAAGAACAATACAAGCGCTATAGCCATCACTGCTGATACAAAAATAATGGAGCTATATCCCCAGGCATAGGGATCAAACATGGTGAACCCTAAGGCAAAGGGGTAAAAGAAGATACTCAGAAGAGCAATGACGATGGGTGTCGAACTAGATAAGCGACAACTTGACCTCGAAGACCATGTAAACACAATCAACATTGTGCTAATCACGCTCAGATCACCAGTTACACCGCGAATGTAGGCAACAAAAGGCAGGCTCCAAGGGGCGCCGACTTCATGAAAGGGAATTAATAGAATGGCTGAGCAAATAAAGATAAAAATGAAGTCAAACGCTCCACTCAGGCCAATACCCAATAAGGCTCTTAGTAAATGCAGTAAGACAATACTGCTTACTACACTCAGCTCAACAAGAGGAATAAAACCAATTAGTATTGCTAAACTCACTTGACCTCCTTTGTTTCTGCTGGCAATTCAGTAATTGCCGACGACTCCAACTGAGCTTGGCGTAAATAAGGATATAAATTACTGCCTTCCCAGGTAATGGATTTAATACGCTTGCGGTTCCAGGTATAAACCAAGAACACTTGTCCCTGTTTATTGATACTCATGTATGGATATGAAAACTCTTCTTTTGGATTACTTTGCGAAGCAGATTCATCCTCTAGCACTTGAATGACCTTCCATGGCGTGTAATTTGCTTTCATGGTCTGACTAGCGTTTTCTGTATTCGTCTGTGGCCATGATGCAGCAAGTACCAAGCGGTGACGGCCGCTCTCCAAATCATTAAAGACCATTAAGCGGGTGCGATCACCGAGCTCAATACCAGTAATTGCCGCATTTGGATTTGGGAGTGGTAGATCAGGAGCTTCGCGCCAAGAGTAACCTGCATCAGCAGTATGACTTACAGCGATTTGCTTTGCGCCGCTCCTACGTGCCTGACGAAAATAAGCACTTGCGTGTTTTTCATCATCGACAAATACGATTGGTTGCAAGGTACCACGACCAGAACTCATTCGGCGTTTATCTAGCATCTGACCGGATGGATTAACACGTAATAACTCACCGTACTTACCAATCCACTCGTGATACACAGGAAATCCCATATTGCCATCCACAAACAGGAAGCCCGAGCCTTTCACCAAGGTGCTGAGATTAACTAATGGAGTGGTCACTAAGCGTTGTGGAGCGCTCCAATTTGCGCCCTCATCGTCAGACTGCATTACGCTAATTGAGCTGCCCGCCCAACCGCCGATTGATACAGCAACAAAATAGAGTTGCAGTTGCCCATTAATATTGCGCATTGGAACTGGGTTACCTAACTTCGAGATGTATCGTCCTAAGCCTTGTTGAGCGGCCTCTCGATCTAATACAACAGAGGCCTGCCCCCATTGTTTTGTATTGATATCCCAGACCGCACTTTGAATCACGACATCGGCTGCACCCTCGCGTGATCCGGCAAACCAAAATGCCCGCCAGTTTCCATCTTTAAGGGGTATGAGAGAGGCGGCATGCACGGAGGGTCTACCCGTATCTGGCAACCAATCGATCTGGTTTTGCAGTTCAAGCTTTGTAGGCTTGGTCACCGTTTTTTTCAAAGCAAGGTTTGGTGGCTGCTCAACACTATATTCTTGAGCCCCAGAGGCGGATAGCGAATTGCCTGTGGTGGCAAAGTCAGCCCAAGCTGGATGGTCATTGAGCTGTAGGTAGGCCATGGCAATCGCCACAACCAGAAAGATGAACGCTAATACTCGCATCATCGACAAAAATCCTTTTGCTGACTGATATCTTTTGCAGCATTAAAGGGGGCGAACACTATGTACTCTTTCACAAAAAGATTGTCGCTCACCTGACCCATGAGCATTGCCTTAATCTCAGCATCATTATGACGAGCGCGCATTTCAAGTCGCTCGCCAATAATTTGACAATCGGGGCAGAGCTCTAGTTTACGATCTATTGTGGTCTGGACAGCAAACAAAGGATACCGATCAGACAATAATTTGATCTCTTTTGCTTCGCTGGCTGGGTAACCTTTAATCGTCGCCCCAGGAATGAGTAAACGGTATTCCTCATCCTTGGCTCGGAAATCACAAGGGAACCAAATTGTTTTGCCTTGAAGTTGTTGAACAGTTTCTGGGCTAAAGCGTCCCAAAGAGCCGTCAAGCGGCATGATACTGCTGGTCAAACATGCATAGGTCATAAAGCAGCCCAATAATGCGGCTGGCTTGCTTATCGATATACGAATAAGTCCAGTCAAGATAACGATGGCTGAACCAATAAGGAGTAACCAATGCCACCCGGGATAAATCCATAGGTCAATATTCCAGCTCAACCAAGCCAAAGTAACAATGATGATTGCCTGAAGTAATAAAGCAAGCCAGAACACAAATTTATTGAGTTGCTGCCAATGCATCGCCAATAAGATAGCAATCGCTGGCATGATGGGCAATAAGTAACGGCCTGAGCGTTGACTAGGTAAACAGAAGATCAAGAAAAAACCAAGAATCCAAAGCCACAGTAACTTCTGCTCAAGAGAAGTCTGCTTGTAATGCCGAATTGCCAAATAAAATAAATTCAATACGAGTAGCGATAAAAATCCTGCATTGGCAATTCCGCTCAAGAAAAGCATGCCAATACTATCCCCGCCCCACAAAAGATCCTTGAAGTAGTTAGTATTTCTCGCGGAGAACTTGCCAGCATTCTCACCAATCACGAATTCATTCCAAATCGCCATTGGGTCGGGGTCGAATACAAACCACAGGCAAAAGATTGCACCGGAGATTATCCCAATCACGAGAACCTTGAGAAAGTCTTTGCGAATGAATTCCAGAACATGAGCAGAGCGCCACTGCCAAAACCACAGCGTTAGCACCAAACATGCTGGAGCAATATAAGCAACCGATTTATAAAGCAGCGCAAATCCCAAAGAGATTCCTGCTAATGCTGGAAATACCCATTTGGACTCAAAAGCCCGCTTACCAAAAAAGAGTAAGACAAAGAACGGTATGCTGAGCCAAAATATTTCAGGAGGCTCTGCTAAATAAGGCCTGCCATAACGATAGGTATTAAAGAAGGCCAGCCAAATTAGACTTGCCAGAATCCCCAGTGGCGCACTTTTTGCAATCTTGCCTGCAACCAAAGCAATCAACAATGCAGTCGCTGCTGTGTATAGCAAACTCGGCCAACGTAAATCAAATAAAGACCATTCCTTACCTTGCTCAGTGGAAGCCATTGCCTGCCAAAATAATAATGGTGGCTTTGTATTCTTCACCCCCTCCATCTCAGACTGCAATGGCAGCCACTGCCCTGAAGTATTAGTCATGCGAACAATATGGGTATATGGATATTCATCACCATTTTTAGGGGCAAAGCGACTATCTATTCCATAGACATAAGCGCCGATTGCAAACACGAGGCAGAGAAAAAGAAATTTATACGAAATGGGTGTTTGCATATCCTCTAGTTTATTAGCCTAGGGTAAATCCTCGATAAATTGATCTGAATATCGTTGCAAACCTAGGGAAAACCTTAGTCTATATATACGTCTTGAGTTATATGATTATAGAAATAATGTATTGAAATCCCTGCAAAAAAGCACTTTGACTCTTGGGTGATCAATTAAGATGAAATGTTCGTAATTAGTACTGCTGTTTGCAATAAAACCAATGGAGATTCTAAAAATGTTCGTTCAATCAGTTCGTCCGTTCATCAAACTAGGGCTAGGTATTGGTGCCTTAGGATTACTGTCAATGAGCACGCCGGCAATAAGCCAAACCAGTGCTAGCAATATCAATCAAATGGGTCTTGCTGCAACCTGTGCAAACTGCCATGGTACAAATGGAGTTGGCGTTCCCAATGGAGGCATGCCACAAATCAATCATTTAAGTAGTGAAGCGATGCTCACTCAACTAAAAGCGTTCAAGAGCGGGGCTCGAACTGGCACCATCATGCATCAGCTCGCAAAGGGCTACACAGATGAGCAACTAGAAACTATCTCCAATATCCTTGGTAAAAAATAAGAAGGAACCCATCATGAATCGTCGTCACTTTTTAGGTGTTAGCTCTGGTGCCTCTTTAGGCCTTCTCGCAGGCTGCGCTGCAAACCCAATCAATATTAGTAAGGCTAATGTGGTAGTGGTGGGTGGTGGCTATGGCGGTGCAACCGCTGCCAAGTACATTCGCATGTTCTCTAATAATAGTGCCCAGGTTACTCTGATTGAGCCCAATGCCGAGTTCATTTCTTGCCCAATGTCTAACTTGGTAGTTGGCGGACATACATCCATCGCCAATATTTCTACGCCATATGACAATTTATCCAAACGTCACGGTATTAAGGTTGTCAAGGATATGGTCACATCGATTGATGCTAAACAGAAAACAGTTCGACTTGCGTCTGGAGCCTCAATTCGGTACGACAAGCTAGTCCTCTCCCCTGGTATTGACATGATGATGGATCGGGTGGAAGGTCTGCAAAAGGCAAACCAGGAAGGCGTAACCGTGCAGGCATGGAAGGCGGGTCCTGAAACAGTGATGCTACGTAAGCAACTCGAGACCATGAAAGATGGTGGCGTATTTGCAATTAGCATCCCTACGGCGCCCTATCGTTGCCCTCCTGGACCCTATGAGCGCGCCTGCCAAGTTGCCAGTTACTTCAAGCAATTCAAGCCCAAGTCAAAAGTTTTAATCTTGGATGCTAACGATGATGTGGTGTCAAAAGGTGGCCTATTTAAGAAAGCGTGGGCGTCCATGTACCCCGGCATGATTGAGTATCGTCCTAAGCATAATGTCGTAGCAGTTGATTCCAGGAAAAAAGTCATTAAATTTGAGGTGCAAGATGATGTCAAAGCAGATGTCTTGAACATCCTCCCAATGATGCGCGCTGGTAATATTGCAGTACAAAGTGGCTTAGCCAACTCGAATGCCCGCTGGGTCAACGTTAATTACATTAATTTTGAATCCACTGCGGCCAAAGATATTCATGTCTTGGGTGACTCCATTCAGATTGCCCCGCTCATGCCAAAGTCGGGCCATATGGCAAACTCACACGCCAAAGTTGCTGCTGCAGCAATCGTTGCTGAGCTAGGTGGTCTTGAAATCAATCAAACACCAGTTCTTACAAATACTTGCTATAGCTTTGTAAGTGCCGATGAGGTTGTGCACGTAGCGAGCGTCCATCAATACGATGCTAAAGACAAAACCTTTAAAACCGTTCCTGGATCGGGTGGTTTGTCTACGGAAGCGAGCAAGCTCGAAGGAGTGTATGCCTGGGGCTGGGCTCGTAATATCTGGGCAGATAGTTTGGGCTAAAACAAACCAAGCTAATAAGGAAGCCAAGCACTTGCTTGGCTTTTTTATTTCTACGAGTATTCTTATTGAGGAAATGGTCCGTTTAATTTAACGGTAGTCCAGTTGAGGGCCATCGCAATCGATACCCAAATTAAATATGGTGCCATCAACCAACTGGATATCGGTGAATACGAACGCGTCGCCAATAAGATGGCTAATACCGATAACCAAAGTCCAATGGCTTCAATCAAGGCCCAATCGGGTCGCTGCAAGCGAAAATATAAAACGCTCCAAATGAAATTAAATAAGCCATTCACAATAAAGAGAATGACCAACATCCGAATCGTTTCTTGATTGGGTGCGCGATGATAGGCCATGACAAATGCAGCGCCAGCGCAGATAAAGATCGTTGTCCACATCGGCCCAAAAACCCAGTCCGGCGGTTTCCATGAAGGCTGCTGAAGATTTTTATACCACTCACCCAATTCAGTGGCCCACGCTCCTGCAAGAGCTAGAACAATCCCCCAGACAAGGGCAAAAACAATAGGTTTATAGTGCGTCAACCACTCCGAGATCATACCTTGGCCATACCCAACAAATGGGCCATATCTTTAAAGAAGATCTTGATATGGGCCATTGGGTCCTTTCGGACTAATTTCTTGTGCATATATGACTCAAAAGTTAAACGTTGGACGTCTTTATCTTCGCACATTTTGACAAAGCGCTCACGCCGCTTGTCATTACCATACCAAAAGCGTTGCATGATTCCCAGGACCAAAAATACAGTACCGTGCTCTTTCATAAAACGCTTACGAGCCTTCGCTAGAGCCTTGACATTACCTGTTTCTAATAACTCATGAACCGAATCGGCTGCAAGACGACCGCCAACCATCGCGTAATAAATACCCTCTCCTGAAGCTGGCGCGACAACACCTGCTGCATCTCCAGCCAAAACAACATCACGATCGTTATCCCATTTTTTTAGGGGCTTCATTGGTAGAGGTGCGCCCTCATGACGCAATAACTCGACCTTTTCAAAGCCTGTGATTTTCTTCAAATCAGCAACTGCGCTGCGTAATGAAAATCCTTTATCAGCACTGCCCGTTCCAATGCTCATCGTATTGCCATGGGGAAAGATCCAACCATAAAAATCTGGGGATAAGGTTCCTTGATAAAACACATCGCAACGCGAGCCGTCATAACCCTTTGGCGGAGCATCTGGAACACGCACAATCTCATGGTACGCAAACACATAATCTACATCTTTAGCGCCTGGGATTGCTTGTCGACCCACTCCTGATTTAGCTCCATCGGCACCAATAATTGTCTTCGCCCTGACAGCACCTTTTTGATCTGCCTCAGAGCGATTAGTAGAATGAACGTTGTAGTGAACAATCGCAGTCCCATCGCTATCGCGAGTAATCTTCTCAAAAATACCAGTACGACGTGTTGCGCCATCCTGCGCAGCCCGAACCCGTAACCATTCATCGAATTTATCCCGATCAACCATCCCAACAAAGCCACCATCGATTGGGATATCTACTTTGTTATTGTTGGGTGAGATCATCCGGGCTGAACGTGCTTTAGCAACTAAGAGCTCATCCGGGATCTCAAAGTCTTTAATTAAGCGTGGTGGAATTGCTCCACCGCACGGCTTAATCCGACCTGCGCGATCGAGAAGTAGAACTTTATGTCCCATTTTGGCTAAATCACCAGCAGCCGTTGCACCTGCTGGGCCGCCGCCGACCACTACTGCGTCAAAAGTTTCAAGGGAACTCATGATGATCCTCCATGGGAAATTAAACGACTGTGTATT
>JACCEB010320957.1_pt1 | contig 12414 bp, 11 predicted proteins | sample 7454761 | NCBI WGS metagenome assembly JACCEB01 (sample SAMN15323454, study PRJNA562643) | freshwater metagenome | isolation source: river surface water | place: USA:Blue River Watershed | collected 2017-08-18 | reverse complement strand
AAACAGAAAATCAGATAAATTCTCAAATTGATTTTAATCAATATCAACCTCAAAAATGTCAAGGTCCTGTTCCTGCAATTTTAACTAAAACCACCAGTTCAAAGGTAAAAGAGGCAATGAAGGATATTAAAGGTAAATCTGGTAAACGTGCTGAAAAAAGAACAGAAATGGATCATGCCGTAGAATCAAGTTTTTTTGAAGACCAACTACTTACGAGTGGACAAATTCTATATGGAGATCCAATGTCTGAGTTTGTAAATAATGTTGCTGATGAATTACTGAAAGATAACCAACAATTGAGAGATCAACTGCAAATATTTGTACTCAAATCGCATGTTCCAAATGCTTACACAACCCATAACGGTATTGTAGTGGTGACCATAGGTTTATTGGCAAGAATTGAAAATGAGTCTCAATTGGCGGTTATCTTAGCCCATGAAATTCAACATTTTGTTAAAAAACATTCCCTCAAACAATATAAAGAGGTGCGTAAAACAATTGCTGAATCTAGAAGAAATTATGGTGATTTAGAATCTAAACTGAAGCGACTATACAGATTTAGTAAAGAACAAGAATATGAAGCTGATGAGCTTGGTTATGAATTGGTGAAAAATTCGAAATATGATTTGTCGGAAGGGATTTATGTTTTTGAAATGTTAAAATTTACAGAATTTCCTTTTCTTGAAACGACTATGACACTTGAAGGATTTGAAAAAAACAATTTCAAATTTCCAAACCATATCTATGAAAATATACAAACGCTGTTGAAAAAAGGGAAGGAATTTGATGATAAAACTGACAAAGAAGAGAATGATGAAGAAACTAGCACGCATCCAAGTTTAGATAAACGTATTGATCAGTTGAAGATTCTAGTTGATAAAAAAGATTTTATGGGCCGACAAAAATTTGTGGTAGGAGAGCAGGAATTCAAGATTATGCAGAAAATTTCAAGATTTGAATTGCTATTGTCTTACATTAAAAGAGCTGATTTTGGCCGAAGTTACTACCTATCTAAAGTGGTTGAATTACTCTATGGTAAAAACCAGTTTTTGAATAAAGTAGCTGCAATGAGTTTATATGGAATTGTTGAACATAAATTGAATAAACATAACTTAGATGATTATGGTTTAAGTGTGAATTATAACCGTGGCGATTGGCGCCCAATAACAGCTGCATTCAATTTTATGGATTCTCGTGACTTTAGTTCACTGGCTTCAAGTTTAATTTGGGATATTTACACATCAGACAAAAGTGATGCGTTCGTAAAATCTATTTGTGACAGAACATTTATGTTAATGCAAACTAAATTGAATTTTAAATTGAAAGATTTTATTTCGTTTAAACCTGTTGCTCCTGAAACAGAAAAGAAAGCACCTGTTGATACTACAGCAACAATTTCTGATGGGAAATTGAAAAATCCAAGATCAAGAATTGCACGTAATTCAAGTGGAGAGGTCGTTGTAAATAATATTTATTACTATGGGGCGTTTTATCATTTGATCGATAAGCAAAAATCTGAATTAGAGAAATATTTTGATTCAGTGAAAATAGAAACTGTAGAATACAATTCAAAAGCTACAAAATTAACGTATACTGAAATCGAAAAATTGGATGCGATTAGATATTCACGAACAAATAGAAATGTTAAAAATCTAGTATTAATGCAGCCTAAGATTGTTTATTCTAATGGTAAAATTGATGTGTTCTATGATAATATTGAAACCAAAAGGAATTATTTTGCCGAAGAGGTAGCAAAAAAACAAATCTTAGATAATTGGAATTATGTTCCTCAGGTAACGAATAATGAATTAGATGTGCTCGATAATTCCGTTGGTAAGTCCCTCAAAACTGAAGACTTGAATCGATTTTCTATTTCAAATGATTGGTTGTCTGAACGGTTAAACAATGATACCAATCAAATGATTTTATTTTACAAGCAATATTTAAATGATATTGAAGGCAATGGTACTCCATATTTAATGAATGTGAATTACGAATATATGGTTATTCCAAGACCATTTGATTTTCAAGGATTGTTGTATTCGTTTGTATTGCCATTCTATTTTCCATTTTATTTAGCGCATCAATTTCAAAATGATTATGTTCTAAAAGAACGCGTATTTGCCTATAATACAGAAACTGGTAGACAAGTTTATCACTCAAATAAATCGTTTAGTCATAAAATGAACAATGATTTATTAAGAGCACATATCTATAAAACTATTTATGAAATTAAACACATTAGTGGTAAATAATTAAGGAGGACACGAAAATGCGATTTATAAAAAACACAATCATTATATGTTTTGCAATCATTGCAAACAATAATTTACAGGCTCAATCGAATCCTGGGTACTTAGGTAAAACCAGTTTGGTTCAGTTGGATGTTACAGGTTTCATGGGCAATATGATTTTTGAAGGTCCCTACATCAATTTAAATTATGGTATTTCTTACGAAATGGCTCGCGATCAGGGTTTTGCATGGAACTTTGGTTTTAGCCATACTTCATTAACAATGGATGAATGGATGATAAGAGGCGAATCTTTGCTCTTGGATGATCATAATAATAATGAGAATTCTCCCACAACAAATTCATCATTAGATTATTCATTTAATGAAATTAAAGTGACTCCAAGATGGTATAATTCGTACAAAGGGGGAATTGCACCATTTGGAACGATGAATGCTTTAGAATTATCATTAGGGTTTTTAAACGTAAGCAATACAAATAATGTTAAATGGCGTGTGCCATTATCAACAGAAGATGAAGCAATTGCCAAAAGTGATAATTTACCTAGTGTAACAGTATTTTCGGCCAGTTATGTTTTTGGAGGTAGAAGAATGATTACAGATCAAATTGGATTAGATCTAACAATGGGAATTGGATACACTTTATATCAATCTCTTGATGGAAATTTAACAGATTATACGGAAGGTGAGACTTACGCCAATACGATTCAGGAATTTTTCCAATATACAGCCGTTAAACATGTTAGTACGTCCAAATTATTTCAAGCCAAAATAGGGTTGAGTTACCTATTCTAAAAACTCACTCAAACATAAAAAGAAAAGGGGCTTGATTTCAAGCCCCTTTTCTTTTTATGTTTAGATGCAGATTAAGCTAAACGCTTTTGTAATTCTTTGTTTAACTCTTCTAGGAAATCTTCAGTGTATAAATAGCTTCCTTCAGGAACATTATTTCCATGGATACAAACAGCCAAATCTTTAGTCATTTTACCCGCTTCAACAGTATCAATACAAACTTGTTCTAAGGTTTGACAAAACTTAATCAACGCTTCATTGCCATCTAATTTACCACGGTGCTCTAAACCTCTTGTCCATGCGAAAATAGACGCAATTGGGTTTGTAGAAGTTTTCTTGCCTTGTTGGTGCATTCTGTAATGACGAGTCACAGTTCCGTGAGCAGCTTCAGCTTCCATTGTTTTACCATCTGGAGTTACTAAAACCGATGTCATTAAACCTAATGAACCAAAACCTTGTGCAACAGTATCGCTTTGAACGTCACCATCGTAATTTTTACAAGCCCAAACGAAATTTCCATTCCATTTCAATGCACTTGCTACCATGTCGTCAATTAAACGATGTTCGTAAGTGATTCCAACAGAATCCATTGTAGCTTTAAATTCTTGCTCATAGATTTCTTGGAAAATATCTTTAAAACGACCATCATATTTCTTTAAAATGGTGTTTTTCGTACTTAAGTACAAAGGCCATTTTTTGGCAATTGCTTGGTTAAAGCAAGATCTAGCAAAACCACGGATACTCTCATCAGTGTTATACATTGCCAAAGCAACGCCATCACCTTTGAAGTTGTATACTTCATGTTCAATCACTTGTCCATCTTCACCTTCGAATTTGATGGTTAATTTACCTTTTCCTTTAGTTACAAAATCAGTTGCACGGTATTGGTCACCAAAAGCGTGACGTCCAATACAAATAGGAGCAGTCCAATTTGGAACCAAACGAGGTACATTAGAACAAACAATTGGTTCGCGGAAAACCGTACCATCGAGAATGTTTCTGATTGTACCATTTGGGCTTTTCCACATTTGCTTCAAATTAAATTCACTCACACGAGCTTCATCAGGCGTAATGGTTGCACATTTTATACCAACATTGTATTGTTTGATGGCCTCAGCTGCATCAATTGTTACTTGGTCGTTGGTTTGATCTCTGTATTCCATTCCAAGATCGAAATATTTGATATCTATATCGAGGTAAGGAAGAATTAGTTTGTCTTTAATAAAATGCCAAATGATGCGGGTCATTTCATCGCCATCCAGCTCAACTACTGGGTTCTCAACTTTAATTTTGCTCATGAATTATAGGAAAAAATGAATTTTGCACAAAGATAATGTTTTCAGTGAATAATGGGAACTTATCCCTACAAAGAAAAACAGCTTTTGAAACAATAATCAACGATTTAGAATCAGTTTTTGAGTGCTGATTACTTGATTTTGTTGTTTGATTTCTGCAAAATAAATGCCATTGCAATTTCCATCCAAAGAAATTGGATATTCAATGTTAGATTGTAAATTCTTTTGATTGTAAACCATTTGTCCCATTGGATTTACAATTGTGAATTCAAAATTATTTTGAGCACTATGAATATTCAAATGAAAATTGCCAAGATTTGGGTTTGGGTATAAGCTAATTTTCGATTCGTTTTCTGAGGGACTTAAACCGGTATTGCTCGGGTTGTAAGTTTCAACAGTTTCAGAAATTGTGACATGCCCAGATCCAGGTCCCATATTCCCTGGAGTGACAACCCCGTAATAGCTGTTGTACATGACATAGGGGAAAACCGGTGTTTGATTTTGATCAATTGTTACAAAATAGGCATAGGTGCCGTTTGGATAATCTGGGGTGACACAAAATCTACCATTCCTTTCATCAAGATCACCAGATCCAGCGATGAATTCATAGTCTTCCATGAAACAACCAAGCGGGTAAGTTTGATCTGGATTTGGTCCATTGGAACGAGTTACCATACTTTTCAATTGGTAGCCAGTTGTCATTCGTTTGATTTTACCAGTCCCATCAATATTCGAATAAGCATAGGCACCATAAATTGGGAATCCATCCCAGGCATAACCAATAATTGGAGAATGTTTCGATGAGTCTTTTGAGTCATACAAGCATTTAGGACTCACATGATGGTGGTATTCTCCATTTTGAGCCGGGTGGCCTAAGCAATTATCGAAGCTGATTCCCTCAAAGAAATAAGCGTTTCTATTCCAGACACCTGCGCTGTTGTAAGACATTCCATCGGAAGCATTGTAAATGCTTACGCCATTGCTCCAAATACCAACATGTCCTAAACCAATTTTTGTAGGGGTATTGTTATTTTTAGTCGGTTTTCGGGTGATTTTGAAAACGAAATTCTGATTTGATGCTGTGTTTGGATTTGCTGTCCAAGGTCCTATATCATAACCTGGAATACAAGAAGCACTCACGTAAACATAGTTTGCGGAATATTGTAATTTTTGAATGTTACTTGAAATTCCGTTGTATCCAGTTTTACCATTTGTATTTAAAACCCATGAAGAAAGTTCAGGTTGTGCATTGGTGAATTGTGTGATAAAAAATGCCAAGATAAGAAGGTATATAATTCTGATATTCATGAGTTTTATGTTTTTGTTGTTTTATGGGAATTTTGGAAATTGTTGGAAGTCTGGTTTGCGTTTTTCTAAAAATGCATGTTTGCCTTCTTGTGCTTCTTCTGTAAGGTAAAACAATAATGTTGCGTCGCCGGCCAACTCCATTAATCCATGTTGACCATCCAATTCAGCATTAAATGCACGTTTTAGCATTCTAATTGCCATAGGACTTCTTTCCATGATTGTTTTACACCAATTCACAGTTTCGTCTTCAAGTTGCTCGAAAGGAACAACTTTGTTCACTAGTCCCATTCTTTCGCATTCAATGGCAGTATATTGTAAACATAAATACCAAATTTCTCTGGCTTTCTTTTGTCCTACAATTCTGGCCAAATAACTACTTCCAAAGCCGCCATCGAAACTACCAACTTTCGGACCGGTTTGTCCAAATTTTGCATTTTCTGAAGCTATTGTTAGGTCACAAACAACATGTAAAACATGACCGCCACCGATTGCATAGCCATTAACCATTGCAATAACAGGCTTAGGAAGAGAGCGGATTTTTTTATGTAAGTCTAAAACATTTAAGCGTGGAACTCCATTATCGTCAACATAACCTCCAACACCCTTTACATTTTGATCTCCACCTGAACAAAAAGCTTTATCTCCAATACCTGTAAGAATCACAACACCAACGTCTTGTCGTTCTCTGCAAATATCAAATGCTTTTAACATATCCATCACAGTTTGAGGCCTAAATGCATTGTACACCTCAGGTCTGTTTATGGTGATTTTTGCAATGCCTTCATGAAGTTCAAACAAAATGTCTGAAAATGTTTCAATTGTGGTCCAGGTTCTTTGAGTCATCATAACAAATGCAAAAATAATACAATTTGTGTTGTACTTTAATTTATGTTCGTTGTTAAAGTAAATCCAATCGATAAATTGTGATTTGGTTTAACTGGGGCATTGGGATTTCTTTTGAAAACATCTGTCATTCCATATTTCGCGTAAATCCCTAAATGCTTGAATTGCAGAACTGCAAAAGGAGAAACGACAAAGTTATTCAATCCAAAGTCTGTGAAATACTTTTCTTTATCACCGTTTAGATATCTCACTTTGCTATGGCTTCTCACCAAAGTTCCTGCTTGTATTCCAACCTTCATTGAAAAAGTGGGATTGCGTTTTTTGTTTTGGAATCCTACTGAAATGGGTATACCAAGGTAATTTGTGACCAATTTAGATTTGTCGGCAATTTGTCCAGGGTTTTGACCGGAATTATCAATATAATACTCAAATTGATTCCCGCGATTTACCAATCTCACTTGGTTGTCTTCAAAACGGTAGTTTTGAATGTCATAGGCAATGCCAATCCAAGCTCTAACTTTTCCTTTAATTATGTTGATTCCCCAGCTGTGTTCAAAACCTATTTGTAAGCTTTTTCCTGCATCTAAATTGGGCATATCTGTGAAGTCAGGTCCTCCTGCCATAGGAGCATTCTTTCCAATAACATTTAATAAGCCCAAACTAAATCTACTTTGAGTGACAACCTCGTTATCTTTTCTTTTCTTACGTTTATTTTTCATTCTTCTGTCGCGAGAAGGCGGTGGTCCAAATTCGCCATTGGGTCCTCTAGGTGGTCCCATTTCTGACGGAGGCATATCATACCCCAGCTTAGGCCTATTGGTTTCTAATTTTTCGGCGTCAGTGTTGTTGCGTTTATAAATTCTTGATTTGTTTGAAGATGGGTTTTCCAAATTCGTAATTTTTATGACGGTATTGATGGTGTCGTTTAATTGAATATTTTCAATACTCACATTCACGTTTTTTAGTTCTTCTGGAATACTTGGCAAACCTACAGAACTACCATTTTGATTCGTTTGTGCCCAATTAGAAATTTCTTGAGCATAATTGTCAATGAGTTTTTGCTTGGGACCGCTACCGGTATCCTTCAAAATTGTCACTTTTTTAAAGGTTATTTTGTTGTTAGTTGATTGATTCGATTGTCCATTTACGAATGGAACAAATCCCAATAAACTTAAAATGATGAGTAAAATATTGCGTTGTGTCATTTTGTGTTGTAAATTTAATTGAAAATATTATTAACCATTGAAGCTGTTTCGGTTTGTATTTCAATACCCACTGTTGGTAACCACTTTTTTGAGTTTTTTGTAGTCACTAATTTGATTTTCGGGAGCATGCCCTTTTTTAACATTTGTTTCGCCTCTTGAACCCATATTTCATTTAGTTCAGCAGACTCTAATTCTTCTGCAGACAATAAAGGTTGTTCAACAAGTTTTACTTCAGTATGAATACTGGTTTCAAGACTGTTTTCAGATGTATTGATAATGTGATTTTTTGTGTTTAATAATAACCATTTCAACATCATTTGTTTTTTCTCTGAGTTGTTTAAGTATTCATTTGCAACGAGTTGATTTAAAAATTGATTTTCATCAATCAGTTTTGTTGAAGGATTAAAGTTTTTCGTATTAAATGGTTTAAGCGATTTAATTGGTGCTTGAATCACTGTAGTCTTTTCAATTTGATTGATACTGTGCGAAAGGCCTACCCCTTTTGGAGTTTCAGAAGGTACTTTGTCTTTCGATTTAATTGTTTCTATTTTTGAAATTTCCTTTTTAAATAGAGCATTAGGAGATGTGATTTTTTGTGAAATTAAAAAATAAACACCCACAGTTATCACCACGGCAGCAGCAGCAGCATATTTGAAATATTGATTTCTATATACCGCAAAAGTTGACTTTTTTAGGAGTAAACTCTTGTTTGGAAATTCAATTTTTTGAGGTTCCAAATAGGTTAATTTTAGTGTATCGTAGAAATGTTGTAAATCTGCGTCCTCTTGAATTTCTGTGAGAAGTGAATCTTTCTCATTGTCAGAAAGGTTTCCTTCCAGTAATTCAAATATTTTCCATTGGTATTCTTCTGAAATTTCTTTCATATATAATCCTCCATTTTCCCTAGTATTTTTTGAAGCGCTTGTCTGCCTCTGAAAATTGTAATTTTAACCTGACTTTCATTTAATCCTGTGATTTCACCAATTTCTGCATAACTATATCCCTCATAATCACGGAGTAAAATAACATTTTTTTGAATTTCAGAAATTTCATTGAATGCTTTTTCTAAAATTTGTTTGAGCCCTTTGTAATCCGTATGCGTAGCATGTGCTTCTGGGATATGTGCTGTTTCCATATCCACTTCTTTTTTCTGTTTTCGGATAATGTCAATCATGCTGTTATATGCAATTTTAAATAAATATGCTTTATACTTTGTTGGTTCTACCTTGTCTTTGTTTAACCATAGTTTTTCAAAAGATGTTTGTACAATTTCTTGTGCATCCTCAACCACTTTGATGTTCTTCAAAGCAAACCTAAATAAGGCATCACTTTGTGAATATACAATTTGGTTGTACTCTTCAATGGTCATTTGGTGTAGAATAAACGGATAAAAATTACTTTAGTTACAATAACTTTGAAAAATAATGACAAAGGTCACAGAAAATTGGTATAAAACATGGTTCGACACAAAGTACTACCATATTTTGTACAAACATAGAGATAACGAAGAAGCAAATCTATTTATTGGAAAGCTTGTTGCATTTTTGAATTTAACCAAAGGCATGAATGTAGCCGATATCTGTTGCGGAAAGGGTAGACACAGTTTAGAATTGTCGAAATATGGCTTGCGCGTTTGGGGGATGGATCTAAGTGCAAATAGCATTGAAAGTGCCAAGTCTATGTCAAATGAACTCACTTCATTTGATGTACACGACATGAGAAATGCCTTCCCTCAAAATGATTTTGATTCAATTTTTAATTTATTCACCAGTTTTGGCTATTTCGAAGATTCCGCTGACGATGTAAAATGCTTGGAGAATATTTTTTCTTCTTTAAAATCTGGAGGGACATTTATCCAAGATTATATTTCTGCTGATTACTTTACACAAAATTTTCCTATGGCTGAACAAAAAGTGATTGACGAAGTAACCTTTGGAATTTCAAAATATGTACAAGACGGATTTATTGTGAAGGAAATCAAAGTTGCCGATGGTGAATATGAAGAAACTTTTTATGAAAGGGTTAAAATATATTCTCTTGATGAGTTAGTGTTGTTGCATGAACAGGCTGGCTTTCAAGTGGATAATGTTTTTGGGGATTATCATTTATCTACATTTTCTGCAAAAGAATCTCAAAGAATTATTTTAAATTCCCGCAAAAAATGATAGAATCGTTTATAAACTTTGACCATAAAGCATTTGTTTTTATCAATCAAACAATATCGTCGACATACCTCGATGGTACAATGAGGTTTTTAAGTTCCAAATGGATGTTCATTCCCATTTATATACTTGCAGTATTTAAAATGATTCAACTGTATAAAAATCGATTTTGGATTCCGGTATTACTTTGTTTATTGGCATTTGGATTAGCAGACAGTATTAGCAGCAAGATTTTTAAGCCAGCGTTTAAGAGAGTTCGTCCTGCATTTTGTGAAACGATGAATCCTAGATTGCCCGATGGAAAACCTGGTGGTCATTATGGTTTTGTGAGTTCACATGCGGCAAATACGTTTGCAGTTTATCCCTTAATTGTGGTCTTATTGTTTTCTCAATTTTCCAAAGACAAGAAAAATATTAAAATCAATAAAGCTTATTTGGGAGGATCGTTTTTAATAGCTGGATTGGTGGCTTACTCGCGGGTTTATAATGGAGTCCATTGGCCAGCCGATGTTTTTTTCGGAGGGATATTGGGGTTGGTCATTGGATATATGTGTGTGTACATATGGAAGAATTGGCTTGTGATTAAGGCATTAAATGAAAATTGAATTAACTTCGCAAAATGAGTTTTGAATTTATTATTGTAGATAAACAAGTGGCTCCATTTGTTGGTTTAATTCAATTGAACCGACCAAAGGAACTCAATGCATTGAATCTTCAATTGATGGGAGAAATCAAAGATGCATTGTTGGCATTCGATGAAGACGAGAATATTCGAGCAATTGTAATTACGGGAAATGAACGTGCTTTTGCAGCTGGTGCCGATATTAAGCAAATGGCAGGAAGAACAGCTATTGATATGTTAAAAATTGATCAATTCAGCACTTGGGATAGCATTCGTAAAACTAAAAAACCAATTATTGCAGCGGTGAGTGGATTTGCATTGGGTGGGGGTTGTGAATTGTGTATGTTGTGCGATATGATTGTAGCGAGTGAAACTGCTCAATTTGGACAACCAGAGATTAATATAGGGGTCATGCCTGGAGCAGGTGGAACTCAACGATTAACACGCGCAGTTGGAAAAGCAAGGGCTATGGAAATGGTTTTGACTGGTAATTTTATTTCAGCTGAAGAGGCCAGAGAGGCCGGATTGATAAATAAAGTGGTTCCTGTTCAATTGTATTTAGACGAGGCAATAAAATTAGGGCAGAAAATTGCTGAGAAATCTCCGATTGCAGTTCAAATGGCTAAGGAAAGTGTTTTGAAGGCTTTCGATACTGGTTTACAAGAAGGGTTGTTCTTTGAAAGAAAGAACTTTTATATGTTGTTTGCAACAGAAGATCAAAAAGAGGGTATGGCAGCATTTGTTGAAAAACGCAAACCTGAGTTTAAAAATAAATAAATTTCTTTAACACATAAGTCATCTTTGTGTTGTGTATTTAGATATTAAAGTCACAAGATAAACAAGGGTTGTTATACCATAAAAAAAGAGGGGCTTATTCAATAAGCCCCTCTTTTTTGTAAGTAGAGTGAAATTATAATTTTTAAATTTTGATTAGTTAACGTCAGCCCAAGCTGCGTTTACATAATACATTTCAGTTGGAGAAACCATTTTCCATACAATCACGGCTACGCCTGTGTTTGATTTATTTAATTTCCACCATCCGAAATCAAAACCACTTGCTCCTTGAGTAGCTGCGTTGATTTTTGTTACAATTGACGCAGGTGTTTCAGAGTAGTCATAAGAAGTAGTTTTATCAACTAAAGCATCTTTTGCAGGATTGTCTAAAATTGGAGTTTCGCTGAAAGCAAGTTGAGTTCCAGCTGAGTTTTTAAGAGCAGACGCACGAACAATATGTTTGTGAGTTGTGAAAGTTCCAGCTGCACCAGCTTGGTAGCAAGAAACTTCTTTTTCGCAAATAATTACAGAAGTGTAATATTTTGCACCTGATTCTGGCTCATAAGCTTGTAACTTGTAGTTCACAGAAATAGTATTTCCGCTCAATGAAGCTTTTGCAGCAACACCAACCTCTACAGGTACAGTTGAGTTATAATTATCCGCCTTAGCTGTCATATCCGCAGCCTTTACACCAGTATTACCCATGAAAGAGTTATCCATGTAAAAATGTGGGATGTAACCGTTAGGTTTTGTTTGTGCATACAATACATTCACAAACGGAGAAATGAATAACGTGTCATTCTTAACGAAAGTAGGAACTAAATAAGATCCACTTGAGCTGTGTAAATCAATAGCAACTAAGCTATTTCCATCTCTTGCTGCTAATGCACCTTTAAATTCAGGGCTACCATAAGCACCACAAGGTCCACACCATGTTGCTGTATTGTAAATCAACAACGAACGTTGTGTCTTCGTCACAGTTAACGGAGCCGACCCTGTTGAAGGGCTATCGGTACCGCAACTTTGCATCATTCCCACAACACTTGCAGAAAGGAAAGCTAGTAAAAATAATTTTTTCATAATTGTTTGTTTTAAATAATTTTTTACGAATTAATGTGATTTTCGCTGCAAAAACAACTTATTTGTTTAAAAAACGCTTTTT